>Ga0153956_1000009_pt1 | contig 361422 bp, 327 predicted proteins | sample TSFL040MetaG_FD_104704 | JGI IMG/M metagenome (GOLD analysis project Ga0153956, IMG submission 104704) | Attine ant fungus gardens microbial communities from Florida, USA - TSFL040 MetaG | ecosystem: Host-associated > Fungi > Mycelium > Unclassified | place: USA: Florida, Wekiwa Springs... | reverse complement strand
TAGCAGCTCCTGTCGTTCTTTATTCGCCAGCTTCACTGGCGTTGCATGGCGGCCTCGGCTCATCCAGACATGATAACCGAGGCAGTTATTTATTCAATCTATTTAAGGGATGTTGTACTAGAGAGTTCGATCGAGAAGAGGCGCTGGAGCGTGCTACGCGCGTGTTCTGGGAGAAGGGGTATGCCTCGACATCAACCGAGGACCTGCTCGCTGCGATGAAAATTGGGCGGCAGAGCCTCTACAACGCGTTCGGTGACAAACGAAAGCTGTATCTGGAAGCGCTGGAGCGCTATCAATGGGAAAGCACCACGGGCCACCTGGCGCGTTTAAATGCTCCTGCGTCGCCGGTAGACGGTTTGGAAGCCCTTTTGCTTGGCGTCATTGCCGAAGACGATAGCGTTCGCGCACTTGGATGTATGGGTGTCGGCGCTGTCGGTGAATTTGGGGCTGCGGATCCGGAGCTTGCGACGCTACGGAGCAAAGTGGGACCAAGGCTTTTAAGACGCCTGACTGAACGCGTCCGGGAGGGGCAGGCGTGCGGGGAAGTCGATCCCGGCATCGACGCCCGCGAAACCGCCGCATTTCTACTGATGACAATGCAAGGCATTCAGCTCGGCGCCCGCGCGGGTACCGACACGAAAAATCTGCGCATGCTGGCCAGATTTGCAATCAACCGCCTTAGATCGCGCTAGCAACTAAAAACCTGGCGTAGCTTACGCACGCCCTTTTATGGACTGATCTATCAAAAATGGAGCTGGAAGTGAACGAGAGTCGCAAACTTACGGGAAAGGTTGCCATAGTCTTTGGCGGTTCGCGAGGCATTGGTGCGGCGAGCGCAAGGCGCCTGGCCGACGAAGGGGCCGATGTCACAGTGACCTACGTGTCGGCGCCGGAGCGAGCAGCCGAAACGGTCGGGACGATCGAGGCCGCCGGACGCACCGGCCTTGCCATCAGGGCAGACAGCAGCGATCCGGCGGCGATCGAGGCCGCCGTCGCGCAGACCGTGAATCGCTTTGGGAGACTGGATATTGCGGTTGTCAACGCAGGCATCCTGTTGCTTGGCGACGTCGCGACGGTGAGCGTGGCAGATCTTGACCGGATGCTGAACGTCAACGTACGGGGCGTTTTTCTTGCCATCCAGGCTGCGGCCGCGCGTCTCATTGAGGGTGGCCGGATCATTACGATCGGCAGCAACACCGCGGTGCGAAGTGGGCATCCGGGCTCGAGCGTTTACTCGATGACGAAGGCGGCGGTCGCGGTCATGGTGAAAGGTATCGCTGTCGACCTCGCAGGCCGTGGCATCACTGTTAACAACATTCAGCCCGGGCCGACAGTAACGGATATGACGGTCGATCATATCGAGAGGATCAAACCGCTGATTCCGCTCAAGCGAGCAGGAGATCCGGACGAGATTGCCGGTCTGGTTGCCTACCTCGCCAGCAAGGAGTCCGGCTATATGACGGGCTCCAGCCTCACCATCGATGGAGGCATGGCGCTATAACCGCCCGCTGACGGTCCGGGGTGGTCAAAAGCCAGTATTCACGACAACGTTTCTACAACTTGCTACGCCGAAGGACTGCTTCGGCTCAACGCGGTCGTCGTTTCGATGCCACCCGGCCGAGCGGCCGTTTCATATGATCCGATAACCCCGTTTTTCTAAAGTCCATCGATGCCACCGATTCCCATAAGCGCCGCAGGCAATCCCAAACACGATCGTCAGCACGAATCCGATCAGATCGGCTGTCTCGCCCCAGAAGCCGATACCGAACAGAATCAGATTAATGCCGAGCATCACAAACGCGGCAAACCACATTCTCTTTGACAACGCCCAGATAAACCCGAGTAAAAACGCACCCCAACTGAAGCCCGTCGCGACGGCCACGGCCTCAGCATCCCCAGGATGCTGCAAATAGATACGTGATTCCATTTTCCTTACCAGATCCTTTTCGAGCCAGACAGCCATTGCTTCACGCGGAAATCCGCCCGCGGCAACACAAAAACGCGTTGTACCACGCCGCCACGACAACCAGCCGCACGCCGGCCTTTATGACGATCCGCAGCATAGCTGCTAATCTTGCCAAATCCCCGCGCAAGAAATGCCGTGCAAGCAAACGCGGCGCGCGATCCCTCTCGTACAGCACCGGAGCACGCATGGCCTCCCCCACTGCCTATTCCCCGCAAGCCCCGTCGCGCGCCGAAGTCGATGCGCTGGCCGGCCCCACCGTCGTCGAGTTCGGCACCGACTGGTGCGGCTATTGCCAGGGCGCGCAGGCATCGATTGCCAAGGCGCTCGCGCCGCACGCCGGGCTCCGCCATCTGAAAATCGAGGATGGCCCCGGCCGGCCGCTCGGCCGGTCGTTCAAGGTCAAACTCTGGCCCACGCTGGTGCTGATGCGCGACGGCGCCGAAGTCGCGCGCGTGGTCCGGCCGCGCAGCGCCGAGGATATCGAGGATGCGTTCGCGTCGCTTTGACGTGCGTCGCGCGTAACGCCCGTTTCGCTGCGCAATCGGTCCACGTGAAATCGAGCCGATTCGCTCCGCTGATCCACTCTTCGCTTCCTTGCTTCGTCGATCTGCCATGCGCCAGGCCATCCATCATCTCAGCGTTCAGCCCCGCAATCGCGGGCTGGTCGAATTTACCGACGAAGCACGCCGTTTCGTCGCCGGCCAGGGCATCCGTACCGGGCTACTGACGCTGTTTTGCCGTCATACGTCTGCGTCGCTGCTGATTCAGGAGAACGCCGATCCGTCGGTGCGGCGCGATCTGGAGCGCTACTTCGCAAGCGTCGCGCCAGAGGACGCCGCGCGCTACGAGCACGACACCGAAGGCCCGGACGACATGCCCGCGCATCTGCGCACCGCGCTCACGCAGGTGCAGTTATCGGTGCCGGTCGAAGACGGGCGGATGGTGCTCGGCACGTGGCAAGGGCTGTATCTGTTCGAACATCGCCGGCATACGCAGCCGCGCGATATCGTGCTGCATCTGCTGGGCGAATGATCGCGTGCGCACGCTTCGGTCACGACGCACGGCCTCACAATAATCGGATCGCGGCGCGAACCCCGCGCCACTGCAACGGCAGCAGCGAATGGCCTTTTCCCCTATTCGCGAACACGTCACGCAAAAGGAACCTGTCACCGGCTCTTCTGCGCAGGATCGAAGAAAGCCAACCACGGAGCAACCGAAGGGAGCACATCTCATGGACACCCGTAGCGAACTGCAAGCCACCATCAACGCAATGGTTCAACCCGGCAAGGGCCTGCTCGCCGCCGACGAGAGCGGCCCGACCATCGCCAGACGCTTCAAGACGATCGGCCTCGAATCGAGCGAGGAAAACCGCCGTGCGTATCGCAATCTGCTGCTCTCCACACCGGGCCTCGGCGAATTCGTGAGCGGCGTGATCCTCTATGAGGAAACGCTCGGCCAGAAAGCCGACGACGGTACGCCGTTTCCGCAACTCGCCGCCGCCAACGGCATCGTGCCGGGCATCAAGGTCGATCTCGGCAAGGTGCCGCTCGCGCTCTCGCCCGGCGACGAGATCACCGAAGGGCTCGACGGACTGGCCAAACGTTTTGTCGACTACAAACGCCAGGGCGCACGTTTCGCGAAATGGCGCGCGGTGTACAACATCACGGCCAGTCTGCCGGGCTGGGCCGCGATCGAAGCGAATGCCGAATCGCTCGCACGCTATGCGGCGATCAGCCAGGAGGCCGGCATCGTGCCGATCGTCGAGCCGGAAGTGCTGATGGACGGCGACCACACGATCGGGCGCTGCGCGGAAGTAACCGAGGCGGTATTGCACCAGGTGTTTCACGCGCTGCATCGGCATCGCGTGGTGCTCGAACATATGCTGCTGAAGCCGAGCATGGTGCTGGCAGGATCCGAGCACGAGCAGCAATCGACGACGCAGGAAATCGCCGCCGCGACCGTGCGCGTGCTCAAGCGGACCGTGCCGGCGGCGGTGCCGGGGATCGTATTTCTGTCCGGTGGACAATCGCCGGAAGAAGCCACCGCGAATCTCGACGCGATGAACCGGCTCGCCGCGCTGCCGTGGAATCTGAGCTTCTCCTATGGACGCGCATTGCAGGAGCCGCCGTTGCAGGCGTGGCGCGGCCAGGCGGGCAACGTCAAGGACGCGCAGCAGGCGTTGCTGAAGCGCGCGCGGCTCAATGGCGCGGCGGCGTTGGGCAGGTATGAAGCGGCGATGGAGAAAAACTGATCTGAAAAAAAGCGGCTGTGCGGCACGCGATCACGATGATCGGCGCGCCGCACTCACGGAACCTCACGGCGTGCAAACCACGAGCGCGTGCAGTTCATCGATATTGAACGGCTTCGCGAGAATCGCAATGCCGAGCCGCCGCGCGCGTTCGAGTTCGTCGGCGTAGCCGGTCATCAGCGCGATTTTCTGCGACGGCCACGCGCTGCGGATTTTTTCCGCGAGATCGATGCCATTCAGCTTGCCCGGCATCTGGATGTCCGACAGCACGAGTTCGAAGCGTGCGCCGCCGGTGAGCACGTCGAGCGCCTGGTCGGCGGTCGGCTCGTGGCGCACCTCGCAGCCGAATGTTTCGAGCACCGCGGCCACACCCGCGGCGACGTCTTCGTTGTCCTCGACCAGCAGCACGACGTTGGCCGATATCGGCATGGCCGGCAGCGCATCGGCCGTCACCGCCTGCGCACCGCCCGCGCGATAGCGCGGCAGATAGAGCCGCACCGTCGTGCCGCTGCCGGGCACGCTGTCGATCGTCGCGGTGCCGCCGGCCTGCTCGCACATCGACAGCACCTGCGCGAGCCCGAGCCCGGTACCCGAGCCGCGCAGCCTGGTCGTGAACAGCGGCTCGAACGCGCGCCGCGCGACCGCCTCGGGCATCCCTTCGCCATCGTCGGAACAGGCGATCAGTACGTATTCGCCGTTAGGCAGCAGTGTGTCGCTGCCGACCAGACGATTGTTCTGGCAACGGATCGCAAAGCGCCCGCCGTGCGGCATCGCATCGCGCGCGTTCATCGCGAGGTTCATGATCGCGAATTCGAGGTCGGTCGGATCGGCCAGCACGTGCCACAGGTTCTCGGACAGGTTCAGCGACAGCTCGATCGTGTCGCCGAGCCCCGCGTCGATCAGCGGCGCGGCCGCGGGCAGCCAGCGCGCCAGGTCGATCGGCTCCTGCTTGAGCGGCTGCTTGCGCGCGACGCTTAGCAAACGCCGCGTCAATGCTTCGGCGCTGGCCGTCGCGCGCTCGACCGCGAGCACTTCCTTCTCGAGCCCGTTGTAGTGCTTGAGCCGCGCCAGCTCGATGTTGGCGGAGACCACCATCAGCAGGTTGTTGAAGTCGTGCGTGATGTTCGCGACCAGATTGCCGAGCGCACCCATGCGCTGCAATTGCCGGCTCGATGCCTCGGCCGACAGCCGCATCGCCACTTCGCCCTGCCAGCGCTCCCAGGCGCGTCGTTCGGCGTCGAGCCGGCGCAGCGAATAGAACACCAGCAGCCAGATCGCGACGCACGGCACCGCGGTGAGCAGCGTGATCGTCAGGAAATGGCTGCGCCACGCGGCCGCGATCGCCGACATCGTATACGCGCTCACCACGTAGAGCGGATAGTCGCCGACGCGGCGAAATGCGAGCAGCCGCTCCGCGCCGTCGACGACCGACCTCTGCCGAACCAGACCGAACAGCTGCTTGTCGCGCAGTGCCGCGCCGAACGCACTGTGCGACACCGGCCGCTTGCCCCCCGGCCACGGCGGATAGCGCACCAGCATCTCGCCGTCCTGGCGAAACAGCGCAAGCGCGATGTCCGGATCGCCGCCTGTCAGCTCGTGATAGAAGCGTGAAAAGTATTCGGTGCGCAATGCAACGGTGACGACGCCGAGAAACCGATCATCGGGGCCCGAGCGCCCGATCGCGGTCGTGAACACATCTGTCTTCGATAGCGGGCCGAGCATCGGCTGCGAGAAATACGCGTGCGGGCGCATCACTCTCGCGGCGCGGAAGTCCTCGCGCTCCGCGATCGACATCGCCGGTGCCGGATACGCGCGTGTCGACACCAGCAGGTCGCCGTTCACGCCGAACAGCGCGATCGACGACACCTGCGGGAAATCGCTGTCGATTTCGCGCAGCCGCTGATACAACTCGGCCTGGCGCGCGCGAATCTGCGCGTCATCCGAATCGCCGAGCAACTCGATGATGCGCGAGCCCATCTGCCGGTTCAGATCGAGCACCTTGACGGCCTGCTCGTGGGCCACGCGCGAGAGCCGGTCGATGATGTCGTTCGCGTCGGCGATGCGGCGCTGATAATCGAAATAGCCGTAGCCGGCGAGACAGGCGAGCGGAAACAGAATCGACACCGCGAGCACCATCAGCAGCATGCGCCGCGTCGCCACGAAATTGCGCGACGGCATCGGCAAATCGACTGCGATACGTTCCGCACGATGCACGGTCCGCACTCCATGAGATTTACGTTTGACCAGGGACGGCATTGCAGGACCGCGTCTGGATGCCGGCGAATTTGCGCACGGTTGTTCGCGTTCTAATCCCCTTTTCCCAGAAATTTACCCCACTTCCGCGCTTCTTCCCATCGCTGCTGATAGCACGGTCGATCGCCTCGGAGCGGGCACATGGATTGCTGTCTATCTTGCTGCTTTTGAATTGAAGACGGACCGCGCCGAGTGCGTGACGGTGGACGACACACCGATCCTGCTGATGCGCGACGGCGACACCGTCCACGCGTATTCCACCGCTTGCCCGCACGCCGGCGCCCCGCTCGTCAACCGGCGCCGACTTCGCCTTCGTCCGAAGTCAACTGTTCTTCGAGGCGGTCGAACACGCGCTGCGTCGCGCGGCTCGGCGCTTCGAGCGCAAACAGCAGCAACGAGCGGCCGGTCACCTGATACGCGTCGCCCGTGCTGAACTGCGGCAGCTCCGCGCGCACCGGCATATTGGTGTCGACGAGGCAGGTCCAGCGCTCGCCTTCGGGGACATCGGGCAGCGTGAAATTGACCACGTCGTGATACGCGTTCAGCACCAGCAGCAATGTCGCGTCGGACGCGAGCCGGCGAATTCCGCTCGCCTGCGCGCGGCCGTCGATCACGAGGCCAAAGCAGCGCATCGACGGATCGTCCCACTGTTCACCGGAGATGTCCGTGCCGTCCGGCGACAGCCAGCGCGTGTCGGTCACATCGAGCGCTTCGTTGTATTCGCCAGTCAGAAACCGGCCGCGCCGCAGTACCGGCAGACGATGCCGCAGCGTGGTCAGATTGCGCACGAACTCGCTGAGCGCGCGGCCCTCGTCGTCGATTCCCTGCCAGTCGACCCAACTGATCTCGTTGTCCTGGCAGTACGCGTTGTTGTTGCCCTGCTGCGTGCGGCCGAATTCGTCGCCGGCCAGCAGCATCGGCGTGCCTTGCGCGAGCAGCAACGTCGCCAGCAGATTGCGTTTCTGGCGCTCGCGTTGCTGACGGATATCCGGATCGTCGGTCGGTCCTTCCGCGCCCATGTTCCAGGACTTGTTGTCCGAGTGGCCGTCGCGGTTCTCTTCGCCGTTCGCGTCGTTATGCTTGTCGTTGTACGACACCAGATCGTTCAACGTGAAGCCGTCGTGCGCGGCGATGAAGTTCACGCTCGCCCACGGCTTGCGGCCACGATGATTGAAGCGGTCGCCGGACGCGGTAAGGCGTGTGGCGAGATCGGCGGCCTTGCCTTCGTCGCCGTTCCAGAACTCGCGCACCGTATCGCGAAAGCGATCGTTCCACTCGGCCCAGCCCGGCGGAAAGCCGCCGACCTGATAACCGCCGGGGCCGCAGTCCCACGGCTCGGCGATCAGCCGTACGCTCGAGAGCACCGGGTCCTGGCGGCAACTGTCGAGAAAGCCGCCGCCTTCGTCGAAGCCGTGGTCCTCGCGGCCGAGGATCGTCGCGAGATCGAAGCGAAAGCCGTCCACTTTCATCTCGGTGACCCAGTAGCGCAAGCTGTCGGTCACCATCTGCAGCACGCGCGGATGCGACAGGTTCAGTGTGTTGCCGGTGCCGGTGTCGTTGATGTAGTAGCGCGGCTCGTCGGGCATCAGGCGGTAGTACGACGCATTGTCGATACCCTTGAACGAGATCGTCGGGCCGCGTTCGTTGCCTTCGGCCGTGTGGTTGTACACGACGTCGAGAATCACTTCGAGATCCGCCTGATGAAAGCGGTCCACCATCTCCTTGAATTCACCGACCGAATCGTTCAACGACGCGAAGTAACGCGGATCGGCCGCGAAGAAGCCGATCGTGTTGTAGCCCCAGTAGTTCGTCAGTCCCTTGTCGAGCAGATAGCTGTCGTTGACGAAGGTCTGGATCGGCAGCAATTCGACCGAGGTCACGCCGAGGCTGCGGATGTAGTCGACCACCGGCTGCTGGCCGAGCCCCGCGAAGGTGCCGCGCAAACGTTCGGGCACATCCGGATGCCGCTTCGTAAAGCCGCGCACATGGGTCTCATAGAAAATCACCCGGTCCCATGGCAATGCATTGCGCTCGGGATGCGTCCACGAGAAGTGTGCGTCGACAACCTTGCATTTCGGCACGAAGGCCGCGCTGTCGCGTTCGTCGAACGACAGATCGCCCTGTTCCGAATCGAGCGTATAGCCGAAGATTTCCGGCGCCCATTTCAACTCGCCGATATGGGCTTTCGCGTATGGGTCGAGCAATAGCTTGTTCGGATTGAAGCGATGACCTTTGTCGGGCTCGTACGGACCATGCACGCGATACCCATAGATCGCGCCCGGTTTCAGGTTCGGCACGAATACATGCCACACCTCGTCGGTGTATTCGGGCAATTCGATCCGTTCTATTTCGTGCTGGCCGGTTTCGTCGAACAGACACAGTTCGACTTTCGTCGCATGCGCGGAGAACAGCGCGAAATTGACGCCGCTGCCGTTCCATGTCGCGCCGAGCGGAAACGGCGTGCCTTCCGAGATGCGCGTCGAGTAGTGGGTCTGCGATGACATAGCGGTTCCTGTGGATACGACCGAGGTTTGCATGGGGATCCGGCGTTTTCCAGTGTACGCAGTGAAAGCCGGCGCGGCGGACTTTCCGCCGCGTGTTGCCAGCGAGTTCGCAGAAGTAGCAAATTGCAGACCCGGTGTAGCACAACGAGGAGAAGATGAAATGCCAGTCATATTGACCGGTTGAATTGAGGCACCGCACGCGAGATCGTCATACGTTCGCACGCGCGCTACGGCAATCGAGCGCAATTGAGCACAATCGAGCCGTTTTCGTTTTTTCAACTATGGTTTTCGAGGAGGCATTTTCACGCCGAAGTTTTTCGCCAGGTGCGTGATTCAAGCGCGCGGGTAACGTGCAGGCAGACCGACTGCGGCGCCATCGGGGCAGCAGCATGGCTGCCCGACGGCGCGCATGTCATCTCTTCATGGGGGTACCGCCACATGCAACGCAGCGGCCGATTCGAGCACGCGTAACAGCCGCTCCGGCGTCAACGGCTTCGCGCAGTGCGCATCGAAACCGGCATCTCTTGCCAGCGCGCGGTCCTCTCGCGACGCAAAAGCGGTACAGGCGACCAGCAACATATGCGAAGTCCGCGGATGCGCGCGCAGCCGGCGCGCCAGTTCGAGCCCGTCGAGCCCCGGCATCTTGATGTCGAGCACCACGGCGAACGGTTGCCATTCGCAGGCCATCTCGCACACGGCAAACGGATCGTCGAGCGCACGGCAGTCGAAGCCGTCCGCGGTCAGTAGCATTTGCAATGCTTCGGCTGCCTCATGGTAATCGTCGACCACCAGCACGCGCCGATGCGCGGCCATCGCGTAGCGGATCGGCCGCCACACGAGTACGTCGTCGTTGCTGTCAACGTTGTCGTTGAACGTCGTCATTTTTCTCGCCCTTTTCCATTTCGCCCTGAAGGGCATCTCACGCCACGCACGCAAGATCTGCTCCTATCGCGTTTTTTCAGCGCCTTTCTTTAAATATGCTTCATATGGGTAATTCGTTTCGCAATGGGAACGGCGCCGCCAGCGCGTGCGCGCCAACGTCTCGACTCGTATCCGCAATTCAGCTTGTCCGGTTGCCGCGGCGCTCGAACAACAACGCCCGCGATATTCGCGTGCGCGGCGTCGCTCCAATGTACTGCGATCGTGCACCCGTCCGCTTAGTGGACGTTGCACGATGTGAGTTTTTAAACGGCGCGGGGAGATTCGAAATGCATGCCGCTTGCGCTTTGATTCGCGCGTCTCGTATCTGCGGTCATAACGACAGAATAAGCGACGACGCGAATAAAGAAACGTCCCGCGTGTTAGGGGTTTGTGCTCTGCGGGTTATCCCGCACGATCGTCGATAAAGCCTTTTAGCGTTGCCAGCGTATCGGCATCGTCGATATGTTTATCGGTGCGCCAGCGCAGCATGCGCGGAAAACGCACGGCCACCCCGGACTTATGGCGCGAGCTGGCCTGTATCCCTTCGAAGCCGATTTCGAATACGAGCGTCGGTGTCACGCTGCGCACTGGGCCGAATTTATCGATGGTGGTCTTGCGCACGATCGCATCGACGTCGCGCATTTCTTCATCGGTGAGTCCCGAATAAGCCTTCGCGAACGGCACGAGCGTGCGCACGCCATCGGCCTCGTCCCACACTGCGAACGTAAAGTCCGTGTACAGACTCGCGCGACGCCCGTGACCGCGCTGCGCGTATACGAGCACGGCATCCACCGCATACGGTTCGATCTTCCATTTCCACCATGTACCCGACGCTTTCGTACGGCCGACTCCATACAGCGACTCGCGTTCTTTCAGCATCAGACCTTCGACGCCGCGCGCGCGGCTTTCGTCGCGCAAGGCCGCGAGCGCCGGCCAGTTCGCGCCGCCGACGAGCGGCGATACGCGCAACAGACCGCGCGCGAGCGTCCCGTCGACCGAGCTCGCCAACGCATCGAGCCGCGCGCGCCGCTCGACGAGCGGTGTCATGCGCAGGTCATGACCGTTATATTCGAGCAAATCGTACGCCAGCAATGCGGCGGGAGAATCCGCGAGAATCTTGCGCGTGAGCGTCTTGCGCGCGATGCGCGGTTGCAACCGCGCGAACGGCAACGGCGCCGTCGCGCCCGGCTCCCATGCGAGGATTTCGCCGTCGATCACGGTACCGTCCGGCAACGCGCCGCCCAATGCCGCGACCTCGGGAAAACGATCGGTAATCAGATCCTCGCCACGCGACCACAACCACATGCGCCCGCCGCGTTTGACCAGCTGCGCGCGAATGCCATCCCACTTCCATTCGATCAGCCATTGCGACGGCTCGCCGAGCGTCGCCGGATCGGCCTGCAACGGATGCGCGAGAAAGAACGGATACGGCAGGCCGAGATCGCTGTCGTGCGGTTCGCCCGGCTTCGCATCGTCGTCGGCCTGCGGCGCGATCAGGCGAAGGTAGCGCGCCGCGTCGGGCTTCTGTTGCGAATCGGTCCAGCCGACCATGCGTTGCGCGATCCGTTTGTGATCGACGCCGGCCACCTGCGCGAGCGCCCTGACCACCAGTTGCCGCGCGACGCCGACGCGAAAGCCGCCGCCAATCAGCTTGGTCAGCAGAAAACGCCCGCTCCAGTCGAGTTCGTCCCAGTAACTGAGCAGGCGCGTGCGCAACTCGTCGGGCGGCAGGCCGCGCAACGTCAGCATCCGTTGCTCGATCCATTGCGTGAGACCGAGTTCGGAGCTGCGTTGCGCGGGCGGCAAAATATGCGCGATGGTCTCCGCGAGATCGCCGACCGCGTGATACGACTCCTCGAACAGCCACTCGGGAAGACCCGCGCGCTCGCGCGCGATCTCGGTAAGCAGCCGCGTCGGCACCAGTTGACGCGGCTTGCCGCCCGCAAGGAAATACGACGCCCACGCGGCATCCTCGGGTTCGGCGGCGGCGAAATAACGGGTGAGCGCCGCGAGCTTGTCGTGTGTCGAGGTCGTCGCATCGAGCGCGGTATAGAGGGCCGCGAAGCGTTTCATCGCGTGCTCACGACCGGTGCGCCGTATGCGGCTCGCCGGCAGCTTGCGCAGGCGGCGTCGCGGAGGGTTGCGCCGATGCGTCGTCTGCGTCGTCGGTATCGACGGCCGCGCCGGCGGCATCCGCTTCGACCGTGTCGTCGCCGTATTGCGTCGCGAATGCGCTCGCCTGCAAGCCTTGCTCGTTCAGCCAGCGCACCATCGGCTCGACCGATCCATGCGTGACGATCACGCGCGCCGCGCCGCTGTCGCGCACCGCCGTTTGCAAGCCCGGCCAATCCGCATGATCGGACAGCACGAAGCCGCGATCGACGCCGCGCCTGCGGCGCGCGCCGCGCAAACGCATCCAGCCCGACGCGAACGCATCGCTATAGTCGCCGAAACGCTTGAGCCATGCGCTGTTCTGCGCGGACGGCGGCGCAATCACCAATGCCTGTTTGAACACCGCCTTTTCTTTCGCCGGGATGTCGCTCACCAGACCGACCGTCGGCAGGCGCACGCCCGCGTCGCGATAGGCGCGATTGAGCGGCTCGACCGCGCCATGACAGAAGATCGGCCCGATTGCCGGATCGACGCTCGCGAGCACCCGCTGCGCTTTGCCGAACGAATAGCAGAACAGTACCGACGCGCGCCCTTCCGACGCGTTATGCCGCCACCATGAATCGATCGAATCGAATACGGTTTGCGGCGGATCCCAGCGATAGATCGGCAGCCCGAACGTCGACTCGGTAATGAAGGTATCGCAACGCACCGGCTCGAAGGCCGCGCAGGTCGGATCGGCGTCGAGCTTGTAGTCGCCCGAGGCGACCCATACGCGTCCCCCATGTTCGATACGCACCTGCGCGGACCCGAGCACGTGGCCGGCCGGATGCAGCGACACGCGCGCATCGCCGATCGTCAGCGGCTCGCCGTAGTCGAGCGTCTGCAGCGCGATGCCGGGCAGGCGCGAGCACAGCACGCGCGCGCCGGCGCGCGTCGCCAGATAGTATCGATGGCCGAAGCGCGCGTGATCGGAATGCGCATGCGTGATCACCGCGCGCTCGACCGGCCGCCACGGATCGATATAGAAATCGCCCGGCGGACAATACAGTCCCTCCGGACGCGCGATGACCAGATCGGCGGCCTGCGTTGCAATGTTCACATTGGCTTGCGGTTGATCCATCGGCCCTTTCCCTGCACGAGCGGCGACGTGCGTGGCGGCGAGTTCATCGCCGCCGCCGCGCGCCAATCCCTTCAAAAACGAAAGCCCGCGATCCGCCAAGCAAACTGCATTCCCGCCTCGCGCATGCGACCCGGCGCGGCTCGGAGAGCGCGCGGGCGGGCTATGGCCGCGTTTCTGCTTACGGTATATAAAGCAGACAGACGTGTCGAGCCCGGCTGCCATCCGGCAGCGCCCGGCGCGTACCGCGAGGACTCATGCAGATCATGCTCGACCCGCAGGCGCTGTATATCGCAAGGTACCCCGGCCGCTTCGTGCTGCAAACGCTCAAGGCGTTCCGTGCGAACCAGGGCCTGCTGCTGGCGGGCGCGGTTGCGTATTACGCGTTGCTGTCGATCGTGCCGCTGCTGATCCTGATCGTCATCGTGCTGTCGCGCGTGATGCCGCAGCAACTGATACTCGACGCGCTCGCGCATCTGCTGCGCTGGCTCGTGCCGGGACAGTCGAATGCGCTGGTCCGTGAACTGTCCAATTTTCTCGAGCATCGCGCGGTGATCGGCACGGTGTTGCTGATCACGATGATCTTTTTCAGTTCGCTCGCATTTACCGTGCTGGAAAATGCGATGTCGTTGATCTTCGTGCATCGTGTCGTCGTGAAACGCCGGCACTTTCTCGTATCCGCGTTGCTGCCGTACTGCTACATCCTGTTTCTCGGCGTCGGGCTGTTGATCGTCACCTGTGTGTCGAGCGCGCTCGATGCGATCGGCGCCGAGGGGCTCGAACTGTTCGGGCTGCATCTGTCGTTGCAGGGTCTTACGCGCGTGCTGTTGTATCTGCTCGGGCTGGCCGGCGAGATCTTCGTGCTGACGTCGGTCTATCTGGTGATGCCGGTCGGGCGTCCGTCGCTCAAGCATGCGCTGATCGGCGGCGTGGTGGCCGGCGTGCTGTGGGAGATCACCCGCCATGTGCTGGTGTGGTATTTCGCGACGCTGTCGCAGGTCAGCGTCGTCTATGGATCGCTGACGATGGCGATCGTGATCCTGCTAAGCTTCGAATGGCTCGCCACGCTGCTGCTGCTCGGCGCGCAGGTGATTTCACAATACGAGCGCTTCGGCCGCGAACCGCTCGATGCGCCGCAACCGAAAATCGAAACCGGCTAGTTAAGCTGGTTAATATTGCACCCTCATCGCACGCCCTCACGTCGGCCGTCATTCGATGCTCGAATCCGCCCTCGCCGCGCCCGGCGTTCACGCCACCCACGCCGCGCCGCCAGCCATCGGCGCCCGCTCCGATGACTGACTCGACGCGCATCACACGCGCATTGGCCGCGCGCGGAATCACGCCCGACGCCCGTCAACGCGAGACCATCGACGCGCTCGCCGCGCTGCTCGGCTCGCAGCAACGCGCGCGGCAGGCATGGTCGAGCGCCGCGTTCGCGCCGCAAGGCGTCTATTGCCACGGGTTGCCGGGGCGCGGCAAGAGCCTCGTCGTCGATACGGTGTTCGAACTGGCAAGCTGCCGCAAGCGGCGTCTGCACTTCCACGAATTTCTGCGCGAGATGAATCGGCGGCTCGTCAACGCGCCGCGCGGCGACGACCGGCTCGGCGACGTGTCACGGCAATGGCTCGATGGCATCGAGCTGCTGTGCTTCGACGAATTCCATGTCCATGACATTGCCGATGCGTTCCTGATGGGACGTTTTCTCGATACCGCGATCGGACTCGGCACGCGCATCGTGCTGACGTCGAACTACGCACCCGACGACCTGTTGCCCGACCCCGAGTTTCACGAGCGTTTTCTGCCGGTCATCGTGCAGATCAAACGCTGCTTCACGGTGATTCATTTCGATGGCGCGCGCGACTATCGCTTTGGCGTTGAAGCGGCCGAGGTGCCGCGCTTTTTCTCGCCGCTCGATACGTCGAGCCGGCACGCGCTGCGCGAAATCTTCGGGAGCCACGAACGTGAGGTGCGCATCGAACCGCGCACGGTAAGCGCAGCCGGCCGGCCGCTCGTGGCGCGCGCGGCCGGCCGGCTGCTGCTGTGGGCGGACTTCGAGCCGCTGTGCGTGGCGAGCCGTTCACACCTCGATTACCTCGATCTCGCCGAGCAATGGCAAGGGCTCGTCATCGATAACCTGCATACGTCGGCGCTCGAACAATCGCATACGCTGCAGCGCCTGATATGGCTGATCGATATTTTCTACGATCGCAAACGCGCGCTGTTCATTGCGTCCGATCAGCCGATCGAAGGCGCATTGATCGGACTCGAAGGCGCACACGATCTGTCGCGCACGCTGAGCCGGCTGGCGGAGATGCAGTCGCGCGCGTACCGAAGCACGCTCGATGCAAACGGGGGCGAACGGGCCGCTGGAGTCGAACGGACCGAAAAGACAGAGGGTTCATAAGCGCTGCATCGACGTGCCCGCATCGGCGATGCTTGCATCGCCACGTCTTCATGCGCACCGGCTGCCTAACTCGCGTGACCGGTGCGCTTCGCGACCACGGCGCGATGCCGTGCTTCTACATGTCAACACCGCGACGCGTGCGTGGCGTTACCCGCCGCGCGATGTGTTCTTTAAACGCGCTGCGAACACCTCCTCACCGCCCCGCGCCTTGCGCCTTCACCCGTTCGATCTGCTGCTTCGCCGCCTCGTACACACGCTCCGGCGTAAAGCCGAATTTCTTCTTCAGATCGGCAAGCGGTGCCGATGCGCCGAACGTATGCATCACGACCTGCGCGCCGAGCCGGCCGGTATAGCGATCCCAGCCGAGCGACGCAGCCTGCTCGACCGCGACGCGCGCCGCCACGTCCGCGGGCAGCACCGATTCCTGATACGCGCTGTCCTGGCGCTCGAAGATATCCCATGACGGCATCGACACCACCCGCGCCGCAATGCCCTCGCTCTTCAGCCTTTCATACACATCGACGCAGATCGACAGTTCGCTGCCGGTCGCCATCAGAATCACCTGCGGCTTCTGCCCCGCGGGGGCATCGGCAAGCACGTACGCGCCATGCCTGACGCCGCTGGCGGCCGCATAGCGGCTGCGATCGAGCGTCGGCAGCGGCTGGCGCGACACGACGATGCAAGCCGGCCGGCGCGGCTGCGTCATCGCGACACGCCATGCTTCGGCGGCTTCGTTCGCATCGCCGGGACGCAGCACGGTGAGGCCCGGCACGCCGCGCAGCGACGCAAGCTGTTCGATCGGCTGATGGGTCGGGCCATCCTCGCCGACGCCGATCGAATCGTGTGTGAACACATAGATGGCCGGCACTTCCATAATCGCGGACAGCCGGATCGGCGGCTTCATATAGTCGCTGAAGATCAGGAACGTCGAGCCGAACGCGCGCAGATTCGATAGTGCAAGACCGTTGACGACCGCGCCCATGCCGTGTTCGCGAATCCCGAAATGCAGATTGCGGCCGCCGTAGTCGTCTGCTTCGAAGCTGCCCGCGCCTTCGAACTTGAGATTGGTTTTGGTCGACGGCGACAGGTCGGCCGCGCCGCCGATCATCCACGGCACGCGCGCGGCAATCGCATTGAGCACCTTGCCCGACGATTCGCGCGTCGCGATGCCTTTCGGGTCCGCGTCGAAGCTCGGAATATCGCTGTCCCAGCCCTGCGGCAATTCGTGTGCCTGGATTTGCGCGAATTCGCGCGCGAGTTCCGGATACTGCTTCCGATAAGCGTCGAAGCTGGCCTGCCATTGCTCGCGCGCGGCCTTGCCGCGCGCGCCGATACCTTGCGCGAAGCGTTGATGCACGCCATCGGGCACGTAGAAGAACTTGTCCTCGGGCCAGCCATAGGCCTTTTTCGCCAGCGCCACTTCCTCGACGCCGAGCGGCTCGCCATGCGCGGACGCGGTGTCCTGCTTGTGCGGCGCGCCCCAGCCGATGATGCTGTGGACCACGATCAAGGTCGGCCGGTCCGTCACGCTCTTCGCTTCGACCAGCGCCTTTTCGAGCGCGGCCGCGTCGTTCGCATCGTCGACGTGCAGCGTGTGCCAGTTGTAGCCGCGAAAACGGCTCTCCACATCGTCGCTGTACGCGAGGTCCGTATGGCCTTCGATCGTCACGCGATTGCTGTCGTAAATCCAGATCAGATTCGACAGTTTCAGATGGCCGGCGAGCGACGCCGCTTCGTGCGAGATCCCTTCCATCATGTCGCCGTCGCCGCATAGCGCGTACACGCGATAGTCGAACAGCGGCGCATCCGCCTGGTTGAACCGGCTTTCGTACCAGCGCGCGGCCATCGCCATGCCGACACTATTGCCGAGGCCCTGGCCGAGCGGCCCGGTGGTGGTTTCGACGCCGGTCGTCATCCGGAATTCGGGATGGCCCGGCGTTGTGCTGTCGAGCTGGCGAAAATGCTCGATATCGTCGAGCGAGACCGCCGCCGCGCCGGTCGGCTTGCCATGCTCGTCGACGGCCTTCACGTTGGCCAGATGCAGCAGCGAATAGAGCAGCATCGACGCGTGTCCGACCGACAGCACGAAGCGGTCGCGATTCGGCCACAGCGGTTCGTCCGGGTCGTAGCGCAGATGGTTTTGCCACAGGTGATAGGCAACCGGTGCGAGCGCCATCGGCGTGCCGGGGTGGCCGGAATTGGCTTTCTGCACGGCGTCCATCGACAGCGTGCGGATCGTGTTGATGCACAACTGATCGAGGGCGGAATCGTTTTGCATGAGACGCTCCTTGTTCGGCAACTCGGAAGATGGCCGCAACGCACTGCGCGGGGCTCGCATGGAGCAGCGCATCGGATCGGCATGACAGCGCGCGCAAGGTACGCAACAGCGTACGCAACCGCGGTCGCACCGGCCATACGGCAATTCGGCAATGCGGTGCGTCAGCGGTGCATCGAAGCGCGCTCGGGAAATCGCGGCGAAGCCCACAGATGATGCGCTTATCCACGCCACTCTGCACGCAAGCCTGGACTTCGTCGGACATCGCCGGCGTTGCGCGGTGCTGGCTGCCTTCGGGCCGCGCTCCGGCTGGCGCGGTGGCCGGGCCCGGCATCGGCGTATCGGTCGATTCGCGATCCTGCACGCCCTCCTCGTTGCTTGATCCGCGTTCTGTCATTCGGACAGGCATCAGGTTCATGCAGCAACAAACGCGCCTCGCGTGCGCATGGAAACAGGCACGGTCATTGCGGAATCGACCGGATAGGACCGCACGATCGCTTTGTAAAAAGAACACGTCATAGGCGCACTTCATCGGCATTACGACTATTCGCGGATCCGATACCGAAGCGCAGGTCTCGCAAAAGAACGACGCCTTTCGGGGATGCCCTGTCGATAGCTCCGTCGACACCTGCTCTCGCGAGCATCCACCGCCGTCGGCGCGCCCGACCGTCAGCGATCAGCAGCCGGACGCTCCGGCGCGCGGCAGCACGATTTCGCCGTCGCTCGTCGCCATGCCCTCATCGCAAGCGCATACGCGCGACCGGCCAGCGGGCCGCAGGCTCAACCCTCCGGTGCCGCGCGGTCGGCCGCGACGATCTCGCGGCCGTAGTCGACGGCCGCGCGCCGTGCCTCGTCGGCGCTCGCGTACGGTCCGATCTGCGGTGCGCCATCGAACGGAAACAGGATGCGCCGGTCCGCTTTCCGGACCACCTTGAGTCCGCCGATGTAACGTCCATCGCTCGTGCCGTGATAGCTGGCGTAGATCTCGAAGTCGTCGTCAGCCACATCGGCCTTGTGTCTCGCCATATGCGTTCCTCGTGCTGTGCCGTGGGTCGTTCGCGCGGATGCCGGCGGCGCTTGCGGCGTGCCGGCTGAACGCTCGCTGGATTGCGCGCGTGACCGCTTCGAGCAATATGCGTTCCCCAAGTGTTGTTGCCGGCCTTCGAGCGCAAAGCGAAGCCCGCGTGCGAACCGGCCTATAGCGGCGCCCGCAAGGCGCGCAGGATAAGATAACCGGCAATTTGGCCCCAGCCGGATCGAAGCGCATCGGGCGATTCGATCTTCGACCTTTTTGCCATGAGCGCGCCTGAGCTAACCGATCACGAAGACGGAAATACGGACGAGAACCTGGGCCTCTATCGGCGCGCCACGCAAACCGGCGCGCAGTGGTGGCGCGTCAGTGTCGGCGACCGGCCCGAGACCTATCGCATCGAACATGGCGCCGACGATGAAAACGGCGTGGGCGCGGTCGATATCGATCTGATCGTCGATGCGGAAAATCTGCGCGCGAAGCTGAAGAAGTGGCGCCGCGAAGGCTTTGCGATCGACGGCGGCGATGCGGGCGAAGACGATGCGCGCACGCGTGTCGCGTTCATGCCCGAACTGGAGCGGGCGTCGGCGAGCATGCGGGCGGCGAGGTTGGCAAACCGGCAGCGCGAGTGCGCAAGCTCGAACGACAGCCGCCAGGATGAGTCGAGCGGCACGGTTCGCATCGGCACCGTCGACGTACCGTGTGGCACGAATCATCCGCTCGTGCCGCCCGCCAACCCCGCCTATCTGTTTTCGCCGCGCTTTAACGACATCGTCGAGGACATCGTCGAAAACCGCCGCGTGATGCTGATCGGTCACACGGGCGCCGGCAAGACCAGTCTGATCGAACAGGTCGCCGCGCGCTCGCGGCATGGTGTGTTGCGCTCGAACATGAACGGCCAGACCACGGTCGGCGATTTCGTCGGCTTCTGGACCGTCAAGGGTGGCGAAACGCTGTGGGTCGACGGCGTGCTGCCGAGCGCGATGCGCGAAGGTCTCTGGTTGATCGTCGATGAAATCGACTTCGCCGAGCCGTCGATCCTCGCCGCGCTGACCGCCGTGCTCGAACCGCATGGCCGCCTCGTGCTGAAGGAAAAAGGCAATGAGATCGTCGCGCCGCATCCGGCTTTCCGGCTCTTCGCAACGGCCAACGCGGTTGGTGCGATGAGCCAGTTCCGCCATCTGTACCAGGGCGCGAATCTGATGAACGAGGCGTTTCTCGATCGCTGGCGGGTATATCTGCTCGACTATCTGACGCCCACCGAGGAAACCGACGTGCTGATACGCACGCTCGCGCCGCATATGACACGCGCGCTCGCCACGACGCTCGCCGCGATTGCCGCCGACTGCCGTGCCGCATTCGCACGCGAGGATCTGGCGAGCGCGTTCTCGACCAGGCGCCTGCTCGACTGGGCCGAGCTGATGCTGCGCACCGGCGACCCCGAACGGGCCGCGGGCCCGGCGATCTACGCGAAGGTGAGTCCGGAGGACGCCGCGCTGATTCGCGGCATCATCCGTCATCACATCGCGCCGATGGGCTAACAACGCAACGATCCGACCAGAAGATCCGACCAAAAAGCCGCGATGAACGCCCGTCACCCTGCCCACCTGCAACGCGATACGCAAGGCTTCGCATTCGAATCGACGCTCGGCAAGGTCGCGCGCGTGCTGACCGGTCAATACGGCGTGACGGTCGTATTCAGCCCCGACGGCCCGCGCGTCGAGCCGGGCCGCATCGTGATCCCCGACTATCACGCGGATGGCGGCGTCGAACGCGACGTGCTGATCGGCTATCTGGATTTGCTGGTCGCGCGCGCGAAGCATGCGTCGCTCGCGCAACTCGATGCGCTGTCCGATGAAGTAGATGCGGGCATCACCGCGAAGCTCGCGCAGGTGATCGACGATCGGCGCGTGTGCGCGCAACTGCTCGATGAATATCCGGGCGCGCGCTGGTTTATCGGCAAGCTGCGCGCGCATGCGGCCGAGCGCGTGCGGCAGCGCTGGCCGAAGCTGCATTGGCGCGACCGGCTCGCGTGGCTGGTCGAGCGCACGCTGTGGGACGAGGCGCCGACCCGCACCGAAGCGAGCCATGCGCTGCTCGCCGCGTTGCATGCGGCGCAGGATCTGCTGAGCGACGCGCGCGCCAGCGGGTCGACCGCGCGCAGCATCGCACTCGCACGGGAGCTGGTCGCGCGCGTGCGCGCGCTGTCGGCTGGCGATGCGAACAGCATGATGTTCACCGCCGGCCCGGCTGAAGACATCGACACGGAAACGGCGGCGGCGTCCGCGTCGTTCGGCGACGGCGATCGCGACGACACGGTGCGGCCCGATCAGCACAACACCGCTGCACCGCCGTCGGAAAAAGGCGCCGGCGCACCGTCGGACGACGCAATCGGCATGGGCCAGACGCTGGCCGATTCCGCCTCGGCATCCACGCGCGACGCGAGTCGAACCGGCGCGCCCGCAGCGGCCCCGCCGCCGATGCTGCTGTCGATTCCGCTCGCCACCGAATTCGACGAGATCACCGATCTGACCGGCCGCGGCGACAGCGCCGCATGGCGCGCACTGCGCGCGCAAGCCCGCGCGGACACCGCGCCGCTGAAGCAAAAACTCGAACGCGCGCTGTCCGCCGACGAACGCATCCGCTGGCGCCGCGAGCAGGAGCGCGGCGAAATCGATCGCACCGCGCTCGCGAAGCTCGCCACGTCGCCGGGCTATCGCACGCCGTTTCGCACGCAGCGGGCGGCCAAGGGGCGCGACGTCGCGGTGAGCCTGCTGATCGACCGCAGCGGCTCGATGGCCGGCCGCAAGATCGAACTCGCACGACTATGCGCGAGCGCTCTATGCGATGCGCTCACCCAGTTGTCATTCGATTGCGAAGTGCTCGGCTACTGCTCGCTCGAAGCCGCGCCGATGCGCCAGCTCTACGAGCGGCAGCGCGCGGCCGGCGCGGACCTGCGCCGCTACAACCGCTGCGTCGAACGGCTCGATCTGAAGATTTACAAGCGCTTTGGCGCGACCGATCCGAGCGGTCTTGCCGAGATCGATTGCGGTCATGAAAACCCGGATGGCGAAGCGCTCGCATGGGCCGCGACGCGGCTTGCCGATCATCCGGCCGCGCGCCGCATTCTGATGGTGTTCTCCGACGGCTACCCGTCGACCGGCGACGGCGACCCGCGCGTGTTGCGCAGCGATCTGCGCGAACGCGTCGCGGCGATCGGCAGGCGCGGCATCGAACTCGTCGGCATCGGCGTGCTGACCGACGCGGTCGAAGACTTCTATCCGCGCAACGTGGTGATCAGCCGCCTCGCCGAGTTGCCGGCCACCGCGTTCTCGGTGCTCGGCTCGATGCTGCTTGCGCGCTAGCGGGCCACCGGCGGCATGGTCGCAATCGGAATCAGGAATTCGGATACGCCGGTCAGAATGATCTGCACGCCGATGCACAGCAGCAGAAACGCCGACACCCGCAGCGCGACCTTGGTGCCCTCGACGCCGAGATAGCGCGCGAACACGGTGGCGCGGCTATAGACCAGATAAACGGTGACGGCCACCGCGAACGTGATCGCGACCGAAGCGATGCTCGACACCACGAACGCCGACAGCTTGTGCGTGCGATTCGCGGATAGCGCAATCGCGGTCGCAATCGACCCCGGCCCGGTGGTCAGCGGCACGGTGAGCGGAAAGAAGGCACGTGCCTTCGCATTGTCCGCGCCGACGCGCTGGACCTCGGCCTGTTCGGCCGGCGTCTCCGGCGCGTTGAGCATCTGCCAGCCACCCACCGCGAGCGCGAGCCCGCCGCCGATACGCAGCGCCTCCATCGAGATGCCGAAGAAATGCAGGATCGGCGTGCCGATGAAGAACGCGACCAGCAGAACGCAGGCGGCGTTGATGCCGATCTTGCGGGCGAGCGCGGTGCGCTCGTCGAGGGTCAGCGAGGCGGTGCGGTCCAGAAAAACGAAAGCGCCGCCAATCGGATTGATGATGCTGATCAGGCCGGTGAAGCCAAACAGAATGTCCGGAATCAGACTTTCGACCATGTGTGTGTCCATGTGTGCCCGTGGATATCCGATGCCGGCCGATCCGCGCCGCATCGTGCGGCCCGGAAAATGCTGCGGCGCTGTCAGATCATATCGCGTCGCGCCGGCGCGGCCGCAAAAACAACGCTCGCGCATGATGCCCGCACGAACGCGTCATCGCCCCTTCCCGCCTTGCAGCGCAGCAATCCCGGTCTGAACGATGCTTTTGCAACCTTCGGAAACCTCGCATTTATTTTGATCCGCTTTACGGAACGGAAGTATCCGGCATACAGTCTTCAGCGAAGCCGGACTTTCTATAACTCTTATTACCAGTTCGAGGAGCTCCCATGTTGCTTCGTGTACTTGCCGCACTGCCATTCATCGGCATGCTGGTCGGCATTGCGTTTGTCAATCGTGTCGAGCCGCTCGTGCTCGGCATGCCCTTCGTGCTGGCCTGGATCGTCATGTGGGTGATCCTGAGTTCGATCATCATGGCAATCGTCTACAACCTCGACTCGTCCAACCGTCATGCCGCCGCAGGCGAGGAGGTCCGCCCATGAGCGCACTCGTTATCATCGCGGCCGTCACGCTGGGCGCGCTGTTCCTCGGCGTGCGCGCGCGCCGCGGCCATGACATGAGCCTCGAGCAGTGGAGCGTCGGCGGCCGCAGCTTCGGCACCGCGTTCGTGTTCCTGCTGATGGCCGGCGAAATCTATACGACCTTCACGTTCCTCGGCGGCAGCGGCTTCGCCTACGGCAAGGGCGCGCCGGTCTACTACATCCTCGCGTACGGCACGCTTGCGTACATCCTGTCGTACTGGATGCTGCCGCCGATCTGGCGTTATGCGAAGACGCACCGGCTGGTGTCGCAGCCGCACTTCTTCACGCGCAAATACGACAGCCCGGCGCTCGGCACGCTGGTCGCGCTGGTCGGCGTCGCCGCGCTGATTCCGTATCTCGTGCTGCAACTGAAGGGGCTCGGCATCATCGTCGCGACCGCTTCGTATGGCGCGATCTCGTCGACCGCGGCGATCTGGATCGGCGCGATCGTCGTCACCGCATACGTGATCGTGTCGGGCGTGCGCGGCTCCGCGTGGAACTCGGTGGCCAAGGACCTGCTGATTCTCGCGATCGTGCTGTTCCTCGGCATCTATCTGCCGCTGCACTATTACGGCGGCGTCGGCGAAATGTTCCGTGCGATCGACGCGGCCAAGCCGGGCTTCCTGACATTCCCCGCACGCGGTTCGAGCGTGGTCTGGTTCCAGTCGACCGTGCTGCTGACCGCGCTCGGCTTCTTCATGTGGCCGCATACGTTCGGCTCGATCTTCACCGCGAAGGACGAGCGGATTTTCCGCCGTAACGCCGCGGTGCTGCCGCTCTATCAACTGATCCTGCTGTTCGTGTTCTTCGTCGGCTTCGCGGCGACGCTGAAGGTGCCTGGCCTGCAGGGCGCCGACATCGACCTGTCGCTGTTCCGCCTGTCGCTGCAGACCTTCGACCCGTGGCTCGTCGGCGTGATCGGCGCGGCCGGTATCCTGACCGCGCTGGTGCCGGGCTCGATGATCCTGACCTCCGCGTCCACCCTGCTCGCCAACGACGTCTATCGCGGAATGCTGAACCGCAACGCGTCGGATGCGAGCGTCGCGTTAATCGCGCGCACGCTGGTGCCGGTGGTCGCGCTGGTTGCGGTCGGCTTCACGCTGCATGGCGGCGAGACGATCGTCGCGCTGCTGCTGATGGGCTACAACTTCGTCACGCAATTGTTCCCGGCGGTGATCTGCAGCCTGATGGTGCGCAACCGCGCGACCAGGCAGGGTGCGTTCTGCGGGATCCTGGCCGGCGTCGCGGTGGTCACGCTGACCACCACGCTGCACTGGAGCGTCGGTCAACTGATGCCGTTCCTGCCGGACGCGCTGAAGGACGTGAACATCGGCTTCCTCGCACTGGCGGTGAACGTGGTCGTGTTCGCGATCGTCAGCGCGCTCACGCAATCGCATTCGGCCGATCAGAAGTCGCACGCATCGGCGCAATGAGTTGCGTGGCGGTGAGCGCGACGGCGTAAGCGCCGTTCGCGCCGCGCATCGGCAGGGCTGTCCGCCGCGGCGACAGCCCTTCTTTCATCCTGCTTTCGCCTGCTATGTCCTACGTCCTCTACTATTCGCCCGGCGCGGCCAGCATGCCGGTGCACTGGATGCTGATCGAAATGGGCGTGCCGTTCGAAGCTCGCGTTGTCGATATCGATGCGGGCCAACAGCGCGACCCCGGGTATCTGCGGCTGAATCCGGCCGGGCGCGTGCCGACGCTGGTCGTCGACGGCGTACCGCGCCATGAATCGGCCGCGCTGCTGATGCTGCTCGCCGAGCGCCATCCGGATGCCGGCCTCGCGCCGGCGCCCGGCTCCGCGGAGCGCGCGGCGTGGTTCGAATGGATGATCTATCTGGCGAACACGCTGCTGCCCGCGATGCGCGACTGGTTCTACGCGGATAGCGACGGCGACCCGGCCGGCGCTGGCGCGGTGCGCGCGCTCGCGCAGCGCCGTATCGAGGACGCCTGCGCCCGGCTCGACGCGCATTTCGGCGCGGCTCACGCGTACCTCGCGGGCGAGCGGCTGAGCACCGCCGATCTGCTCGCGCTCGTGCTGATGCGCTGGACCCGCAATATGCCGCGCCCGGCGACGGTCGGCTGGCCGCATCTGGCGGGCTATATCCGCAGGCTGCGCGCGCTGCCGTCGTTCATCGAGGTGAATGAGCGGGAAAAGCTGACCGGGTGGCGCGACGAGGCTGGCTGACGCGCGAGCATGACGGTTCACGCGGCGTCTGCCGCTGCGACGTCGTTGTCACGCGCCCATCGTCATATGCGAGCGCGCCTCGCTGCGCATCTCACATCGCCGCGGCGCGGCTCGGGCGACTTGCCCGCGCGGCGAACGCATAGCCGTTCTTGCCGTCGCGCTTGACCTGATACATCGCCTCGTCGGCCGCGGCGACCAGACGGCGGTGATCGCCGACGCTATCCGGAAAGCTCGCAATACCGATGCTCGCGCGCACGAGACCGAGTTCCATCTGCTCGTCGATGAAGACCACGCAGCCGATCAGCCGCCGCGCGATGTCGGCCAGTTCCATCTCGTTCGAAAACGCCCGCACCAGCACCGCGAATTCGTCGCCACCGATTCGCGTGACGAGGTCGGTCTTGCGAACCGACGCGCGAAAACACGTCGCGACTCTGACGAGGAAGGCATCGCCGGTCGGATACCCGAACGAATCGTTAACCTGCTTGAAGCCGTCGAGATCGACATAGAGCACGGCGATCCGGTGCGGCGCCGCGTCCCCTCGCGCGCTTGCCGCGGCATCGTCGAGCGCGGCCAGCAGCCGGCGGCGGTTCGGCAGACCGGTCAGCGAATCGTGCAGCGACGCATGCTCGAATTCGTGCGACTGGCCGGCCAGTTGCCGGTTGCGTTTCGCGTACATGCCGAGCGCGGTGATCAGCATGCAGAACAGCAGCGCGGCGAGCGCGATCAAGGTGCGCGCGACATGCGTGATGCGCAGCCGCGCATCCGCGCTGTATGCATCGCGCTGCGCGTGCCAGTACGCGGACACGCCGGCGAGCGTTGCACCGGCTGCGTCCGGCGCGAGGTTTGCGTCCAGTCTCGCGGGCGGCTCGTGCATCGTCGATGCCGGGCTCGCATTCACGAGTGCCGCGAGCGATGCGAAACGCCGCGCGAATTCGGCGCGCGCGTGGTCGTAGCCGTCGGCTAACGCTGCGTTGTGAGCGGATGCGGCACCGGGCAGCCGTTGCCACAGGCTCAACTGTTCGCGCGCGCTGGCGGCGCGGTCGGTGGCTTCGAGCACGAGGCTCGTGTATTCCTGCTTCAACTGATCGGAGAAGATCGTGCGCACCTGCATCGCCAGATACAGCACGCCGATCAATAGGCACAGCAGCGCGGCCACCGCGATCGTCGCGGGGCCGGGCCGCAGCGCCGGTGCCCGGCCCGGCGCCGTTGATGCCGGGTTCGGCTCGGCATTCGAATGCTGTGCCGACGCCCGCGCCCACGCGTCGCCGTGACTCTCCGAGCATCCGCACGCGGGCTCAGGGATGCGAGTAGATGTCTTGTTGTTGCTGGCGTCCACTGCCATGCTGCCGGTAGCTCACTCGTCGAAAGAATTGCCCCACGCGCGCAAACAGACCGCTCTTATGCCTCGCGTTCGACGGCGCGGCGCGCCGGTCCTGCTGCGCCAACCTGGCGTTTTTGGCGTTGCGGCTGGACGCGTGCTGCGGCGTCGGGGCATCGGCCGCGTTCGCCGTGTTCCGCGCGCCGGCGGAAGATGGGGATCCGCTGTAAAGATCGGGCGCGGCGTTCGGCGACGCGGCGGCGGACGCATTGGCCGATCCGTCGGCCGACGTATCGACCGATGGATCGACCGAGCCGGCGGCTGACATCGCGAACGGCGTCGCGGGCGACGCATCGGCGAGCGTCGGCGACGGATTCGCGCCGGGCGTGCCCGGCTGGATCTGGCCGGACCAGATCGCATGTCCGCCATTGTTCTGCTCGACCGTGGTTTCCGCTGTCGTGGCCCGTCGCATCGACGCCGCCGCGGGGTCCGGGCTATCGGGTATCGTCGCTGCACGCGGCTGCGTCGCCGCGCGCGGGGGCGCCGGTATCGACGCCGTGGCTTGCGCGGCCGACGGCGCGCTGCCACGCGCGCCGGCCGGCTCCGACGAGCCCAGGGCGCGGCGCGCGCTGGCGATCGCCTCCGCATACGCCTGCTGATCGTGATTGAACCAGACGCCGTACGCGACGGTGCCGATCACGCCCAGGCTCAACGCCCCTGCGGCGGCGACGCACAGCGCGAGCCGGCCGAAGCGTGGTGGCGAAGCGCCGCTCGCGCGCGGGCGATCGAAATCGGAGTCGGGGTCGAGGTCGTCCGCGTCGGGGGGACGCGGATCGGTGTCGTCGCTATGAGTAGCCATCGCAATACGCTCCGGAACACATGCTACTTCTGGCTGACAAGCCGCCGACGGGATGCGCGTACGCGCGCTCGCCGCATGCGTTGCCGATGAATGTAATCCTCTCGCAAGCCGCCGACAACACGGCGGCGTTGCGTTTCCAACGACAGCGCCAGGGGACTCGCCAGACGGCAAAAAAGCGCACAGGACTGTAAAAGCTGCAAAGCGGCGGAGCGCCAACTTGCAATGCGATTTGTCTCATGCGCGTTGCGACGGGGTTTCTGCGAAACGCGCCAACGTAGTGGGTGTCTGTATGCAACAAGCACGCCTATAAGAGAGAGAGGACGCCTTGAACGGCGGGCAGATTCGAGCAGATTGCGTGCCCGGTTCGATCGGGCTCTAAGCGGGCTCTAAGCGGATTCGAAGCGGATTCGAAGCGGGCTCGCTCAAACCGGAACACGGCATCGAACGCGCCGCCCGCGCCACGGCAAGCAGCGTTCGCATTGCCGGGCATTCGATGCGATCCGCGCGGAGTGGTAAGGTCTCGTGCGCGCAGCGCGCGAATCCGCGGTGCGGCCCGGCCTCGCCAGGCTGCACCGCGCTTCAGGTCGCTTCATCTGGCTCAACGTCACCAGTCGGCATACAGATCATGTCCAACGTGTATCAGCACAAACCGCTCACGCCCTTTCGCCGTGCGCTCGCGCGTTTCTCGCTGTCGGAAACCGCCAAATACGCGAAGCTGACGCTCGGCCTGTGGATCGGTTTCGGCCTGCCTTATCTGCTCGGCTATCCGGATGCGGCCGTGCCGCTCGCCGGTTCGACGATGCTGACGCTGGCGCTCGGAAGCTCGATTTCGGCCGCGCGAAGCTACTTCTACAAACGGGTCTTCTCGAACGTGGTGGCGATGCCGGTCGGCACGCTGCTGATCTGGCTCACCGCGCCGCATCTGTGGCTCGGCGCGGCACTGCTACCGGTCGTGATCTTCGGCATCGTCGCGCTGCGGCCGTCGCTGTTCCAGATGACCAGCATCACCGTGCCGATCACGCTCGTGCTCTATACCGGCGAACATATTCCGCTGCTCGAACAGCGGCTGATCGGCGTCGTGCTCGGCATGTTCCTCGGCTTCATTCTTCAGCAGATCGCGTTTCCGCCCGATCACGGCTACTGGGCGAACACGCTCGTCAACGACGGCAACGAACACTCGACCGAACTCCTCACGCAACTGGCGGCCGGCCGGCTCGACAAAGCTCGCATCAAACCGGCCGCGACGAAGCTGCGCACGCTGAGCACGAATCTGAAGCAGGCGCATCAGTTGCTGAAGACCGATCTCGAACAGGCATGGGTGTCTCCGCATCTGGAGCGCAACGCGCCGCGACTGCCGGTTTTCGCGTGTTACCAGGAGACCTTCGATACGCTGGTCAACTTTCTCGAAACCATCGACACGTTCCACGAACAGTTCGCGGCGCTCGACGCCACGTGGCGCGAAGCGTTTATCGCGCGGCTCGCGACGCTCGTCGCCGCGCACCGGCAACTGGCCGGGGCGGCGGACCTGCGGGTCGAACGCCCGCCGCTCGCCGCGCCGCCGCTGCAGATGGAAGAGCTGCGTCAGTTGATCGAGGCGCTGCCCGCGTCCAATGTGTTTACCAGCGTGTATCTGGGCCATCTGGCAGGCTACGGAATTCTGCTGTGCCGGCTGAGCGATCTGCATACCGCGTGAGCGCCGGGCCGGGCACCGATCCACGCAGCGCGCGTTGCACTGCGCGTTGCTCCGTTCATTGCACGGTGATCGTCGCCTTCATGTTCGGATGGATGCCGCAAAAGATCTTGTACACGCCCGGCTTGTCGAATTTGAACTGATACGTGTCGTTCTGATCGAGCGCGGCCGAGCGGAACATGCCGGCATCGTTGACGACCGTGTGCGGTTCGCCATCGAGGTTCTTCCAGGTGACCGTCGCCCCCGCTTTGACGGTCAGCTCCATCGGCGTGAACATGAAGTTCCTGATGACGACCGCGTTCGGCGCGGACGCAGCCGCCGTGGCCGTTTTCTGCATTTTCATCGGCATCCGCATTGGCGTTTGCGCGGCACCGGGCCCCGCCGACGCCGCCAGAATCGCGACGCTGCCGAGCAGCTCGAGCAGCACGCGCGTGAACAGAGCGGTTCGCATGAGTGGTCTCCTGAACATGGAAAGAGCGGTTGTCATGCGAGCGTCGTGTCGTCGAGCGTCGCTTTCAGCGGATGGCGCGCGATGCTGATGCTCGTCACGCCGAGCATTTTCGGCAACTGCTCGCTCGCGACCTTCAGCGGCCCGGGGCCGTCGCCCTGGCCCGCACCCGGCTGCGGATAGGCGGTCGAGCGCGCGGTGTGAAACGTCACATTGCCTTCGACCTTCGATACGATCTGGTGGATATGCCCGTTCAACACGGTCACCGAGCCGAAGCGCTTCAGATAGCCGATCGCCTGCGCCGCGTCGCCGGTGCCCCAGCCCCACGGCTCGTAGATCGTCCACATCGGCATATGCGCGAACACGACGATCGGCGTGCTCGACGAGCGTCCCTTCAGATCGTTTTCGAGCCATTCGAGCTGGTCGTCGCCGAAGCCGCCGAGGCCATTCGGCTTGAAGTGCATCACGTTGACGAGACCGACGAAATGCACGCCCTGATGATCGAAGCTGTAATAGCCGCGGTTATCCGATGCCTTGCCGAAGCGCTTGAAGTACTCGGCGCCGGGGCCGTCCGTTACGTCGTGTTCGCCCGGCACGGTGTGCAATTCGGTGATCTTCAATCCGCCCAGCAGTTGCGCGGCGAGATCGAACTCCGCTGCTTTGGACAGGTGCGTGATGTCGCCCGTATGGATCGCGAGCGCAGGCTTCGCCGGCATCGCGTTGACGAACTCGATGGTCTGCCTGAGCGTGCCAGCGACATCGGGATTCGCTTCCTTGTTGAAGCCGATATGCGTGTCGCTGATCTGCAGGAACAGCGGCACGCCTGTCGCGGGCGCGGCTTTCGCATCGGCGGCGAGCGCCAGTTCAACCGGCGTGAGCACGCCGCCCGACAGCATGAAGACGGTGCCCAGTCCGCCGAACGCAAGGCATTTCAGCGCGCCGCGACGCGCCGGATCGAATGAACGATGTGACGACATGATGACCTCAAGATAAGGATTCGCAGAACCGGCCGCGGGATCGTCCCGCGGCCCTTGCGAGCCGGTTCATGAGGCATGACCGAGGTATTGCGCGGTTTATTCCCGCCTTGATTGCGGTTTGTCGCGACACGAGCGCGCGCGCGACGGGTCAGCCGCCCACCGCCGCGATGATGCGCGCGCGAGCAGCCCGCCGCCGCCGAACGGCTGGTTGATCACGACGCCGATGCCCAGCGCCGCGGCGAACGGCAGGATGCGCCGCTCGGCCGCGCGCAAAGCGGGACGGCTCGCTCGTCAGGCATGCGCGACCGCGTTTTCCATGCGCGCGGGAAACGGATTGCGCCATGCGTCGAACGCATTCAGCTGATCGTGCCAGCGCCGCACTTCGGGAAATTCGTCGAGCGGCATTGCCGCGGCAGACGCATAGGGCAGCGGCACGCCGACGGAAAAGTCCGCCACCGAAAGGTCGTTGCCGAGCAGCCACTTGCGCCCTTTCAGATGCTGGTCGAGCACCGCCGCGTGCTTGCGGAAAAATGTCCGTGCTTCCGCGATGTTCGCCTGATCGGGATCGCCGAGGCCGATCCGTGGCTTGATCAGATGCTCGAAGTACAGCGCTCCCTCATGCCGGTACAGATGCTGGTTATTCCAGCTCATCCAGCGCACGACGTCGATCTGCTGCTGCGCGTCGCGCGGCCACAGCGCGGATTGCGCGCGCTGCGCGAAATGGCAGATGATCGCGTCGGCTTCCCACAAGCGCCGCTCGCCGTCGATCAGTGCCGGCACCTTGCCGTTCGGATTGATCGCGAGATAGTCCGGTTTCATATGCTCGCCGCGGCCCAGATCGACGAATACGTAGTCGAGCGGCAGATTCAGATAGCCGGCCACCGCGCAGGCTTTGCGTGGAGCGAGCGTTTCAGCGTAATAGAGCTTCATGTTCGACCTCGATGTTCATTGAAGTAAGCGTGCCGCGGCCTCGGATGATCCCGATCCAGTCCTTCTTTCGAATGCTTGCGCGCCGGGTATCCGGCTATGCGGTATCTCAGCCGGCTTCGCTCGCCGGCTCCGCCAGCAGCGTGTCCAGCTTGTCGAGCGAGCTGGTCCAGCCGATCCGGTGGCCGTCGCGTGCCGCTTCGTCGGCGAATTGCGAGTGCGTGAAATTCAGCTCGGTACCCTCGTCGATCGGGCGCAACACGATCGTCACCAGCGAGCGCCGTTCGGGCATCGTGACCCACTCCCACGTGAAAACCAGCTTGCGATCGGGTTCGACCTCGCGGTATTCGCCCCGGCAATCGTGTGTCTCGCCGTTCAACGTCTGGAACACCACGCGAAAGCGCCCGCCTACGCGCGGATCGGCTTCGGCGCTCAGCACCGGGCCGCCATCGGGGCCCCACCAGCGCACCATCAGGTCGGGCCGCGTCCATGCCGCGTAGACCCGCGCGGGCGGCGCCTTCAAACGCCGAATGATCGTCAGACTGGGCTTCTCGTTGGTCATCCATCTTCTCCTTCGACAAGATCGGCAAGCCGGTCGAGACTCGCGGACCAGAAACGCTGATAGCGCCCGAGCCACGCCATCGCTTCTTCCATCGGACCGGCCACCAGTTCGACCGACACGGTTCGCCCGCTCTTCGTGCGCGCGATCAGTCCGGCATCGCTCAGCACATCGAGGTGCTTCATTACCGCCGGCAGCTTCACCGGCAACGGCCGCGCGAGTTCCGTGATCGACAGGCCCGGCTCGCGTTCGAGACGCGCGAGGATGGCCCGCCGCGTGGGATCCACCAGCGCGGCAAACGTGCGATCGAGTTGATTGACGGGATACTTTGCCATGTGGTGAACTATAGAGGATGAACGCGCGGCGTCAAGGTTTTTTATCGCGCGTCCCACTCGATCGAGCGCCGCACGCGGCGCTGAAATTCGTGCTCCCGCAAGCAGCGCTCACCGCCCGCCAACGCAGCGATCCGGACAGCGAACTCAGCGCATCGCGAAGGAATAAAGCCGTGATTGCGCACGTTCAATGAGCGCAACGACCTTCGGTCATCAGGGAGAGGCGGCCATGAAATCTGTGCTTAGGGTATTGGGCGCCGCGATCGGCGGCGCGGCATTGGCGAGTCTTGTCGCATGCGGCGGCGGTAACGACAACGGCTCCGGCATGAACACGCAAGCGCAGACCTACACCGCCACCGCGCTCGTCTCCGATGGCGCGGTCCCGGCCATGCATACCGACCCGAACCTGAAAAACGGCTGGGGCGTCGCGTTCAATCCGAAGGGTTTCGTATGGGTCGCGGACAACGCGACTTCGCTTGCGACACTGTATGACGGCAACGGTGTGCCGCAATCGCTGGTCGTGGCGATTCCGGGCGGAATTCAGGGCGCGGCGAATCCGACCGGCATCGTCTTCAACGGCACGCCGGACTTTGCGGTGACGCAAGGCGCGAAGTCCGGCGTGGCCGCCTTCATCTTCGCCGGCGAAGGCGGCACGATCAATGCGTGGGCGCCCGCGGTCGCGCCGACGACCGCGCTCATCATGTTCGACGGCGGCAGCGCCGCCGCGGTGTACAAAGGCCTCGCGCTGGCGAGCAACGGCGGCGCCAATTTTCTGTATGCGACCGACTTTCACAACAACCGCATCGACGTGTTCGATCGCAACTTCGCGAAAGTCGCGACGCCCGGCAAATTCAAGGACCCGTCGCTGCCGGCCGGCTTCGCGCCGTTCGGGATTCAGGCGATCGGCGGCAAGCTCTTCGTGACCTACGCAAAGCAGAACGCGCCCGCGCACGACGACATCGCCGGCGCCGGCCTCGGGTTCATCGATATCTACGACACGGCGGGCAATCTGATGCAGCGTTTTGCCTCGGGTGCGCCGTTGAATGCGCCGTGGGGTATCGCGCAGGCGCCCGGCAATTTCGGCCGCTTCAGCGGCGACATACTGATCGGCAATTTCGGCGACGGCAGGATCAATGCATTCGATCCGGTGACCGGCCTGACGGCCGGCCCGATCAGTCTGCTCAACGGCGGCGTCTTCGTGCAGGATGGCTTGTGGGGCATCGCATTCGGCAACGGGCTCAATAATCAGCCGCTCGACACGCTGTTTTTCGCCGCGGGCCCGAACGACGAAAACGACGGTGTGTATGGCCGCCTCGACGTGAAGATGTGAGGCGAGCCGCCGCGGCACATGTCAGTAGCGCATTTCGCCTTCTTCGCCGTAGCGCATGCCGTGCGCGGCGATCAGCCGATACAGCGTCGCGCGTGAAATGCCGAGCTCGCGCGCGGCCTCGGCCGAGCGGCCGCGATGGCGCAGCAGCGCGAGTTCGATCGCCTGCCGCTCGGCGGTTTCGCGCGCCTGCGCGAGCGTCGTGGTCGAGCTCGCCGCGTAGGCGCCGAGTTCGAGATCGGCGGCGGTGATCAGACGTGCGTCGGACATCACGATTGCGCGCCGCACCCGGTTGATCAGTTCGCGCACATTGCCGGGCCATTCATACGCATGCATCGCCATGATCGCGTCGGCCGCGAAACCATGCAGACGCCGGCTCGCGTCCTGGCGATAACGTTCGAGCACGTGCAGTGCGAGCAATTCGATATCCTTGCCGCGCGCGCGCAGCGGCGGCTCGTCGATGCGCAGCACGCACAGCCGGTGATACAGATCGGAGCGGAAGCGCCCCGCTTCGATCGCGGCGTCCATATCGACGTGCGTCGCGCAGATGATGCGCACGTCGACTTCGATCGAACCCTGGCCGCCGAGCCGGTCGATCGTGTTTTCCTGCATGAAGCGCAGCAGGCTCGCCTGGCTCTCGTAGGGCAGATCGCCGATTTCGTCGAGAAACAACGTACCGCCATTTGCGCTTTCGACACGGCCGATGCGCCGTTGATTCGCACCGGTAAACGCGCCGCGTTCATGGCCGAACAGCTCCGACTGCAATAGCTGCGGCGGAATCGCGCCGCAATTGATCGCGACGAACGGCGCATTGCGGCGCGCCGAGCGCGCGTGAATCGCGGTGGCGGTCAGCTCCTTGCCGGTCCCTGATTCGCCGGAGATAAAGACCGGCGCATCGGTGGCCGCGACCTTGCGGATCGAGCGGAACAGCGCGAGCATTGCGTCGCAACTGCCGATCATTCCGCCTTCGGCGCTGGACGTACCCATCAAGGCCGGTTCGCCGAGCGAGATCATTCCGCATGCGTGACCGATGGTATCGACGATGCGCGTATTGGCGGCCGGCAGCGTCACGTAATCGAAGCAGTAGTCGCGCACGAGCTGGCGCGCGATGGGATCGTCGAGTTGCGGGGTTTCGGCCATCGCGACCCAGCCGATGTTCGGCAGCGCAAGACAGGTTCGCAGCGCGGCCGCATCGTGCGATTCGAGCACGCCCGCCAGATCGACGAGACCGCCTGCCGGTGCGCCGTCCTGCACCGCATGCTGCACGTCGCCAACCGAGTCGACGATTTCGACTTGCCAATCCCGTTTCTGGATATCCGCCAGCAATTGCGCAACGGGATCGTGCGTGAAATAGATCACGCGCCTTGGATACGCTTTCACTTTCTGCATTACTTTTGCATCTCCTGCTGCGACAGCGCTGACGATCGCCTCGACAGGTCTTGCCCCGGAGCCTTTCACCTGCCGCGTCGTTGCGGGTGTCCCGGCGGTGCGGCCGGTCCCGATTTGATGGCGGCCCGCCTGTGAGTCGCCATGGGGGATGGCGAAAGCGGATCGCGCGCAGGCCGTCGGCAGCGCGATATCCGATAAATATTCGAATCGATCATACGTGCCGATGCCGGGCTTTCGACACAGCTTGACCATATTTAATGATTGGTTCCGCGCCTGGCACAACGGAACCCTTTATCTGGACGCTGCCGATGCAGTAAAAACAGTTGGCAATTTGCAAGATTCGCCGAATCGAGCCTTTAGGGATACGGATTCGAACGCCGCCCTGCCGGCCGCCTTTCAAGCCGCTTCGCGAGCGGTGCGGCTAGCTTCTTCTCGCGCGCAACGGTCTGAAAAAGCGGCGGATCTCGGCCGCCAGCAAGGCGGGCTTTTCCATCGCCGCGAAATGTCCGCCGCTCGCCATCTCGCTCCATTGCACGACATTGAAGGTTCGATCGAGCCAGCTGCGCGGCGGATGATTAATCTCCTTCGGAAACACTGCGAAACCAAGCGGCGTGCCGATGCGTTGACCGGCGGCGAAACGCATCGGCTGCAGGCGGTTTTCCCAATACATCTGCATGGCGGGACCGATGCACTGAGTGAACCAGTAAAGCGAGATATTGGTGAGCAGTTCGTCCTGCGAGAACACGGTTTCGACATCGCCGCCGCAATCGCTCCATGCGCGAAACTTCTCGCCGATCCATGCGGCGAGCCCGACCGGCGAATCGTTCAACGATGCAGCCACGGTCAGCGGCTTCGTCGCATGCTGATGCGCGTAGCCGCCTTCGAGTGCGGCCCAGTCGTTCTTCTCGCGCAGATAGTTTTCCTCGGCCGCCGTCAGCGGCTGCGCGCCCGCTCCGCTCGCGGGCTCGTAGGAACCCGGCAGCAAGTTCAGGTGAATGCCATCGACCGCCCGAGGATGACGCGCGGCAAGCGCGATCGATACTCCGGCGCCGAGATCGCCGCCCTGCGCGCCGAAGCGTTCGTAACCGAGCCCGCGCATCAGCGACGCCCACAGATCCGCGACCTGAAACGCGGACATGCCCGCTTGCGCCGGCGCCGGCGAAAACGCGAAGCCCGGCAGCGATGGTGTGACGACGTCGAATGCATCGGCGGGATCCGCGCCGAACGCGGCCGGATCGCACAAGTGGTCGAGCAGTTGATGAAATTCGAAGAAAGAGCCGGGCCAGCCGTGCGTGATCACGAGCGGATAAGGTTCGAATCCGGGCGTTGTCGCGGCGCCACGCCGATGCACGAAGTGCACGGTCTGGCCGTTCACGTCGGCGAGAAATTGCGGCAGCCGGTTCAGCTTGCGTTCGGCCGCGCGCCAGTCGAACTGACCGGCCCAATAATCCGCCAGTTCGCGCAGCCATGCCGGGTCCGCGCCCTGCTGCCAGGCGGGCGCGGGAGTGGCCGGCGCCCAGCGGGTCGCGCGCAGGCGGCGACGCAGATCGTCGATGTCCTGATCGGCGATGGCAATCTCAAACGGTTCTATCTGCATGGCGGTCGGTCCGGCAACGGTTGGCGCAAATGTGCGATGCGGGCGATTCATTGCGAGGCAATCATCGTACGCGCGTTGGACGAAAGCCGGATAATGGGCGTCCGTATTTCACACGCCAGGAGATTGACGCGATGCCCGCTTACGAATCCAAAGTGCCGCGCGTACTGTTGACCAACGACGACGGTATCGACGCGCCCGGGCTTGCCGTGCTCGAGGCGGTGGCTGCCGAACTCGCGCACGAAGTGTGGGTGGTCGCGCCGGAGCACGATCAGAGCGGCACGTCCCATTCGATCAGCCTGCATTCGCCGCTGCGCGTGAGTCGCCAGGGTGAGCGCCGTTTCGGCGTGACCGGCACGCCCGGCGACTGCGTGGTGATGGGCGTGCGCCATCTGATGCGCGATACGCCGCCGACGCTCGTGCTATCCGGCATCAATCGCGGCGCCAACCTCGGCGTCGAGACGATGTTCTCCGGTACCGTCGGCGCGGCGATGACCGGCCTGCTGCTGGGCTTGCCGTCGTTCGCGCTGAGCCAGACCTTCCGCGATCGCGAGCGCGTGCGCTGGGACACCGCGCGCACGCTCGCACCCGGCGTGATCCGCCAGTTGCTCGCAATCGAACATGCGGCGCCGACCTGCCTGAACATCAATTTTCCTGATGTCGATGCGGCCGACGCCGGTCCGCTCACGCCGTCGCGGCAAGGCGCGGGGCTCGTCGAAGGCATCGACGTGCTGCCGCAAGTGGACCCGCGTGGCATTGCGTATCACTGGCTGCGTTTTCAGCGCGGCTCGCGCGCGAACGATCCCGATAGCGAAACGGCGGTGGTCGCGGCGGGCCGCGTGTCGGTCACGCCGCTCGCGTTCGATCGCACCGATGAGGCTACGTTTTCGCGCCTTGCGGCTTCGTTGCGCTGAGGTTTTTTGCGAACGCGCCGCATGGCGGGCAATTTTTTGATGCGCTGCCGGCGGCGTCAAACCGCTTTACAGAAGTGGCCGTTCCGGCTTGCTCTGCTTGAAGGAACATTCTCATCGCTTCGCCGCATCGTCCGCTTCATTTAAAGCGGGTGCGAAAGCGATGGATGAAAGGCAATTCGGATTACGCTGCCTGAAGCTGAAAGAGAGTTTCCCCCAATGCAGTACCGCCGTATATGACGTAGCTTCCTCGGGTGATATTCCTCGCGGGCGATCTGTAACTTTGAGACTACTGTAATACTGACGTACCGTATCAAGGTCGATACAGTCCCCATTGAGCCGAAGCACGAGAAAACCAGGATGCCCGGCTCGGTGTCGAATCCGCAAATCCACATTGCTGATTACCACGTCGCCCGCCAGTTGAACCGGCCCGCCCACGTAGAACTGGAATGCGGTGTTCGGAATGGCGACCCTACTGGTGTCTTTCTCGGCAAGCTGGGTCACCAGCAGGCGTTCCATCTTGATCCTGGTAAATGGAATCTGCTGGACCACCGCGTCGATGGTTTGCCACAGTGTCATGTCCGACCGCGCCATCTGTGAATCCATTTCAGGTCGTGTGTTCGCCTGGCCAGATCCGGCAAGCGCGATTGCCAAATAAAATGTCGCCGGTATCTTGATCAGATTACCGGTTCGGATGAGCCTGCTCATACCAGTTCCCATAGTACTCGGCGTAGGTTTGCCCTGTGTTCGACGTGATTTCGTCGCCAAATGCAGCCCCGATTGCATTGCGGCAAGCGACAGCATTGCCATCTTGCCTCAGCTTTCGATATTGAAGATCCCGCCAGGCAGCCGCAGCGTCCTGTTCGCAAGCCCGACGGCCACCAACGAATGCGTGCGGATAATGCGAGCCGCGCGAGGCCCGGATCTTTGCCGATGCTCCGCCGGTGACGCCGGAGCGCGCTACACCAGCGGCCCCTCTTCCGGCTTGCCGCGCATCGCCACCACGATCGAGCTGCCGACGATCAGCGCGATGCCGAGCAACGACATCGCGCCGATCGTCTCGCCCCATACCAGATAGCCAAACAGCGCAGCCCACACGATGCTCGTGTAGTTATACGGCGCGAGCGCGCCGGCATCGGCCGCGCGGAACGCCATCGTCATCAGCAGTTGTCCCGCGGTCGCGAACGCGCCGAGCAAGGCCATGATCGCAAGCGCGCCGAACGACGGCGTGCGCCATGCAAAAAGCAGCGATACGCTCATCACGAGCGTGCCGACCGTCGTGAAATACAGCACCGTGGTGCCCGAATCGTCGTTGGCGTGAATGCGCTTGATCTGGATGATCGACAACGCGCCGCATAGCGCGCTCGAAATCAGCAGCACAGGACCGAGCCAACCGGAATGCGAACCGTCCGGGCGCACGACGAACAGCACGCCGACGAAGCCGACCGCGGCGGCCAGCGCGTCGCGCGGCTTCAGCGCTTCCTTGAGCAGCAGCGGCGCCAGCACGATCACGAGCAACGTCTCCGAATAGACGATCGCGACGGCCTCGCTGAGCGGCATATATGGCAGCCCGGCGAAAAACAGACCCGACGCGCCGAGCAGCGTGAGCGCGCGGATGGTCTGCCCACGCACGTCCAGTTGCCGCAGACGCGCGGCGAGCGGCTTGCCGCGCATGCATAGCGCGACCGCCGGAAACAGGCCGAACAGCATGCGGAAGAACGTCACCTCGTTGGCGGGATAGGCGAGTGTGACGGATTTCGCCAATGCGTCGACGAGTGCGAAACAGAACATCGACAGGAGGATCAGCGCAACGCTGCGCAGCGGCACGGCGGTTGAACGGACTGTGGCGGCTGGCGGCATGGAAGGTCCTGTGGGTAAGCGGAAGCGCGATGCCGCGTCGAAGCGATGGCTGAGCTTGCCGCGCCGATACGATTATGAACATCGATTATGCCCGCGCGATTCGCGCAGCTGGTTCTTTCCCGGCTGGCTAATCGATTTATTGCGTATTGTCCGCTTCGTTCAACCCGGGCGCAAAAGCCACGGATGAAAGGCAATTCGGGTTACGCTCCTTGAAACCAAACGACAATCTTCTTGTTCCACAAGAACCAGACTCGTGGAGATCCCCGGCTACTTCGCTATGTCACTTGCGTCAACTGCTTCGGGATCGAAAACCAGCGATGAAAGGCAATCCGGATTTCGCACTGGAAAACCAAATGACAACTTTCCCCATGGCAAAAAAACCGAGTAGCCCGTCGAGGGATCCGCTGAATCCGGACGGGGAGGAAACGTCAACTTGATGTCTTCATAGTGCGCACGAATCTCATCGAGGCCGATGCAAGCTCCATTGAGGTTAAGCACGAGAAAACCCGGATGACCTGCTCTGCGTCGAATACGCAAATCCACGTTACTGATCACTACGCCGTCTGACAGTCTGACAGTTCTACCCGCTACGTAGAACCGGAATGCCGTGTTTGGAAATGGACTTCCGCTAGTGTCTTTTTCGACAAGGTGGGTCATGAGCACGGCTTCGACCTTGGCCCTTGTAAAGGGAATCTGCTGTGCGAGCGCGTCAATAGTCTGCCACAGCGTCATATCCGGTTGAGTCATCTGTGAATCCTTTCTGTATTGTTCAGTTGCCGGACTGCATCCGGTAATTTCAGCCGTCAGACAAAGTACGGCAATTATCCTGGACAGACTACCTGGTCGAATAAGTCTGGTCATACCAGTTCCCATAGTAGTCACTGTATGTTTGCCCGGAATTCGACGTAATTTCATTGCCGAATGTTGTCACCTCATCCGGGCTTGAAAAATCACGCCGCTTCGCCTCCCGGCTCCGCCTTGCCTTTTCCCGTTTAATGTGGTTCGTGATGTCCCACGACGGAGGAACATAAAGCAGCCTGCGACTCTGAAGTTTCCGATGTACTGCCCAAGCCACCTCGTGATCGTCCATCTCGCTGATCTGCAATCCCACCGGATCGACGCTTGCCAATAGACCTCGCAGTTGATGCATGTCGTCTGCACTCGACGTCCATGAATCAGGACACACCGATTTCACGAAGCTCTCATGGGCGTCCTTCAATATCTGCTCTATTTCGTCCTGTTCCTCGCGTGTAAGCTGCTTGCCGTTTGCATACTGCTGAATATCTTCATTGAAACTCCATGGCCAGCGTATATACATAATGCTGCGACTAAAAGACATCCGTACTCCGCTGGTATTCACAACAAGGTCCTCATCGTAACAGCCTACGCGTGATCCGGTAGCTATCCCAATAAAGGTCTTAACAAATCTTTAAATTCTCTAGGAATGCCCTAAGAATATTCCTGGGGTAACGCAATGCATTGCTTTGAATTCACGCAGAATTTCGGAAATGATAAGAATGAAAATCACGGCAAATGGTGCGAAATTGACACCCGTGCACTGTGCAAAAAATGCGGCGCATCGGACTAGCCCGTACACCAGCCAGGCCTACCCCGTCGAGGCCGTCGCCATTTACCACGCCCTCCGGCCGCACGCTTCGCTCAGATACCGCGCTCGCGACGATTGCGAGAAAACCGTTACTTGAAATTCTCTATTTCCGTGTCCACAAAAATTTAACCATGACATTGGATTCCAAGGGCAACCCCGAACTGTGCGCCACACACTTCACATATTTGGACGAATCAGAACATATTTTGGACGAACCAGAACATATTCGAGACCATTGGCTATGTAAGGAACGTTACAATCAAATTTCGCAAATCCCTAAAAAGAGGTGATGAATGCGTATGTCCCTGTTGATCGCCACTGTGATGTCCAGTGCGCTTTTCACCGTCCGCCGCGTTTGCAGCGAATGGCGACCTACCGGCAAGAACGCGCTTCGCCGATACCGGAGGTTGGGGCTACTTCAATTTCAATCACCACGAACCGAAAGCACCGACGGCAAAGGTCAAAGCCAAGACCGAATGCGCCTTCTGTCACATTGCCAGCGCCAGGAAAAACGACGTCTGGACGTAGTTCTATCCACTGCTCGACAAATGATAGCGATCGAGCGTTGATCCTCAGGTATCGGCGATGATACGCAGCTACGGCTTTGCTCATGGCTGCATATTGAATGACGCCAATCTGCAGCATAGTTTTATAGTCACGCGAATAAAAAAACGATTTATCAAATCGCTTTTTTATTGAATTCTCAGGTTGAATGTATACCTGAATAAACCGCTCGCTTAAACAAAAGACAGTGCATGATACGCACAGTCGCCTTTTGGAGAAGATATGGCTAGCCCGAAACGGTCGATGGCTTTCCGCTTGTCGGTTGCAGCGCTTGTGTCCTTAAACCTGATGACGAGTGCCTTTGCATCGGAGTATGTAGGCCACGTCTACATGCAAACCAACGAAGTCAAGAATCAAATCATGGATTTCGGCAGAAATGCCGATGGCAAACTCGAGCTGCATAACACTGTCTCCACGGAAGGGGCCGGCTCAGGCGTTTTCAAGCCCATCAGCGGGCAAAAGAGCGCACCCAATACGTTTGAAGGCGCGGGTAGCGTGATTCTGGCCGAATCCAATACGCTGCTATTTGCGACGAACGGCGGCGACAACAGCGTCACCAGCTTCCGGGTCGGCGCGAATGGCGAGTTGACGATGGCTGATCACCAGCTCACCGGCGAACCAGTCACCGGACGTTCGGGAACGGCGAAATCACTCGCTTATCATGCGAAAAGTCGAACCTTATACGTTCTTCATGCATTCGGTCCCAACCATCTTCGCGCGTATAAAGTGTCCCAAGACGGGAAATTGAAACTGCTGCCCGCACAGCGTTCCGTGGATATCCCCACGAAAGTCGGTCGCGTCGCGACACAGGCTGTCGTGTCGCCGGACGGCCGCTTTCTGCTCGTCGACGTTCTGTTCGATGCACATCCGAGCGCCAATCCCGACGGAACGCCCCATCTGGTGGTGACCAATGCTCCCGCTCCGGACGGGCTCGTGGTATTCCCGATACACGACGATGGGACGCTGGGAGAAGCATCGGTCACTGATGCCGGCGGCGGCGGCCCGTTTTATATCGCCTTTCTCCACGGAAGCAAGGACACGTTCCTGAACGGAGTGGCAGTAGGAGACGGCGTGTTAATGAGCAAAATCGACGAAAAGGGACACGTTACCAACGGCCCCCTGGTACCGATCGATACCTCGGCCGGCAAACCGTCTGAATTATGCTGGCTTCAGGTGACCTCGGATAACTCCGTCGTACTGGCAACCAATTTCGGCTACGGAACCGTTTCGAGCTACCGCATCAAGAACGGAAATTTGAGCTTGCTACAGGATCCTGCTAACCAGGCGATACCGGGTGACGGCACATTCCGCGCCGTCAATGGACTGGTCAGCAGTGGCCCCAGTGACAGCTGGCTGACGCCTGACGACCAATACTTCTATCAAATTTTCGGCAATGCGTCGGTGCTTGTTAGCTACCGACTCGATAAGGCGAGCGGAAAGTTGACCGAAATCGGCCGGAACAAAATCCCTTACAACAGCTCCCAAGGTTTGGCTGGACTGTAGCAGGCACGCCGGTACGTCGACCAGATTGAGTGCAGGTAAAGCAGATCAATCTGGTCGACTGACCGAGCGAGATGGCGGCTCAACGCTTGTGCCGCCTCATGACCTCCCGCATCAAGCGATCGATCGCGATCGATCGCCTCGCTGAGCGTGGTCTTGTCCGGTTGTTTGAGCTGGATCAGCAAATACGCGCCACGAATCTCATCAGCGTCGAAGAGCAGTGTGGCATCCAGAGGTGAAGTCGTGTATTAGACGATGCGTTAAACCGCGTAAATCTCCGGATTATCCACCAACGACAAAAACTCCCCGCTCCTGCCGTCGAGTGCGAGCATCTCTCCGCTTTCGATATTGAAGATCCAGCCATGCAGCCGCAGCGTCTTGTTCGCAAGCCCGACGGCCACCGACGGATGCGTGCGGAGATTGCCAAGTTGCGCGATCACGTTTTCCCTGACCAGCGCCGCCAGGCGCTCGGCATCCGAGCAATAGTGGCGCGAGGCATTGATCGCCTTCGCGGCATCCGCGTGACGCAGCCAGCTCGCGACCGCCGGCATATGTTCGAGATTCGTGCACGTCGCGATCGCGGTCATCGCGCCGCAATTCGAGTGGCCGCAGATCACGATGTCCTGCACGCCGAGCACCGCGACCGCATATTCGACGGTAGCGGACACGCCGCCCGGTTCCGGGCCGTACGACGGCACGATATTGCCCGCGTTGCGGATCACGAAGAGCGAACCCGGCTCGGTCTGCGTCAGCAGTTCAGGCACCACGCGGCTGTCCGAGCAGGTCACGAAAAGCGTGCTCGGACTCTGCGATGTCGACAGGCGCTTGAACAGCGCGCTCTGCTGCGGAAAGACCTCGCGTTGAAAGCGGATCAGGCCTTCGATGATTTCCTGCACGATATTCTCCAGAGAAGCGGGGCGGCGAATGATTGGTCGCCGCGACTATACCGCAGCCATTCGATCGTCGCGCGAATCATCGTGCTAATCGGGACGTGCAGCGCAAGGCGAATCGGCGTGCGTTTGCCTACGACGATAAAAAGCCGCGGCCTGGTTCGAACCGCCCGATCGAAGCGCGCGATTGCGCCCGCGGGCTCAACCGCGTAGTCAAAACAACCGTGATTTCAAACCTTGTCGAAATCGCGCGTCTCGAGTTCCACGGACCGCCCCCCGTTCTTTTCGAGCACCCGGCGTGTCGCATTTTCAATGCGCGCGCGGTTCGCCTCGAACGTTCCCACCAGATCGTGAGCCGACGAGCCACCATTGCCGAAATGACTGTTCAGCGCATCCAGCGATACGCTGCACCACACGCCCGTCCCGTCCACATTGGCTTCGAAGGCGACGCGCGCCGCGGCGATCACTTCCCAGCGTCCGGTGAATTCGATCCTCATAATGATCCTCCATGTGTCGAAAGGGAAACCGAGCGCGCAACGACCATGCCAAAGCCGGCACGGGCCGCGGATTGCGGAATCCGCTGCGCGCATTCTCCGCAAGGTGCATACTCCACACCGGCCGCCACGCGCGGCCGCGCTGATAAAGCGTCGCGGCAAGGCCCCCGAGCCGCCGGACGCGCCCAACATCCCGATACTACGCCCCTTCATGTCCGCCAGCCCCAAAAGCAGCCCGCAACAGCCGCCCCCGCGCACCGCCCCCTCCTCGCGCGGGCTCGTGATCGCCGCCGTGATGGCGTCGATGGCGATGGTCGCGATCGAAGCGACCATCGTGTCCACCGCGATGCCGCAGATCGTCTCGCAACTCGGCGACCTGCATCTGTATAGCTGGGTCTTCTCGTCGTTCCTGCTCACGCAAACGGCAACCACGGTGATCTTCGGCAAGCTCGCCGATCTGTACGGACGCAAGCCGGTGATACTCGCCGGCATCGCGGTGTTCCTGCTCGGCTCGATACTCGCCGGCTTCGCGTGGTCGATGCCGGCGATGATCGTGTTTCGCCTGATCCAGGGTGTGGGCGCGGGTGCGATCCAGCCGGTTACGCTGACGGTCGTCGCCGATCTGTATCCGGCGCGCGAACGCGGCAAGGTGCAGGGCTATCTCGCGAGCGTGTGGGCGATTTCGGCGGTGATCGGGCCGATGGTCGGCGGCTTCATCATCCACAACCTGTCGTGGGCGTGGATCTTCTGGATGAACGTGCCGATCGGCCTCGCGTCGGCCGCGGGCTTTATCGCGTTCCTGCGCGAATCGGAGCGGCATGCGCGCCCGTCGATCGACTTCGGCGGCGCGGCGCTCTTCATGGCCGCGATCGCCGCGCTGATGATGGCGCTGACCTATGCCGGCGACGACGCGCTGACGCCCGCCGCGCTCACGGCCGGCGTGTTCGTCGTGTGCGTGCTGCTGTTCGTGTGGCAGGAGCGCCGCGCGGCCGAACCGATGATCTCGTTCGCGCTATGGAGCCACCGGCCGATCGCCGCATGCAACAGCGCGACGGTGCTCGCCGGCATGATCCTGATGGGCGCGACCACCTTCCTGCCGATGTACGTGCAGGGCGTGCTGCAGCGCTCGCCGGTCGTGGCCGGCCTCGCGCTGACGATGATGATGGTCGGCTGGCCCACCGGCGCGACGTTCGCGGCGAAGTCGTTCCACCGCCTCGGGCTGCGCCGCATCCTCGTCGGCGGCAGCGCATTCATACCGCTCGGCGCGGTGCTGCTGCTGTTTCTGTCGCCGGGCGTATCGCCCGTCGTCGGCGCGCTCGGTTCGCTGGTGATGGGCTTCGGCATGGGTACGTCGAGCGTCAGCTCGCTGGTGCTGATCCAGGAAATCGTGCGGGCCGACGAACGCGGCAGCGCGACCGCGTCGAATCTGTTCTCGCGCAATCTCGGCAGCACGCTCGGCGCGACGCTGTTCGGCGCGGTGCTCAATTTCGGGCTCACGCATTCGCAGAATCTGGCCGTCGTCACGTCGGATCAGTTGAAGGCGCTGTTGCAGAACCGCGCGGCGGATCTCGGCGATAGCGATCTGATCCGCCTCGTGCTGCATCAGTCACTGCATCTGACTTTCGTGTCGATCTTCGTGATCGCGCTGTTCGTGGTCGCACTGCTCGCGCTCGTGCCGTCGATCAGGATCGGTGACGACAAGCCGGTGCCGATCGAGGCGTTGTCGCCGCTCGAGGATTGAGCGGCGCGGGATAGGCGGCAAAGCCGGGGCCCCCTGGCAATGCGGTGCAGAACTTGCGGATTTTCGCGGGGCCGCGCAACCGGCGCTCAGTCGCCCTTCGCATACAACGTCGACTCCGCGAAGCCCTCGGCGGCGAGCACCTGTCCGACCAGAATCAGCGCGGTCCGCTCGATCGCGCTGCCCGCTACCTTGCCGACGATATCGTCGAGCGTGCCGGTGATCTTTTCCTCGTCGGGCCAGCTCGCGCGATAGATCACCGCGATCGGACACGCGCCGCCGTAATGCGGCCGCAATTCATCGACGATGCGCGCGAGGTGCCGAACACCGAGATGAATCGCCATCGACGCGCGATGCCGCGCGAGATCGGCCAGTTGCTCGCCGTCCGGCATCGCCGTTTTGCTCGCATAGCGGGTCAGGATCAGCGTCTGCGAGATACCGGGCAGCGTCAGCTCGCAGCCGAGCGCCGCCGCGCAGGCCGCCGTCGCGGTCACGCCGGGCACGATCTCGTATGGGATACCCAGCTCGCGCAGCCGGCGGATCTGTTCGCCGATCGCGCCGTACAGCGACGGATCGCCCGAATGCACGCGCGCGACATGCTGGCCCTTCGCATGCGCGGCCGCGAGCAATGCGATGATCTGGTCGAGATCGAGCTCCGCGGTATTGACGACCTGTGCGGCGCTATGCCCTTCGAGCACCGCGGGCGGCACCAGCGAGCCCGCATACAGGATCACCGGGCAAGCGCGCACGAGGCGCTGCCCCTTCACCGTGATCAGCTCCGGGTCGCCGGGACCCGCGCCGATAAAAAACACCGTCATTCGCTACTCCAGGATTGATTCAGCGGCTCGCCGCCGGATCGCTTGATTGCCGGCCGAGCTGATGCCCAGCTACCCGTTCGATTCATTGCCGATGTACGCACGCAGCGCGTCGAGCAGATCGGCCACCGTCGTGAACTCGCGATCGGCTTCCGGCAGAAGCGGCCGGCGCAACATCACGACCGGCAAACCGCGTGCTCGCGCGACATCGAGCTTCGCCTCGGTCGCGCCGCCGCCGCTGTTCTTGCTGACGACGACGTCGAAGCCTTGCAGCGCGAACAGCGCGCGCTCGCCATCGAGCGTGAACGGTCCGCGCGCGGCGATCACGCGCGAACGCGCGGTATCGGCGTGCGGCTCCAGACAGCGCACGGTCCAGAACTGATGCGGCGGAATTTCGTCGAGATGCGCGAGCGGTTCGCGGCCCAGCGTGAAAAACGGCCGCCTGAACGCGGCGAGCGCCGCGATCAGCTCGTTCCAGTCGCCGACCTCGCGCCAGTCGTCGCCAGCCCGCGGCTGCCAGGCGGGACGGCGCAGCGCCCAGCCCGGCACCCGTGCGACGCGACACGCCTGCGCGGCGTTTGCGCTGATCCGCGCGGCGTACGGATGCGTCGCGTCGATCACGAGGCCGATTTGTTCGTTTTCGAGGTAGCGCGCGAGGCCGTCGCCGCCGCCGAAGCCGCCTACACGCACCGCGCACGGCAGATCGTCCGGCACCTTGCCGAGTCCCGCGAGACTGTACACATCGGCGACGCCGAGCCGACGCGCGAGCTTCAGCGCGTCGCCGGTGCCGCCGAGCAGCAGCACGCGCGTCATCGTGCGACCCCGACCAGATTGCCCTGCCGGTCGATCGCGAAGGTTTCGACGTTGACCCGCGGCGGCACGATCTCGCGCGCGACGGCCAACGCGCGCTGACAGACGATATCGCCGAGCGGCACCTGTTGCGCGTGGGCCAGCGCGAGCGCCTGCTGGCTGGTGTTGGCCGCGCGCATCGCCGCTTGCAATTCAGAGTCGGCGCCCTGTTCGGCGGCCCATCCCGCGAGCTGTTCGAGGTCGATGCTCGAATTGCGGCTATGCAGATCGAGATGCCCCGCCGCGAGCTTGCTGAGCTTGCCGAAGCCGCCGCAGAGGCTCAGGCGTTCGACCGGCGCGCGCTTCATATGCTTGAGCACCGCGCCGACGAAGTCGCCCATTTCGATCAACGCGATATCGGCCAGGCCGTAATGCGCGCGCATCGCGTCTTCGCTGGCATTGCCGGTGCAGGCAGCCACATGCATGTAGCCGTTCGCGCGCGCGACATCGATGCCCTGATGGATCGACGCGATATACGCCGAGCACGAAAACGGCCGCACGATCCCGGTAGTGCCGAGTATCGACAGTCCACCGACAATGCCCAGCCGCGGGTTCATCGTTTTCAGCGCCAGCTGTTCGCCGCCTTCGACACCGATCGTCACCTCGAAGCCGCCGCGATAGCGATGCCGCGCGGCGAGTTCGCCCAGGTGCCGGGTCATCATCTGGCGCGGCACCGGATTGATCGCCGGTTCGCCGACCGGCAGCGTCAGCCCCGCGCGCGTGACCGTGCCGACACCGGGCCCCGCGCGAAAGATCACCCCGGGCCCGGACACCAGCCGCACGCGCGCGAACACGAGCGCGCCGTGGGTCACGTCGGGGTCGTCGCCCGCATCCTTGATCGTGCCCGCTTCCGCGATTCGCTCGCCTTCGGTGCCGGCTTCGACGAGCCGGCAGAACGTGAGCCGCATCGGCACATGCTGGCCCTTCGGCAACACGATCTCCGCGACCTCGCTGGGGTCGCCCGTGAGCAGCAGACGCGCGGCCGCGAGCGACGTCGCGGTCGCGCAGCTGCCGGTCGTGTAGCCGCTGCGCAGCGGCGCCGCTTGTTCGGGCGTCTCTTCGCGCATCACGAGCCGGCCGGCGGATTGGCCGGCTTCGCCACGTCGAGCAGCGTAATCGGCAGTGCCTGACGCCACGTATCGAAACCACCGAGCGGTTGCGCATGCGCGAGCGCGATACGCGTGAGCGTGCCGCCATGCCGTTCGCGCCACGCGGCGAGCACTGCTTCGCCTTGCAGCGTGACCGCATTCGCCACGAGCCTGCCGCCGTCGCGCAACCGGGCCCAGCAGGTGTCGAGCACGCCCTGTTCGGTCACGCCGCCACCGATAAACACCGCATCCGGCGCCGGCAGTCCTTGCAATGCGGCGGGCGCGTGGCCGGCCACGAGTTGCAGACCGGGCACGCCCAGCGCGTCGCGATTCTGCTCGATAAAGCGCTGCCGTGCATCGTTCGCTTCGATCGCGATCGCGCGGCAAGCCGGATGCGCGCGCATCCACTCGATACCGATCGAGCCGCTGCCCGCGCCGACATCCCACAGCAATTCGCCCGGCGTGGGCGCGAGCCGCGCGAGGGTGATCGCGCGGACATCGCGTTTGGTCAACTGACCGTCGTGGATAAAAGCATCGTCGGGCAAGCCGCAGCTCAGCGGCAAACGCGCTGCGTGCGCCAACGCGCGACAGTCGAGCGCAAGCAGATTGAGCGCGGCCAGCTCGCCGGCCGGCCATTGATCTGCGAGGCCATCGACGCGCCGCTCGAGTTCGCCGCCGAGATGTTCGAGCACGCTCATCCGTGTCGCGCCGAAGCCGCGTGCGGCGAGCGCCGCCGCGAGCGCCGCGGGCGTGCGGCCGTCCGCGCTCAGTACGAAGATGCGCGCGCCGTCATGCAGATACGCGTTCAGCGCGGCGAGCGGGCGCCCCACCAGCGACACCGTCGCCACGTCCTGCAACGGCCAGCCGAGCCGCGCGGCCGCGAGCGACAACGACGACGGCGCCGGCAGCACGCGCAACTCGCCGGCCGGCAACTGCCGCGCGAGCGTCGCGCCGACGCCGAACAGCATCGGGTCGCCGCTCGCGAGCACGCACACAGCGTGCGGACGCTCGGCAAGCAGCGGCGCGAGATCGAACGGACGCGGCCACGCGGCGCGGCGCGCGGCCAGACGCGCGGGCAACATCGCCAGATGCCGCTCGCCGCCATACACGACCGACGCCGCCAGCAAAGCGCGCCGCGCGGGCCGTCCCAAACCGGCGAAGCCGTCGTCGCCGATGCCCACTACGGTCAGCCAGGGCGGCATGCATCCATCCACATCGAGTCTCGTCAAAAGTGCGCCGAGCCACGCCAGTCAAAGCGTCCAGCCTCGTTGCGCGGTTCGAAAAAAGGCATAATACAGCCGCCGGTGCCCTTCGGGGCCGAAGAGGGAACACAGCGATGTGGCTGCCCCCGCAACTGTATGCAGCGAGTCCGTCTGCTCTGCGCGCCACTGGTTCGACCGGGAAGGCCGCGACGGATCATGACCTGCGAGCCAGGAGACCTGCCGGCCAAACTGTTCGTGCCAGCCAACATCGGGCGGGGTGTACCGATGCCGCGGCAAGATCCGCGATGCGGCTTGCCCGGGCCGTCGCGCGACGCTATATCCGGTGTCCGTCTTGAATCCAGCTTTGCCCATCGCCGCTTCATCCACTGCAGCCACGCCGCCGCGGCCTTGGGCATGTCCGGGGCTGCTGCGCATCGTCGCCGCGCGCGACGGCGGGATCTGCCGGATCAGGTTGCCCGGCGGCGTATTGAACGCGGCGCAGGCACGCGCGATTGCCGCCGCGAGCACGCGGCACGCGAGCGGCGTCATCGAGCTGACCAATCGCGCGAATCTGCAATTGCGCGGCGTGCGCGAAGGGCATCAGGCGGCGTTGAGCGCGGCGCTGATCGACGCAGGGCTTGGGCCGGCGGCGGCGCTTGCGGCGAGTTCCGCCGACGACGTGCGCAACGTAATGATCAGCCCCGCCGCCGGCCGCGATCGGGATGCGCTGATCGACACCGCACCGTTGTGCGCCGAGTTGCTTGCGCTGCTGCAAAGCGATGCGCGCTTCGCAGCGTTGTCGCCGAAATTCGCGTTGCTGGTGGATGGCGGCGAACGGCTCGCGTGCATCGATCATCCGCATGACGTGTGGTTCGCGGCATCGGCTGATAAAGCCGGCATGCGCTTCGTGTTCGGCCTCGCCGGATGTCCGGGGCCCGCCGCGCACGCCGACGAGCCGCGCGACGATAAAGCCGACGCCAGCGCGAACGGCACGGGCGCACTCGCCGCCGTCTCGCCATCGCAACTGCCCGCGCTCGTGCGCGCCTTGCTGCACACGTTCGTCGATCTCGCCGCCGCCGATACGACGCGCATGCGCGACCTGCTTGCCACGCATTCTGCCGACGCACTGCTCGCACACGCGCAACGCTACGTCGGCTTCCCGCTCGCGCGCGACGCATCACTGCGCCACTGGCAACGAACAAATCCCGCCGACGCATCGCTGCGTCTCGGCGCGCACGCGCAACGCGACGCCGGGCTGTCGCACGTCGGCGGCCAGCCGCCGCTCGGTCGTCTCGATGCGGCGACGCTCCGCGCTCTGGCCTCGCTCGCGGAGCGCCACGGCAACGGCATGCTTCACGCGACTCCCTGGCAAAGCGTGCTGCTGCCCGATATCCAGACCCGGGCCACCGCCGCCGTGCTCGCGGAATTGACTGCGCTCGGCCTCGCCTGCGATCCGGCACAGCCGATCGCGCACATCATCGCGTGCGCCGGCTCGAGCGGCTGCGCCAAGGGGCTCGCCGATACGAAGGCCGACGCGCAGCGACTCGCCGCGCAATTGCCCGCCGGCGTCGACGTGCATCTGAGCGGCTGCGCGCGTTCGTGCGCGGCCGCGCACTGCGCGCCGTACACGCTGCTCGCGGTCGAAGCCGGCCGCTATGACCTGTATCGACGCGACGGCCGCCCCGGTTTCGGCCAGCGCGTCGCGCCCCAACTGACCATCGACGAGGCCGCCGCCCTGCTCGCGCGCCTCGCCCGGAGCCACCCCGATGCCTGATTACATTCGCGACGGTCAGCAGATCTATCGCCAGTCTTTCGCGACGATCCGCGCGGAAGCCAACCTGTCGCGCATCCCCGCCGACCTCGAAAAACTCGCGGTGCGCGTGATTCACGCGTGCGGGATGGTCGACGTGATCGACGACCTGGCGTTCTCGGCCGGCGCCGGCACCGCGGGCCGCCATGCGCTCGCGCTCGGTGCGCCGATCCTGTGCGATGCGGGGATGGTCGCGCAAGGCATCACGCGCGCGCGGCTGCCGTCGAACAACGAAGTGATCTGCACGCTCACGCACAGCGACGTGCCGACGATCGCGCGCGAGCTCGGCAATACCCGCTCGGCCGCCGCGCTCGAATTATGGCGTCCGTATCTGGCCGGCAGCGTCGTCGTGATCGGCAACGCGCCGACCGCGCTGTTCCATCTGCTCGATATGCTCGATGCCGGCGCGCCGAAGCCCGCGCTGATTGTCGGCTTTCCGGTCGGCTTCGTCGGCGCGGCCGAATCGAAGGCGGCGCTCGCCGACGATAGCCGCGGCGTGCCCTATGTGGTCGTGCATGGCCGGCGCGGCGGCAGCGCGATGGCCGCGGCGGCGGTCAACGCACTGGCGACGGAGGTCGAATAAATGACGCGGCCAGTGATATCCGCGGGGCGGCTGTTCGGACTCGGCGTCGGCCCCGGCGACCCGGAGTTGATCACGGTGAAGGCGCTGCGGCTGCTGAAGGCCGCGCCGGTAGTCGCGTACTTCGTCGCGAAGGGCAAGAAGGGCAACGCGTTCGGCATCATCGAAGCGCATCTGCACGACGCGCAACAGCATCTGCCACTCGTCTACCCGGTCACGACCGAAGCGCTCGAACCGCCGCTTTCGTATGAGGCGATCATCGCCGACTTCTACGACACGGCCGCCGAGGTCGTCGCCGGCCATCTCGACGCGGGCCGCGACGTCGCGGTGATCTGCGAGGGCGATCCGTTCTTCTACGGCTCGTATATGTATCTGCATGACCGGCTCGCCGCGCGCTACCAAAGCGAAGTAGTGCCCGGCGTGTGCTCGATGCTCGGCGGCGCGGCGGTGCTAGGCGCGCCGCTCGTGTATCGCAACCAGAGCCTGTCGGTGCTGTCCGGCGTGCTGCCGGAGGACGAACTACGCCGCCGTCTCGCCGATGCGGACGCCGCCGTCGTGATGAAGCTCGGCCGCAATTTCGACAAGGTGCGGCGCGTGCTCGACGAGCTCGGGCTGGCCGGGCGCGCGCTGTACGTCGAACGCGCGACGATGGGCAATCAGCGCATCGTGCCGCTCGCCGACGTCGATCCGATGGCCTCGCCATATTTTTCGCTGCTCGTCGTGCCGGGGCAAAAATGGCAAGGATGAGCGCGCCGGCAATCGTGATTCTCGGAGCCGGGGCGCTGGAGACCGCGCGGCGGATTCAGGCGCTGTATGCCGGTCAGGAGCGTGAACGCGGTCCGGCCGATCGCAACGAACACGCGCGTCACAACCACCGTGACGCCCATCGCGCTTACCCCGCGCACGGCGATCACACGCGCTGCGAAGTGCATGCGCTGCAAGGCCGCGTCGATGCCGACATCGCGTACAGCGAACTCGGCGCACACCTGCGCGAGCTCTATGCGCGCGGCACGCCGATCGTCGCGCTGTGCGCGGCAGGCATCGTGATCCGCTGCCTCGCGCCGCTGCTGTCGAACAAGGGCGCCGAGCCGCCGGTGCTCGCGGTCGCCGAGGACGGCAGCGCGGTCGTGCCGCTGCTCGGCGGGCTCGCGGGTGTCAACGTGATGGCGCGCGAAATCGCCGCCGCGCTGACGGTCACGCCCGCGATCACGACGAGCGGCGAGTTGCGCTTCGGCACCTGTGTGCTCAATCCCCCCGATGGCTATGCGCTCGCCGATATCGGGCAAGGCAAGCGCTTCGTATCCGATCTGCTGGCCGGCGAAAGCACTCGCATCGAAGGCGACGCGCCGTGGCTCGACGATGCGCAACTGCCCCGCTCCGCCTCCGCGCGTCTCGCGATCCGGGTCACGCCGCGCGCGTGGGATGGTCGCGAGGACGAGCTGGTGATTCATCCGCGCAGTGTGGTCGCGGCGGTGGTGCCTGCCACTGCCGGCAGCAACGCCGGGGACGCCGCGGATGATGCCGCCAAAGCGATCGCCGCCCGCGTTCGCGCGGCCCTGCACGCGCACGAGCTCGCACCGCTTTCGCTCGCAGCATTGCTCGCGCCGTCCGCGAGCATGGCCGAGCCGGCGCTCGCACGGGCCGCCGCGCTGCTGAACGTGCCGCTGCGCTTCGCCGACGCGAACCTCGAAGACAGCGAACCCGACGCCGCCACGCTGGCCGCCGCCCTGCTGCACACCGCGCTACGCATGCCGCACGACACGCTCGACGACGCCGCTCGAACCGGCGTCGCGCTCGCCGTGTCGCCGCTCGCGATCGATGCCGCGACCGTCGGCCGGGCGCGCGGCAGCCTAAGCGTGATCGGCCTCGGCCCCGGCAGCGCCGAACTGATGGCGCCCGCCGCGCGCGCCGCGTTGAACCAGGCGACCGATATCCTCGGCTACGACACCTACGTGAAAATGGCCGGCCCGTTGCGCGCGGACCAGCGTGTCCATGGCACCGACAATCGCGAAGAAATGCAGCGTGCGCGGCACGCGTTCGAACTCGCGAGCGAAGGCCGCTCGGTCGTAATGGTGTCGTCGGGCGACCCCGGCGTGTTCGCGATGGCCGCGGCGGTGCTCGAAGCGCTCGAAGCGTCGCGCGACGACGCGTGGGCCGCCGTCGAACTATCGATCGTGCCGGGTGTGTCGGCCGCGCTCGCGACCGCCGCGCAAGCGGGCGCGCCGCTCGGCCACGACTTCTGCATGCTGTCGCTGTCCGACAACCTGAAGCCATGGACGATCATCGAAAAGCGTCTGCGCCACGCGGCCGAAGCCGATCTCGTGATGGCGTTCTACAACCCGATCTCGCGCGCGCGGCCATGGCAACTCGACAAGGCGCTCGACATCGTGCGGGAATATCGCGCGGCGGCGACGCAGGTGGTGCTCGGCCGCGACATCGGCCGGCCCGGCGGCACGCTGCGCACGCTCACGCTCGGCGAGCTTCGTTCGACCGATGTGGATATGCGCACGATGGTGATCGTCGGTTCATCGCTGACGCGGCGGTTTGCGTGCGGCGGCCACGGCACGCAGTGGGTGTATACGCCGCGCTGGTACGAATAGACGGGCCGGCTGCCGGCAGCAACCGGAGTAAGCCCACTATCCGGCTCCCGCTCACGCCACCTTCAGATCCTCCACCGCCCGCTGCCTGACCCCGAGGTCGTCCCACAACTCCGGATGACAGGTGAACACCAGAATCTGATGCCGCGTCGCCGCATCGATCAGCGCGCGCTTGATCGCGTCGCGCCGCGCCGCGTCGGTGTGCACCGCCGCGTCGTCGAGCATCAGCAGGGTTGGCCGGCCCGACGCCTGCAACAGATCGGCGTACGCGAGCCGCGTCAGAATGCCCAACTGCTCGCGCGTACCGAAGCTCAATGCATCGAGCAGGTGGGCGCCGGCGCCGCGATCGAGCGTCGCCGGGCTCAGATCGTCGCCGAGCGCGATGCTCGATTGCGGAAAAATCCGCTTCAGATAGTGACCGAGCCGCTCGGTCAACGGCGCGCGCAGTTGCGCGAGCGCGGCATCCCGTTCGTCGACGAGGACTTCGTCGAGCAGACTCAGCGCGCTCGCGCGCAGACTCAGTTCGTCCTTGCGGCGGGTCGCCTGTTCGACCTGCGCTTCGAGCGCGGCGAGCCGTTCGCCGAGACCGGACGCGCCCATCGTTTCCAACTGGCTGCGCAGTTCCGCGATTCGCACCTGACGCTGATGCTGCTCGCCGCGCGCGAGGTCCGCCGACGCGCGATAGCGCTTCGCCTCGGCCGCCGGATCGTCGAGACGCGCCGCTTCGAGTTCGCGCTCGCGTTCGCCGCGTTGATTCTTCAATGCATCGACGTTGACGCGCTGTTCGACGATATTTGCCTGCCACTGCGCGCGATTGCGGCGAAACGCGTCGTCGGCGAGTTGCGCTTCCTTGCGCTGCAACTGCGCGGCAAGCGATTCGGCTTTCGCGATGCCGGTCGATCTGGTCGCCGCGGCCTGCGTAAGCAGCTTGCGCGCGGCCTCCAATGCGTCGCGCGCGATGTCGGCATTGCGGCGCGCGTCGTCGAGCGGTGGCGCGGCGGATACATCGGGCAGACTCGCGAGCCGTTCGCTCGAGGCCTGCACGCGCGCCGCCGTCGATGCGAGCGCCGCGCGCAATGCATCGATGCCCTGCGGCGCATGCACGCCGAGAATGTCGGCGTGCCGCTTCTGCTGCGCGAGCAAGGTTTTCCACTGTTCGTGGCGCGCCTGCGCATCGCCTGCCGATACGACGCCGAGCGTTTGCAATGCTTGCGCATGCCGCGCTTCGAGCGCGGCGAGTTCCGACAACTGCGCGGACAGATCGGACACCCCCGGAATCACCCGCAACTCACCCAGCTCGCCGAGATCGATGCGCTTCTCTTCGTCGACGCGCAACACGCCGGCGCCGCTGATCCGCTGGCCGCCGACGCTGACTTCACCGTTTAACCGGTACTCGATACGCGTCATCGCCGCGTCGGTGCGCGCGCGCAACACGGTCAACTCGCCATCGAGTTTGACGAGCCGCTTCAGTTGCGTCTCGTCGATCTCGAGCGCCGCCGCGTCGCGCGCGGCTTGCAACACCGCCGTATTCGCCTTGTCGGCGTCGGCGATCGACGCTTCCAGCCGCTTGCTCTCCGCACGATAGAAGTCGATCTGATTGCGCAGATCGGCAGCGGTCACGGCCGCGTTCGCGAGTTCGAGCGCGCGATTCGCATCCGCCGATGCCCGCTCGAACTGCGCGACGCTGTTTTCCGCGTGCGTATGCGCGCTTTGCGCGGCGGCGACTTCGGCGCGCGCAGCGTCGAGTTGTTCGCGCTCGCGCGCGACGGCCGCTTCCAGTTCGAGCGCGCTCTGTTCCTGCTGCACCGACAGCGCAAGCTCAGCCTCGCTCGCCAGCAACGCGTGAGCGAGCCCCTGCATCCCGCGCTCGAGTTCCGCGACCGCCGCCGCGCGCTGCTGCGCAAGCGCCGCTTTCTGTTCGTGAAGCTCCCACGGACGCCGCTGCCCGGCGTCGTCGAATGCTTGCTGCTGCGCGGCGAGGCGCGCAATGTTGTCGTCGAACTGTTGCCGCTGCTGTTGCAGTTCGTCGCGGCTCGCGCTCAGCGCGGCGAGCTTCTGTTCGGCTTCCGCGAGCGGCCCGGTCGACCTCTGCGTGCGCGCGGTCAGCAGTTGCCGCAATTCGTGCTGCACGGCCGCGATCAACGCGTCTTCGCCGGCCGATTCGCGGCCGCCCGATAGTTGCGTGAGCGCTTCGCGCAGATACTGCGCCGCATGCCCGGTCGAATCGCGCAGGTCCTGCGTGCCGCCCTGCTGTACCCATAACAGGCCCGGTACCCCGGCGTTTTCCGCCTTCATCGGCCCGCGCGCGGCACGCGAAAAACCGAGCAGCGCGGCGAGCTTGTCCTCCGCTTCGTCCTCGCTGAATACCGCCTGACCGACCCTGAGTTCGCAACGCTGACGCGATACGAACTGCTTCGACAGACGACACACCGCACCGTCCAGCTCGAAGCTCACTTCGACCGACGGCTGCCCGCTCGCGAGCCCCCATGGCAGCAGATCTTTCAGATGCGACGCCTTGTAGCGTTCGAGAAACACCGTGCGCACCGCTTCGGCGATCGTGCTCTTGCCGGCCTCGTTCGGTCCGGTGAACAGATTGAGGCCCGGCTGCAGATCGTCGATCACGAGCTGCCCGCCGAACTGCCTGAATTCCTGAATCGCGATACGTTGCAGCTTCATACGGGCCTCGCTTCGCGCGCAAGCTCGAGCTGTTGCGCGGGTTGACGATCGCGCTGCCGCTGTTCGCGTTGCAGCCGCGCGAGCAACAGCAACGCCTCGGCCGCGCGTTTCGCCTGCGGCGGATCCGCCTGCGGGTCTTCCTGCAAGCCGCGCAAGCGCGCGACGACCTTCGCCAGATAACCGCTTTGCGCGCCCAGTTCGGCGAGATCGTCGGCGGTGGGCAGCACCTGCAATTCGCTCAGATCGGCACGCAATGCCCGCACGCGCGCACGGGCTTCTTCGACCGCCACATGCAGCGCCTCGGCATCGGCAAGCGCCGCGGTGCCGTTCACGTCGATACGCAGTACGTCGTCGCCGCCCAGCCCGGCGAGCCTCGCCTTCAGCGCATCGATGTCGGTCGGCACCGCGATCGTCTCGTCCCAGCGATGCCAGCGGTATTGACCGATGCGCAGCGCGTCGACCCGCGGCGGCACGCCCGGCTCGCTCACCGTAACGTCGAGCACGAAGCCGGGCTCGTTCGCGCGGAACCGGTCCTGTTCGTGCGTGCCGGCATACCACGTGCGCTCGTCGACACGCAGATGGCCGTGCCAGTCGCCGAGCGCGAGATAGTCGAGACGAGCGCTCGCGGCCCGCGTCGGCGCAATCGGATTCGACGAATCGATGCTCTGCTGCAGGATGCCGCCGACGCTGCCATGCGCGAGCCCGATGCGGTGATAGCCGGCCGGCGTGTCGGCCGTATCGAAGTATGCGGTGGTGTCGTCGTAGGTGATCCGCTGCGTGAGCGGCGCGCACAGCAGCGCGCAGCGGCACGCGTCGAGCAGCACGACGCCGGGTTCGAGCACGAGCCGCACATTGGGCGCGATGCAGTTCAGACGCTGCGCGCGGGTCCACACGCTTTCGACGAGCGCCGCGTCGTGATTGCCCGGCAGCATGATCCACGGGCCGGAGAACGGCTGCAGCGCGGCGAACAGGCGGCGGATCACCGTGTCGGATACGGTTTGCAGATCGAATACGTCGCCCGCGACCAGCACCGCGTCGACGTTGCGCGCGGCGGCCGTTGCGGCGATGCGGCGCACCGTGTCAAAGCGCGCCTGCGCGAGATGCGCGGCCTCGTCCGCTTCGAACTGGCCGAATTGCGTGCCGATCTGCCAGTCCGCGGTGTGCAGAAACCTGATCACTGTGCCTCCATGACGATTGCGTTGCCGGGGGTTGCCTTCTTGCTGTCTTCGTGCTGCCCTCGGGTTTCGTCGCGTTGTGTTCCGCAGCGTTCCGCTTCGGCTCGCGCCGCGCGCGATCGCACGAAGCCCGCTGCATCCAGCGACGAATTCAACCGCGAATGTTACCTTGCCGAAGCCGCCAGGCGTAGGCGGACTGGACGCGCGCGCACGCCGTGCCGCATCATGGCGGGCGGGCCCCGCCGTCCGGCCGGCCCACCGCGCCGATGAACCCGCCACCCGCGCCGCCCCATGGACAAAACCATCGAATTGAAGAAGGCCAAGCGCACGCCGTTACTGCTGCTGCTCGTGGCAGCCTGCGTTTTCGTCGTGACCGCGTTCATGCCGCGCGGGCTGTGGGTCGACGGCATCAAGGCGGTGGCCGAAGCCGCGATGGTCGGCGCGCTCGCCGACTGGTTCGCTGTCGCCGCGCTGTTCCGGCGCGTGCCGATTCCGGTGGTCTGCGCGCACACCGCGATCATCCCGCGCAACAAGCACAAGATCGCCGATAACCTCGCGCGCTTCGTGCAGGACAAGTTTCTCGACGTGCCGTCGCTGGTCGGGCTGATCCGCCGGCATGATCCCGCGCAAGGCATCACCGGATGGCTGAGCGAGCCGGCCAACACCGAGCGCCTCGGCGGCTACGTGGTGCGGCTGACCGGCGGCATTCTCGACGTGGCCGACGACGCGCGCATCCAGAGCTTCATCAAGGACGCGCTGCGCGACGTGCTCGCGAAAGTCGATCTGTCGCAATCGCTCGGCTCGATTCTCGATTCGCTGACGCGCGACGGCCGCCATCAGGAACTGCTCGACACCGCGATCGATCAGGTGATCGCGCTGCTACGGGAAAAGCCGGCGCGCGAATTCATCGCCGCGCGAATCGTCGATTGGGTCAAGAGCGAGTACCCGACGCTGGAAAAGATTCTGCCCACCGTGCTGCTCGGCGACAAAGGCGCGGACGCGATCGCGAGGGCGACCCACCGGATGCTCGAACAGATCGCCGATAACCCGGCGCACGAGCTGCGCGAGCGCTTCGACGAAGCGGTACAAAAGCTAATCGCGAAGCTGAAGACCGATCCAGGATTCCTCGCGCAAGGCGAAGCGCTGAAGCATTATCTCGTCGAAGGCGATGCGTTCGGCGCGTACGTGAAGGATATGTGGGGCGAGCTGCGCGCATGGCTCAAGCGCGATCTGCACAGCGCCGACTCGGTGCTGCGCGCGCGCGTCGCCGCGATGGGCCAGTGGGTCGGCCGCGAACTCGCGGGCGATCCGGCGCTGCGGCAATCGCTGAACGATCACCTGGAAGATGCGGCGCGCGCGATGGCGCCCGATTTCGCACAGTTTCTCACGCGCCATATCAGCGATACCGTGAAGAACTGGGACTCGCACGAGATGTCGCGGCAGATCGAGTTGAACATCGGCAAGGACCTGCAATACATCCGCATCAACGGGACGATCGTCGGCGGCTTTATCGGCTTGCTGCTGTATGTGAGTTCGCAACTGCTCGAACTGCTGCGCATGCACGCCGGATGAACACGCCGCCCGGCAAAAGCCGGTGGAAAGCGCCGGCGCGGCGCAAGGCCCCGTAAGCGGCCACCGCCGGAACGCGCTCAACCCGCCGGCCCATGCGCGGCCAGAACGCCTACAATCCAGGCATCAGTCTTGCTGCTACCTTTGCCTCAAGCGACTGGCAGGGCTGCCAGCGCATCGCAACCGGAAAGTCTGTTCAGATGAAAATATCGCTCCCGCCGCCGCAAGGGCGGCCGAACCGCGTCTACCCGCCGGGCACCCCGGGCCTGCACGGCCTGGTGTCGCTGATTACCGGCGTGGTGGTCGTGTGCGGACTCTATTTCGGCCGGGCGGTGCTGATTCCGATCACGTTGTCGGTGCTGCTGAGCTTCCTGCTCGCGCCGCTCGTGCAGATGCTGCGGCGTCTGCATATGGGCCAGTTGCCGTCGATCTTTATCGCGGTGCTGTTCACGCTCGCGTCGCTGCTCGCGCTCGGCGCGTTGATCGGCGCGCAGCTCGTGCAACTCGCCGGCGACTTGCCGCAGTATCAGAAAGCGATCGAACAGAAGATCGAAACGGTGCAGGAAAAAACCGTGGGCCGCGCCGACGCGCTGATGAGCAGCGCCGCCGGCGCGCTGCAGCGCATGGCGCCGTCGCGCCCCGCCCCGCCGCGCCCGAGCGGCCGCGCCGCGCGCAATGAGCCGCAGGTGCCGCAACAGGTCGAAGTCCACGAGCCCGCGCCGACGCCGGTGCAGCTCGCGCAGCGCGCGCTGTCGCCGGTGATCGCGCCGCTCGAGACGACCTTTATCGTGCTGGTCGTGACGATCTTCATTCTTCTGCAGCGCGAGGATCTGCGCGACCGGCTGATCAGCCTGTTCGGCTCGCGCGACCTGCATCGCACGACCACCGCGATCAACGACGCCGCGGGGCGTCTGTCGCGCTACTTCGTCGCGCAGCTCGGCGTCAATCTCAGCGCGGGCGGCGCAATCGCGATCGGGCTCGCGATCATCGGCGTGCCGGGCGCGCTGCTGTTCGGCGTGATCGCCGCGCTGCTGCGCTTCGTGCCGTATATCGGCATCTGGATCGCCGCGCTCCTCGCGGTCTTTCTCGCCGCCGCGATCCAGCCGCAATGGACGATGGCCGTCTATACGCTGATTCTCTTTATCGTCGTCGATGTGGTCGCCGGGCAGATTGCCGAGCCGCTGCTGTACGGGCATCGCTCGGGCCTGTCGCCGCTCGCGGTGGTGGTCGCGGCGATCTTCTGGAGCTGGCTGTGGGGGCCGATCGGACTGGTGCTGTCGACGCCGCTCACACTGTGCGTGGTCACGCTCGGGCGCTACGCGGATCGCCTGAACTTTCTGACCGTGCTGCTCGGCGACCAGCCGGCGCTCACGCCCGCGCAGAACTTCTACCAGCGGCTGCTCGCCGACGATCCGCACGAGGCGATCGTGCAGGCCGAGCGGCTGCTGCGCGACATGCCGCTGCTCGACTACTACGACAAGGTCGTGCTCGAAGGCCTGCGGCTCGCGCGCAACGACGCGCTGCGCGGCGTGCTGATGCCGGACCAGTTGCAGCGGATCAACAATGCGCTCGTCGATATCGTCGAGAACCTCGAAATCGCTGAAGGGCTGGACGATTCGCTCGCGCGCGCCGACATGGCCGATACCGCCGGCGGATTGCTGGCTTCGGAGCCGCCATCCACATCAGCGGGTGCGTCGGAGCGTCACGACAGCCATGTGCTCGCGCGCTCGCGGCAATCCGCTGACACGCACAGCACCGCGGTGCTGTGCGTGCCCGGCCGCGGCTCGTTCGACGAAGTGACCACCGCGATCGCCGCGCAATTGCTCGGCCGCCAGGGCTTCGCGCCGCTGAGCGCGACGCACTCCGGCTATCGCAGCGCGAGCGCCGACGAACCGGGCTTCAAGGACACGCCGATCATCTGCATCGTGTCGCTGGATGCACCCGATTCGCCGCCGTATCTGCGCAACATGCTGCGGCGCACCCGCGAATGGCGGCCGCGCGCGACGCTCGTCGTCGGCGTCGGTATCGGCGAGGTGCCGGACAGCAGCGCGGAACGGGATCCGAACGGCGCGTTGCAGGCGGCGCCGACGTTTCGCGCGATGCTCGAGGAATGCCAGGCGGTGACCGGCGCTGCGCCGGCGCGACCGGCGGCGTATACGGCCGGGGCCGGTTGACGGTCGATTGAGAGCCGACCAAGAGCCGACCCGGAGCCGGCTGAGATCAGCGTGGATCGAAACAACGCTCGCCATCGCAAAGCCGCGAGGATGCGTAAGCGCCTCGCGGTTTTTTTGCGCCGGCCCGAGCGCTTGTACCCAAAATGAGGACAGCGGCGCGCGGATGCTGCTGCATACTGCATCGGTCGAGCGGCGCCGTCATGCGGAGGCCGGCCGCGCGGATCTGCGCGAACGCCCGGCCGCGCAATCGCCAGGCCGCGACCGCCGCAACCGCCGCGCCGCACGCCGGCCGGCGGCACGAAAAGACTCAGGAGACCCCGCATGACCCGTCCTACCCGTCCGTTCAAACCCTACCCGTTCGAGCCGCGCCGCTATCCGGCTCGCGTGCCGCCGCTCGTCGACGGCCGTGAGCCGCTCGAGCACGCGGTCGCGATCGTCGGCGGCGGCCTGGTCGGCATGACGCTCGCGCTCGCGCTGGCGCGCCAACGCGTGCGCTCGGTGCTGATCGAAGCCGACGACAGCGTCTGCACCGGCAGCCGCGCGATCTGCATCTCGCGGCGCAGCCTGGAAATCTTCAAGCGGCTCGGCATCGTCGACGGCTTCCTGGACAAAGGCCTCGCATGGACCGGCGGACGCAGCTTCTATCGCGACACCGAAGTGTTCCGCTTCGCAATGCACCAGGACGACGAACAGTCGCTGCCGCCGATGATCAACATCGCGCAATATCAGATCGAGCAGTTGCTGCTCGACGAGATCGAGCGACATGCCGATCTGATCGACGTGCGCTGGCAGACGCGCGTCACCGCTATCGAGCAACGCCCGCAAGGCGGCGCGACGCTGACGTTGCGCCGCGCCGATGCCGACGGCGCGAGCTGGAAAATGGACGCCGCCTGGGTGGTCGCCTGCGACGGCGGGCGCAGCACGATTCGCGAGCTGCTCGGCCTGAAGCTGACCGGCACGACCTACGAAGGCCGCTACGTGATCGTCGATATCGAACTGGACAGCTCGCGCGCAACCGAACGGCTCGCCTACTTCGATCCGCCGTCCAATCCGGGCTCGACGGTGCTGGTGCACAAGCAGCCCGACAACGTGTGGCGGATCGACTATCAACTGCGCGACGACGAGGATGCCGACGCGGCCGTGCTGCCTGAAAACGTGATGCCGCGCGTGCAGAGCGTACTCGACTCGATGGGCGAAACCGGCGCGTGGTCGCCGATCTGGATCACGATCTACAAGGCCAATGCGCTGACGCTTGAACACTATCGCCACCGCGCGGTGCTGTTCGCGGGCGACGCCGCGCATCTGGTGCCGATCTTCGGCGTGCGCGGCGCGAATTCGGGCATCGACGACGCCGATAACCTCGGCTGGAAACTGGCTTGCGTGATCGCCGGCACCGCGTCGCCGGCGCTGCTCGACAGCTATAGCGACGAGCGCGTGTATGCGGCGCGCGAGAATCTGAGCTATGGGATGAAGAGCACCGAATTCATGGCGCCGCCGACCTTCGCGTTCGATCTGCTGCGCAGCGCGGTGCTGGGCCTCGCCGAGCGGCATGCGGCGGTGCGGCCGTTGATCAATCCGCGCCAGACGCATGCAATTGCGTACCGGCAGTCGCCGCTCAATCATGCCGCCGCGGCGTCCGGCGAATTTGGCGGCGGCCCGGCGCCCGGCACGGTGCTGCCCGAATGCAGGCTATTGCGCGCGACGGATGCCGGCGCCGGCACCGGCATTCATCTGACCGATCTGCTCGCTCCGTGCTTCACCGCGCTGCGCTTTTCCGCCGACCACACGGCCGACGAAACGTGGCGGCAACTACAGGACACGCTGGCTGGCAAGGGCATCGCGTTCAGCATCGTCGACATCGTCGCAAACGATGCGCCGCGCGCCAACGGCCCGCAGACGATCGATCAGAGCGGCCGTCTGCACGACATGCTCGATGCGCGACCCGGCACCGTCTACCTGATCCGCCCCGACGGCCACGTGCTCGCGCGCTGGCGCAACGGCAACGCCGCGGCCGTGCGCGACGCGCTCGATGCCACGCTTACGATCTAACGCGCAGGGACGTTCTTCATCATGACCGATAGCGATCTCGATCTCGTCTACACGACGCTGTGCAATACGCTGACGAACGAAGGCGAAGCGCAGGCGCCGCTTTATCTCGCGCGTCTCGCGCTGCTGTGCCTGACTGAAATCGACGACCCGCGGCGCGCGTTGTCGTTGATCGAAGCGGCGAAGCTGCCCGCCGCTTCGGCAGCCGTCGCCGCCGCATAGCGCGTGCGACGGCGCGTGGCGATAGTGCCGCGGTGAAACCTGCCGCGCGTAAAAAAAAGCCGCCGCGCGATCAACGCACGGCGGCTTGCCTGCTTATGTTCCGGCGTGCGGGCCACCGGTCGGCCCGCGCGCGCCGTCGCCTCACTGCTTCGGATACAGGCCCAACGTGCTCGCATGCAGCCGCGCGAGCCCGAGCAGCGCATCGGTATAGGGCGTCGGCACGCGCGTCAGTTGCCCCAGTTCGCGCACCGCGCCGACCAGCGCGTCGAGTTCGACCGCCTTGCCGGCCTGCACGTCCTGCAGCATCGACGTTTTCATCGCGCCAAACTTCAGCGTGACCGCATGGCGGTCGTCGGGCGCCTGCTCGATCGGAATGCCGAAGCGCGCGCCGATCTCCTTCGCCTCCAGCATGACGTTCGTGACGAAGCCGCGCACCAGTTCGTCGCCGAGAATCCGGTCGGTGGTCGCGCCGGTGATCGCGCTGACCGGGTTCATCGTCATGTTGCCCCACAGCTTGAACCACACGTCGGACTGGATCTGCGCGGACATCGTCGCGTTGAAACCCGCCGCGCGCAGCATCGCGCTCAGTTGTTCGACGCGCGCGCTCGGCCGCCCCGACGCCTCGCCGACGATCAGCCCGTTGCCCTGGTGATGGCGGATCACGCCGGGCCCGTCGATCAGACAGCTCGCGTGGACCACGCAGCCGAGCGTTTGCGCGGTCGGAATCGCGGCGGCGATCGCGCCGTCCGGATCGATCGACTTCAACCGCTGGCCCGCGAAGTCGCCGCTCAAGCCGTCGCAGAACCACCACGGCACGCCGTTCATCGCGGTCAGCACGATCGTGTCCGGCCCGATCAGCGGCGCGACCCGCGCGGCCACCGAGGCCATCGCCGGCCCTTTCACCGCGATCACGACCAGTTCCTGTACGCCGAGGTCCGCGGGTTTGTCGCTGGCCTTGACCTGCTCCGCGTAGATCACGCCGCCTTCGATCAGACGCAGCCCGTGCTGGCGCACCGCGTCGAGCGTCGCGCCGCGCGCGACCACGCTCACGCCGTGCCCCGCCTGCGCGAGCTTCATGCCCATCCAGCCGCCGATCGCGCCGGCGCCGTAGATCGCTACTTTCATCGCTTGGGTCCTTGCCTGTTGTTGTGTTCGTTGCTTCGGCCTATTGCCGCATTTATCAACGCGTTATTTCGTCCGTTCATTGCCGGTAGCTCGCGTCGATGCGCTCGACGCGCCGCACCAGCGCGTCGAACACATCCTGCCCGGCGCCGTGGCGCGGGTCGAACTGCAACGCGTCGCGGGTGCAGCGGATCGCCACGTCTTCCGGCACCGGCCGCGCGGCGCCCATCGCGAACGTCGCCATCTGGATTTCGCACGCGCGATTGAGCGTCCACAGAATCGCAAAAGTCTGCGGCAACGTGTGGCCCCATGCAAGCAGACCATGGTTGCGCAGAATCACCGCCTGTTTGTCGCCGATATGCGCGAGCAGCCTCGGCCCCTCGTCCGCATGAATCGTGATGCCTTCGAAATCGTGATACGCGATCCGATCGTGCAACTGCGCGCTGTAGAAGTTGGTTTGCTGCAAGCCCGCTTCGAGGCTCGCGACCGCGACGCCCGCGGTCGTATGGGTGTGCATCACGCAGTGCGCGTCCGGCAAACCTTCGTGAATCGCCGCATGCACGACGAAGCCGGCCGGATTGACCGGATACGGCGAGCCGTCGAGCACGCGCCCCTGCGCGTCGATCTTTACCAGATTGCTCGCGGTCACTTCGCTGTAGTGCAGCCCGAACGGGTTGATCAGGAAGTGCCGCTCGTCGCCGCTGACGCTCGCGGGCACGCGCAGCGTGATGTGGTTGTAGATCATCTCGGTCCAGCCGAGCAGATCGAAAATGCGGTAGCACGCGGCAAGCTGCACGCGCGCCTGCCATTCGTCCGGATGCATCGCGGCGGATGCGGGTACCCGCGCCGGTTGCGCTTCGACAGTGGTCGTGATCATTCGTGCCTCCGTGATTGTCGTTGTGGCGGTGCGTCGGTGCGTCGGTGCGCACCGCTCATCGAGTCTTACCGTGCTTACCCGCGCTTACCCGTGCTTACCGCCGCGATGCGCGAGCGCACCCTGCCCGCCCAGGCGCCCAACTCAGGCGCCCGACACCACCGCGGCGATCGACGCCGCGACATATTCCGCGTTGCGCTCGTTCAGGCCCGCGACGCACATGCGCCCCGAGCGCAGCACGTACACCGCGTATTCGTTGCGCAGCCGCTCGACCTGGCTTTCGGAGAGCCCGGTGTAGGTGAACATGCCGCGCTGCGCGACGTAGCGCGTGCGCATCACTTCGTCGACACGGCCTTCGAGCCCCGCGTAGATCGTGTTGCGCATCGCCAGAATACGCTCGCGCATCGCGCCGAGTTCGGCTTCCCACGACGCGCGCAACGAGGCGTCGGCCAGCACGTTGGCGACGAGCCGCGCGCCATGCGTGGGCGGATTGCTGTAGTTCGCGCGCACCGCGGACATCAGTTGGCCGGCCACGCGCGCGGCTTCGTCCGCGCTTTTGCAGACGACGCTCAATGCGCCGACGCGCTCGCCGTACAGCGAGAAATTTTTCGAGAACGAATTGGCGACGATCAGCGGGATATCCGCATCGGCGAGCAGACGCACGCACGCGGCATCGTCTTCGAGACCCGCGCCGAAGCCCTGGTAGGCCATGTCGACGAACGCGATCAGCTTGCGGCGCTGCAACACCGGCACCAGTTCGGCCCATTGCGCGGGGCTCAGATCGACGCCGGTCGGGTTATGGCAGCACGCGTGCAGCAACACGACGCTCTTTTCCGGCAGAGCGTCGATCGCGGCGAGCATTTCGGCGAAACGCAGACCGCCGGTTTGCGGGTCGTAGTACGGATAGGTGTTGACGGTAAGCCCCGCGCCTTCGAACACGACGCGATGGTTTTCCCAGCTCGGATCGCTGATCCACATTTGCGAGCCGGGGAAATAGCGCTTCAGGAAATCGGCGCCGACCTTCAGCGCGCCCGAGCCGCCGATCGTTTGCAGCGTTGCGATGCGGCCGGCCGCGCGCGCCTCGCTGTGCGCGCCGAACACGAGCGCCTGGGCGGTGTCGCGATAGAGCGGCAGACCGGCCATCGGCAGATACGAACGCGGGCCGATCGCGTCGAGCAGCGCGCTTTCGGCGCGGCGCACCGCGTCGATCACCGGCAGCTTGCCGGCGTCGTCGAAATAGATGCCGATGCTCAGATTGACCTTGTTCGGCCGGGGGTCCAGCTGAAAATCTTCGTTCAGGCTCAGAATCGGGTCGCCCGGATAGGCGGGAATGTGGTCGAACATGGCGGATCCCTGGATACGGCCTCGAAAGGCCAGGTGTAGCGGCCGTGCGCGCGTATAACGGCTGGCGCGGCGGCCGACGGCGGAAAGCAAACCTCAAGTCTAAGCCAAGCGGGTTTGCCGGGCTACGTCGAACCCGCACGAGTGTCCGCTGCCGGCGCGCGACGCACAATCAATCGATTTTTCACGATTCGTAAGTTTTTCTTTAGAATCCACCGGATGCCCCTTACCCGCATTACGATCCGCCAGTTCGAAGCGTTTCTCGCCATCGTCGATCTTCACAGCATCGGCGCGGCGGCGGCACGGCTCGGGCTGACTTCGTCGGCGGTCAGCCAGTTGCTCGCCGAACTCGAAACGGAACTCGGCTTTCGCCTGTTCGACCGCACCACGCGGCGCGTCACGCTTTCCAGCGCGGGGCGGGATTTCCGCGCCTCGGCCGATTCGGTGCTGCGCCACGTGCGCGCGGCCGCCCAATCCGCCGACGATATCCGCAACCGCGCGGCCGGCATCGTGCGGGTCGGCGCGCCGCTCGTGATCGCCGCGACCGCGCTGCCCGCCGCGATCGCCGAATATGCGCGCGACAAGCCGAAGGTCGTCGTGCGCATCTGCGATACCGTGGTCGAGAAACTGGTGGAGCGGGTCGACAGCGGCGACATCGATCTGGCGATCGGGCCGGACCTGCAAAGCGGCGCGCGGGTGCGGCGCGAGCCGGCGTTCGCGAGCCCATGGGTGATGTGGTGTTCGGCCGCGCATCCGCTCGCCGCGCGGCGCCGTGTGCAGTGGCAGCATCTGCGCGACGTGCCGATCGTCGCGACCGGCCGCGATCACGAGCGCGCGGTCGGGCAGATGCTCGCCAACCTCCCGGCGGAAGCGCGCATCATTCCGGTCGACGTCGTCGACAACGTCACGACCGCATTCGGCGTTGCCGCGCAAGGGCTTGCGGTCACACTCGCGCCGGCGTACGTCGCGCCGCTCGCGCATACCTTCGGGCTGGTGATGAAGCGCATCGTCGATCCGGAAACGATTCGCGAGGTTTGCGTCTATCGGTCGACCGAGCGCGCGCTGTCGCCTTCCGCCGACGGCTTCGCGGATTTCGTGATGCCGTGGCTGAAACGCTGGGATCGGGATATGCAGGCGCGGCGGCGGGTACGACGCGGCTAACGGCGCGCTTTCCGATGCCTGGTTCACGGTGACGTGCGCTGACGCGCGCGAACGCAACTGCGAAACCACTGGCATTGCGCGCCGACCGCGAGCCGACGTCCGCCCGTCGCCGCTCAGGCTGCATGCGCAACGCGAACAACCGACGCTGATTCGAAATGCCGAGCCGCGCATACGCGCGCTTCTGATACGTGACCACACTCGCGGGTTTCGCGCCCATGCGCGGCGGTGCCGGAGCCGGCGACCAGCACCGCGATGCCGGGCCGCGCGAGCAATGCTTCGAGCGCGGTGATGTGGTGGACGATGTCGTCGGGGCCTCGGCCGAGGCCCCGCGCATCCGCCCTCAGGCCGGCACCGACTCCGCCTGTGCCGCGCGCGACCACACGCGATGCTGTTCGGCCGCCTTGATAAACGCCTTCAGCACGTCGGCCTGCTGCTTGTCGTCGCCGGTCGCGACCCCGTCGGCGGGATCGGGCAACTGCGCGGCGGCGAGCAGATCGCGTCCCGCGCCGAGCGCCGCGATCGCCTTCAGATGCTTGAACGCCTCGAGCACGAAATGCCGCGCGTCGCCCGACTGCGCGAGCACTTTCGCACCCGCCGCGCCGCCGACGACGATCACGCCGTCGAACATCACCGACGGCAAGCCGGCGAGCGTCGCATCGGGCGCGATACCGTCGATGTCGGCAAGCATCGGCGCGATCAGCATCGGGATCGCGCCTTCGCCGCGCAACGCCTTCTGCAGCTGTTTAATCGCGGCGCCGTCGGAACCGGGCGCGGCGACCAGCGCGATCTTGCAGGTACGGATGCCGGGCTTTACGCGGTTGAGCAGACTGAGCGCGGGCGAACTCTTCGGCCCGACGAGCTTCGCGGCGCCCTTCTTCGGCGCGGGCAGACCGAGCCCTTGGGCGACCTTCGCCGCGAGTCCCGCGTCGAAGTTGGCGAGAATCTCGTTGACCACGCGCGCGCGAATGTCCGGCTTCGTCACCTTGCCGAGTTCGAACTGATAGGCCGCGGCGATATGGTCTTTCTCCGGCTCCGACATGCTGTTGTAGAACAGCGCCGCCTGCGAGAAATGATCGGCGAACGACTCGCTGCGCACGCGAATCTTCGTGCCCTCCACGCGTTCCTGATAGCTGTCGAATCCGCCATCCTTCGCGGCCGGATCGGTTTCTTTCGGCCACCCGCCATTCAGCGAGTTCGGTTCATACGATGCCTGGCCGACGTAAATCGCCTGACGATGCATCGCATCGCGCTGATTGTTGACCGACGGGCACACCGGCCGGTTGATCGGAATCTCGTGGAAATTCGGGCCGCCGAGCCGGCTGATCTGCGTATCGGTGTACGAGAACAGACGCCCCTGCAGGAGCGGGTCGTTCGTGAAATCGATGCCCGGCACCACATGACCGGGATGGAACGCGACCTGTTCGGTTTCGGCGAAGAAGTTATCCGGATTGCGATTGAGCGTCATCTTGCCGACGATCTTCACCGGCACCAGCTCTTCCGGAATCAGCTTGGTCGGATCGAGCAGATCGAAGTCGAACTTGTGTTCGTCCGCTTCCTCGACGATCTGCACGCCCAGTTCGAACTCCGGATAATCGCCGCGCTCGATCGCCTCCCATAGATCGCGCCGGTGAAAATCCGGATCCTTGCCCGCGAGCTTCTGCGCTTCGTCCCATAGCAGCGAATACGAGCCGAGCACCGGACGCCAGTGAAACTTGACGAAGCGCGCTTTGCCTCGCGCATTGACGAACCGGAACGTGTGAACGCCAAAGCCTTCCATCGTGCGCAGGCTGCGTGGAATCGCGCGGTCCGACATCGTCCACAGCACCATATGAGCCGATTCGGGCACGAGCGACACGAAATCCCAGAACGTGTCGTGCGCGGAACCGCCTGTCGGCATTTCGTTCGGCGCTTCAGGCTTCACCGCGTGCACGAAGTCCGGAAACTTGATCGCGTCCTGAATGAAGAACACCGGCATGTTGTTGCCGACCAGATCGTAATTGCCTTCCTGGGTATAGAACTTCACCGCGAAGCCGCGCACGTCGCGCACGGTGTCGGCCGAACCGCGCGGCCCCTGCACCGTTGAAAAACGCACGTAGACCGGGGTTTCGACGGCCGGGTCCTGCAGGAACGCAGCCTTCGTATAGTCGCTGAGCGATTCGTAGAGCCGGAATACGCCATGCGCGGCCGAGCCGCGTGCATGCACGATGCGCTCGGGAATGCGTTCATGATCGAAGTGCGTGATCTTTTCACGCATGATGAAATCTTCGAGCAACGACGGACCGCGCGGACCGGCGCGCAGCGTGTTCTGGTTATCGGCGATCTTGACGCCCTGATTGGTCCGTAGTGCTTCGCCTTGCGGCGTCACGCGATTGCGTTCGAGATCCTTCGATTTCGGATCGCTCGCGCTGCCCGCCTGGGCGGCGGGTTTCCGGGTGTTCGCTTTACTTGCCATGGGGATGCACTCCTTGGGTTCGGGCATGCGATGCGAACGACGCATCGGCACGTCTCCGACGAGTAGCAAGCGATGTACCTGTGGGAGTTCGATGCGCGCGTCGCGCCACCGATCGCGCCACCGATCGCGTTACGAATCGACGCGCCGCGCGCGAGGCAGCAATCGAGCGAGCGTGGTCGGCAAGCATGGTCGGCAAGCGCGGCCGCCCGCCGCTTCGCTGCTGCGGGAGGCGCGGCCGAGCGGCGCTCAGAAGCGGCGCTCAGAATCGGTAGTTGATCGATACGTCGGCGACACCGGTCGCGCGGCTGCGTGTAATCGGACTGTTGCCCGCGCTGCCGACCAGTTGCTCGAACGCGCCGTCCGCGGTCGCGAACCAGTGCTTGTTGAACAGCCAGATTGCGCTGACGCCAAAGCCGACCGACTTGAAGCCCGCGCTCGCGTGGTACTGCGAATACTGCGAATGGGCGGCCTGCTGCTGATTGACGCCAAACCAGCTGTTCATGTATCTGGAATCTGCGAGCGATACGTTCGGGCCCGCGAACCAGAAGAATTTCTTCGTGCTGCCCGGCATCGGCATATACGCGCCGAGGTCGCCGATCCAGCCGTTCGAGCCGCCGAAATAGCGGCGGATATCGGCGCGCAGCACGAGCGGAAAGTCCTTCGACACCACGTATTCGGCCGCGAGCTTGAGGCCCGGCGCCGCGTTGATATTGCCGAGTCCGTTCAGCTCCTGCGGATCGTCCTGCCCGCGCCGCCCGAGATCGTAGACGGCGGCGACACTCACGCGCCAGTTTTCCCCGCGCCCCACGTTCGCGCCGAAACCCTCGCCGCTCGACAGGAAGAACAGATCCTTGTAGCGCACGTCGATACTCGGGCCGGCCACCACGTGATAGCGGTCCGAGCCTTCGAAGCGCGGCTGGAACGAAGTCGCCGCGCCGAGGCGCACCTGCCAGTCGGGAATATTCTCCTGATACATCTTCTGCAACGGAATGCCGACCGAGTATTGCCATTCGCCGAGTGGCGACGGCGTCTGCGCAAGCGCGGCGGCCGGCAGAAAAGTGATCCCGCCAAGAGTCGCGGCGAAAAGCGAATGCGCCGCGATGCCGGTTTGTTGATTGCGGAGCCTGGCGCCCCGCTTATTTCTACGGCTGTTCAACACCAGAAGCCTCCGATCTCATGTATCGCGAAGAGGTTAGGTTCTCGCCCGGGGCCCATCGCGGGCCCACAAGCTCGGGCGACTGACACGCTGCTACTTTCGGCATGTAATTTTTCCAGTAAACGGCGCGGGCCGCAGCGAACGCATCAGATGCGGGACGGGCCCGATGGTCATAACGGACAGCAAGGCCCGCCGGCAGCTTTCATGCGCATTGCAACGACGTGGAAAGCGAACCGGCGCAACGGATCTCCGCAAGATATGCGCCAACTCTGTGGAGGATTGATGAATCGAGGCTCAGTAGGGGCGCGGGACAGCGCGGATAGCTGAATGGAGCGTCCCACGTCGCGGCGGGGCGCTGAAGCGTTGGCTCTGAAGGGTTGGCCCGAACGGATCGCGCGCACGGCTGCGCGTCGGCGCCGGCCTGATCGCGGCGCCACCGTCGCCCGCCGCGCGCTACTGTCCGGCCCGGACCAACACCGGCTTGTCGCGATACAGATTCGGGAACAGACGCTTCAGATTGGCGATTTTCGGCATGTCGTTGAACACGATATAGGCCGAATCCGGATGCAGCGTCAGATAGTTCTGGTGATACCACTCGGCGGGATAGAAACCCTTGTAAGGCTCCGCTTTCGTGACGATCGGCGCGGGAAACGCGTGCGATTTATCGAGTTGCGCGATATAGCTTTGCGCGACGCGCCGCTGCGCATCGTTGAGCGGAAACACCGCCGAACGGTATTGCGTGCCGCTGTCGGGCCCCTGCCGGTTCAGTTCGGTCGGATCCTGAATCACCGAGAAATACACCTGCAGCAATTGACCATAGGTGACCCTGGCCGGGTCGAACGTCACCTGCACCGATTCCGCATGCCCGGTCTCTCCGCCGCTGACGGTCTCGTACTGCGCGGTATCGCGCGAGCCGCCCGAATAGCCGGACAGCGCTTTTTCGACACCGCGCACGTGCTGAAACACGCCCTGCACGCCCCAGAAGCAGCCGCCCGCGAATATCGCCGTTTCCTCATGCGCGGTGCTCGCGGCGACCGGTTCGTCGAGCGCCGGCGGTGCAATCACGACACCGTTCTGCGCCGCAACCGCGACGCGTTGCGCAAGCACCAACGCCAGCGCGCCGGTGCCGAGCAGCAACGAAAACGTCACCGCGCGCGAGCGCGGCCGGGGCTGCGCCGTCGTGCTGCCAGCATCGCCATGGCTCGCCGCAGGTTTGCCGTTGTCCATGCCATCTCTCCTGGTTCGATCCGCGCCGCACCGCCGCTGCGAGCGTGAATTTCGATGCCTCATGTGCGGAAACACCGGCTTTGCCGCACTTCATCCCGATCGCCGCAAAACAATGTCGACGACTTCCGGCGCCGCGCACAGGCGGTTCGAAGCTTGTCCGCAGCCGTTTGGACGCCTCGCTCTCCGCGCGCGCCGCTCATCACAGCATGCGCGTCTTTTTTTTGCGGCGGCACGGCCCGTGCATGGATTCAAAGCGGGAATTTCGTCGTCGACAGGATTTCCTTCAACACCATAAACGAGCGGATCTGCCGCACGCCTGGCAGATATAGCAGTTGCTCGGCGTGCAGCCGGTTGAAGCTGTCGCTGTCGCGCGTGCGGATCACCATGAAATAGTCGAACTCGCCGGTCACGACGTGGCACTCCATACAGCCGGCTACTTTCTGCGCGGCTTTCTCGAATTCGGCAAACGACTCGGGCGTCGAGCGGTCGAGCACTACGCCGATGATCACGAGCATGCCGGCGCCGGCCGCTTTCGGATCGAGCAGCGCGACCACGCCGCGGATCAACCCCGACTCCTTCAGCCGTTCGACGCGCCTCAGACAGGCCGGCGCGCTCAGCTTGACTTTCGCCGCCAGCGCGACGTTCGAAATCGACGCGTCGGCTTGCAACTGCCGCAGGATCGCGCGATCGATGCGGTCGAGCGCATGCAGCGGCTCGGGGTGGGCCGGGGACATCGAGAATGCCGAAGCCGACGAACCCGACGATAACGTCGCCGCGGAGCGTGAACCTCGACGAATTTTTGTTGCGTTCATGAGCTCTTGGGCAAAGTTTTATTAAAAGCTGACGGGATCGATCCTTTTCAAAGTACGTCCGGTTGATTTTTTTCGCAAGCTCATTTCGCTCGGTTTTTCCTACCATGGACTCACTGCTGTTCACCCCAACGGAGCCGCGATGAACCTGCAACGATTCCCCCGCTACCCGCTTACCTTCGGTCCGACGCCGATTCAGCCGCTCGAGCGTCTGAGCGACCACCTGGGCGGCAAAGTGCAGTTGTACGCGAAGCGCGAGGACTGCAACAGCGGCCTCGCGTTCGGCGGCAACAAGACGCGCAAGCTCGAATATCTGATCCCCGAGGCGCTTGCGCAGGGTTGCGACACGCTGGTGTCGATCGGCGGCATTCAATCGAACCAGACCCGGCAGGTGGCGGCCGTCGCCGCGCATCTCGGTCTGAAGTGCGTGCTGGTGCAGGAGAACTGGGTCAACTATGCGGACGCGGTGTACGACCGCGTCGGCAATATCCAGATGTCGCGGATGATGGGCGCCGACGTGCGGCTCGTGCCGGACGGCTTCGACATCGGCTTTCGCAAAAGCTGGGAAGACGCGCTCGACAGCGTGCGCGCGGCCGGCGGCAAACCTTATGCGATTCCGGCGGGCTGCTCGGATCATCCGCTTGGCGGGCTCGGCTTTGTCGGCTTCGCGGAAGAAGTGCGGCAGCAGGAGGCCGGGTTGGGGTTCAAGTTCGATTACATCGTCGTGTGCTCGGTAACGGGCAGCACGCAGGCGGGCATGGTCGTCGGGTTTGCCGCCGATGGACGCGCCGATCGCGTGATCGGCATCGATGCGTCGGCGAAACCCGCGCAGACGCGCGAGCAGATCACGCGAATCGCGAAGCAGACCGCGGACCGTGTCGAACTCGGCCGCGACATCACCGCGCGGGACGTCGTGCTCGACGAGCGTTACGGCGGCCCGGAGTACGGCCTGCCGAACCACGGCACGCTGGAAGCGATCCGTTTGTGTGCGCGGCTGGAAGGCGTGTTGACCGATCCGGTCTACGAAGGCAAGTCGATGCACGGCATGATCGACAAAGTGCGTAACGGCGAGTTTCCGGAAGGCTCGCGCGTGCTATACGCGCATCTGGGCGGCGTGCCGGCGTTGAGCGCGTATAGCTTTATTTTCCGCGACGGTTAAGGGTGACTTAAACCCGGGTGACCTAAACCCGGGTGACTTAAACCCGGGTGGCCTTGACCCGGCGGCCCCTTACCCCGCCAGCCTCTTTTTCAGATGCTTGCGCAGAAATTCGACGAACGCCCGGATCGTCAGCGAGCTTTGCCGATGCCGCGGATACACCGCATAGACGCCGGTCGCGGCCGGCAGGAACGCTTCGAGCACGGGCACGAGCTGCCCGCCGCGCAGCGCATCGGCGACGATAAAGTCCGGCAGCCGCACGATTCCCAGCCCCGCGACGGCCGCATCGCGAATCAGATCGCCGTTGTTCGCACGCAGCGGCCCGCGCACCTCGACGCTTTTCACCGCGTCGTCGATTTTGAACTCCCAGCTCACCGTGCCGCCATGACCATACAGCAGACAGTCGTGACGCGCGAGATCGGCGGGCGCGGCCGGTGTACCGCGCCGCCGCAGATACGCAGGGCTGCAACACGCGACCATCGCCACGTCGATCAGCTTCTGCGCGATCAGCGACGAATCGGGCAGCGTGCCGATGCGGATCGCCATATCGAAGCCCTCGCCGACCACATCGACGGTGCGGTCGCTCAGCTCCATATCGAAGCGCACGTCGCGATGCTCGCGCAGAAACGACGCGACCAGCGGCGACAGATGCATCATGCCGAACGACATCGGCGCACTGACGCGTAGCAGCCCGCGCGGCCCGGCGCGACGCAGCGACATCGCCTGCTCGGCCTCCTCCACTTCGCCGAGAATCCGCTTCGCGCGCTCGTAGAACTCCTGGCCCAGATCGGTGACGGCCAGCTTGCGCGTATTACGGATCAGCAGTTGCACGCCGAGCGCCTCTTCGAGCGCCATCACGCGGCGGCTGACGAACTGCTTCGACAGCGACAGCCGGCTCGCCGCGGCGGTGAAGTTATGAGCGTCGACAGTCGCGACGAAGATTCGCATGTCATCGAGTTGCATCGTATTGTCCACTTGATCGAGACAGTGTTTCGGCTTTATCGATGATTATAAGCATCCTGATTGACCTACACTGTCATTCATGGATCGCAGCCAAACATCTGGCCCGGATCGCAAGACAGACTCAAGGAGAAACAGCATGCTCGAAATCAGACACGCCAATCAACGTGGCCGCGCGGAACACGGCTGGCTCAGCTCGCGTCACACGTTTTCGTTCGCGCACTATCACGATCCGAAGCAGAACGGCTTCTCCGACCTGCTGGTGATCAATGACGACCGCGTCGCGCCGGCCCAAGGCTTCGGCAAGCATCCGCATCGCGACATGGAGATCTTTTCGTACGTGCTCGAAGGCGCGCTCGAACACAAGGACACGATGGGCACCGGCTCGGTGATCGTACCGGGCGATATCCAGTTGATGAGCGCGGGCACCGGTGTCGCGCATAGCGAATACAACCATTCGAAAAGCGAGCCGGTGCACTTCCTACAAATCTGGATCGCGCCGGCCAGCCAGGGCACCGCGCCGCGTTATCAGCAACGGCATTTCAGCGCGGATGACAAGCGCGGTGTGTTGCGGCTCGTGTTGTCGCCGGACGGCGCGGACGATTCGCTGCAGTTGCAGCAGGATGCACGCGTGTATGCGGGGCTCTTTAACGGCGACGAAACCGCGCGGCTCGAACTCGCTAGCGACCGCTATGCGTATATTCACGTGGCGCGAGGCAGCATCACGGTGAATGGCGTCGAACTCGGCGAAGGCGACGGCGCGCGGGTGCGCGGCGAGCAAGCGCTGAGCCTGTCGCAAGGTCATGACGCGGAGGTGCTGGTGTTCGACTTGCGGAACATCGAAACCTCGGCGCTGTGGGCTTGATCGCTGTAACAGCGTAAGCGTCGCGTTTTAGTGAAAGCAAAAGCCGCCTATACGGGCGGCTTTTTTCATAGCGTCAGGCGGCAAGGCGCGGCGCCCGCGCTCGATGCGCAAATAAAAACGGCAGCCCGTAGGCCGCCGTCGTCATCATCATTGCAATAGCGTCGAACTACAGCATCAAGCCATTGCTTCGGCTTCGACCTCGGATTCTTCGTCCGCGCTGGTGCGGATCAGGTGATCGAACGCGGACAGCGATGCCTTCGCGCCCTCGCCCACCGCGATCACGATCTGCTTGAACGGCACCGTGGTCACATCGCCGGCAGCGAACACGCCCGGCACCGACGTCGCGCCGCGTGCATCGACGACGATCTCGCCGTGCTTCGACAACTCGACCGTGCCCTTCAGCCATTCGGTGTTCGGCACGAGACCGATCTGCACGAATACGCCTTCGAGTTCGATCTTCTTTACTTCGCCCGATGCGAGGTCCTTGTACACGAGACCGTTCACCTTGTTGCCGTCGCCGGTGATTTCGGTGGTCTGTGCTTGCGTGACGACCGTCACGTTCGGCAGGCTGCGCAGCTTGCGTTGCAGCACTTCGTCCGCACGCAGCGTCGCGCCGAATTCGAGCAGCGTCACTTCGCGCACGATACCCGCGAGGTCGATCGCCGCTTCGACGCCCGAATTGCCGCCGCCGATCACCGCGACGCGCTTGCCCTTGAACAACGGACCGTCGCAGTGCGGGCAGTACGCGACACCGTGATTACGGTATTCGTTCTCGCCCGGCACGTTGATCTGCCTCCAGCGCGCGCCGGTCGCGAGAACGATCGTCTTCGCTTTCAGCACCGCGCCGTTCGCCAGACGCACCTGGTTGATGCGCCCCGGAATCAGCGCTTCGGCGCGCTGCACGTCCATGATGTCGACTTCATAGGTCTTCACGTGCTGTTCGAGCGCGGTTGCGAACTTCGGCCCTTCGGTTTCCGTCACGGAGACGAAGTTCTCGATTGCGAGCGTGTCGAGCACCTGGCCGCCGAAGCGTTCGGCCACGACGCCCGTCGTGATGCCCTTGCGCGCCGAGTAGATCGCGGCCGCCGCACCGGCGGGGCCGCCGCCGACGATCAGCGTGTCGAACACCGGCTTCTGTTCCAGTTCCTTAGCCGCACGTGCGCCGGCGTTGGTATCGAGCTTCGCGAGGATTTCCTTCACACCGCTGCGGCCCTGGCCGAACACGTCGCCGTTCATGAACATCGTCGGTACCGCCATGATCTGGCGCGCTTCGACTTCGTTCTGGAACAGCGCGCCGTCGATCGCGACGTGACGGATGCGCGGGTTGATCAGCGCCATTACGTTCAGCGCCTGCACGACTTCCGGGCAGTTCTGGCACGACAGCGAGAAATACGTTTCGAATTGATAGTCGCCGTCGAGATTGCGTATCTGCTCGATCACCGCATCGTCGAGTTTGACCGGATGGCCGCCCACTTGCAGCAGTGCAAGTACCAGCGACGTGAATTCATGTCCCATCGGAATGCCGGCAAAACGGATGCCGGAGTCCTTGCCCGCTTCGCCGATCGAAAACGACGGCTTGCGCTCGCTGTCGCCGCGGCGCTCGATCACCGTCACGCGTTCCGACAACGTCGCGATGTCGTTCAGCAAGGCCAGCAGTTCCTGTGACTTTGCGCTGTCGTCGAGCGATGCGACCAGCTCGATCGGCTTGCTGACTTTTTCGAGGTACGTTTTCAGTTGAGTCTTCAGATTGGCGTCGAGCATGGCGTTGCGTGTTCCGTGACGAGGGGTGGGAATCCCGGCGCGGCACCGCGTTCGGATAAAACGCGGGCGGCCGGGGACACACGAAGCGCCCTGTCAGGCGCCTCGCGCGGTACTGCACCGGGGAGTTCCCGGCCGATTCGGACTTTGAATCCGGCAGCCAGAACGGCTGCCGAGGACCTTAGATCTTGCCGATCAGGTCGAGCGACGGGGTCAGCGTTTCAGCGCCCGGCGTCCACTTGGCGGGGCAGACTTCACCCGGGTGAGCGGCGATGTACTGCGCTGCCTGAACCTTGCGCAGCAGTTCGCCCGCGTCACGGCCGATGCCGTTGTCGTGGATTTCGCACAGCTTGATCTCGCCTTCCGGGTTGACCACGAACGTGCCGCGCAGCGCGAGGCCTTCTTCTTCGATCAGCACGTCGAAGTTGCGAGAGATCGCGAGCGTCGGGTCAGCCAGCATCGGGTACTTGATCTTCTGGATCGTGTCCGACGTGTCGTGCCATGCCTTGTGCGTGAAGTGCGTATCGGTCGAAACACTGTAGATTTCAACGCCGAGCTTCTTGAAATCTTCGTAACGATCGGCCAGGTCGCCCAGTTCGGTCGGGCACACGAACGTGAAGTCGGCCGGGTAGAACACGAAAACCGACCACTTGCCCTTCAGGTCTTCTTCAGTAACGGTCTGGAAATCACCGTTGTGATAAGCCTGTGCTTTGAACGGTTTGACTTGACTGTTGATGATCGGCATTTGCTGAGTCCTTTTTCAAGGTTGGTTGGAAAGTAGAGGCAGTATGTCAGACTGCGTTTAATAGGTAAAGCGGATTGTCTTAATCATATCAATAGACTTCCACTATTAATTTTCGGCCCACTGCCTATCGGATTGTCCGCCGGGCCCGTTTCCGGCTTGTTTCAGGGCTTCAAAAGCCGCCACAGCGTAGTGCGGCCAATCCCGAGCGCGCGGCTCGCGGCGGCGCGATTGCCGCCGGAGCGTTCGAGGGCACGCAACGCGTCCTCGCGGCTGGGTGTCGCACGGGGCGGCGCGCTCGCGGCACCGCCTCGCGCCTCGCTCACTGCCGCGCCTGGACACGCGTCGTTGTGCGCGTCGAACGCTGCCGGGCCGATCCGCCCGAACTCGGGAAACACCGCCTGCAAATCTGGCAACGCGTTGGCAGGCGAGTTCCCACGTAAATCCGCGGTCGAACCGGTAGTCGAACCGGTGGTCGAACCGGCGGCCAGATCGCCGACGTAGATCGCGGCGCGCGCCAGCAGATTTTCCAGCTCGCGGACATTGCCAGGCCACGCGTAGTCCGCAAAAAGCGGTTCGAGCAACCCGAGCACCTGGTCCGGCGCCGCCGCCGATAACCCGTATTGCCGCGCCATGCGCGCCAGCAGATGACGCGCGAGCGGCGCGATATCGGCTCGCCGTTCGCGCAGCGGCGGCAATTTTATCTGAAGCAGATTTAGCCGGAAATACAGGTCCGCGCGAAACGCGCGCTGCTCGACCAGCGTATGCAGATCGCGATGCGTCGCTGCGATCACGCGCACGTCGACCGGGGTCGCGCGGCCCGCGCCGAGCTTCATCACCTCGCGCTCCTGCAGCACGCGCAGCAGCCGGCTTTGCAGCGCGGCCGGCATTTCGCCGATTTCATCGAGGAAGATCGTGCCGGTGTGCGCAATTTCAAAGAGGCCTGGCTTGCCGCCGCGCCGCGCGCCGGTAAACGCCCCCTCCTCGTGGCCGAACAGTTCGCTTTCGATCAGTCCCTCGGGCAGCGCGGCGCAGTTGAACGCGACGAACGGGTTGCCACGCCGCGGGCTCGCGTTGTGGATGCCTTGCGCGACCAGCTCCTTGCCGGTGCCGCTTTCGCCGCTCAGCAGTACGGTCGCGTCGTGCGCGGCGCCGGCGCGCGCGAGCCGGCGCACCCGCGCGAGCGCGGCCGATTCGCCGATCAGATCGTCGAGCCGATGGCGCGCGACCAGGTGCTTCGGCCGCTGGCTGGTGCGCAGCGACCGGTCGATCCGCTGCGCGACGAGCGCATCCTGCGCGGTCACGACGAAGCCGGCGCTCCCGCCCTGTTCGACGATCGGCACGCAGTTGACGATCAGCGCGCGCCCGCCGATCTGCTCGACGCGCTCGTCGACCGGCTGGTCTGCCGCGCGCGTCTCGCGCAGCAGCGGCGCGAGCGCGCGCGCGACCTGCAGCCGCGCCCGGCCCGGCTGCGGTTCGTCGGCGAAGCCCAGCAGATCGAGCATCGCGGGATTGACGGCTTCGAGCTGGCCGGCGTCGTCGAACGCGGCCACGCCGTCGCGCAGATGCGCGACGATCGTGTTCAGCCGCATCCGCCGCGATTCCTTCTGGCGGCTCACGCGCGCGAGTTCGACCGAACGCTCGAACGCCTCCTCGACCGCGCCGAGCGAGTACAGGAACACGCTCTCCATGCCGGCCTGCTGCGCCAGATCGCAGGCCATGCCCGGCCCGATGATCGCGCCGCAGCCGGCGTCGGCGAGCTGGCCGACCGCGCGTCGATCGAGCGGTACGCGCGCTGGATCAGATCGACGTTAAGCCACGGGCCCAGTTCGTCGAGTTCATGCGAAACCGATTCGTGCAGCACGAGGCCGATCCGCCTGCCGGGCCATGTCGTCGTTGCGTGGGTGATCGCGGTCAGTACGTCGAAACCGTTCACCTTGACCATCACGACCGGCACGTTCAGATGCGCTTGCAGATAGGCGCCGTTGGAGCCGGCAGCCAGCACGACGTCGACGGAGCCCGCTTCCACATAGGCCTGCAACGCCGCGACGGCCGCCCCATAGCCCTCGCGGACCGGGAAAAATCGCGCGCGCGCGGCATAGCGCGGCGCAACGGTCTCGCAAAGCGCCTGCAAGCGGCTGATACTGACGAATGCGACGCCCGGCAGGCCGGTACCCGGACTGGCGGCGAACGACGTCAACGTGGACATGGCGGCTCTCCCGGCTCGAAGATGGCTTCGTTTCGATCCGCGGCTTCGGGATTTGCCGGCGGCCTCTGAAACGTTTCATGAAACACTTTTGAAACGCTCCACGGAACATTCGACGTATTCTGCCATGAATGCCCAAACCGGCCCGCTTGCCGCAAACCGTTAGCGGAAAGGCACTGGCGGCCCGCGGGCGACATCCGGCTGCGCGTGGCACACTTCCTGCGCAACGAGGCCCGCGTTCCACTACCGCTTCCTCTTCTGGAGACCCGCATCATGATCACTACTTCCGCCACCCGCCGCGCCGCGTTCCGCGCCAGGGTCAACCAGCGTCAGGGCCTGCTCGTGCCCGGCGCGTTCAACGCGATGAGCGCGCGCGTGATCGAGGAGGCCGGTTTCGAGGCGGTCTACATCACCGGCGCGGGCGTCACCAACATGTCGCTCGGCCTGCCCGATCTCGGTTTTATCGGTCTCGCCGAAGTCGCCGAGCATTGCGCGCGGATCCGCGACGCAGTCGCGTTGCCGCTGATCGTCGATGCCGATACCGGCTTCGGCAACGCGCTGAACGTGCGCCAGACCGTGCGCGTGCTCGAGCGCAGCGGCGCGGACGTGATCCAGTTCGAAGATCAGGTGATGCCGAAGAAATGCGGCCATTTCTCCGGCAAGGAGGTGGTCGCGACCGGCGAGATGGTCGGCAAGATCCGCGCGGCCGTCGATGCGCGCGAGGACCCGAACCTGCAGATCATGGCGCGCACCGACGCGGCTGCCGTCCACGGGATCGAGGACGCGATCGAGCGCGGCCATCGCTTCATCGAGGCGGGCGCCGACATTCTGTTTATCGAGGCGACCGAATCGCTCGCCGACATCGAACGTCTGCCGTCGCTGTTCGACACGCCGCAGCTGATCAATATCGTGATCGGCGGCAAGACGCCGGTGCAGTCGCGCGACGCGCTCGCGAAACTCGGCTACGGGATCGTGCTGTACGCGAACGCGGCGCTGCAGGGCGCGGTGCTCGGCATGCAGCGCGCGCTCGGCACGTTGAAGAGCAACGGCCGCCTCGACGAGGACCCGGCGATCGTCGCGCCGTTCAGCGAGCGCCAGCGGATCGTCAACAAGCCGCTGTACGACCGGCTGGACAAGGAATACGCGGCGAAGGACTGAGCCGCGCAGTGGTTCGAATCGACTCGAACACAGGGTTGAACGCCAGCCCGAACACCGGGCCGGGCGCGCGCGGCGCCTGCGCGGCGCGCGCTGCGAGGCCCGGCGCTACCCGGCGATCGATTGCGTTACGATGCGGGGCTGGCAATCACACCGCCTGACACGGTCGGCCGCCCCGGATGGCCGTTCGCGGCCGTTCACGGACATTCCCGGCTTCTGATCCCCCCGGTGTCCCGTCCGCATGGGCGCCGGTCACAGGCAATCGCAAGGTAGTCGCAAAAACGATGACGTCACCCTACTCGCGCGCACCGCGCCAGCCCGCCCACGCTCCCGCCGCACGCACGCGCATCGCGACGGAGTTCGCGCGATGAGCGGCGGCACGACCCGCAACGCGCACGTCGGCTGGCTGCCGTACATCGTCGCGGCCACCTTCTTCATGGAGTACCTCGACACCACGGTGATCGCCACCGCGCTGCCGCAAATGGCGCGCTCGTTCGGCGTCGGCCCGAACAGCCTGAGCCTCGGCATGACCGCCTATATGCTCGCGCTCGCGATCTTCATTCCGGCGAGCGGCTGGGTCGCCGACCGCTGCGGCAGCCGTACGGTGTTCGTCAGCGCGATCAGCGTATTCACGGTGGCTTCGGTGCTGTGCGGGATATCGCAGACCGTGCCCGAGTTCATCGCGGCGCGGCTGCTGCAAGGCATCGGCGGCGCGATGATGGTGCCGGTCGGCCGGCTGATCGTGGTTCGCAGCACCGAAAAGAGCCGCATGATGCAGGCGATCTCGACGATCACCTGGCCGGCCGTCGCGGCGCCGGTGGTCGGCCCGCCGATCGGCGGTTTCATTACGACCTATGCGTCGTGGCGCTGGATCTTCCTGCTCAACGTGCCGTTCGGCGTCGCGGCGATCGCCGTCGCGCTGGCGATCGTGCCGAACCTGCGCGGCGCGGAGCGCAAGCCGCTCGACGGGGTCGGTCTGCTGCTGAGCGCGGTCTCGCTGACCGCGCTGCTATACGGCGCGGAACTCGCGAGCCAGCCGGCCACGGACCCGTGGGTCGCCGGCGCAATCGTGCTTGGCGGCCTTGCGGTCGGCGTGATCGCTTTTTTCCACGCGAAGCATCATCCGTCTGCGCTCATCGATGTGTCGACGCTGAAGGTGCCGACGTTCTCGGTAACGGTCGTCACCGGCTCGTTGACGCGCATCGGCATCGGCGCGGTGCCTTATCTGATGCCGCTGCTGTTCCAGCTCGGCTTCGGGCTGTCGGCGTTCCGCTCGGGTCTGTTGCTGCTCGCGAGCGCGGTCGGCAATCTCGGCATGAAGGCGCTGACCACGCCGATCCTGAAGCGCTACGGTTTTCGCATGGTGTCGATCGTCGACGTGACGATCGCCGGCCTCTTTACGATCGCCTGCGGACTGCTGACGCCCAACGTGCCACTCGCACTGGTGCTGATCGTCGTGTTCGTATACGGGGTCGCGCGCTCGATGCAGTTTTCGACGCTCGCCACGCTTGCCTACGCCGATATCGCGCAGCCGCAGATGAGCGCGGCCAGCACGCTGTGGAGCGCGGCCGCGCAGATGACGATCGGTCTCGGCATCGCGTTCGGCGCGGTGTCGCTGCGCGTCGCCGCGCATCTGAACGGCGAGATGAGCGGCCACGTGTTTACGCTCGACGACTTCCGCCTCGCATTCCTGTTTGCCGGCGTGCTGACGCTGGTGTCGGTGATCGGCTATATGGGACTTGCGCGCAACGCCGGACAGAGCGTCGGCGGCGGCTCGCGCGGCGGCGAAAACACGGCGAAGGGCTGACAAAGGGCCGGCGATAAATCCGATCCCAAACGCCCGATCCGAAACGCCCAATCCGAAACGCCCGACGCCAACCCGGCCGGCACGATAAAGGAGACCCGCGATGCAAACAGCCGAACTGACGATTTCGGACCGCGGCAGCGATCTCGATCGCGACATGGTCTATGCATTCCTGTCGCAGGAAACCGCGTGGGCGCAGCGCATGCCGCGCGAAACCTTCGAGCGGGCCATCGCGGGCTCGCTGTGTTTCGGCGGCTATCTCGATGGCAAACAGATCGCATTCGCCCGTGTGATCACCGATCAAGCCACCTTCGCGTACCTATGCGATGTTTTCGTGCTGCCCGCGTATCGCGGCAATGGCTATGCGTCCGCGTTGATGAAGCATATTTTCGCGAGCCCTTCTGTTGCCGGCCTGCGCCGGATCGTGCTGGTCACGACCGATGCGCACCATGTGTACGCGCCGCATGGGTTCACGGCGCTCGCGAATCCCGAGCGGTACATGGAGCTGCATCGGCCGGATGTCTATAAAACGGTCTGACGGTGCTGCCGCGTGTCGTGCTGGTCTCGCCCCGCCGCGCTGCACATGGGCACGATTCGAACGCGCTCGCCGAACACAAGCTGAGCGCCGCTGCGCCACGCAGCGAGTTGAAATATCGAGCGCGTCGATGCGGTGTCGGCGCTCGTCGCGACCGTGGGCCTCGCCGGCAGTCTCGCCGGTGTGCCGATGCTCGACACGATCGCCGCCGGGGCGATCGGCTTGATGATTGTGCGTATGGGGTATATGAGCGGACGCGATGCGGTGACGCGGTTGCTCGGCGGACGCGGCGGCGATGATGCGGGCGCAGTGGTTCACGCTGTGCGTACGCCCGCGAGCGCCAGTCAGGCCGTCGAGTAGCGGCTGCGCCTTGCATAGCTGCCGTTGCTGCGAATAGCGGCTATCGGCGCGCTCGCGCATCCGCTTCGTGAAGATCTGTCCGTCCGAGCCGCATACCGGCGCGCGACCTCGCGGCGTCGGGTTTCAGCGGCCCAATTGCCCGCGATAAAGCAGCAAGCCCCGGCGCGCCTGCTGCCTGAGCAGGCGCCGCACGAACGGCGACCAGCCGAGCAGCGTGCCGCGAATCCCCATCGCCTGGCGCATCCACAACCACAGATCGAAACTGTCGCGATGCTCGACGATGAGCCCGTCACGGAATACGAAGCGCGCGTCGATCCGGTTCACCACATCGCGGCCCGTCTGGCTGAAGCGGTAGCGGGCCACCCATTGCGCGCGGCCGTTGTGATCGTCCGCTTCGATGTCGCTGAACGTCAGCGAGAAGTCCTGCGCGTGTTTGACGAGCATGCGCCACATATCGTGCACTTCCTCGCCGATCAGTTCGCCGAAGGCGGGATCGCTGAAAACGACGTCGTTGGTATAACAGGCGACCATGGTTTCGGCGTCGCGTTGCTGGAAGGCGGTGTAGAAGCGTTCGATCAGCTCGATGTTGGGATGGCTCATTGATTTCGTGTCGTGCGTGGCCGGAACGCGCTGCGTCGCGGCCGGGAAAAGCGCCCGCGCGGGCTGCGCGGCGGGCATCGCGCACACGATATCGGAAAACCGTGTCGAGGGGGGACCAGGCGGCGGAATCAGCCCCCCGACACCACGCCGCGCACCCGCGCGACCTCTTGCCGTCCCGCGAGCAGCCACACGCCCGCGGCCACCGAGGCCGCCACGACCGCCGCCACAGCGAGCGCCGCGGCGAAGCCTTCGGCGAAACTCGCATGCGCGGCTGCCGTCAGCGTTGCGCGCAGCGCGGGCGCCAGATGCCCGCTGGCCTGCGCGGCGTCGCCGGCCATCACGCGCGACAGGAAACCCGCGTCGAGCGCGGCCCGCACCGGCGGCGTCAGCGGCGTGCCGGCCAGAAACGCGCTCTGGGTGCGCGCCGCGAGCACCGCGCCAAGCACGCCGACCGATGTGACGATCGCCGAAAAACGCGTGGTCGTGCTGATGCCCGATGCCATGCCGGTCCGCTCCGGTGGCACGCACGCCATGATCGCCTTCTGGGTGTCGCCGTTCAGCACGCCCGCGCCGAGCCCCGTTACGATCATCCCGCACGCGACCCACAGATAGCGCTCGCCGTTGGCGACGAGCGCGGTCAGCAGATTGCCGAGCGCGATCAGCAGCAGCCCGACGCTGAGCAGAATCATCGGTGGGATCCGTCTGCCGAGCGCCGCGCCGATGTACGGCCCCACCACCATCGCAAGCGCGAACGGCAGCATGCCGACACCCGCGGCCACGGCCGGCAGGCCGAACGCGTTCTGCAGATACAGCGGCAGGAACGTCATCATCACCTGCGCGCACGCGGCATAGCCGAACATTGCCAGCACCGCGGCGACGAACCGCGGCTGACGGAACAACGCGAGATCGACCATCGCATGCGCGCGGCGCCGCTGTAGTTGCACGAACGCGCCGCTCAGCAGCACGCATGCCGCGAGCCGCGCGCCGGTGGCCCAGCTCGCAAGACCGTTCGACGGCACTTCGATCAACGCCCAGATCCCGGATGCGAGCGCCAGCCCGAACAGCAGGCTGCCGGCCGCATCGAGCGGACCGGGCGCCGGATTGCGCGATTCGACGAACTCGCGCGACACGCACCAGCCGAGCACCGCGCACACCGGCAGATTGAGCAGAAAAATCCAGCGCCAGCCGAGCCATTGCGCGATCACGCCGCCGACCAGCGGCGCGACTGTCGTCGCGACACCCATGCAGGTGCCCCATACGGCCCATGCGCGCACCCGCGCCGGGCCGTTGTGAAAGGTGTTCGCGATCACCGCGAGCGCGGCGGTCAGCAGCATCGCGGCGCCGACGCCCTTGATCGCGCGCGCGACGTTCAACGCCAGCGCCGACGGCGCGACACCGCAACCGAGCGACGCCAGAAAGAACACCGCGAGCCCGGCGAGCAGCATACGCTTGCGACCGACCCGGTCGGCCAGTGCGCCCGCGGGCAACAGGCATGACGCGAACGCGACCATATACGCGCTGACCACCCATTCGACCTGGGCGAAACTCGCGTGAAACGAGCGCGCAATCGAAGGCAGCGAGACGGCGACGACATTGGTATCGAGCACGATCAGCGCGCAGGTGGCCGACGCGATGGCCAGCACGAACGCGGGACGCGCGGTGGCCGTGTGCGCGGCGCGCGCGCGACGATTAACAGGGGATGACATGCGCAGGGATCGCTATGAGGAGGCAGACGGGCAAGCCGGATCGGAAAGTGACCGTCATCGTAGCGATCCCTCTATTGTCTGTCATTCACATAGAATCACAGAATAATTAGCAACGGAGACAATACTGGAAAATCATGCCGCAACTTGAACTGCGCCATATCCGCGCCTTCGTTTGCGTCGCGCAACAGTTGCACTTCGCGCACGCCGCCGACGAACTCGGCATCGCCGCGCCTTCGCTGACGCGGCTGATCCAGCAGGCCGAGCGGCTACTCGGCGTGCGGCTCTTTTACCGCACGAAACGCTCGGTCGCGCTGAGCGCGGCGGGCAGCGCGTATCTGAACGAAGCCCTCGTCGCGCTCGATCATCTCGAGCGCGCCGAACAGCGCGCGACGCTCGCCGAACGCGGCGAGCTGGGGCGCATCGAGGTCGGCTATGTCGCGTCGGCGGTGTATGCCGGCGTGTTGCAAACAGCGGTCGGCGGCTTTCGCGCCACGCATCCGGGCGTCGACGTATCGATTCGCGAAGTGCCTATGGACGCCGTCGCCGCGATGCTCGGCGACGGTCGCCTCGACGCCGCGTACGTTCGTCCGCCGATGCCGCTCGCCGGCGGCATTCAGGCCGCGACCGTGCATCGCGACCGGTTCGTGCTCGCGCTGCCGGCCAGCTCGCCGCTGGCGGCCTCGGCCAGCGTGCGCCCCGCGCAGTTGCGCGATCAATGTTTCGTGCTGCCCGAACAGGAATCGGGCACCTTCGAACTCGCGCGGCGCGGGCGTTTCACGCCGCGGCTCGGACCACGCCCCGGCACGCTCGCGGCAGTGCTCGCGTGCGTGTCGCTCGGCGGCAACGTGGCGGTGGTCCCGCATACGCTCGCCGGTTGCATCGCGCTGCCGGGCGTCGTGTACCGCGATGTCACGGGTCAGCCGATTCCGTCCGAAATCGCGCTCGCGTTCCGCCAGTACGAGCGCGCGCCGGCCGTGAAGGCGTTTCTGCGCGTCGCGCGAGCCGCCAAAGGCCGCGGCTGATTCACCCGGCGACGCACTGGCCGGTAACCCAGGCAACCCCAAAACGCACGACCGTCAGCTTCGGCTTCAACACGCGTCGGGGCTTTCGTTATATCCTTTCGGATATTGCGGTAGGCGTTGCCGCTCACGCGGTGGCCAAGGTACGCGCCGCGCCCGCCGCGTGCCACCCGGACCGACACCACGATGCTCGCCGAACCACCGCTTGCGCGTGCGGAACCCGCGCTCGCGCACCCTGCCGACTGACGCACCGATGCACGAACGCACCTCATGAGCGCTTTTTTTGCCCCACGCTATATCTTGCCGAATACATCGCAGCCGATAGACGCGCGATCGACGCGCATCGCGCACGTCTTCGCCACGACTGACACGAACCGGATTCGAGACCTTCATGCACACGCCTCCTTTCCCGCTTGCCCAGCCTTCGCGTCTGAAACTATCCGGCGACGAACTCGCTAGCACCGGCATCCGGACAATCGACGCGTGCTGCTCGCCCGTCAAGGCAAGCTTGCCGAACCTCAAACGGCGCGCGCGTCTGTCCGAACTCGACCACCATCTGCATTGCTCGATCATCGGCACCTGTCTGAGCACGCATGAATTGCGCAAGCTGGTGCCGAAATTCACGGCCCTCGATCGCCGCGACGCGAGCGATCTGGAGATCCATCACACGGCGGTCGAACTGGCGATCGACGGCGGCGCGGCCGCGAAGGCGCTGCACAAGCTGCTCGACGAACGCTACGCGGGCGCGATCCGCCGTTTCGACAAGGCCGCCGACGATGCCGATCTGCTCGATCTCTGGGACGAAGCGCTGAAAAGCGGCGATATCCCGCCCGCGTACTGGGCGCTGATGACGCATCCGTGCGCGACGATGCCGGTGAGCCAGAAGGCGTTCGGCGATCTGCACATGCTGTCGCATCTGGTCGGCGCGGCCAATCGGGCCGATATCCGGCGGCTCGTCGCACTGGAACAGGAAAACGCCGCGCTGAAGGAAAAGATCGAGCGGCAGCAGACCCGGCTGCAGGAACTGAGTATCGAGCGCGATGCGTCGATCGCGGCTTTCGACGAGCAGATCGCCCAGCTTCAGGCGCGCCAGTTGCCCGCCGACGCCGGCAGCCTCGAAACCGAACTGGAACATCTGCGCGCGCGGCTCGCCGACGCCGATCAGCGCGTCGCGCTGCACACGAGCCGCCGCGAGGCGGCCGAACAGCGTATGCAGCAGGAACAGGAGGCCGCGCTGGCGCTGCGCCGCAGCCGCGACCATGCGCTGGCGTTGCTAAAGCTCGTGCAGAGCGAATGCGATGCGTTGGAACGCGCGACCGTCGATGCCGCGGACGCCGCTCGCGGCTCAGTTTCCCGTCGCGCGAGCCTCGATGGCGTGCACGGCAAACGGATCGTCTACGTCGGCGGCCGGCCCGGCTCGAACGCCGCGCTCAAGCGGCTCGTCGAAGCGGCCGGCGGCGAGCTGGTCGTGCATGACGGCGGCGTCGAGGATCGCAAGGGGCTGCTGGCCGCCGCGCTGCCCGGTGCGGATCTCGTCGTGTTCCCGGTGGACTGCGTCGACCACGACTCGATGAATACGCTCAAGCGGGTCTGCGAGCGTCACGGGATCGACTATCACCCGCTGCGTACGGCGAGCGTCGCGAGCTTCGTCGAGTTGATCGCGCGGCTGCATCCGGAACATGTCGCGCAGCTTCGCAATGCGCCGCCGCCCGCATTCTGTCTGCGGCACGGCTGAGCGCGCCTGGCCGCGCGCGGTTTCAGCGCAACCGGAAACCCGCGCGCAAGCCGCTTACGGGCGGATCAGTTTCATCAGCTCGGCGATCTGTGGCGCGCAGCTTCGCCGGGCTTCTTCTTCGACATCGCGATACAGCCGGATGATGGTTTCGCCGACCGGCGTCAGCGTACAGCCGCCGCCGCTCTGACCACCCTGCTCCGAGCGCGTGGCCGGCGATTTCAACGAGCGGTTCAGTTCGTCGATCAGCAGCCACGCGCGCCGGTACGACATGTCGAGACTGCGGGCGGCCGCCGAGATCGAACCGTATTCGCGCACCGCCTCGAGCAGATCGACTTTGCCCGGCCCAAGCGCGACCGCATCGCCACTGCGGATGCGCATTCTGAAGCGCACTTCGGGGCGTGTCTTCGAAGATCGGGGCGCCGGCGCGGCGTGGGGTTTCGCGGGTTTTGCGGGTTTTACGGTGTCGGCCATGCGCGCAAGCATACACGAACCGCATTGTGCCGCCGCCGGTGCCGCCACCGGTGCATATAGCGCTCAGCAAGCCGGCGGGAAACAGTATCCGTAGTCCTCGCAGCCGGGGCAACCGGGCGCCGGACCGGCTTGCAAACCCGCCGAAAGCGCATATTGCGCGGCGAGAAATTTCTTCCAGCGCAGGTTGTCGACATTGCGCACGATCAGCGCCGGGAAATAGCGCGTCAACATCCACGTGACCTCATCGCGGCCCGCGAGGCCCAGATCGCGCCACAGATGATCCGGGCGCAGGCATGCATGCGCGATGATCGTCGCGAGATCGTGCGCGTCGGCAGCGTCGACGTTCGTGTCGGCATGCGCAAGCAGCAGCGCGTGGAGGCCGCGAACGAATCCCGCATGTTCGCTCGACACCACCGGCAGCGGCAGCGGCGCAACGCTCGCGCGCCTGAAATGCCGCCCGGCCAGCCGCCGCCATTGATGCGCTTGCAGGCCCAAGAGCGCGAGTTCGCCACGGGCGTCGCGCGCGGCGATCAGTTTGGCGAACAGCCAAGTGTCCGCGCAGGCCGGATTCGCCGCATGCTCCAGCCACTCGCGCATACATGTCGCGGCTCGCGGCTCGGACGGCAACCGCAACGCTCGAACGCCGCGCGCCGCGGCCTCGTTCGCTTCGGCATGGGGTCCCACACGCGCATGCGGATCGTCAGACATCGCTCGACTCCATTGCATCGTTTCGGCTCAAACCTCGTCGGCATGCGCGCGGCTTCTGATCCCGGCAAGCGACAGATCCGCCACCAGCCTGCCCGAATCGAACACCGTGATCAGCGCGTCGTCCCAGTCACCGGCAATCGTCTGGTCATCCCACACGACCGGCAACGTCACGGTTCGATACTCGCCGGTACGGCGATGGCGCAGCAGCGTGAGCCGCCCTTTCATCGAGCGCTTGCCGTGGTCGGTGACCGGATCCTTGGCGACGTCGTGCCACGCGTCGTCGATGCGGATCGCCGAGCACTTCATCGCAAAGCGCTGCGTATCGCGGTTGATCTGCTGCAACAGCGCGCCGCCCATGCCGAACACGATGTTGTCGGCCGCGAACCCGGCTTCGTCCATCGCGGCGAGAATCGCAGCGATGGAATCCGGGTTCACGCCGTCGCCCTGAATCACGCGCACATTGTTCAGCACGCGCCGCCCCTTGCTGTTGGTCGCCGAGCCGAACGACGCTTCGAGCGAGCGCAGCGTGTGCAACACGATCGTGCGCGGATCGCCGGAGTCCGGCCGGATCACCAGCGTGCCGCCCGAATCGAGCACCGCCTGCTTCAGTTCCGTGCCCCACGCATTGAGCGCGGCGAACAGATCGTAGGAGTCGGACACCACCGATACGATCGCCCCCGGCTTGCCGAAGCGGTCGATCATATTGCGATACGCGTCGATCTCCCGCTCGCGGCCCCACGCCGTGATCGTGCTGTGCTCGGCGGCCGGCACCGAGAACGCGGCCATGCTTTCGTTGTAGTAATGATTCGCGGCGAGCACGCCGAGCACCGTGTCCGAGCCCATGAAGCTGACCAGATGCGCGGCGCCGCCGAGCGCCGCCGACTCCGCGCTCGACACGCCACGCGCACCGAAATCGTGCAGCTTGAACGGTAACTGGCTGGGATCGTCGCTGCTTTTGAGCAGCGCCGAGCGGATCAGCTTGCGCAGATGCCAGCTTTGCGTCGCGACCGTAATCGGATACCAGACGCGCAGCAGCATCGTCTCAAGGTACGACGCGAGCCAGAACACCTGCGGATCGTCGCATTCGACGGTGACGAGCACGTTGTGCGTCGGCACGACCGAGCCTTCGGGCACCGCGCGAATCCGCACCGGCAGATAGCCGCCGCAGTGCTCGACGACATGGCGCCAGCCGGCCTCGTTGAACGGCTCGCCATGCGCGCTGAAGAATGCGCGGGCCTCGTCGATCATCGCGGCGGTGACCGGCCGGCACAGGTACTCCTTCAGCAGCATCTGCAAGCCGAAGAACAGCGTGCGCTCGTAGCGGCCGCCGCGCGATTCGATGTACGAGAACATCGCCGATGCGCCCGGCGGGTATTGCAGATAGTGCGAGGCCTTGTACGAATCCGTGTTCAGGATCGGGTTGGACAGGATCGACGCAAGGTGGCTGAAACCCTGCGCGTTTTGCATGGATGATGCTGCGCTCACGTGACGTTCTCGCTGAAGTGGCCGGCGGCGCGGGCTTGTCGCGTTCCGCGCCGGCTCGTAATGCCTCTACCCTACACCGTCAAAATCGGATGGGCCGGATAGACCGTTACCGGCATTGTCCGGTAATTCACGTTACGCCGATCCGCGCGGCGCGGGCGCGGCGCATCGATACCGGCTTCGGCGCAACGCGCCCGCTGAAGCAAAGCCGGCGGACTCAAATGCCCGGCTTCAGTTGCCGCGGCGAATGCGGCCATGTCGCCAGCAGCCGCTCGAACATGCTCTTGCGCCGCTCGGCGCCGGCCGGCCACAGCATGTTCGCGAGCAGGCCGATGCCATGCGCGAGCGCGCTGTCGCGCGCGGACACGACGAGCGGCACGCCACGGATCAACGCGTCGTTGACGTGCTGGTCGTCGCGCGGCAGCTGATGCGCGATCCTCGTGCCGAGCGTGCGCTCGAGCATCGGCAGATTGATCTGCGCGTTCTTGTCGTACTGGTTGACGACGACCCGTACCTTGCCGGCCGGCTGTTGCAGCTCGCGGAAGATATCGAGCATGCGGCGCGCGCCGTGCAGATACAGCGGGTGTTGCCTCACGACCATGCAGATTGCGTCGCTGTGATCGAGCGCCCGGATCGTCAAAGGATTGAGACTCTGGCCGACGTCGATCAGCACCGCGTCGTAGCGCTCGCGCACCAGCGCGAGAATCCGCTCCAGTTGCGCGGGCAGCAGCTCCGCGGCTTTCAGCGGATCACCGGCGCCGGCCAGCAGGTCGAGGTTCGAGCACACGTGCATCGCGCAGGCGTCGAACAGCGCCGCGTCGAGCGGTTCGTTGCGCGAGCACAGGTCGGCGAGCGTCATCGGCGGCGGCCGGTTCGCCATCAGCAGGCTCGCGTCCGCGAACTGCTGGCTCAGATCGATCATCAGCACGCGCCGGTCGCACCGCGCGGCGAGCGCGCAGGCGAGGTTGACCGCGATCAGCGTCGTGCCGCTGCCGCCCTTGCTCGACACCAGCGACACGACCCGCCCGCGACGGCGCTCGGACACGCGGCGGTTCGCATCGATCCGGATCAACGCGGCGGCGACGGTCTGCGAATCGAGCGGCCACGACAATACGTGCCGCACGCCGACGCGCGTTGCCGCGCCGACCAGCGCGGCGGACGGCGCCGCCGTCACCAGCATGCAATCGAGCGCCGGCGAGCCGGCCAGCATTGCCTCGACACTGTCGAGTCCGTGCGCGTTCAGATCGGGGGCATCGACGATCAGCAGGTCGGCATCGCGAATCACGCGCGCGTGGATGCGCAGTTGCCGGAGCGAACCGTAAGCGCTGCGCAGGCGATAACGCACGCCGCTCTCTTCGAGCCGGGCGACGATGCACCGTGCGTTTTCGATGCTGGCGGCAACCAGGAAGATGTCGATCATCGCGGGTTCGCGGCGCGCCGAGCGCGCTGTCCGGAAATTATTATTTGAAAGCGCCGATTCGAAACGTTGATGCGAAACGTTGATGCGAAACGTTGATTCGAGGCGCTGATTCGATGTGTTTATTCGATGTGTTTACTCGCAAGCCATGACCCGCCAGCCACGACCTGCAAGCTACCTGCCGGCGAAGGCGGCGGCGAACCGCCGGCGCTCGCCGCGTTGCGCACCGCACGGGCCGTATGCGCTCGCGCAAAGCGCGCGCCGGCCCGCGGCGTCATTCGTCTCGCTCCGAATCCAGATCCTGCTCGAAGCTGGACCCGTTATCGCGGCCGGCCGGACCGTGCGCGCCGTCACGCTCGCGGCCCGGCCCCGCCGGCATCTCGTAGAGCGCGTCGCGCAGCACGTCGCGGCAAATCTCCGCCTGCGCCTTACGTTTGAGTGCTTCCGCAACCACCAGCGTCAGCAGATCGACGGACGACGGATGCGCATCCGCGAAAAAACGCGCCCGCGATGCCACCGGATGCCGCCGGTAGTTCAGCGCCGGCACGCCGGAATCCCTGGAAAACCCGGTCGCGATCGCGGCGGCCGGTTTGCAGATCGACTGTTTCATGACATCCCCCGATATCGAGCAGGATTGCGAGGCAGAGCCGCCGCGGCCGCTGTAGCCGCCGCGCGACGACCGCCCCGGCCGTCAGTCCAGGCCGCCGTGCCCGCGCCAATGCGCGGACACGGCACCCGGTTCGCTTCGTCCCTTCGTCTCTCTATGGAGACTCAGGCCTCTCTCCTCGCCTCTTCGCGCCAGCTGGTCCTGGACTGGCGCTGCCCCTTCCCCGCGGCCGGTGCGTCGCTCGCAAACGTTGCACGCGCGTCACCCGCCGTTATCGCCATCCTTCCCGCGTCCTCGAGACAAAAATGCGAAAAGGCAAAACGGCGAAGTCGCTGCCTGCTGTCGTGCGGTTACGAACGGCCGATAACGTCGCTGTGCCATCCATCCGTTTTTTCCGACATATATACAGAGACTTCGTCGCGCTCCCGCAAACACTTATTGGCATCCCCGACCGTGCCCGCGAGTGAGCTTTTTGCCGCCGGTTCTTTTTAAAAACTGGCTTTCCCCGTAGCGTCGACCTGGCGGCAAACTGTTTTTCTGTGCCTCGTTATTGCAAGGCTTATGCCAACGCGTATTGAAATGCGGCGAATGCCGTCAAAGCCTTGCGCGTGGGTTCGGGTCACGCGCTTTTCGCCGGACCTCGGGTGTGTCGCGCATGGCATACAGCACGCATTGATTCGTCCGTGAGACATCCGTCATCCGTGTCGCCGGCGCGGCGCGCGCACGCCGCTACGATCCGGCCGCGCGCGGGTCCGCCCGACTCGCCGCCAAAGCCCGGCTGGACAGGGGTCACGCGACGCCCCGCTCGAATATGCGGCGCGCGGCAAGCGCCGAAACCGGCTTCGCGGGGTCTGCCCGATGTGTCGCAAGCCTGAAACACCGCTTGGCGTATCCCGCGGTTTTATGCCGCCTTTTAACGCGCGATGGATTGCCGCGCAATGTTGGGCGCCGCGCATAAACGGGGTTGACTGCTTATTCTTTAGTGATCTCCGACAATCCGATAACAGACAAAGTGTTTCTTTATCCACATTTGTTTGTATGGCGCTTTGATCCGCTTTCGCTTATCGTCTAGCCCATGCGCCAATCAGAGCGTCTGTATCAGGTCAACGAGGCAACTCACGGTTCCAGCTGTTTCAGCAATTCGGGATAAAGTCGCCGGGCAGTTTCAGCAATGAACGCTATTGCGTCATGTTTGCATGATCGGTCCGGTGCGCACCACGTTGCGGCGGTGGCGCTCCCTGTTTTGCATGGCCGCGGTTGCCGCACACGTGTCGCAGCCGGGCCGCCGCGGGCTCGGGCCCAGCGACGCAAACCGAAGCGGACCGTGCTGAGCGCCGGCTTACGGCGGCAACCGGCTGCCGTTCTGTCCAGTACGTCGCACAGCAGTCCTGTGAGCAGTATCGAACCGGGGGTTACATGACTACGAGCTGCATGCCTGCCGATACGGAACGCGCCGTTCTGTACGTGGCGAACTCGCCCGACCAGAAGCTCGTCGAATTTCTGTCCGCCTCCGGGTGGCAGGCCGTGCATGCGAAAAGCACGAGCGTTGCCGAACGCATGATCGAGCGCGGCAATATCAAGGTCGGCCTCATTCAGCTACCCGAAAACTGCACGTCGCAGCATCTGTCCGCGCTGGCGCTGTGCATGCGCCGCGTCGAAACCAACTGGGTCGCGCAGATCGTGCCGGGCCAGACCGAAAACGAGCTGGTCAGCCGTTTCATCCTCGATTACTGCTTCGACTTCGTCACCCAGCCGTGGCTCAACGAGCGGCTCGTGTTCGCGCTCGGCCACGCGCATGGTCTGTCCAGCCTGCGCCAGCCGCGCGTCGCGCCGGAGCCGTCGCTCGGCCGCCACGGCATGGTCGGCCAGTGCGAGCCGATGCAACAGCTTTACCGGCGCATCGACAAGTGCGGCGTGACCGACGCGCCGGTATTCATCGCCGGCGAATCGGGCACCGGCAAGGAACTGACCGCGCGCGCGATTCACGAGCGCTCGCCGCGCGCGAGCCGCCCCTTCGTCGCGATCAATTGCGCGGCGATTCCGCCGAGCCTGCTGCAGGCCGAGCTGTTCGGCCATGAGCGCGGCGCGTTCACCGGCGCGCTGCAACGCAAGATCGGCCGGATCGAAGGCGCGCACGAAGGCACGCTTTTTCTCGATGAAATCGGCGATATGCCGCACGAATGCCAGGCGGTGCTGCTGCGTTTCCTGCAGGAAGGCACGATCGAGCGGCTCGGCGGCAATGGCCCGATCAGCGTCGACGTGCGGGTCATTTCGGCGACCCACGTCGATCTGGACCGCGCGGTCGAAGACGGGCGTTTCCGCTCCGACCTCTACCACCGGCTGTGCGTGCTGCGCCTCGTCGAGCCGCCGCTGCGCGAGCGCGGCGGCGACATCAAGCTGCTCGCCAACTACGCGCTCAGCATGTACAAACAGGACGGTGCGCGCAAGCTGCGCGGGCTGTCGAGCGACGCGATCGTCGCGATGTCGAACTATCCGTGGCCGGGCAACGTGCGCGAGTTGATCAACTGCGTGCGCCGCGCGGTCGTGATGAGCGAGGGCCGTTTCATCACCGCGAGCGACCTCGGTCTGCCGGAGGCGGACAACGCGCCGGCGGTCACGCTCGCGGAAATCCGCAGCAAGGCCGAGAAGGATGCGATCGAGCATGCATTGCTGCGGCATGGCTACAAGCTGTCCGACGCGGCGGCCGAACTCGGCATTTCGCGCGCCACGCTGTACCGGCTGATGCATGCGAACCGGCTGCACCAGGACGTGGCCGGACGCGCGGCGAACGGCGCCGTCGCCGATGACGACGCGCAACGGCATGCGTCGTCGTCGGTGGTTTGAGCCTGCGAATCTCCGCCCGGATTTCAAACCGGCATTTCAAGCCAACATTGCGGGCCGGCATCTTGAAGCGGCAATCCGGCGGGTTTTCAGCGGCTGATTAGCGGCCGACCAGCGACTGACCAGCCGTTGCTGACCGCTGCCGGCCATTCTCGATAAAAGCAGCCGCCGCCGCTGCATTCGCATTCGCACGCACGGAGCGCGTGCCCCGGACCTTCACCGCGCGGCCTCGCCGGTCCCGGGCAGGCTTTGTGCTACCTTCGACGAAACCGCCGGCCGCCATCCGCCCGTTTCGCGCGATGCCCCGGCGCCCATCCGGCTACGGCCGCACGCCGCATCCACTGTCCGGCGGACCGCCGCAGGAACTTGCGCGCGTGAAGCCGGGTCCGTGTCCCGATACGGTGCAAAAACATCCACCGCATTCCGGCACAATCGTCCGCTTTCGCTTCATCCCGCTTTTTACCTTATGCAAAAACTATTGCGTGTCTGGTTCTTCGTCCTCCTGCTTGCCGGCGCGGCGCCGGTTTTCGCCGCCACGCCGCAGGCAGGCTCCGCTGCCACGCCCGCGTCGGCCCCTGTGTCGCTGACGCCGCAACAGGCCCGCGACGCCCTTGCCGTTCTGAACGACCCGAAACGCCGCGTCCAGGTGTCCGACACGCTGCAGGCGATCGCCGCCGCCGGCGCGCTGAGCGCCCCGCCCGCGTCCGCGCCGGCCGCGCCGGCCGCCGCATCGGCGCCGCCGCCGGCAAGCGGAGTCGCCACGCTCGTGCCCGCCGCGCTCAAATCGAACGGGCTTGCGTCGCAGATTGCCCGCCAGGGCGCGCATTGGGCCCGCTATCTCGCCACCTCGCTGCGCGGTTCGATCGCCGCGCTGCTCGACGTCGCATCGGTACGCGCATGGTGGCATGGGCAAGTCCACAATCCACAAGCGCGCGCGGTGCTGTTCGACGTGCTGTGGTCGCTGCTCGCGGCGCTGCTTCCCGCGTTGCTGCTCGAATGGGTCGCGCGGCGGCTGCTGCGGCGCGCGTACGAGGCGATCGCCGCGCGCCGCGAACCGACGCCGCCGGATGAGTACGACGATGGGCCCAACGGCGCCGACATACCCGCCTCGCGCCGCGACACGGCCAGCATGCCGCCGCTGCCGCCGCCGCTAGAAGCGCAGGCGCAAGCGGTCGCCACCGGACCAGCCGTCTCCGCTACGGCGCGTTACGCGACGCCATCCGAGAAAGGCCGCGCGATCGAAGCCGAAGGCAAGCGCAACGCGACGCATCACTGGACGCTGCTGCAACGCCTGCCGCGCGCGCTGTTGATCACCGTGGTGCGGCTGCTGCCGCTGGCGGTGTTCGTCGGCGTGGCAGGCGCGCTGATGCCGATCTTCACCGACGACGGCACGCCGCAGGACCGCGCACTCGATTCGCTGGTCGACATCTACGTGCTGTGCCGCGTAATCGTGATCGTCGGCGCGTTTTTCCTACAACCGGGCGCACCGCGTCTGCGGCTGCTGCGCATGGGCGACAGATGGGCGGCGTTCGTGCTCGGCTGGATCGAACGGATCGTCGGCGTGGTCGGCGCCGGTGTCGCGCTCGCGGAGGTCGCGCAGGCGCTCGGCATGAACGACGCCGCGCATCTCGCACTGCTGAAGGTGGTCGCGCTCGTCGGCCACGTGATGATCGCGATCCTGATCCTGCGTTGCGCGAAGCCGATCGGCAACCGCATCCGCAAGCCCTTCGCCGCGCACGAATCGCTGGAGATGTTCGGCAACGCGCTCGCGGACGCATGGGCATGGGTCGCGGCGGCCATCGTGATGGCGTCGTGGTGCGTCTGGGCCTTCGACGTGCGCAACGGCTATCACGCGCTGGTGAATATCGGCGGCATGACGCTCGCGATTCTGGTCGGCGCGCAGTTGGTGTCGATCGTGATCTTCGGCGCGCTCGCGCGGCTGTTCGACGTGCGCGACGACGCATCGCGCTCGCTCGTGCATCAGCATGCGTATCGTTACTACCCGCTGCTGCGGCGCGTGATCGGCTGGATCATCGGCATCATCACCGCGCTCGCGCTGCTGCAGGCGTGGGGCGTCGACGTCATCGACCTGTTCCGCGCCGGCACGATCGGCGGGCGGCTCGCGTCCGCGCTCGTGACGATCGGCGTCGCGGCGGTGATCGCGCTGGTCATATGGGAAGTCGTCAATGTCGCGGCCGAACGGCGGCTCGACAACTGGACGACGCGCGGCGACCTCGTGCGCGCGGCGCGGCTGCGCACGCTGATGCCGATGCTGCGCACCGCGCTCTTCTGCGTGATCGCGCTCATCGTCGTGCTGACCGGTCTGAGCGAACTCGGCGTGAACATCGGGCCGCTGCTGGCGGGCGCGAGCATCTTCGGCGTCGCGCTCGGCTTCGGCTCGCAGAAGCTGGTGCAGGACTTCATTACCGGCATCTTCCTGCTGATGGAAAACGCGATGCAGGTCGGCGACTGGGTCACGCTCGCGGGCGTGTCGGGCACCGTCGAATATCTGTCGATCCGCACGGTGCGATTGCGCGGCAGCGACGGCTCGCTGTTTACGGTGCCGTTCAGTTCGGTGTCGACCGTCAACAACACCAATCGCGGGCTCGGCAATGCGGCGGTGCGGGTCAATATCGTGTTCGGTCAGGATGTAGAGCGCGCGATCGATACGCTGAAGGAAATCGGCGCGTCGCTGCGTGAAGACGACAAGTTCAGGGACGGCATCCTGTCGGATTTCGCGTTCTGGGGCGTCGACGCGGTCGACGGTTCGGCGGTCACGCTCGCCGGTCAGATCCAATGCCGCGATACCGCGCGCTGGGGCGTGCAGCGCGAATTCAACCGGCGCATCCTCGAACGCTTCGGCGAACGCGGCATCGAGATCGCGAATCCGCAGCGTCATCTGTTGACGTGGGATCCGCAAAGCAACGCGGTGAAAACCGCTTCGGGCGTCGAGCGCGGGCACGCCGACGGGCAACCGGCTGACGATGCGGACGATGCGTCGTCGAACCGGGACCCGGACCACCAGGGCGACGCGCCGGTCGAAGACCAGATACCGGTCGATCCGAACCCGGCCGGCGGCCCCGGCACACCGTCGAATCCGGGCTCTACGTCGCCGCATGCGTGACGGGCGGTGCGCGGCCGGCCGAGCGCCGCGCCTCGCCGCGCCTCGCGCCCGATCCGATCACGCCGCGACAACAAACATCAGCGCGGCGCGCGGCACGCAATGCCATCGCCTCACGACAACGCCTCGCCGCAGGTCGACACCGCTACCGCACCGTCCACCACCGCGGCAACAGCCGCCGCACCTCGGGCCGCCTATACCGGTCGTCGATCAGATGCACGACGCCGCGATCCTGTTCGGTGCGAATCACGCGGCCGGCCGCCTGCACTACTTTGCGCAGGCCGGGGTACAGGTACGTGTAATCGTAGCCATTGCCGAATCGCGCATCGAGCGTGCGCCGCATCTGTTCGTTCACGTCGTTCATCTGCGGCAAACCGAGCGTCGCGATGAACGCGCCGATCAATTGCTGACCGGTCAGATCGACGCCCTCCGAAAACGCGCCGCCGAGCACCGCGAAGCCGATGCCCTGATTCATCGTTCGGAAACGCGCGAGAAACGCATCGCGCGCGGCTTCGTCCATGCCGGGCTCCTGCGCCCACACCGGCAAGCCGGGGTGACGCTCGCGGATCAGCGCCACCACCCGTTGCAGATACTCGAAACTGCTCAGGAAGCCAAGGTAATTGCCCGGCTGCGCCTGATATTGCCGCGCGATCAACTCGACGATCGGCGCGAGCGAATCTTCGCGGTCGCGCCAGCGGGTCGACACATGGCTCGCCACATGGACCTGCAACTGCTCCGCGCGAAACGGCCCTTCGACGTCGAGCCAGCGCGTGTCGTCGGGCAAGCCGAGCGTGTCGCGATAGAAATGCCGCGGCTGCAGCGTGCCTGAGAACATCACGGTGACGCGCGCGGCCGCGTAACGGGGCGCGAGAAACGGCGCGGGGATCACGTTGCGCACGCACAGGGTCGCGCTGGTTTTATCGCGCGGCGCGTAGCGGTCCGCGTTCAACGTGACGTCGAAAATCGAATGCTCGCCGAACTGCTCGGCGAGCGCGACGAAATGCATCGCGTCGAAGAAGAACCGCAGCGCGTTTTCGTCGATCGACAGCGGCGCGTCGGCCAGTTGATCCGTAACCGCGCCGATCAGATTCTGCGCGGCCGACAGCAATTTGCCCGGCACCTCCGCATAGACCCGATAGCCTTCCGTCTGCGCGCGTTTGAGCGCGCTCCACTCGCGCCGCAGGCGTTCGAGCGGCTTGCGCAACGCCGCTGGCGCGGTCTTGCGCGCGAGCCTGAAGGCCGCCTGATCGAGCGACGCGGTGTACATGCGCCGCGCGCGCTCGACCAGGTTATGCGCCTCGTCGACCAGCACGCCGACGCGCCACTGATTGAGCTGCGTGAGCGCGTACAGCATCGCGTTGCCGTCGTAGTAGTAGTTGTAATCGCCGACCACCACATCGGCCCAGCGCACGAGTTCCTGCGCCAGATAATACGGACAGACTTCGTTCGCGAGCGCCGCGTCGCGCACCGCCGCGCGATCGAGCCGCGGCCCCGCGAGCGCCGCCGCGCGGGCCGCCGCCAGCCGATCGTAGAAGCCGCGCGCGAGCGGACACGATTCGCCGTTGCAGGCCTTGTCGGGATGCTCGCAGGCTTTGTCGCGCGCAACCAGTTCCAGCGTTCTCAACGGCAGCGGCACGCTGCTTCGCCGCAGCGCGTCGATCGCATCGAGTGCGAGCGCGCGGCCCGGCGTCTTCGCGGTCAGAAAGAAGATGCGCTCGATCCGGTCTTCCGCGCAGGCCTTCAGCAAAGGGAAAATCGTTGCGAGCGTTTTGCCGATGCCGGTGGGCGCTTGCGCCATCAACGGCTTGCCGTCACGCGCCGCGCGATACACCGCGACCGCGAGTTCGCGTTGGCCGACGCGAAACGCGCTGTGTGGAAACTGCAATGCGGCGAGCGCCGTGTTGCGCGCGGCGCGATGCGCATCTTCCTGCACGGCCCAATCGAGAAACCGCTCGCATTGCTCGACGAAGAAGATCTCGAGTTCGCGCGCGCCGTGCTGTTGCGTCAGCACCGTTTCTTTCTGACTGCCGATATCGAAGTACACCAGCGCGACCGTCAACCCGGCGAGTCCGCGCGCACGGCACAGCAGATGGCCATACACCAGCGCCTGCGCCCAATGCAGCGCGCGATGATTCGCCGGCATGCGCGCAAGGTCGCCGCGATATGTCTTCACCTCTTCGAGCCGGTTCGCCGACGGGTCGTAACCATCCGCGCGGCCGCGCACGGTCAGGCCGCGATGCGTGCCCGTCAGCGTGATCTCGGTTTCGTAACCGCTCGCGCGCCGCGCGGCGACCGTCAGATGCCCGGCGATGCCTTCGAGCGACGTCGGCGCGGGCGTGAAGCGCAGGTCGAGATCGCCGCGCCGCGCGGTGAATTCGCACATCGCGCGCACGGCGACCAGGCAGGTCATACGGCGCGCTCCGCTTCGGCGTGTGCGTCGGCGTGTGCATCGACCGACGCTTGAATCGATGCATCGATCGATGCGTCGATCGATGCGTCAATCGATACGTGAAGCGACGCTCGATCCTCCCCGTCATCACCGGCCCAGCGCACGTCGACCACGCGCACCGGCATCCGGTGCTGCGCGCAATACGCGAGCCAGCGAATCTGATTGTCCTGCAACCGATCCCCGGGCCCCTTCACCTCGATCAGTTCATAACGCCGCTGCGCCGGCCAGAAGCGAATCAGGTCGGGCAAGCCGGACCGGTTGCCGCGAATGTCGCGCAGCAAACGCTCGAACCATAGCTTCAGATGCGCGGCGGGCAGACAATCGAGCGCGAGCGCGACAAGCTCCGGGCTCAGCAGCCCCCAGAACACGAACGGCGATTGCACGCCCGCCTTGCCGCGCCAATGCCGCAGAATCGTCTCGCGATAAATGCCGCTATCGAGTTCGGCGAAACACGCGGCGAACCGATCCGCGCGGCGCGCATGAAAATCCGGTGCATGCAGATCGGCGGGACCTCGTTGGAACGGATGGAAAAAAGCGCCGGGCAGCGCCGCGAAGATCGGCTCCCAGCACAGCAGGCCGAACAGCGAATTGATCAGCGCGTTTTCGACGTAATGCACCGGCGCGGCATCGCAACCCAGATGATCGCGCACCACGTACTCGACCGCTTGCGGCGTATCGGGTTTCGGCAGCACCAGCGTGCTGCGCTCGACTGGCCGCGCCGCCGGCGCGCGCGTTGCCGGCGCGCCGCATCTGCGCCGCAGACGCGGCAACATCCGCGCGACGCGCTGCGCTTCCTCTTCGCTCTCCGGCGCCGCCACCGCTTGCGCGGCGAGCGCGAGTGCTTCATCGCAGCGTTCGCTGCGTTCGAGCACACGAATACGCCGATGACGCGCGCCGGGCCACGCACATGCGTCGTACACCGAGAGCGCCGTGCTCCACTGCCGGTGTCGCTCGCAATCCTGGCCGATCCGGAACAGCAGCTTCGCGCGACGCGTTTCGAGCCACGGGTTGGCGGTTTCGATTACGCGAACGCTTGCAATCAGTTCGCGCAGCGCCGCTCCGTCGGCGTCGATCGGCAACCCATCGAGCGCCTCGCGACATGCTTGCAGCGCAAGATAGACATCGACATCCGCGCGTTGCCGGAACGCGCGCGACGACGGCCCGAACGCCACTTTCTCGTACTGAAAGATACCGAGATCGGCAAGCACGAATTCCGACCAGTCCTGATGCAGATTGCCGAAAAACATCAGCCGCAGCCGATCGCACAGCGGCGCAATTGCGACGTGCAGCACGCGCTCCGAGGTGCCGCCGTGCCATGCGGCGAGCGGGCGCGGCGCGCGGAAAGACTCGTCGCCGCCGTCGCCGTCGTCGAACGCACGCAGTGTTTCCAGCAGTTCCGGCTTGCGCAACGTCTTCGCGCCGGGAATCCGCGCAATCGCGTGGTGGAATATCTCCAGCAATTGCGCGCGCGTGCTGAGCGCGAACAGTTCGTCGAGCGATAGCAGCGGCTCGGCATCGAGCCAGCCATGTACGGTCAGCGGCAGCGCGGCCTGCAATGGACAACCGATCTCTTCATATTGAAGACGGCTCGCGCGAAACAGCGCGCCCTTGCGCATCAGCATGCGCACCAGCAGCGCGCGCGACGCTTGCGGCAAGCTCGCGAAAGCCGTCAGAAAAGTGTGTTCTTCGTCGTTGAGCAGATCGTCGTAACGCGCGGCGAGCCACGCGAGCGCGCGTTCGAAATTAAGCAGGTAGTAAGGGACGCCGGAGCGGATTTCCGGCTGAGCAGCGGTTGGCACGGGCTTTTTGCATCACCTGTATGTTTATACAGTGATGATAGCAAAATCCGTTGCGGCGACCGGGCGCTATCGCGGTGCGGCCTCCCGCGGCAAGCGCCGCTTCGACGCGAGCCGGCGCATGCCTTGCGTCATTCGCAGCGCGATTGGCGCGTCGAGAGCCTGCGCGAGTCGGCGCCCGCCTCGCCGGCTGAGTTCACCGACTGAGCTCGCCGCTCACGGCCAGACGAAGACCTGCGGAAAATGATCGGCGCTGCTCACCACGCTGGTCTGCTGCTGATAGACGAAGTGATCGCCGTCGTTCGTGATCGCGTAGTCGAGAATGCCACCGCTTTGCTGCGTCGCCTGCGTGCCGCGTTTGATATAGCCGGCCGGCGGCCCCTGGAAATTGAGCGCGGTCGGATCGGCATTGAAGTCGCCGACACACGCCCATGTGCCACCCAACGCGGCAATCTGCGCGATCTGCGCATTGCTCCACTCGCAGGTGTCGCGCAACGTGACCGCGCCGAAAACCGGCGGACTATGAATCGAATAGATCGTAATCAGCGTCTGCGTTTTCGGATCCTCGACGGTCATCCACGGCATCGAACGCGGCTTGGCCGGCGTGTAACCGCTCGGCGTGGCCGGCGCCATGATCCCGCAATCCTTGACGGTGATGTTGCTGAGTACCGCGAGACTGCCCTGTGCCCACGCATTTTCCCAATACACGCATTCCATGAAATCGTAACCGATCATGAATTTGCCGGTATAGCCAATAATCGAACCCTCGCCGCCCAAAAGCGGCACGCTGTCTTTAAGATGTTCCGGCAGTAACCCGCATTCCTGCAGACAGATAACATTGGCGCTCGTCGATTGCGCGACCGAATTGATGTATGGCACCTTGGTCGCGCCTTGCATATTCCACGTCGCAATAGTGATCATCTTCTCTCTCCTTGACGGACACGAAAGTGCCGGCCATCGTCGAGATGCGGGCCGGCAACCTCCATGAACGGGTCAACGAGCGTGTTGTGAACGATCTTCGTCGCGTTCGGCAGAACCGGAAATGCCGAATAAAAATATTTTCTTCACCAATGAACACGCAATGCAAATCGAATAAAAATTCCTTCTTAAAGTCAAAACAATGACGGCTATGCGACGAATAAAAAATCCAATGCCACCGGGCCTGCAATCCAATCCGTATGATGAATAATTCACAGAACCCGAATTCGAACGTTCAACGAGTTCCGCGGGAAGAAAACGACGGGGGCAAAAATGGAATCACACCGCAATTCGGACTCCGGCGCTGACGACACCCTCGCGCTAGCGACTCGTCATGCCGCGCTGCAACGCTCGAAGCTGTTTCGCGACATGCCTGAGCCGTTGATTCAGCATGTCGCGACGCATGTCGTCGAACGCCGTCTGCGCGATGGCGAAGCGCTATTCCTGAAACACGACCCCGACGACTTCGTCGCACTCGTGGTGGCCGGACGCGTTTACACATGGCTGTACGGGCCGGACGGCCGCGAACTGATCATCGACAGCGCCGAACCCGGCGAAGTCGTCGGCGAAACCGCACTCGTCGAACCGAACCGGCGTGAAGCAGCGGCGTTCGCGTGCGGGCCGACGCGGCTCCTTCTGCTTTCGCGCAGCCATTTTCCGCGCCTGACGAACGAACCGATGTTTATCCAGCGGCTGCTGATGCTTCTATGCGACAAGGTGCGCAAGGCCGCCGCCTTTATCGAATCGGCGTGTCTGTACCGGCTCGAATCGCGTCTCGCGCGTTATCTCGTCACGGCCGTCGATAGTCACGGCCGCTCCGAATACGGCGGTGTGGTCGTGCCGTTGCCGCCGAGTCAAAGCAATCTCGCCGCGATGATCAACGCAAGCCGCCCGAAGCTCAACGCGCAATTGCAGACGTGGCGCCGCGATGGCCTCGTCAGTTGGACGCGCGACTCGCTGCTGATTTTCGACGTCGAACAGTTGCGCTCGGTCGCGCTGATTCCCGCCGGCCGGTAATCCTTCGCGTCAGCTCATGCTGCCCAACTGGTTGGGCCGGCATTGCGCGAAAGCCTGCTGTTGCAGGTCGCCAACGCCCATCAGAAGGCGACGGACTTTTACCTGAAGCATCCGCCGATCTACGCTTGATAGCGATAGCAGCCGGCCGGTCATCCGCTGCTTGAGGCAGCACGGCGTTCATGCGCGGCATGGCCGTGCACGAACGCCGCGAACGCCGGATGCCGACGCGGTTTTCGCGCGTTCAGATCGCGCTCGTCGGACGCAGCGCGTTGAGCACCGTCAGCAGACTCGTCAGGTTGTCCGACACGCCGGTTTGCGCGACCTTCTCGGTCGCGCCGGCGGCCGCGGTCGTATCGAGCGTATAGACCTGCATCACGCCCTGGTTCGCGGCGGCTTGCGACAGCGTGTTCTGCTGTTGCTGCGCCGACACTGAATTCTCGAACAGGATGCCGGTGGAATGCGCCATCGTCTGATACAGCGAGCCCATCGCCATTGCCGGCGCTTCGGCGACGACCTTGACGTTCGACTGTGTAACCGCATCGGTAATCTGGCTATTAACGGAAGTGGGAAAAGCCATTGCTGTGCTCCTTGAGCAGAAGTGAAATTGCGTCGCAATGCGTATGCGCTGCGCGCCGGTTGTTTGCGATTCGCCAATCAGCGGATCAGCGGCCGATTACCGATCGCTTACCGCCCGAATAACGGTCGATCAGCGGCGCAGTCCGCCAAATGCATTGAGCACCGTGAGCAGGCTCGTCAGGTTGTCGGAGACGCCGGTCTGCGCGACCTTTTCCGTCGCGCCGGCGGCGGCCGTCGTATCGAGGCTGTAGATCTGCATCACGCCCTGGTTCGTCGCCGCTTGCGTCAGCGTGTTCTGCTGCTGTTGCGCGGACACCGAGTTCTCGAACAGGATGCCGGTCGAATGCGCCATCGTCTGATACAGCGAGCCCATTGCCATCGCCGGCGATTCGCCAACCACCTTGACGTTGGACTGGGTCACCGCATCGGTCACCTGATCGTTGACTGAAGTGGGAAATGCCATGTTCTAACTCCTTGGGTGTAGTGCGTGGCGGGTGCCTCGCTGGTTACATGAACGTCCTGTGACGGACTCTGTGAATCGCCTGTTCTGGCGGCCTTGACCGATCCGCGCGAATGCGCGGGTTCAGCGCGCGATCGGCGGCGCGGTGCCTTGCGCCGCGGGTGCCGCGGGTGCAGTCGCCGCGCCGGCCGGTTGCTGTGCCGGCTGTTGCGCCGATTGCGCGGGCAGCGCATCGCGCGCCCCCGGCTGCGGCGCGGCGCTCTGCTGACTCAACAATGCAGCGAGTTGACGCTGCAGCGGCCCGAAATGCCGCTCGAAACATTGATCGACTTCGCTCTTGATCAGATTCGCGAGACGGTCGGCAATCTGCGGCAGCACCATCTGCGCGCTCGACGGCACGCCGCTCGCTGAAAAACTCAACGACGATGGCCGCAAATCGTTGAGCGAGCGCGCCGCATCCACGACTTTCAAAATCGCCTGCTCTTCGCTTTCGTGCGCCTGCAATGCTTGCGCGGCCGTGCCATGCAGTTTTTGCAGCACCTCGCGTATCGCGGTTTCGGAGCGCTGCTTCGCTTCGTTGACGGCTTGCACAGCTTGCTGACGCACCTTTGCCGCCGGATCGGCCGCGGCTTGCGTGCTCTGCATGAGCTGCGCCGGCGTCTCCTTGCTCCATTCGCGCTGGAAATGACTCAGCTCCGCGACCTCGGCTGGCGTGAGCCGGCGCTTCAGCCAGTTCTCCGCGAGTGCTCGCAACGCCACGGACGCTTCCGTTTCGATATCGCTCATCGGTGTTCCTTTGTTCGTGTCTTGAATATCGGCATTGCCGCTTACGCACCGCCGAATTCCCCTTGACTCTCCGCTCGAACGCCTAACCGGCTTTGCGATTCGCCAGCGTTGCGCTGTAGCGCGTAATGCTTTGGTCGATCTTGTCGATTGCAAAGCTCGCGGACTCCGCTTCGATCGCGCCGGCCGCGGCCGCGACCGCGGCGGCCGCGGCCATCAGCAGATCGGTCGCCAACGCGCCGAGCGCGTCTTCCGCCGCCGCCGGGAGATTCTCTTTCGCGATGTCCTCGGTCATCTTCTTGAGCAGCACCGCCTGGCTCGCCAGCGCCAGCTTGCTGACGCCGTCGAAATAGTTCGCCGCCGACTGCGCGACCAGTCCGGATGCCTGACTGATCATCATGTCGGGGGCCGTCGAAATCTGCGACGCCGCATAACTCGCGGTCTCCGCATTACTCAACTGGACCGCCTGCACGATCTGGCTGTTCAGCGCGTCAGTCGGCGCAGATACGCCGGACTGCTGCGCGAGCGCCTGCGATCGCATCACGGATAACGGCGTCAGCGGTGCAGCGGCTGTCTTCGTGTCGGGTTGCCGGGCGGCGGTGGCCGACGCTTGCGCGGACGTGCCGGTGTCTGCCGGCGATGTCGTGGGCGCGGCGGATGCAGCGGACGCGGTGGCCGCCTGCTGCGCTGTTCCGGCTTGTGCCGCGGCGGCTGCCTGCGCCGTTGTTCCAGCGCCGCCGGCATCACCCGGCTGCTGCGTCGCCGATCCCGCATCGGCGGCGACGGCGGACTGCATCGCCGATGTCGCGGGTGCCGCTGTCGTTGCGGCCGCAGTTGCAGTGGCTGCGCCGCCGGCCGTTGCCGCCGCGGCGGGCGTCGAGGGCGCGCCGGCGGTCGTCGTCGGCTGGACGCGCTTCGTGAACATGTCCCACAGTGCCATGAGCGCACTCTCCTATCGGATGCGGATGACCGGACGTGACGTGAATCAGGTGCTCTTCTCGCCGATCGACATGATCAGCGACACCGCTTTCGATACGACCGCGGTGGAAATCTGATTAAGCGACTGCTGACTATGCACCGCGTTTTGCAGCGACAGTCCCGCCGAATGGCTGGCCACCTGGTACAGCGCCGCGATCGCCTGGGCCGGCGCCTCGGCGACGACCTTCACGTTGGTCTGCGTGACGGCATCGGTGATCTGCGAGTTGACTGCGGTTGAATCCGCCATGGACTTCTCCTTGGACGCACGAAGAGTTTGAGGATCAGCAATTCAATGAACGTATCAGCCGCACATTCGTGAAATCGATTCGGGCTTTTTTCGCGGACCGTTGGCCGCCTTGCGCAGCTTCTTGCGCAATAGCTCGACGCGCTTGCGCGCGAGTACTTCGCTGATATGCAATGCATCCGCGATACCCGCGTATGACAGTTCCTGTTCGAATTTCAGCGAGAACAGCAGGCGTTCTTTCGCCGACAGCTCATCGAGCGCATTGGCAATCAGCGAAAGTCCCTCGCCGAGTTCGATGGTCTGCGTCGGCGAAGGCGCGCTCGTCGCAATCGTCGCGAAATGATCCATATCGAATTCGTCGCAATAGAAGATCACGCGCGACTCGCGGCCGACCTGGCGCACCCGGTCGACGAACACATGGTTGAGCACGACGAACATAAAGCCTTCCGGATTGCGGATCCGTTCGGGCATGCGCCGCATATAAAGCAATGCCTTGAGCGCCGTGTCGGCGAGCAGTTCGTCGGCGGCTTGCACGTCGCCACGCACGAGTTTGCGCGCGCGTCGCGTGAGTTGAGGACGCACGTTGCGCCACGCTCGCTCGAACGTCGCGTTGGTCGTGCCGATATCCGCGCATCGATCGAGCGGAAGCGGAAATGGGATCGGGAATTCGAGGTCCATCGCATTCTCACAGGGTTGGTGCCCGTGAGCTTGGCGACAGACGCAAGCGATTGCTGTTACTTAGGTGACAACGACAACGCACCGCCTTGCAAGCAATGCGGGCCGCATGAATTCCTTATCGGAGCGGCTTCGCCGACGCTGACTTTCGCGTGGATGCGCAAGTATCGTGTGCCGTGTCGAATTGAAAGAAGAATGAATGGCAAATCGAGTGAGACTGTATTTCGCGATGGGAAAGCCCCACTCGATTTGCATAGCGGCGTCGTGCGCATGACCTGTCAGTCCGCGACTTACGCGGCAAGCCACACGATCGTCAGAGAGCGCACACCCTGTGCGCCGCGAATCAATACACCCTCGATATCGGCGGTCGCCGACGGTCCGGTGACGAGCGCCGCATAGCGCGCCTCACGGAAGTCGTCGCGACGATAAACGTCTTGCAGTCCATCGAGCAATTGCGCCGGATCGAGCAGCACGACGAGATGCTGGACGATATAGCCCAGCGCATTCACCACGTACTCGCGTTCGCTAAACCACACCGAACCCGTTTCAGCGACGCCAAAGCGCGCGCGCACCACGCCGACGTCGATGTCTTGCAGCGAAATCGGCTCCGTGTTCGCGGCGATCGCGCGTGTGCCCGGCACTTCGCCGGTAGCCGACGCAATCGAGGCGTCGGCGCCAAAGCGCTCGCGAATCAATGCGCCGACCTCGCTGGCGCTCGCCGCGTCGACACAGGTACCGCCCATCATTTGCAGCGCCGCGGTGAAGCGCGCGCGCGGATCGCCGCCAGGCGCATCGAAAAGCGGCACGTCGGGACGCGCCGTCGGGGCCGGCTGCGCGGCTCGCACTTTCGCGAGAAAAGCCTCACGCGTTGCCATCGCTACCTCCGCGATTCTTTTTGTACCACGCATGAAAAGTCATCTTCGGCGCGTCCGGCAATTCACGCTGCCTGCCCCAGATATTCAGCGGGTTATAGAGCACGAAATTCGGCAGCCGCCGTAATGCACTTCCCATCGACGACACGGTCGCGCGATACAACGCCGGGCTCGATAGCAAGCGCCCCGCCATCTTCAGCACTTCCTGCTTCACGAACGGCACTTCATGGCGCTCGGCAATCACCGCGCGCCATTTGTAGATCTGCTCGTGAATATTGATCTTGACCGGACACACGTTCGTGCAACTGCCATTGAGCGTCGACGCGAATGGCAACGCGCTATAGCGTTTCAGATCGAATGTCGGATTGATAATCGCGCCGATCGGCCCGGAATAGGTTCCGCCATACGATAGCCCGCCGCTGCGCCGATAGACCGGGCAGGTATTCATGCACGCGCCGCAGCGGATGCATTTGAGCGAGTACCAGAAGTCCTCCATCGCGAGCCGTTCCGAGCGGCCATGATCGACCAGAATGAAATGCATCTCGGTGCCCGGACGCGGCGCGCGAAAATGCGACGTGTACTGGGTAATCGGCGAACCCAATGCACTGCGCGACAGCATGCGGATAAACACGCCGAGATCGGAAACCTTCGGAATCAGCTTCTCGATCCCAATCGACGCAATATGCAGCGGCGGCACATTCGCCGACAGATCCGCATTGCCCTCGTTCGTACATACGACGATCGTGCCCGTCTCCGCGACCGCGAAATTGCAGCCGGTCATGCCCGCCGTCTTCTCGCGCACGAAATAGGGCCGCGTATTCATTCGCTGACTTTCGGCCAGATAGTGAATGTCGCTATTTTTCGGATCGGTGCCGATCGTGCGGCCGAATAGTTCGGCGACGTCCGCGCGCAACTTGTGCACGGCGGGAACGACCATATGGCTCGGGTCCTGGTGATCGAGTTGCTGGATGCGCTCGCCGAGGTCCGTTTCCATCACGGTAATGCCGCGCGGCTCGAGGTATTCGCGCATCTTGCATTCGTCGGTCAGCATCGACTTGCTCTTCACCAGCGTGGTCATGCCGCGCCCGGACATCAACTGATGAACGATCGCGTTATGTTCTTCGGCGCTCGCGGCCCAATGCACGACCACGCCATTGGCTTCGGCCGCCGCCGCAAACTGCTCCAGATAGTCGGCCAGATGCGACAGCGTATGTTCCTTGATGCCCGACGCAAGGGTTCGCAGCGTCTCCCATTCGGCGATGCCATGCGCCTGCGCATCGCGCTTCTCGCGCAAATCCCATAGACGCCGGTCGTGAAACGCGACGTGCTCGCTCTTCCGGATAAACGCGCCCGCCGCCTTCGCGTGGTCAATACGGTGATCGCCGCGGCTCATGCGCGTGCTCCATTGAGAACCTGCGCGATGTGAATGAAACGCGCGTCGGCCTTCATGCGTTCCGCGCAGCCCTGCTGATGCATCAGGCACGACATGTCGCCGGACACGATGTATTCGGCGCTGGCATTCAGATGGTCGCGTACCTTGTCCTGGCCCATGCGCACCGACACGGCCTCTTCGGTGACCGAGAACGTGCCGCCGAAACCGCAGCATTCGTCGGGCCTCGCCGGTTTGACGAACTCGATGCCTTTGACGCCTTCCAGCAGCGTGCGGGGCTTCGAAAACGGCGTATCCGCGATTTCCGACACCGACGCCTGCTTCAGATGACGCAACGCGCTGCAGCTATTGTGCAGACCGACACGATGCGGAAATTCGGCCCACGGGAATTCCCGTGCACCGACCACATCGTGCAGGAACTCGACCAGTTCATAAGCGCTCGCGCGAACCTTCCTCACTTCGTCAGTCTGCTCGATTGCGGTCAAATGCTCGCGCACATGATGAATGCAACTCGCGGACGGCCCGACGATATAGTCATAACCCGCGAAGTTGCGCGCGAACAGCCGCTCGGTGGCCGCCGCGTCGGCGTGCGCGCCGCTATTGCCCATCGGCTGGCCACAACAGGTCTGCTCCTGCGGATAGTCGACCTCGATACCGAAGCGTTCGAGCAGTTCGAGCGTCGCGATGCCGACCTCGGGATAGAACGCATCGATAAAACACGGGATAAACAGCGCGACTTTCATAGTCTCTTCGGAAAAAACGGCGGCGGGGCGATGCCGGTTCCGGCCTGCCGGCCAGTCTGGTCATGTTGGTCTGACCAAGACTATAGAAAAGTCCCATGACTGTGTCAATCGGCGGCCCGGCGGCCCGGCGGCCCGCTGCCGCGCGCGGCGCATGCGCGGCGCGAGTTCAGGAATGCGCAGTGGCGGGCGGCTTCGCGGCCTCGTCCCTGTAGATTTCGCGCACAAAGGCCAGATGGCGTTCGGCGGCCTTGCGCGCCTTTTGCGCGTCGCGCGCGACGACCGCGTCGTAAATCGCCCGATGCTGGCTCATCAACTGCTTTTCCATCGCGTCGTCGTAGTCGATCAACCGATGGTATTGGCGCATCCCCTCGCGAATCAGCGCATGAATACCGTGCATCACGTGAGCGAGCGCGACGTTATGTGTCGAATCGGCGATGGCGAGGTGAAACGCGGCGTCCAGTTCGGCGAGATTCACGCGATCCCCCGACAACGACGCGGCCTGCAATGCTTCGAACGCCGAGCGGATTCTTTTCAGATCCGCCGCGGTCGCGCGTTGCGCCGCATAGACCGTCGAAATGGCTTCGAGGCCCTGGCGCAACTCCAGAATATCGGCACTGGTGCGCGGATTCTGCAATAGCAGTTCGGCAAGCGGCTTCGAGATGATCGGCGCGGTCACGTCGACAACCGTAAAGCCGCCCCGCCCCGATGTTTCGATATAGCCGTCCGCTTCCAGCCGGATCAGCGCCTCGCGCAACGATGGCCGCGACACGCCGAGTTGCGCCGCCAGATCGCGCTCCGCGGGCAGCCGGTCGCCGGGCATCAGCGTGCCCGCCGAGATCAGTTGCTTGATCTGTTCGGACACCACGTCGGAAATACGCTTGCGGGTAAAGGACGGGATCGGGGTGAATGGCATAGGCTGCGATTGGTAAAGCCGGTAGACGAAGCAGCCGGAGACCGCTGCTTCACAGTGCGTGGAATTATAGCGTTCGGCCGCGCGCGTCACTCCGGCAGGCGCCGCGCGCTGTGGTGCGAATTGCCGCGTGTCCGTCGCTCGCAGGGGCGCGCGAGCGAAGCGGAACCTCAATGCGGCCGCGCCGCGTAAAAGCTCGCCAGATCGCGCTTGAGCGCGTGCAACGCGGCATCGTCGAGATAGACCATATGGCCGGTCGGATAGTAAGCGATCTGCACGTTCTCGCGCAGCGGCCCGTCGATGCCCAGATGCGCGAGCGCATATTCGGTCGCGTAGAACGGTGTGGCCAGATCGAAATAGCCGTTCAGCGACATCACGCGTAATTGCGGATTCTGCCGCATCGCTTCAGCGAGATCGCCGCCCGCATAGGGCAACTGCAAATGCTCGCCCCACCATTCGCGATGCTTCCAGTCCCATTGCCTCAGCGCATCGTCGTTGAAAACCTTGTACGGCTCCGTGGGCGTGAAGTGCAAATCCGCCGCCAGATATTGATGAAGCACCGCGTTGAACGCATTCGACACGCTATTCACCGATGCATCGAAGTCCGGATGCTCGGATGCGCCGTCAGAGTCGATCCCTTCGAAGCGCGCATCGTAACGGCCCACACTGCGCGACCGATCGCGCAGCAACTCGCTGCGAAAACGTCCCGGATAAAGACGCAGACGATTGCGCTTCACGAAACCCGCGTCGAGGCCGGTGAAATACGCAATTCGCGCGGCGATCGCATCGCGTTGATCGGCGGGCAATGCATCGCCTTGCGCGAGTGCCTGCGCATAGGGTCCGCGCGCGAATGCCCGCGCTTCGTCGAGAAACGCGGGCAGGTTCGCGGGCTTCGGTGCGATTTTGTCGTGATACCACGCAATCGCGGCGAAACTCGGCAAATAGCTTTCGCTCCTGAAATCGGAGCCCGGCGAGAACGCGGCGGAATCGAGTACCGACGACAGCAGGATCACGCCGTTGAGCGCGATATTGTTCTGCCCCAACTCATATGCGAGCATCGCGGCGCGCGCGGTCCCATACGATTCGCCGAGCAGATACTTCGGCGAATTCCACCGTTGATTCACCGTCAGATAGCGATCGATGAATTGCGCAAATGCGCGCAGGTCCTGATCGACGCCCCAGAAGTCCTTGCCCGTGCCATGACCGACCGGCTTCGACAGGCCCGCGCCGACCGCGTCGATAAACACGAGGTCGGTCGTGTCGAGCAGGCTGTCCGAATTGTCGCCGAGCACGTACGGCGCGGGGGGCGTGCTGGCGGGACTCGCGGTACGCACACGCTTCGGGCCGAACGAGCCCATCATCAGGAACACGCTGCCGGCGCCGGGACCGCCGTTGAACAGAAATGTGACGGGGCGCGTCGATGGCGTTCCGGTGGGCACCGTGTAAGCGATATAAAAGACGCTTGCGTTGGCCGCGCCGGTCTTGCCGTCATGCAGCAGCAGATTGCCGGCGGTCGCCGTGTAGTCGAGCTTGCGGCCGTCGACATGCAACGAATGCGTCGTGACGCTGGATGTTTCCGGCGGCACGGGAATCGCCGGCGCCGAGGTCTTGTCGTTGGACTCGGGTTCGTCGGCTGCGCCGCTTGCGGCCTCGGGATTCGATGCGGCCTGTGTGTCGCCACGCGAAACCGCGCGCTTGCGCGACGCGCGCGGCTCGCCGGGCGCCGTATTGCCGCCGTCGCTCAGGTGGCTATGCACGCCGGGCGCGGACGCCGCGCTATCGGTAGCCGTCGCCGCGCCCGGCGAATCGGCCAGTCCCGCCGCCATACCGCGTTCGCTCGATGACGCCAGACCGGCGGCAGCAAGCGTCACCGCCAGCGCGGCCACCGGCAATCCCGCCGACAGTGAGCGGCGCAATGAAGAATAAAAGCCGACGATCATAAAGATTCCACCACGAGTCGAAACGTTCTGCCGCCCCGGATACCGGCTTTTAGAACGAGACTCGCGCTCGATTCTTCACGCAAGTCCGGACTGCGTCAACCGCCCGCGCCATGGCAGCCTGAACATTACAAACCGCTTGTCTCGCGACGCTACGCCCGCGTCACACAGGCGTGGCAGAATCGTTGGCGCTTTCGTCGCTTTGTCGGTATCCGTCAATGGGCCAATTAGTACTCGATGCATTCGACGCCGCCGCGCTGATCCCCGGATTTCGCGCGCCGCAACTGCTGCACGGGCAACCCGACGCGCAGACCATCGAAGCGGCCGAACGTGCGATGCGGCACTGGACGAGCCGTATCGCCGGCCCGTTGCGGCCCGGCTCCGATGCGCATCGGCGCGAAATGTGCCGGATGTTCCGCGAAACCTTCAATCCCTATCGCCCTTCCGTACTCGCATGGCCGCAACTCGAAGCCGCGACGCTCAAACGCATCGTCGAGTTGCCGATCTGGGACATCGCCGTGCAAACCGAGGGCCGCGCCCGCTTGCGCATGGCCGCCTACGCGGCGACGCTCAGCGACCCCGAGTTGCGCGACGCGCTCGCGCTCAATGCGTGGGAAGAAAATCGCCACAAGGAAGTGCTGTCGCGGATGGTGCACGCATACGGCATCGCGCTCGCGAGCGAACCGCCGTATGTCTATCCGAACGACACCGAATGGGCTTACCTGGTCACCGGCTATAGCGAGTGCATCGACAGCTTCTTTGCGTTCGGCCTGTTCGAAGTCGCGCGGCGCTCGGGGCTTTTCCCGCCTGAACTCATCGACACGTTCGAGCCGGTGATGCAGGAGGAGTGCCGTCATATTCTGCTGTTTGCGAACTGGGTCGCGTGGCATCGCGCGCGGCTCTCATGGTGGCGGCGCATTCGCTTCGAGATCAAAGTCGCCGCGGTATGGGGGTTTCTCGGCTGGGAGCGTATCGGGCTCGCGCGTGCGATCGATGCCGAGGGCAATGTGCACGAGCACGACAACAACTTCACGGTGAACGGCGCGCAGTCGGTGTCGGACGTGGACATCAGCGTGCCGCGGTTGATGCGTCTGTGTCTCGAAGAGAACGATCGGCGCTTTGCGGGCTACGATACGAGGCTATTGCGGCCGCGGACGATGCCGCGGCTCGTGCGATTCGGATTGCGGTTTGTCAGGGAGAAGAAATGACCTCGAAACAGAAACTCGCCACGTTGCTGTGCGGCGCACTGGCCTGGATCATCGCCGACCAGCTCGCCAAGGCGCTATTCAGGTCCGTTTTGACGCCCGGCGACGTGGTTTCGTTGTTCGCGGGAAGTTTTCTGCTTGTGCCCGTCTATAACCACGGTGCGTTCCTGAGCGTGGGAGCCGGCATGTCCGGGGCGACCCGCAATGCGGTTTTCATATTCGGCGTTCTCGTGATCGTCGCCGGCCTCGCGGGATGGGTTGTGCGCTCGCGCCGGATTCGTTATCTCGAGGTGGTCGCGGTAGCCTGCATAGTCGGCGGCGGAATCAGCAATCTGCTCGATCGATGCTTTTACAACGGCGGCGTTTTCGATTTCCTGAACATCGGAATCGGATCTGTGCGAACCGGCGTATTCAACGTCGCGGATGTCGGCATCATGCTCGGCGCGGCGCTTCTTTTGCTCAACGGCATGAACCGCAAGCCCGTTTTACCAGACCCGGCGACAAACTGACGATTGCCGGACGGCGGCACAGACGGGCCCACGGTTGCGATCGAAAAAGATCGCCTGGCCAGCCTCGAAAGCCGTCACGCCGTCACCGCCGCAACGCTTCCACGAACGCCGCAATCCGCTCACATGCGTCGATCAATCCCGGCTCGTCGACCACCAGCCCCAGCCGTACAAACCCCTTCGCCGTATCGCCGAACGCGCTCGCATCGAGCACCGCCACCCCTTTCGCGCGAAACAGTTGCCACGTGAAATCGACCGTATCGAGCCCCGTGCCGCTCACATCGACCATCATGAACATACCGGCCTCGGGCAACAGACAGCGCAAGCCCGGCACCCGCTGCAAGCGCTCGAACACCACGTCGCGCCGCCGCCGATAAATCTCGCGTATCGCCGCGACGATCTCCGTCCTGTTCTGCAACGCGCTCAACGCCGCCTGCTGGATAAAGCCCGGCAAACCGTACAGCATCGCGAGCGCAAGCCGCCCCATATGCTCGATCAATTCGATCGGGCCGATCGCCCAGCCGACCCGCCAGCCGGCCATCGCATGCGACTTCGACAGACTGCCTAGCGTGACCGTGCGCTCCGCCATGCCGGGCAGCGACGCGATGCTCACGTGTTCGCGCTCGAACGTCAATTCCGCGTAGACCTCGTCGGACAGCACCCACAGGTCGTGTTCGCATGCCAGCCGCGCGATGCGTTCGAGGTCGGCGCGTGGCATCACGACGCCGGTCGGATTGCATGGCGTCGCGAAGAAAATCGCCTTCGTGCGCGGCGTGATCGCCGCTTCGAGTGCATCGCAGTCGACGTGAAACGCGCGCGCGGCATCGACCGGCACCGCCACCAGCGTCGCGCCCGCCGCCCGTACGCAAGCCTCGTAGGTCAGGTACATCGGCTCGGGGACGATGACTTCGTCGCCCGCTTCGAGCAGGCACAGCGACACCGCGAACACGCCGTTCTGCGCGCCGGCGGTCAGCACCACGTTGGCCGCGCTCGCGTCGCAACCGCTCATGCGCGCATGCTCGGCGGCAATCGCCGCGCGCAGCGGTTCGCGGCCGGACATCGCGGTGTAGTGAGTGTCGCCGGCGCGCAGCGCCTCGACCGCGCGCTCGACGATCGGCGCGGGCGTCGAGAACTCGGGGTCGCCGACGCTCAACACGATCACGTCTTCTCCTCTCGTGGCCGCCTGTTGCGCGACACGGTGAATTTCCCACGCCGACGTGCGGCGCCCTTGCAGACGCTCGACCAGATTCGAATACTTCATTGCGCTCTTCCGTGTTGGCTGATCCGTACCCGGGATCCGCTTTCGCTGATTTATTTCTGCTGGTTTATTTCTGCTGGTTTATTTCTGCTGGTTTATTTCTGCTGGTTTATTTCTGCTGGTTTACTTCTATTCGACCCGCCAATGTAATGGCGCGCCCGCAAAACGTCCAGATACGGTCCAAATGCGGTCCCAATGCGGTCCAGATACGAAAAGGGCCATGCGAGCGGACAGCCTCGCATGGCCCTTCACGCAATCGTCTGTCGCGCCCCGCCAGGGGCTGCGCGCATTAAAGCTGGCGGCGCAACTCCGCCGGCGGCACCTTCATCAGATGCCGGTACTTCGCTACCGTGCGCCGCGCCACCAGCACACCCTGATCCGCGAGCATCTTCGCGAGCGTCACGTCCGACAGCGGATCGCGCGTGTTTTCCGCGGCGATCATCTCCTTGAGCAGTGCGCGCACCGCCGCGGCCGAGCAGGTCCCGCCGCTTTCGGTGCCGAGTTCGCGCGGGAAGAAATGTTTGAACTCGAATATGCCGCGCGGCGTTGCCATATATTTATTGCCCGTCGCGCGCGAAATCGTCGATTCGTGCAGACCGAGTTCATCGGCCACGTCGCGCAACACCATCGGCTTCAGCGCGATTTCGCCGTACTGGAAGAACGCTTTCTGATGCGCGACGATGCACTCGGCAACGCGCTGAATCGTATCGAAGCGCTGCTGCGCATTGCGGATCAGCCAACGCGCTTCCTGCAACTGCTGCGCAAGCGGCGAACGGCTCGCGCCGGCGGACTGCGCGAACAGTTGCGCGTACATCCGGTGAATCCGCGCGCGCGGCTGCACCGCCGGATTGATCGACACGACCCATTTATTACGCACCTGACGCACGATCACGTCGGGCACCACATAGTTGTCCTCGGTGCGGCCGTAGCAATTGCCCGGCTTCGGATCGAGCTTGCGCACCAGCGCGCAGGCCACCCGCAAGGTCTCCGGGCTGCAGCCGATCTGTTTTTGCAGCTCGGCCTGCTCGCGGCGTGCGAGGCGCTCCAGATGATGCTCGACGATCTCCAACGCGACGCCGCGCCCCGGCGTATCTTCGGGCAGCGCGTGGATCTGCAGCGCGAGACATTCGGACAGCGACCGGGCGCCGAGCCCCGGTCGATCGAGCGACTGCACGAGGCGCAGCGCAACCAGCAGTTCCTGCTCGGTCAATTCGGGTTCCAGTTCGACGCTGCCGGCAAGATCGCCGAGCGACTGGCGCAGATAGCCGTCGTCATCGAGTGCTTCGATGATAAAGCGCGCGACCGCGCGGTCGCGATCGTCGAGGCGATACAGCCGCAGTGCGTCGTGAAGTTGCTCGCGCAACGTCGGCTGCGAGCGAGCCCATTCGGCCGGATCGCTGCCGTCCGCGTCGCTCGGCTGGCGGCTCGAATTGCGCGAGCCGTAGTCGCCCGAAAAGTCGCTCGGCATATCGTCCGGTCCGGCGCTTTCGAGTGCCTCGCCAGAGACGGTGTCCGCCGGCAATGCATCGGGTTCGGCGGCGGGCAGCGTATCGGTGGCGGGCAGCGCGCCCGGCTCTTCTTCCGGCGTCGTGCCGGCCAGTGCGACGTCCTCGGTCTCGGACGAATCGTATTCAAGGAACGGATTGGTATCGAGTGCCGTGCGCAGCTCCTGCTGAAACTCTAGCGCCGACAACTGCAAAAGACGCACCGATTGTTGGAGACGCGGTGTGAGTGCAAGCGACTGCCTTGCGCGCAATTCGATTGAAGGCATTGGAGGAAATCCCGTTCGTTGGTAGCTGAAAGCTCAAGACTGACTTCATTCTTCAGAGCAACAGTCGTACCAGTTTTTCCAAGCCGATGTTTTCTTTACGCTTTGTGCTGTCAGGCGCGCGAATTGCGCAGCCTCCGGGCGCCGGTTTTTACAAATGCCGGGCAATTTCCGGTCTCTTTCTGCACGCCGCCGACGGCGTACGGAACGTGGTCCTCATGCGCATTTTCGCGACGCGATTCGTCAGTTCAAATCCCCGTTGCAACGATTTGCGCGCGGCTCTCGCGTACATCCCGTTCATCCCGTTCATTGGGCAAGGCCGCCGGGCACGCTGCTTGCAACTTGCTCCATGTGGACGGACGGCGGCTTTGATCGTGCAGCCAGCAGCGATGCCAAGGCCTTCGTCCGGTGTCGAGAAACGGGCCCCTGACGGTACCGTAGCGGCAACGACCCCACGTGCGTCATCAGCGGTTTCGACCGCGATCGGCCACCGGCAACAAGACCGCCATTTTCTTCAACACCCGAAGGAGAAACCATGAAGACGATCCAGCTTCTGAAGACCGCGGGCAGCATTGCTGCCGCCGCATTTGCGCTGAACGCAACCGCTCAGACGACCGCTCCGCCGCCGTCGGCTTCGTCCGAATCGGTCGGCCAGCATATCGACGACAGCACGATCACGACCAAGGCCAAGGCCGATCTGCTTACGGCGAAGAACGTCAAATCGACGCATATCCACGTCAAGACCCGTAAGGGCGTCGTGTGGCTCACGGGTTCGGTGCCTTCTGCAGAGGACAAATCGGCAGCGGAAGAAGTCGTGCAGAACGTAAAGGGCGTAACGAGCGTAAAGAACCATCTGAAGATCGCCGCCGACTAACGGCAGTCGACAGGGTTCGCGCCCGTTCGGCATAGTGCAGTCGAACCGAGCCGGCTTATGCCGGCTCGGTTCTTTTAAAATGAGCGGTAAAAGACCGCCCGCGTCGTCGCGACACGGGCCGTCTGCTGCATTAGCGCTTCATCGTCGCATACTGATCGCGCAGATCGCGCACGCGGTCATGCGCTTTCAGCACGCCCTGGTATTGCCGTTCGACGATCGCGCGCACGTCCGCCGGCAGTTCCTTTTCGAGCGCATCGTGATAGCGCTTCTTCGCGACGTCCTCGGCCTTTTCGCACTCGGCGAGAATCGCATGGTCACTGCGATCCGACACGGCCGATTTGACGTCCACCCAGCCGCGATGCAGCGCGCCGCTCATGCTGCCGCCGGTTTCTGGCTTGCCGCCCAGCGCCTGAACCGCGTCCTGCAACTCGCGCGCGCCGCGCGAGCAGTCTTCGGCATTGGAGCGAAACATCGTCTTCAGCTGTTCGTCGTGCGCATCCTCGGCTGCCTTGAGAAAGCCCTTTTCGCCGTCCTTCGACGTTTCGATCAGATCGTTCAGCACGGAAACAACGTTGATAGTCATTCAATACCTCCAATGGGTTCGTTCACAGCGAATCCACCGTTCGAAAGCCGTTAGCGCGTTGCGGTGTAACGGACTCGCGAGCGGCGGGGTTCGGTGACGACACCGCATGAGCCGTGCCCGGCGCAGTGCCGCTCGGTCTTCCGATGCGCTGCCGCACGGCGGCATCGATCCGGCGCACCTCGCGGCGCCGCTTTTTTCTCTCCGGCCAGACTACCTTGCACCGCGCATGAAAAATCGGCCCGCCAGGCGAGCCGATTGATTTTTTCGTTGCCATTCGCGGCATCGGAAAAGACTCAGGTCACGCGTGCTTCTCCGCAAACTCGTTGAGCGGCTCCGGCGTTCTCAGCGGATCGAAATCGGCCCAGCGACCCTGCTGCCAGCGGCCCGTTGCTTTCTCGATCGACATGCCGCCCGCGTCGCGCAGCACCCGCGCCGCCTCGAGCTGATTGTCCAGCGACACGTGCACCGCAACCAGCACGCCCGAATCGCGCGACTCTTTGCGATGCAGCGACCGATGAACATGTTCGCCCTGCTTGCGCGTGCGCGACATCGCGCCCGCCAGCGAGCCGACGTAGGCGCCCACGCCGGCCGCGATCAGCGATACCAGCAGCGGCGCCGAAAACGCCGCGAAGATCGCGACGCCGACGACCGCGCCGATCACCGCGCCGATCGTTACGCCCATTCCGGCACCCTTCGGCGCGTCCTGCGCACCCGGATCGGTCCCGGTGCCGCCGCCGATCGGATAACGTGCATGCTGACCGCGCGGATTGACGAAAAACAGCGTGACATCCTCTTCGACGAAACCAGCGTCGAAAAGCTTTTGCGCCGCGCTTTCCGCGGCTGGAAACGTCGTAAAGCGTGCTGCGACGATGAGTGACATATGGCCTCCTTGCATCGTTGACCGGCGTTCGCGAACCCTGTCGCCGCCTTCCGCCGTGTTCTTCGACGCGCGTGGCGGCGCGGCATGGGCGGCACTACGCGGCAGCGCCGCGATCGGGCTCCATGCCTTCGACTCTGAACAGTCCGCTATGCAACACTACGCCTTCTCCGTTGTTCTGGTCGAGCGCTTCCGCGCAGACCGAACGGATCCGCTGGCGGCCCTTGTCGAAGGCGGCGATCAACGCCGCTTCGAGCGCCGATTCGGCGCCGAAGTGATCTTCCAGCGCCTCGGCGGTAATCGCGCACTCGACCGCTTCGCCATCCACGCGCGCGATAAAGCGAACCGTCAGATTCGCGCCGTCGAACGCCGGTGCGTCGTCGGGAAAATTGATCTGCATGAGAGAGCCCTCATAGGCAGGCCGCGGCATGATCGCATTCATGACGAACCCTTCATCTGGCCGGCGAGCTGTTGTGCTATCGCGAGGTGATGCTCGATGATCGGCAACGCCTCCTTCGCCGCGGCGTTCAACTGCGCATCGGCGCCGCTTTCGCTTTGCTGCTGGAACAGGTCCACCGCGCGCTGATGCGCTTGCACGCCGACCTGCTCGACATAGGCCTGATCGAACGCGGTGCCCTTCAACGTCCGCAGCTTGCCGACCAGCGCGGAATCCGCCGACGGCGTCGGGGTAAAGCCCTTCTTCGACACCAGCGCCGCCATGCCGCGAGACAGCTTCGTGTGGTCCTCGATCATCTGCTGCGCGAATTTTTTCACGCGCGGATCATGCGAATTTTTCAGCGCGATCTTGCTGGCGGCGATTTCCGTTGCATCGGACTTCGATGCTTCCAGCACGAACTGTCGATCCGCCGGCGAGAGCTTCGTATCGCGGCTCGGCGCGGCGCCCGCCTGTGCGCAGGCCGTATCCAGCGCGGCGACGCCGAGCCCGAAAGCAGCCAGCGCGGCAGCCGATACTTGTAGGGAATACCGGAATTTCATGCATTTTCTCCCTGTTGATTCAGCGCGGCGGCCGCGCTTGCCAGGCGTCGTCGCGACACGCCGGACCCACTACTTGCACTCATGCCGCCTTGCGTTTGCCCAGCCGCGCAATCAACGTGCTGTTGAATGCCGGAACGTCGTCGGGTTTGCGGCTCGAAATCGGATTGCCGTCCTCGGCCACTTCCTGATCGACCCACCGACCCACGCGCCGCCCGCGTTGCGGATGTCGTCCCGCGAGCTGGGCCAGCTCGTCACCGTGCGGCCCTCGATGATTCCCGCCGACACCGGCAGCCCCGTGCCGTGGCAGATCACCGCGATCGGCTTCTTCGCGTTGTTGGCGGCCCGCACGAAAGCCTGCGCGCGAGGCAGCAGACGAATCGCATCGCCATTGTCGACGCCGCCCGGCAGCACGAGCGCGTCGTAATCGTCGGGGTTCGCCTGATCGAAGCTCGTGTCGACCGCGACCGCATCGCCCTTGTCGATGTTTTTGAAGCTCTGGATTTTGCCGGGCTGCCGATATCACGTGCACGGTGGCGCCCGCGTCGGCGAGCGCGCGTTTCGGCTCCACCAGTTCCGCCTGCTCGAAACCGTCCATCGCCGGCACCGCCACTTTGCAACCGTTCAATGCATCGGTCATGCTGTACTCTCCTTCATGCTTCGTGCCGCGGCGCGCCAGCTTGCCGTTGCTCGTTATGCAGGTACATGGTGCGGCGCCGTTAAGGCGTTGGTGAGCAAAAGCCGTGCCTATTTCGGGACGGTATTTCGCCGGGTTGGATTGCATTGACGCGTGTCGTTCACGCGTTCGCGGACGTGCGTCGCCTGCGGAAAAGATCGGGTTCAGGTTCCGCCTTCGTCTTCACTCGAACGTTCGTCGCCGGGAGCCACCTGCGGATCGACGACGTGGTCCGTATCGATGTCGCGGTCTGGCTCCAGCGTCGAGTCGCCATCGGCCGATGCGCGCTCGCCGGCGCCGGCGCCGGCGCTAGGATCGTTCCGCCGTGTGCCAGTTCGAACTGGTCGGCATTCCGGACGACGACGAAGGGGCTGCCTGATCGTCTCGAAGACGCGTGCCGGCGCATGCGCGTGAAGGCGATCTTCACGGTGCCGAATCTGCGGAATCCGACGATCGTCACGATGAGCCTCGAGCGGCGCATGGCGCTCGCCGACATCGCGCGCCGGCATCACAATCTGACGAGCCATCCCGCCTGCATGTTCGTGTGACTGCGTGTGCCGCCGCCGTGGCGCTCGGACGACTTTGCGGCCAATGCGCTCGCGCGCGGCGTCAATACGATGCCGGCGTCCGCGTTTGCGGTCGATCGCTCGACGGTCGAGCATGGCGTGCGGATCAATCTTGCCTGCGCGGAGTCACGCGAGCAGTTGACGCGCGGTCTGCAGGTTCTTGCGCACACGCTGCGCGACCGGCCGCGCGCGCTATTCGGCACGATCTAGCGCGCCCGCGCCTGCCCGCGCCTGCCCGCGCACAGTCCGTTGAGCGGCACGAAGCGGAGCCGCTAGAATTGGGCACCTTCACGCGACCCGGCGACGAGGCGCCTCGATCCGATGACTCCGTCCGACGATTCCCCGCGCGACACCCGCACGCGCGCCACCGACGCGCTGTTCGCTTTTCTCAAAACGCTGCCGCTCGGCGACCGGCTGATCGAAGGCGGTTTCATGGCCGTGCAGGCCGTGGCCGGGGCGAGTCTCGCGTTCGCTATCGGCCGCGCGCTGCATACCGAGCAGGCGTTCTGGGCCGCCATCACCGCGATCGCGGTGAGCCAGCACAGTTATATCGACACCCGCAAGCTGTCGCGCGATCAGTTCATCGGCGCGATGGTCGGCGGCCTATGCGGTCTCGTCGGCATGCTCGCGGGCCGCGGCCATTTTGCCGCGTATGCGGCGACGGTCGCCAGCGCGATCCTGATCTGCTGGATCGTCAATGTCGGCAGCGCCGCGCGCCTGGGCGGCATCACCGCGACGATCATGCTGCTCGTGCCGGGCATCGGCCCCGTGTGGGACAAGGCGTTTTTGCGGCTCGCCGAAGTGACGCTCGGCACGGTCTGCGCGCTGCTGGTCGCGCGACTGATGGCGTCGATCGAGCAGCGCGCGTTCAGCAAGCGGAAGCAGCCCGGATAGAGCTGGCCCTTGAAGTTGATGCCGGCGCACTTCGCCAGTCAGGCGCCGTTACTTGCCCCCGCCCGCGGCCCGACTACGATTTCACGCCGGCTGGAATGCCGCGCAGGCCGCCGCGAGGTCTTCCAGCGCGGTGCCGACCGCCTTGAAGACGGTAATTTCGTCAGCGGAACGCCGGCCGTCGTGCTGCTTGCGGCAGAGTTGCGCGAGCCGTGCCTTGACCGATTCGGCGGCGAAAACGCCCGCTTTGATCGGCTCGAGCAGGTCTCCCGCTTTCAGAAGCGCCTCGTCGGTATCGATAAAAACCGACGTTCCCGCATAGCAATCGTTGTCGCTCTCGCGCATCGCCGGCGTGAAGCTGCCGATCAGGTCCAGGTGCGTGCCGGGCCGCAGCCACTTGCCGTGAATCAGCGGCGTCGTCGACAGCGTCGCGCACGACACGATATCCGCCTGCACAACAGCGGCTTCGAGGTCCGTTGCCACCGTCGCCATCATGCCGGCACGGTTCAGGTTTTCCGCAAGCGCCGCCGCGCCTTCCGCATTGATATTCCAGACCATGACTTTCTGGATCGGACGAACGGCCCGGTACGCTTGCGGAATCAGTGCCCCGACACGTCCGCTGCCAAGCAACAGCAGCGTCGTGGAATCGGGTCTGCTCAAGAACCGCGCGGCAAGCGCGGACGCCGCCGCGGTACGCCGTGAAGTGATCGTGTCGCCGTCGAGCATCGCGAGCGGCACGCCGGTATTCGCGTCGTAGAGCATGTAGGTCGAATGAAGCCCGGGCAAACCGGATAGCGCGCTGTTGTTCGGATAGATCGCTACCGTCTTCACGCCAAGCTTGCCGCCTTTCTGCCACGCGGGCATCAACAGCAACGTGCCGTCCGAGTCGCCCGTGGGCGACTCGATCTTGTGCACATGCCGCAGCGGCACCTCGCAACCCTCGATAAACATCGCTTCAAGCGCGTCGATAAGTTTCGGGGCCGGCAGACGGGCGATGGTTTCGCGTTGGTCGATGATCTGCATCAATGCTCCTGTCAAGGTTGCCCTGCAATCCGGCGATAAAGCGAATGCAGTGTGTTCAGTTGAATCGCGCTGGAGAAAACGCGGCGAGGTCGATCGGCGTCGGCCGGTCCGCCAGTTGCGCCGCGACGAGCTTGCCTGTGACCGGCCCCAGGGTCAGCCCAAGATGACCGTGGCCGAAGGCGAGCAGGCAATTGCGATGTCGGGCCGAGCGGCCGATCACGGGTACCGAATCGGGAACCGACGGACGGAACCCAAGCCAGCGGCTATTGACATGTGCGCCGGCGAGCGACGGAACCGTGCTCCGTACCATAGCAAAAGTACGCTCGAGTTTTTCGTATCGAGGCGCCGCGCGAAGGCCGGCGAACTCGACACTGCTGGTCATGCGCAGCCCGTCCTCCAGTTGCGATAGCACGATGGATTTTTCCTGCCACAGCAAAGGCGCATGCAGCACCGTGGCGTCGCCGACATCGAGCATCAGGTGATAGCCGCGTTCGGTATCGAGCGGCACTTTGTCGCCGAGTGCGGCAGCCAGCCGCTTCGACCAGGCTCCGCCGGCAACGATAAAGTCGTCCGCATCGATGCGGCTGCCTGCTTCAGTCAGCAGGCCGCGCACCGCGCCGCGCTCCTGCTGGAACCCGCTGACTGACCCGGTGACGAAGCGAACGCCGATGGCCTGGCAGTGCGCCGTGATGCTGGCGATATATCCGCCGGGGCTCGATACCCGGTAGCAGTCGCTAAAAAGCGTCGCGGCTTCGAAAACGCCGTCGAATCCCGGTGCGAGATCGGCCAGCTCGGCGCGCGATAAATCGCGCATCCCGACCCCGAGATCGGCCAGCATGTCGCGCTCGCTCGAACCGGTCGGTTGCGGAGCTTTCTGCCATGCCTTGATCCAGCCAGTGTGCGCGAGCAGGTTCGCCGCGCCGCAGGCCTGCGCCACTTCCTCATGCGCGGCCAGCGCGCCGGACATCAGCGCGTGCAGACTGTGCATCGCTCGATGCATGCTCGCCGATGAACTGGACAACGCGAATCGAACCAGCCACGGCAGCACGGCGGGCAGGTATCGCCAGCGCACCGTGAGCGGACTGTGTCGCGACAGCAGCAATCTGGGCAATTCGCGAATCAACCCGGGAGTCGCAAGCGGAAGCTGCTCGCAAAAAGCGAGCACGCCTGCGTTGCCGAAGCTGGCCCGGCCCTCGGCAATACCGGGATCCACGATCGTGACGTCGAACCCGTCGCGCCGCGCATAGAATGCGCAACTCAGCCCGACGATTCCACCGCCAATCACGACTACCCTTCGTTTCATACCGACTCTCTCGCGAAATGCGCGGCCGCGCGCCGGATCTTCAGACAGCGTTCGCCGATTTATTTGAGTTCGGCGCTGGCCGTCTCTTCCAACGTCAGAATAAAGACGCCGCCGACCAGCGCCGCCGCGATCACGTAGTACGTCGGCGCAAGCGGCGATTGAAACGTCTTGATGAGCCACGTCGCGATGAACGGCGTGAAGCCGCCGAAGATCGCAACCGATACCCCATAGCCGATGCCGAGCCATTGAGAGCGGATCCGCGTCGGAAACAGTTCGGCGACGGTCGCGCCCGCGGCGCCCGAGTACATCGCGAGCAGGCAGGTAAAGACGAAGATCGTCGCGACATACACAGGGGTCGTCACGCCGCCGAGCAGCATCGTGAACAGCGGGTACGTCAACACCGCGGTGCCCACGCAGCTCGCCAGCAATACGGGCTTGCGTCCGACCCGGTCGGACACGTAGCCGAAGGTCGGAATCAGCAGCACGTACAGCACCAGCGCGACTGTATTGGTCTTGAACACGATCGGCGCCGGCATATGCAGGTAACGCTGCGCGAACGTCGTCATATAGGTGAGGAAGATGTAGTACGCGACGGACCAGAAAATCAGAAAGATGCCCGCCTTCGTCGCGAGCTTCCATGCCGGCGGATAGTTGAGCGCGACCGCTTCGACCGTGGTGGTTTTGAGCGCCTCGCGAAACGCGGGCGTTTCGTCGACGCCGCGCCGCAGCCAGTAACCGATCGGTCCGACCAGCATGCCGAGCAGGAACGGAATCCGCCAGCCCCATGACTGAAGTTGCGCGGGAGTGAGCGTGGTCGCGATCAGCGTCACGCTGCTCGAACCGAGCAGCAGCCCGCAGCCGCTCGCCACCGACTGCAGGCTGCCGACGAGACCACGCTTGCCGCGCGGCGCCCATTCCACCAGATACGACAGCGCGGTGGTGCCCTCGCCGCCCGCGGACAGTCCTTGCACGAGGCGTGCGAGCACCAGCAGCGCCGGCGCCAGCGTGCCCCACGTCGCGTAGGTGGGCATGATCCCGACGAGGCCGGTCACCGTCGCCATCACGAGCATCGTCAATGTCAGCGATGCCTTGCGGCCATGACGATCCGCGTAGGCGCCGAATACGAGGCCGCCGAGCGGCCGCGCGAGAAAACCCACGCCGAAGGTCGCGAATGCCGCGAGCAGCGAAGTCGTCGAGTTGTCGCCCGGAAAAAACGCCTGGCCCAGATACTTCGCGAGGTAGCCGTACGTGACCAGGTCGTACCACTCCAGCGTGCTGCCGATACCCGCCGCGATGGCCGCGCGGCGCACGGTGCCGCGCGAGATGGCCCGCGAAGGCGGATCGATCGAAATCGCTTCCATGACGGCTCTCCGGATCGTGTGATCAACCCCACACCGCGCGATACACGCGCAGCCAGTTTTCGCCGAGGATCTTGCGGATCTCGGCCTCGTGAAAGCCGCGCTTGACCAGACCGGCGGTGAGCGCCTGCATCGTCGCGGGTGTTTCGATGCCTTGCGGGTAGTAGTACGGCGGCGGCGGATACGATTCGCCGGTCCAGTTGCCCGCCGCCACCTGCCGCTCGTACAGCGCGAGCGCGACGTCGTCCGGACAGATCGGCGCCTGGCCCGCGTAGTAGTCGATGCCGAGCCCGACGTGATCGATGCCGATGTGCTCGGCGATATACGCGATATGGTCGATGAACTGGTCGAGCGTAGGCCGCGTGGTCTTCGCGACGAAGGCCGGGAATCCGACCACGCCGATCACGCCGCCGCTCGCCGCAATCGCCTTGTACAGATCGTCGCCCGCGTTGCGCGGCACCGAATGCACGCCGCGCGCATTGGCGTGCGACAGGATCACCGGCGCGCTCGAATGTTCGATCGCGTCGAACGACGTGCGAACCCCGGTATGCGCGACATCGACGATGATGTTCAGCTCATTGAGCCGCCGCACGACGGCCTTGCCGAAGCGGCTCAGGCCGCCATCGACTTCTTCCTCGCAGCCGTCGCCGACGTGGCAGCGCTTGTTATAGGTGAGTTGCACGACGCGCAGGCCGAGCGCGTGATACGCCTCGAGAATGTCGACGCTGCGATCAAGCGGCTCGGTGCCCTGGAAATGCATGATCAGGCCGAGTTTGCCGCTGCGCTTGGCCTCGACGATGTCATCGGCGCGCAGCACCATCATCAGATCGTCGCGTTCGCGGCAGAGCTTGCGCCACATCGCAAATTTGAGGATGGCATCCGCGCTCGTGCTCGACTTGGCGGGAACCGTGGGCGCGACCGCGGTAAAGCCGCCCTGCCGGTAGAGCGCCAGATGCTTCGGCTCTTCCGACAACAATGGGCAGGTCGCATCGATGACGATTGCGTCAGCGTGCAGCTTCTCGACGTCCGGACTCATTCGAACTTCCCCTTTTAGCAAGTTACGAAGCCCATACTACACGAACAAAATTTCGTATACGCAAAATTGTTTCATGATTACAGACTGACAGGTCCGCCGGGTCAAAGTAAACAAAAAGCCCGTCAAAACGGGCTTTGGCAATGGGCGGGGCGAGCTGGCGCCTAGCTTTATCTGTCAGAGAACAGCGTGAGAGCAGACCCATAAAACCTTCGCATCTTCCGCGCCGCCCGACACGCATGCATGGCCCATCGTGCTGTCGAAATAGACGGAGTCGCCTTTGTGCAGGCTGGTTGGCGCGTAAAACTCGGTGTTCAGGATCACCGAGCCCTCGAGCACATAGATGAACTCTTCGCCGTCGTGCCGCAGCAGCCCACGGAATTCGCCGATGCTGTGCGCTTTGACCACGGTAACGAGCGGCACGAAACGCTTGTCGGAGATGTCCGCGTTCAGCAGCTCATAGCGATATTGAGGCGACTCGTGCGTGACCCCTTCTCCATTGCGCGTGATGCTCCTGCGCCCGACCGGAATCAGCCGCGGGGCCTGCGCGAACAGCTCGCTGACGTCGACGTTCAAGCCGAGCGCGAGCGCCGCGATCTTTTCGTATGTCGGCGAAAGCTGCCCGTTTTCGATCTTGGACAGCGTGGACGCGGAGATGCCGACACGCTCGCTGAGTTGCTGCAGTGTCAGACCGGCGCGGGTCCGCAAGCGTTTGAGCGTGGCCGGAAGCGCACTGGTTTGAGCGGCTTGAGAGCTTGCTTGCTGGCCTTCCTGCCCTTCCTGGACCTCAGTAATCTGCTCGCTCACCATGTCCCCCTAACGCCGCCGTAGTTTGCTGATAAGAAAATTCGTGTCGTATATGATAACACCGCGTTATTGCTCGCAATCTGCGGGAAAGTTTCCGCGCGTGGGGTATCACGCCTGCATCGCATCATCCGCCTGCGTACGACGCCGGTAGCGCGACGCGCGAGGAAATCGCCGAAGCGCCCGGCGTCGCGATGACGCTCAACGCCGCGCCTGCGGGTCGTGGCGCATCTCGTCGAGCTGCTGACGGCGCTGCTCGCCCTGACGCTCGAGCATCCAGCCCGGATACTCGGACGGCAACGCGCTGACTTCGGCGAGCTTCGCAAGCTCGTCCGCGCTGAGCGTCACGCGGGTCGCGGCGATGTTGTCGTCGAGCTGCTCGACCTTTTTCGCGCCGACGATCACCGTCGTCACCACGCGTTGATGCAGCAGCCACGCCAGCGCGATCTGCGCGACGGACACCTTCTTCGCCGCGGCGATCTCGCGCATCACGTCGATGCAGTCATACGCGCGCTCGCGATCGACCGGCGGAAAATCGAAGCTGACGCGGCGGCTGCCCGCCTCGGCCTGCTGCTCGCGGCCATATTTGCCGCTCAGCAAACCGCCGGCAAGCGGACTCCATACCATCAGCCCGAGGCCTTCGCTTTGCAGCATCGGCACGAGTTCGCGTTCGAGATCGCGGCCCGCGAGCGTGTAATACGCCTGCAGCGTTTCGAAGCGCGCGGCGCCGAGCCGTTCGGCGATGCCGAGCGCCTTCGCGATCTGCCACGCGGCCCAGTTCGACACGCCGACATAGCGCACATGGCCGTGCTGCACGAGCGTATCGAGCGCGCGCACGGTTTCCTCGATCGGCGTGGCCGGATCGAAACCGTGGATCTGATAGAGGTCGACGTGATCGAGTTGCAGCCGCTTCAGGCTTGCCTTGATGCCGTCGAGAATGTGATAGCGCGACGCACCGCGCGCATTCGCGAACTCGCCGGTCTGGCCGAATACCTTGGTCGCGATCACGACCTGGTCGCGCGGCACCTTCAGGTTCTTTAGCGCCTGGCCGGTGATCTGCTCGGACAGGCCGCCCGCATAGACGTCGGCCGTGTCGATGAAATTGATGCCCGCATCGAGCGCCCGGCCGACCAGGCGCTCCGCGTCGTTCTGCTGCAAATCGCCGATCTGCCGCCAGATGCCTTCGCCACCGCCGAAGGTCATCGTACCCAGACATAGTTCTGACACAAAAACACCGGTACGGCCCAACTGGTTGTATCGCATCGCTGGTGCTCCATCGTGGGTAAACGCAGAGGCGTCAAGCGTACTGCAATTGATGAAGTCCGGCAGCGAGTGGGTTGGCGTCCGGCGGGTGATGAAAGCCGCGCGTATTCCAGCAGAAAACGCGATCCAAAACATCGCGCAAAGCCGGCAAAAACCTGCCAGACTCACCGTGAGCGCGCTGGCCCGCCACACGCAGTATCACGACAGATGGCCGTTGGCCGAGCCGATCGCGCAGCCACTGGATATTGCACGCGCCGCCCCCAATTACACGAGCATGACTTCGGCCAAGACTTCCGCCGCCCTCGACGCGGCGCCTCGTTCACGCAAAGCCCGCGCAAGCGCGAGCGCGGTGCAGCCCGCCGCGCCGGCCGCGCATCCCGCGCTGGACGGTTTTCATCCGGCGGTCGCGGGCTGGTTTCGGAACACGTTCGCCGCGCCGACCGACGCGCAGGCCGCCGCATGGCCGTCGATCCGCAGCGGACGCTCGACGCTGGTCGCCGCGCCGACCGGCTCCGGCAAAACGCTGACGGCGTTTCTGTCCGCGCTCGACGATCTGGTGACGCAAGGCGTCGCAAACGGCGGCACACTGCCCGACGAAACCCTGGTGGTCTACGTATCGCCGTTGAAGGCGCTGTCGAACGATATCCGGCTGAATCTGCAGATGCCGCTGCAAGGGATCGCCGCCGAACTCGACGCGCTCGGCCTGCCGCCGCTCGAGATCCGCACCGCGGTGCGCACCGGCGACACCACGCAGCAGGAACGCAACGCGCTGAAAAAGCGCGCGCCGCACATCCTCGTGACCACGCCCGAATCGCTGTATGTACTGCTCGGCTCCGATTCGGGGCGCCGCATGCTGGCGAGCGTGCGCACGGTGATCGTCGATGAGATTCACGCGCTCGCCGGCAGCAAGCGCGGCAGCCACCTCGCGCTCACGCTCGAACGGCTCGATGCGTTGTGCGGCCGGCGCTTGCCGCGCATCGGCCTGTCGGCGACGCAAAAGCCGGTCAGCGCGGTCGCGCGGTTTCTGGTCGGCGGCGCGAGTATCGACGACGCGACGCCGGCCGACTGCGCGATCGTCGACGTCGGCCATATTCGCGCGCGCGATCTCGCGCTCGAAATCCCGCCGGTGCCGCTCGAAGCGGTGATGGCCAACGAGGTATGGGAGCGCGTCTACGATCGCCTCGCCGAACTGGTCGCGCAGCATCGCACCACGCTGGTGTTCGTCAATACGCGCCGGATGGCCGAGCGCGCCGCGCGTCATCTGACCGAGCGGCTCGGCAAGGATGCGGTCGCCGCGCACCACGGCAGTCTCGCGAAAGAGCATCGCTTCGACGCCGAACAGCGGCTCAAGCGCGGCGAGCTGCGCGTGCTGATCGCGACCGCGTCGCTCGAACTCGGCATCGATATCGGCGACGTCGATCTGGTCTGTCAGATGGGTTCGCCGCGCGCGATCGCGCCGTTTCTGCAGCGGGTCGGCCGCTCCGGCCACCAGGTCGGCGGGATGCCGAAGGGCCGGCTCTTTCCGGCTTCGCGCGACGATCTGCTCGAATGCGCGGCGCTGCTCGATTGTGTGCGGCGCGGCGAGCTCGACGCGCTGCGAATTCCGCGCGCGCCGCTCGACGTGCTCGCGCAGCAGATCGTCGCCGAGGTATCGAGCGCCGAATGGAGCGAAGATGCGCTATTCGGCATGGTCCGCCGCGCCGCGCCTTATGCGGCGCTCGAACGCGAGCAGTACGACGCGGTGCTGCGCATGCTCGCCGAAGGGTATACGAGCCGGCACGGTCCGCGCGCGGCATATGTTCATCGCGACGCGGTGAGCGGCACGCTGCGCGGCCGGCGCGGCGGCAAGCTGGTCGCCGTCACTTCGGGCGGCACGATTCCGGAGAACGCCGATTACGCAGTCGTGCTCGAACCGCAGGCGCTCAATATCGGCACCGTCAACGAGGATTTCGCGATCGAAAGTCTGGCCGGCGACGTGTTCCAGCTCGGCAATGCGTCGTACCGGATCCTGCGGGTCGAGAGCGGGCGCGTGCGCGTCGAGGATGCGCAAGGCCAGCCGCCGAACATTCCGTTCTGGCTCGGCGAAGCGCCTGGGCGCAGCGACGAGCTGTCGTTCGCCGTGGCGCGGCTGCGCGAACAGGTCGAGCGGCTCGTCGCGGAGCGGCAACCTGGGGTGTCTGGCGTGTCTGCTGTACCTGCTCCGCTAGCGCGCGCGCCGGGCGCTGACGCCGCGGCGAGCGGTTCGACAAGCGGTTCGGCGAACACCGCGGCAAGCGGCGCAACGGCTGTGCCGGTCAAACCAGCGGCAAAAACTGCAAAACGCAAAGCCGGCACCGCGCTTGCAACCATCTCCGAAGCCGCTGAAATGCAGCCAGGTGCGCCGGCCGGCGCCAGCGCGGTCCCGGCTCAAAGCGTGCAGCCCGCCAGCGCGTCGCCGCGCCTCGACCACGCGATCGCATGGCTCGTCGACCACCTGTCGCTCGAAGAAGCCGCCGCCCGCCAGATCGTCGAATATCTGGCGCGCGCCCGCGCGGCGCTCGGCGTGCTGCCGACGCAGAACACGCTCGTGATGGAGCGGTTCTTCGACGAATCGGGCGGCACCCAGCTCGTGATCCACTCGCCGTTCGGCAGTCGCGTGAACCGCGCGTGGGGGCTCGCGCTGCGCAAGCGCTTCTGCCGCAGCTTCAATTTCGAATTGCAGGCGGCCGCCACCGAAGACGCGATCGTGCTGTCGCTGACCGGCAGCCATTCGTTCGTACTCGATGACGTGTGGCGCTATCTGCATTCGAACAGCGCCGAGCATCTGCTGATCCAGGCGTTGCTCGACGCGCCGCTCTTCGGCGTGCGCTGGCGCTGGAACGCGACGACCTCGCTCGGCCTGCCGCGTTACACCGGCGGGCGCAAGACCGCGCCGCAACTGCAGCGGATGCGCAGCGAAGACCTGCTCGCCAGCGTGTTTCCCGAGCAGGCCGCATGTCTGGAAAATATCGTCGGCGAGCGCGAAGTGCCGCGTCATCCGCTGGTCGATCAGACGATCGACGACTGTCTGCACGACGCGATGGATAGCGATCGCTGGCTCGCGCTGCTGCGCCAGATCGAGCAAGGCGGCGTGCAACTCGTCGCGCGCGATCTGCCGGCGCCGTCGCCGCTCGCCGCCGAAATCCTGACCGCGAAACCGTACGCGTATCTCGACGATGCGCCGATCGAGGAACGCCGTACCCAGGCGGTGCTGAACCGCCGCTGGACCGATCCGTCGAGCACCGACGATCTCGGCGCGCTCGACGCCGCCGCGATCGACAGCGTGCGCGACGAAGCATGGCCGCAGGCGCGCAATACCGATGAAATGCACGAAACGCTGACGGGCCTCGCGTGCATCACGCAAGCGGAAGCGAATCAACACGAAGGCTGGCCGGCACTGCTCGCGGCGCTCGCGAAAGCCGGGCGCGCGACGCGGGTGCCGCTTGCCACCGCACACGGCGCCGCCGACGCGAGTGCAGATGCGAGCACAGACGCGAGTGCAGATGCGACGGCCGACGCCAACCCGACGGCCGATAGCGCCGACACCGCGCTGTGGCTGCCCGCCGAACGCGTCACCTGCTTCGAAGCGCTCTACCCCGCGATTGCGCGCGCGAGCTACGTGCCGCCGCTCAACCCGCCGAAGGGCTATACCGACAGCTGGAGCGCCGACGACGCGCTCGTCGACGTACTGCGCGCGCGTCTGACCGGCTTTGGCCCGCAAACTGTCGACGCGATCGCACGGCCGCTCGCTCTGCCGGCCGAGCGGGTCGAACAGGCGCTGATCCGGCTCGAAACCGAAGGTTATTTATTACGCGGCCGCTTCACACCGCAAACGAACCGCGAGGAATGGTGCGAGCGGCACCTGCTCGCGCGCATCCACCGCTACACGGTCAAGCGTCTGCGGCGCGAGATCGAGCCGGTCGAACGGCACGATTTCATGCGCTTCCTGTTCGAATGGCAGCATCTGACACCTGATACCCGCACCGAAGGCCGCGACGCGCTCGCCGCCGTGCTCGATCAGCTCGAAGGCTTCCAGGCCGCCGCGGGCGCATGGGAGGAAGACATCCTGCCGGCACGCGTGCGCGCGTATTCGAATGGTTCGCTCGACGAACTATGCCGCGCCGGCAAGATCGTCTGGACCCGGCTGACCGAGCGGGCGCGCGGCGCCGCGGGGCCGGTCCGCAGCACGCCGATCGTGCTGCTGCCGCGCGCCCGCTTGCGTGCATGGCGCGCGCTGCTCGATCCGGCCCGGCAAGTGGATTTGTCGGCGCTCGCACAAAGCGTGTACGACACGCTGGCCGCCCACGGCGCGATGTTCTTCGACGAACTGCTCGCCGAAGCGCGGGTGCTGCGGATGGAACTCGAAAACGCGCTCGGCGAGCTGGTCGCGGCGGGACTGGCGAACTCCGACAGCTTCGCGGGCCTGCGTGCGCTGCTCAAACCCGTCGCCAAACGCAACGCGTTTTCGGGCAGCCGGCGCGCGCGCTCGAGCGCGCTGATCGGCGGCATGGACGACGCCGGGCGCTGGGCGCTGGTCAGCCGCCCCGCCGCTGTCCCCCTCGAAAACACCGCGAAAAAAACGCCCGAACGCCGCCAGTTGCCGCCCGAAGTGCTCGAACATGTCGCGATGACGTTGCTGCGGCGCTACGGCGTCGTGTTCTGGCGAGTGCTCGAACGCGAGGCGGAATGGCTGCCGCCGTGGCGCGATCTGCTGCGCGTTCTGCAACGGCTCGAGGCGCGCGGCGTGATCCGCGGCGGACGTTTCGTCAATGGGCTCGCGGGCGAGCAGTTTGCGTTGCCCGAAGCGATTCCGCTGCTGCGCGAGGTGCGGCGGCACGCGAACGATGGTGCTTTTATCTGCGTGGCCGGCACCGATCCGCTGAATCTGGTCGGCACGCTGCTGGCCGGCGAGCGGGTGCCGGCCGTCGCCGGCAATCGCGTGCTGTATCGCGACGGCATCGCGGCGGCAACGCTGGTGGCCGGCAAGTTCTGGTTCGACGCGGCGCTCGACGCCAATCCGGCCGAACGCGAACGGGCACGCGCGCTGCTCGCGCGGCGGTTCTAGCGCGCCGGCGGACGCGCCGTTGGGGCCGGCGGGCGAATAGGCAGGGTCCGCCCGCATAGACTATTGATAATCGTTAATGTTTATGCTCCCGAGTTGCTTTGCTTCGATACAATGAGGCAGATTCACTTTAGTATGAGGAAGACTGTCTGCCGCCACCCGACTGATACGGACTGCCGGCATTCCGCCCGGGGACTTCATGAGCGACGAGCAACACGATGTGCTTTACGCGCAGTTCGGCACAAGCAGCCCATGCTGGCATCTGTCGGCGCGCAGCGACACGCTCGAACTCCTGCCGCTCACCGGCGAGGCGCCCGCCAGCCATCCAGTCCCGCTCGATCCGTCACAAGCCACGCAAATCCGCAGCCTCACCGGCGTTACTTCTCACGTGGTGGTCGACGTGCAACTGGCCGGCCGGCCGTTGCGTCTGCATCTGGTCGGCAAGAAGCTCGATAGCGATGGCTGGGGCGGCACCGCATCGGCTGATAACGATACCGAATCCGTCGCCCGCGCGCTGCTGCACGGTCTTTCGTTCGCCGAACAGGTTGTCTCCGAAGTAAATTCGGTCGTCGTGATCGTCGACCGGCATGGGCGGATACAGCGCTTTAACCGGCTGGCCGAAGAACTGACCGGCGTCAACGAAGAAGACATCATCGGCCGCGATGTGTCGACACTGTTTATCCCGTCCGAAGACGATGCCGCGTCGAGCCAGACCCGCGCGAGCTATTTCAATCGCGGCGAATCGTACGAGATCGAGCGGCGCATCGCGACGGTGTATGGCGAGCGGCTCTTTCTGTTTCGCAACAAGTTCGTGCGCCGCGGCAGCGGCATCGAAGACCAGTTCCTGATCTGCTCGGGCACCGACATCACCGAACAACGCTTCGCCCAGCACCGGCTGATCGAGCAGGCCACCACCGACCCCCTCACCGGCCTCGCGAATCGCAACGCGATCCAGGAAAAGATCCAGCTCGCGATCGAGCATGCCGTGCCGGGCGAAAAAATCGGCGTGCTGTTTCTCGATCTCGACAACTTCAAGAAGGTCAACGATCACTACGGCCACGTATTCGGCGACCGGCTGATCTGCGACGTATCGAATGCGATCCGCGCGTGCCTGAATCCGGGCGACTCGCTCGCGCGGCTCGGCGGCGACGAGTTCATCGTGCTGGCGGCGAAAGACACCGCGCATGAACTCGAAAACACCGCGCAGCGCATTCTCGATCGCATGCGCAAGCCGTTCGCGGTCGGGCTCGTCGAGGTCTACACCGGCTGCTCGATCGGTATTGCGCGCTTTCCGGAACATGGCGACAGCCTCGAATCGCTGATCCGCTCGGCCGATACGGCGATGTACGTCGCGAAGGACGAAGGCAAGCGCACTCACCGGGTGTTTTCGCCGGACATGAACCGGCGCGTCGCCGAATTCATGTGGCTCGATACGAATTTGCGGCGCGGCCTGGAGGAAGGCCAGTTCGCGCTGCACTACCAGCCGAAGCTCGCGCTCGACACCGGCGCGGTGCAAGGCGCCGAAGCACTGGTGCGCTGGAATTCACCGGAACGCGGCCAGATCATGCCGGTCGAGTTCATCCGTTATGCGGAGGAATCCGGGCTGATCGGCGTGCTCGGCCGCTGGGTCATGGAAACGGCGGCGAAGCAGGCGGCCCGCTGGAAGGCGGCCGGCTACGAACTGCGTATCGCAATCAATCTGTCGGCACGGCAACTCACCGATACCGCCGTGGTCCGCCACTTCAGCGAAGCGCTGCAGCATGCGAGCCTCGATCCGTGTCTGCTCGACCTCGAACTGACCGAAAGCTGCCTGATCGAAAACGAGGCGGCCGCGATCGAACTGATCAAGCAGTTCCGCCAGATCGGCGCGCAGGTTCATCTCGATGATTTCGGCACCGGCTACTCGTCGCTGTCGCAACTGGGCCGTATTCCGCTCGACGTAATCAAGCTCGATCGCAGCTTCGTATGCTCGATTCACGCGGATATGAAAGCGCAGGCGCTGGTGCGCTCGATGGTCGCGGTCGCGCAGGAACTGGATTTCCAGGTGGTCGCCGAGGGAATCGAAACCGAGGCGGAAGAGGCGTTCATGAAGGGGCTCGGCGTCGATTACGTGCAGGGCTTCCTGTACGGCAAACCGATGCCGGCAGCCGACTTCGAGCGCTGGCTGCTCGACAGGCGCCGGCTCAGGCTGATCGCCTGATCGTCTGCCTGATCGGCTGATTTTCCGCTCACCGGGCTTGAACGGATGTGCTTGCCGCCCGTCGTCGCGAGCGGCAAGACGCAAGACTTGCGAAGAAAAAAGAAATAGAACTGCGACGCTGAAACAGCAGGCCCGGGCAATGCCCGTGCAACGCCCGAGCCCGGCTCGACTACGGCTCAAGGCGCCTTCGCGATCACCTCGGCAACCGCTGCCGTCAATTTCTTGCCATACGGCACGTGCAGGAATTCATTCGGCCCGTGCGCATTCGACTTCGGCCCGAGCACGCCGCACACCATGAACTGCGACTTCGGAAAGCCCGCCTTCAGCACATTCATCAACGGGATCGTGCCGCCGAGGCCCATATAAGCAGCGTCGGCGCCGAAGTGCTGGCGCGATGCATCGCTGAGCGCGCTCGCCAGCCACGGCGCGACTTCGGGCGCATTCCAGCCGCTGGCCGCACCCGCGTCCGGCTTGAACGTCACCTTCGCGTTGTACGGCGGATCGAATTCGAGCAGCGCCTTCAGTTCGGCGACGGCCTTTTCCGCTTCGATCGTCGGCGGCAGACGCAGCGACAGCTTGAACGCGGTGCGCGGACGCAGCACGTTGCCAGCATCCTCGAGCGCCGGCAAGCCGGCCGCGCCGGTTACCGACAGCGACGGACGCCACGTCGAATTGATCAGCGCCTCCCGCGGGTCGCTCGTGGTAGGCAACACCTGACGCCCGTCCTGGCCGCACGACCACGGCATCGTCTTCCACACGTCGTCGCCGAGAATCTTTGCGGCGGCTTCGGTTTCGCGCAGACGCTCCGCCGGTATCGGGCAATGGAAACCCTTCGGCAGCAGCGTGCCGTTCGCCGAATCTTCGAGACGGTCGAACAGTTGCCGCATGATGCGGAAGCTCGACGGCACGATGCCGCCATAGACGCCCGAGTGGATGCCTTCGTCGAGTACCTGCACTTCGAGGTCGCCGGCAACCAGCCCGCGCAGCGACGTGGTGAGCCACAACTGATCGTAATTGCCCGCGCCCGAATCCAGACACACGACGAGCCCGACCTTGCCGAGCCGCTCGCGCAGCGCATCGACGTACGGCAGCAGATCGTAGCTGCCGGACTCCTCGCAGGTTTCGATCAGACCGACGCAGCGCGGCCGCTCGACGCCCTGCGCGTCGAGCGCGGCGAGCGCCGTGAGGCTCGCGTAGATCGCGTAACCATCGTCCGCGCCGCCGCGGCCGTACAGCTTGCCGTTCTCGAACTTCGGCGTCCACGGGCCGAGATCGTTGCGCCAGCCGTCGAACTCGGGCTGCTTGTCGAGATGGCCATACAGCACCATGGTTTCGTCGCTGCCCGAACGGGTCGCGGCGGTTTCGAAAAAGATCACCGGGGTGCGGCCCGGCAGACGGATCACTTCGAGCTTCAGGCCGCGCACCGGCTGCTGCTCGGCCCATTGCGCGGCGTCGGTGATCACGCGCTCCAGATAGCCGTGCCGTGCCCAGTCGGGGTCGAACGCCGGGCTCTTGGCCGGCACCGCGATGTAGTCGGTCAGCGCGGGCACGATCTCGTCGTTCCATTTGCGTTCGACGAATTCGCGCAGCGTGTCCGGGTTCAGGCGCTGGGCCTGCAAGGTCGTATCGTCGGTGCTCATGATGGGGTCCGTGGGTTCGTTCCGGGAAACGATCATGATAGTCCCGATGCGCGCCGGGCTGAACCCTCGCGCGCCACCGCTGCGCCGAAACTCGCGCGAAGCTTTCATTCGCGCGACAATCGCTGCTAAACCAGCTGATATATCGGTCGATATATCGCGCCTCAGGAGTCGTTATGAGTAGCAACGTGGCCGTTCAGGCCATCGCCGCGGTGTTGGCGCTGGCGCTGTATTTTCTGCCGGCGATTCTCGCGGACCGCCGCAAGCGCCGCGACGCACTGACGCTCGCGCTGTTCAACGCCTGCCTCGGCTGGACCGTGCTCGGCTGGCTGCTCGCGCTTTACTGGTCGTTGCAGCCGAACCCGCCGGAAACGCTCGCGGGCGACGTGATGCAGAAGCGCAAAACGCTCAGCCTGCGCGCGTTTTCGTCGGCGCTGATGCAGCGCGTGCAGCGACGCGCGGCCGAGCGCAATCGCCGGCAGCGGTGAGCCGGTTTAGCGGGATGAGCGGTGGTTTGAACTGACCGAGCCGCGCAGTGTGGTTGCGCGACACGAGCGGGATAAGCGTTACCAGCGGCGTTACCAGCGGGTACAGGCAGGTTCAAGCAGGTAAGGTACAAGCAGGCGGAAAACTCGAATGTATAAACGACGCGGTGCAACGTTGATCGGCGGCAACCAGTCCGGATTCGCGGTCTGATTAGCCACCTGTTACGGCGCAGGAATCAGCATGTAGTTCGATCGGACAATCCCACGAAAACCCGTCGGCACGGCGCCCGCTCATGCGGCGCGTCCGATGCGATTCCACTGCACGGAGCCGGCCGGAATCGAGCGCGGTTCGGTGCGGACGTTCTGCGGTGCAAACAATTCGCGACGCAGTTCGCCATGTTCGTCGAACCACTCGCAGATCAGCCAGTCGCCGGGATTCAGCGCGACCGGACCGACATACGTGACGGTCATGCGCGGTCCGCCTTCTTTCAATTTAACGACGTCGCCTATGCTGAAGGCGGCGGACGGCGTCTCGAATGCGTCAATGGTAGCGGTCAGCATATTGGCCCCCCTATGTTGAGCGTTATTAAGTCATTGCGCCGGGCTTATCGACATCGACCTCTGAATGAACTCTCTAAAAGAGGACAGAGATTAACAATTGAATTTAAAAGCAGCAAGCGCTTTTTATTAAATATTTTTTCAGCGTACGCGGAAAATCCATTTCACGAAGTTTGGTTCCCGGCGAATCAGTAAAATTCCCGGTTATCTTGCGGCGCCTCAAACTGTGCGCTACCCCACATACGCAACAGTTACTGGACGGCGCTTTGAGCCCCCGGTAGAAAATGCGACAGGCATTCGTCAGATTAAAAAACGGTGACGCACCGCCGCATCATCTGTTTCACTTCGAGACAAATATGAATTACCTGCGAACGTCCGCATCACCGGTAAATAAAGGAATCCGTATTCAGCTTTGGTTTCAAATTCGGTGATTTTTACGGTTCACCAACATATAAGAACGATTACCAAACGGGCATTTTCAAACCGCTTGCATCCGGGTTTGCCCGGCACGGCATCGATTGCCGATGGCGCGCGCGACCGGCTACGTTCAATAACGCGGACAGCGACACCGCATTAATGCCGCGGTTGTGCGGACCGGCTTGCGGAAAGCTCCCGCAAGTGAAAGTGACCTGCAATGCGCTGGCTCAATAGAACAGCCAGCCAGCGCCACACCACGCGTGAACACGGAATCCCTCGCGCCGCCGGCAAGCTGGATGGACGGTAAAGCCCTGGAGAAGGACCGGCGGCCGCAGCCCCGGCCGCCGGCTTCGTGTGCGCTTCCCGTGCGATAGGTGTGCGGCCCAGGTGCGCGACCCAAGTGCGCGGCCCAGATGCGCGTCCCAGGTGCGCGGCCCGCGAACTCAGGTTTCGAGCTTCGCGTCCATCGTGATCGTTGCGTTCAACACCTTCGACACCGGGCAGCCGGCTTTCGCGTCCGCGGTGGCTTTATCGAATGCGGCCTTGTCGCCGCCGGGAATCTTCACGGCCACGTCGAGATGCACCGCGGTAATCGAAAAGCCGCCGCCGTCCTTGTCGAGCGTGACGGTGGCCGTGGTGCCGATCCGCTCGGGCGTGATGCCCGCCTTGCCGAATTCAGCCGATAGCGCCATCGAGAAACATCCCGCGTGCGCGGCCGCGATCAACTCTTCCGGATTCGTGCCGATGCCATCCGCGAAGCGCGTCGAAAACGAGTACTGGGTGTCCTTGAGGACGCCGCTGTCGGTGGAAATCGAGCCTGTGCCTTTTTGCAGGTCGCCTTGCCAGACTGCCGATGCCTTACGCTTCATCGCTCTCTCCTGTTGTGCCCGCCGTGCGCGCTTCGCGACCGAAGACGATGCCCATCGCGACGGTCCGCCCGGATGTGCGCGCGCTCAGGCATCGGCCGCAGATGCCGCGCAACCATGCAGGCGCGGGCGTGGACCGGACTTCATCATAGGCGCTTCCGGCATTTGGCGTCGTAACAGCGCCACCGAATATCGGCGTGCGCCGGCACACCGACTGCCGTCGCACTATCTCAAAACGAGTAACGATCTTTCGCCGCAACGCCGCTTTTTTGCCGACCCCGCAACAAATAGACTTCGTTTCAACAGATCGGCACACAAGCTTCACACCGATCCAGCTCAACAATCGAAACTGGAGATCATCATGAAATCGCTTCTTTCCGCAGTCATCGTCGCATCGGCGCTTATCGTTCCGGCAGTGTCGTTCGCGCAGCAAGCCGACGCTCCGCTCACCCGCGCCCAGGTGCGCGCCGAACTCGTGGCCGCGCAAAAGGCCGGGCTCCTGAATCAGAACGATGTCAATTATCCGAAGGCCGTGCCGCAAGACACGACGACCGCGATCGCCGCGGCGCAAGGTTCGCGGGACGTCGGCGGCGTGAAGGCCAGTTCGTCGGACGCGGGTGCGCCGGTGTCGGTGCAGCAACGTCTTTTCTCGACGTATCGCGGTAACTGAGCGCGTAGTTAGGTACGCTCGTCAGGCTTCGGCCCTGAACCGTACCGCGGCAGAACGTACGGAGCCCCGGTTGCGAAGTTCGCAACCGGGGCTCTTCATTTGCATGGCGCGATTCGGGCAGTACGCGCCATGCGTCAAACCTTAGTCGGCAAACGGCAGACTCTGCTGCCCCAGCGCGCGCATATCGAACACGTTCAGTGTCATCGCGACCAGTGCGTAATAACCGAGCAGACCCACCAGGTTGATCACCACCTGATGGCCGAAACGCTCGACCGCCTTCGCGTACGTCGCATCCGACACGCGCTTCGTGTCATACAGCTCGTTCGCGAAATCGTAGATCAGTGCGGCGTCGGCGTCGGCGAAATCGGGACGGCGCCCCTGGCGGATCGTTTCGGCATCCGCTTCGCCAACGCCTGCCTGCAATGCGATCGGATAGTGGATATGCCATTCGGCCTGCGCCCGCCAGCGCACCGCGGTCACCAGAATCGCCAGCTCCGACAGATGCAGCGGCAAACCGGTGCTATAGCGGCAAAACGCGCCGAGCCGCTGCGCGTGCTTGGCCAGCTCCGGGCTATGAATCCAGCCGAGAAACGGCCCGTTCAGATTGCCGCGCGGGCCGGACAGGATTTCGTCGAGCACGATCTTCTGTTCGGGGGTGGCGGCGCAGAGGTCGAAATGAGGCAAACGCCCGGTCATCATGGTTCTCGCGAATTGGTGGCAGGTCAAAAAGACAGAGAGGCCCTGACGGTTTTAATGGCTCAAGCGGCAGCGGGCACGGCAGCGAGCGCGGCGCGGATCGCCTCGTCCAGGCGGCCGACGATCTCGTCGATATCGCGCGCCGTGCAGATAAACGGCGGCGCAAGCAGCACATGGTCGCCGCTCTTGCCGTCGACGGTCCCGCCCATCGGATACACCATCAGACCGCGCGCGAACGCTTCGCGCCTGATCGCCGCGTGCAACTTCAGCTTCGCGTCGAACGGCGCCTTGCTCGCGCGATCCTTGACGAGTTCGACGCCGACGAACAACCCCCGCCCGCGCACATCACCGATATGCGGATGCTGCGCGTAATGCTCGCGCAGACGGCTGCGCAACTGCTCGCCGCGCGCCTGCACGTTCGACAACAGTTGTTCTTCCGCGATCACGCGTTGCACTTCGAGCGCCGCCGCGCACGCGGTCGCATGCCCGATATAGGTATGGCCGTGCTGAAAAAAGCCCGAGCCGTTGACGATCGTCTGATAGATGCGATCGCTGAGCAGCGTCGCGCCGATCGCCTGATACCCGGCGCCGAGCCCCTTCGCGATCGTCAGCAGATCCGGCGCCACGCCGTCTTCGTCGCAGGCGAACAGATAGCCGGTGCGGCCCATGCCCGACATGATCTCGTCGAGAATCAGCAGCACGCCATAGCGATCGCAGACCGCGCGAATCTTGCGGAAATACTCGCGCACCGGCGGCACCGCGCCGGCCGTTGCGCCGACCACCGTTTCGGCGACGAACGCGGCCACCGTGTCCGGGCCGAGTTCGAGGATCTTCTGTTCGAGTTCATCGGCGAGACGCTGCGCAAAGGCCTGTTCGGTTTCGTCCGCGCGTTGCTCGCGATACGCGTAGCACGGGCTTACGTGATGCGCTTCGATCAGGATCGGCAGAAACGGCTCGCGGCGCCACGCGTTACCGCCGATCGCGAGCGCGCCGAGCGTGTTGCCGTGATAGCTCTGACGCCGCGCGATGAAATGGCGGCGCTGCGTTTCGCCCTTCTCGACGAAGTACTGGCGCGCGAGTTTCAGCGCCGCCTCGATCGCCTCCGAGCCGCCCGATACGAAGTACACGTGTTCGAGCCCCGCTGGCGCGCTCGCAACCATCCGGTCGGCCAGTTCCTCGGCCGGCGCGGTCGTGAAGAACGACGTGTGCGCGTACGGCAGTTGCTGCGCCTGGCGCTTGATCGCATCGATCACGCGCTGGTTGCTGTGGCCGAGACACGACACGGCCGCGCCGCCCGATGCATCGATATAGCGCTTGCCGGCGGAATCGATGATTTCGATGCCGTCGCCCGCGACGGCGACCGGCAGCGACAGCTTCGGCGCGCGATGAAAGATCGTGGACATGCGGTTCGACTCCTCGTGGTTGCGGCGGCTGCCGGCGCGCGAGCTTCGGATGTCGCGCGAATGAATTCAACAATCGATACGCATTTATACTATTAGACAACATTTGTTGTCTAACGGCGCGACGCATGCACCGCATGCGGCGGATTACGCGCCGTCCGGCTCGCGCGCGTTTTATCGGGAGCGAAATTCGCGAGGAAAGGCTCGTGTGCTGTCAGCCGAAGCTGGAGCTGGAGCTGAGGCGGAGGCTGAAGCGAAGGCTTAAGGCACGTACGCGCCTTTCGCATGCAACGATTGCTCGGCGAGCGCGAGCTGTTCGACCGCGTGCTTGCCTTCGAGCGTGAGCAGATGCGCGACCAGCGCCTCGGCGATCGCGGTCGCGGCCACCAGCGACGGAAAGAACGACGGGCTTTCGTGCGAGAAGATCAGCACCTTGTCGGCGTTCAGCGCGATCGGCGACACCGCGCTGTCGGTGATCGCGATCAGCTTGCTGCCCTTTTCGAGCGCGGCTTCGGCGACGCGCGCGGCCTCGACCGAATACGGCGCGAAGCTGATGACGATGGTCGCGCTGTCGCGCCCGATCGTGCGCAGTTGCATTTCGAGCGTGCCGGCCTCGCCGTCGAGCAGCGACACCGACGCACGGAACAGCCGGTAGCCGTACACCAGACCGAACGCCACCGAATAGCACGAACGAAAACCCGCCACGTGCACATGCGGCGCGCGCCGCAATACGCGCGCCGCCTCGACGATCAGGCGGCCATTGTGCGCGGCGGTGGTATCGAGATTGTGCTGTTGCGCGACGAGCAGATCGTTGGCGAGCGCGTCTTTCGATTTGACGAGCGAGCGCGCGCGGCTCGCCAACGGCTCCGGCCGCGTGCGCACGCGCGCGACGAACAGATTGCGCAATTCGTTCCAGCCGGGAAAACCGAGTTGCTGCGACAGACGCACGAGCGACGCGGGTTGCACCTGCGCGCGCTCGGCGACCTTGCGCATCGACGATACCGCGACCTCGTCGGGATGATCGAGCAGGAAGCCCGCGCCCATCTGGAATTGCGGGCTCAGTTCGGAGAAGCGCGCCCGGATCAGGGCGGCGAGCTGGTCGAAGCTCTCGGGCATGGGGTTAGCGACGGCGGTGACGATGACAACAAATGTTATCACCGTGGCGCCCGCACTCAACGGTATGTTGACGCCGCCGGCGACGGAAGTCGTCGAACCGATGGCGCAATCGCTCACCGGCGATCTGAAGAAGGCCGGCGTCGACGCGCGCCGCGTCACGCCGGCTGAACCGCTGCCGCGCAACGGCCGGCAGATGCGCGGCGTGTTTCCCGGTGTCGACGCAGGCAACCGGCAGTACCGGTCAGCCGCCGCCGCAACGGGCCGCGGCGCGCTTGCCGAGATGCGCGGCGACCGGAGCAGTCAGCGCGAAATTGCGCAACTCGTCCGGCGAGGCCAGATGCGCGGCGACGATCTCGCGATTGTCGAGCCGCAGCGGCGGTAAGCGGTCGAGGTGGAGTTCGAAGAAATGCACCCGGTCGCGCCGCCCGTCCCAGATGCCGCAAACGCTGCCCGCCGGTATCAACGGGTAAGCCGGCAGACCGATCTCCTCGTCCATTTCCCGCTGCGCCGCCTCGGCGGGCGTCTCACCGGCGTGGATACTGCCGCCCGGCAGACCCCACTCGCGCCGATACGATGTCTTGACCAGCAACAACGACTGGCCGACGTAGAGGGTCACCAGCGCGCCCTGATGATGAGGCCGCCGAATGCGCCACCAGCCGCGAGCAAGCTGGAAGCCGACGCGAAGCGCGACGCGCCAGAGCGCGTCGATCAGTGAACCCGAGCGGGGTCGCTCGACAGTGGGCATCAGGTCGGTCCTTTTGCGGGATTGATCACCGCAATCATCGCGTAAATCGAAAACATATTCGATCGTCGATTTCGTTTGCCGGTCTGCACCGGCGCCCGATGCCGCCCGGTCAACTCTTCACGCGCCCGGCGCGCGGATCATACGGCGCCTTCAGATGCACGCTTGCCCTCGTCTGTTCGCCCGCCACGTCGATCGTATAGCTGCATACCGGCCTGAACGTCGCGATCGCCGGGCTCAGGCGCCGCTCGTGTCGGGCCGGGCGCAGACGGCCGCGCAACTGCTCGACGACAAACAGGCGCTGCGGCGTCTCGAGCGCGCCGCGCGGGATTCTCATCTCGACCGTCTGCGCGAAGGCAAGGCCGACAGCATCGCTGTCGAGTTCGCCGCACCTCGACGTGTTGCGCGACCTCGTGAGAATCCAGTCGCACATCTGCGCGCTCGCTTATCCGCTGCTCGAGCGCGAGACGGCCAACGCTCAGGATGCCCAGGTCGCATGACGCAAGGCATGACGCAAAGCATCGCGCGTGCGATGGGTTCAAACGTCCGCGCGCGCGCTTACGTCTGATCAATTCGTCGACCTGAGTGCCGATCGGCGCGAAGGTTCCTGTAGGGAAATGAAACTATAATGGCGCCGCCTATTCACTTTCGGATCGGCGGCATGATGTGTCCCTCTCGTGCCGCGCAGGAGCCCTGGGTATCCTGAGCTTCGGACCCTTTGCGCTCGCGCCGATCCACCTATCAGCCATGTCCATTCAGTCCCGCGCTTTCCCGGCGGCGGCCGTTCTCGTGCTTGCAGGCGCACTGTGCGCGTGCTCGACGCCGAAGCCGCTTTACCAGCAGGAGCAGTTCGACTCCGCCGATAGTCCGTATATGCACAAGTTCGACGCGAAGGCGGACTCCACCTGCGAAGCCGCCCGCCGTGCATTGCTCAGCCAGGGTTATATCGCCAGTTCGGCGAGGCCCGATTCGGTCGACGGCTCGAAAAATTTTCAGCCCAGCAGCGATTCGCATGCGGTGATCGAAATCCACGTCGTCTGCACCGCTGACGACCCACAAAGCCACCACAGCACCGCCTACGTGAACGCGGTGCAGGATCGCTACGCGCTCAAGAAGAGCAACACGTCGGCGAGCGTCGGCTTGAGCGTGTTCGGCTCGCTGTCGCTGCCGATCGGTTCGAGTGACGATTCGATGGTGAAGGTCGCGAGCGAGACCATTCCGGCCGGCGTCTTCTATCAGCGTTACTTCGCACTGGTCGATCACTACCTGACAGTCGGCGCGCCCCAGCCGGACCCGGTGGCAACCACGGCTACGACTACGGCGACAGCGGCGACCGCGACCGCGACTGCGGCGAATGTGGCCGCGACCGGGCCTGCGGCTGTGGTGGCTGCGCCGCCGCGGGAATCGCAACCGCTGCCGTCGATCAACGACGCCCTGCCGCCGCTCGGCGCCTCCGAAGCAACGGCCGATCAGGAAAAGGGATCGAACGAGAAGTGAGCGGCGCCGGTATCGCGCGCCGCTGCAATCGTCAAATCAGCGAAAAGAGGCCAGAAAAAAGGCCTTTTCGCGATTCAGACGCACGCGCGCGATCGATAGAATCTGATCCAGTACCCGCATTACATGGTTGTGCGTCCAATACCAGTTGGGCCGCTTTCTCACCTCGGATTTCCGGTTAATTCAGCATGACACGGCTTGCACGGCACTACGTTCCGGAACAACCGCAGCACGTTATCCTGCAAGGGCTCAAAGGGCCCGCGTTTCTCGACGAGGGAGACTACCTGTACTTTCTCGCCTGCCTGGCGGACGCCGCGCGCGTCGCCGATCTGGCGATCCATGCGTGGGTACTGATGCCCGACGCGGTTCAGTTTCTCGTGACGCCGTCGTACGAGTCGAGCATCGCGATGGCGATGCAGGCGGTCTGCCGTCGCTATATCGAGACCTTCAACCGCCGCCATAACCGCCGCGGTACCGTGTGGCGCGGCGAGTACCGGGCAATCGTGATCGAGCCCGAGCGGTATTGCCTGCTGGCGAGCCGGATGATCGATGAGGCGCCGGTGCGCCATCGCCTCGTCGCCGAGGCGGGACACTATCCATGGTCGAGCTACACGCACCACGTCGGGCTGCGTGTCGATAGCTTCATCAAGGATCATCCGCTTTACCGCGCGCTCGGCAATACGCCGGTCGAGCGCCAGCAGGCTTATCGCGATCTGGGCGCACAGCCCGTCGATGAATACGACGTCGATCAACTGATGCAGTCGACGCTGAAGAACTGGGTACTCGGCAGCGCCGCGTATTGCGAATGGGCGGCGCGCATGGCGAACCGGCGCCTGATGCCGCTGCTGCTGCGCGACCGTCCGCCCCGGCTTCGCCTGACGCCCACGCTCGAAAGCGCGGGCTAGCCAACGAAGCCGACGCGCGCGTCGACTGCCGGCTCACAACAATGCAACCACCCTGACGTCGCCCTGCTCGGCCGACGCCACCACCTTGTCGCCAATCCGGCGGAACGTAATCGACACCGACGCATCCCCGACGCGCAGGTCGCTGAGTTCGAGCCAGTCGATACCCTCGGGCAGCATCGGCTGTTCGATCAGCACCTCGCGCCGCTCGGCATCGACGGTGATGCCGAGACACGCTTCGAGCATCATGAACGGCGAACCGGCCGCCCACGCCTGCGGCAGACACGCGACCGGATACGCGGTAGGCGGCTCGCCGCGCCGGCGCGGGAAGCCGCAGAACAGCTCCGGCAGACGCATATCGAAATTGACCGCGGCCTGGAACAGTGCCTGCAGCAACCGCACCGCCGATGCCTTGCCGCCGTAGCGCGACAGCCCGCGCGCGCACAGTGCGTTGTCGTGCGGCCAGACCGAGCCGTTGTGATACGCCATCGGATTGAAGCGCGCCTGGCTCGCGGCCAGCGTGCGCACGCCCCAGCCGGTATGGAACAGCGTCGAATCGAGCGCGCGCACCACCGCTTCGCCGCGCTCGCGCGACGGCAGGCCAAAGGCCAGCAGATGCCCGGCGTTCGACGCCATCACGCGGCACAATTCGCCATGACCGTCGAGCGCGATGCCGTAGAAACCGGCTTCGTCCATCCAGTACTTTTCCTCGACGCACTGGCGGATCTTCTCCGCGCGCTGCGCGTATTGCGCGGCCTCGTCACGCTGGCCGCGCTGTTTCGCGAAGCCGGCCATCGTGTCGAACGCGGAGCTCGCATAGGCCTGTACTTCGACGAGCGCAATCGGCCCGTCGGGGAAGCGGCCATCGGCATGGAACACCGAATCGTGGCTGTCTTTCCAGCCCTGGTTCGCGAGCCCGCCATCCGATTCGCGCTGATAGTCGAGCAGGCCGTGACGGTTGCGATCGCACACGCCCGCGACCCACTGCGCGGCGCGTTCGAGCGCCGGCCACAACTCGTCGATCAGCGCGAGGTCGCCGGTGCGATCCGCGTAGGCGCCGGCCAGCACGATAAACAGCGGCGTGGTGTCGACGCCGCCGTAATACAGCGCGAACGGCACCTCGCCGGCCGCCGCCATTTCGCCTTTGCGCATCTCGTGCATGATCTTGCCGGGCGCGGCGTCGCGAAACGGCGAATTCTCATGCGCCTGATGGTCGGCCAGAAAACGCAGCACGCCCGCGGCCAGGTGCGGCTGCAGCCACAGCGTTTGCAGCGACGTAATCACCGCGTCGCGGCCGAACGGGGTCGAAAACCATGGGATGCCCGCGTACGGATACGGTCCGGTCGCGAGGTCCGTGGTCAGCAGACTCAGGTCCGCGAACGAGCGGTCGATCCATGCGTTGAACAGCGGGTTGCTCGAACGGATGCGCGCGCTCGCGCGGCGCCGCTCGCGCATCACCAGATGCGCGTCGACCAGCGCGGCACGCACCGCGGTGCGGCCGACGCGCGGGCGTTCGGCATCGATCTGCGACAGATGCGCTTCGCTCATTGCATGGACCGGCTGGGATACGTCGGCGCCCGCCTTGCCGGCCATCGGCACGACATGCACCGCGACCGACAGATAGATCGACACGCACGCCTGCGCGGGCAACTGGACAGTGTAGTCGGCGCGGTCGGCAAACAGTTTGTCCGGTTGCGGCGAGAACGCGATCTGCACGTTGCGCGCGACATCATCGAGACCGACATAGCCGAGCAGCACCTCCTGATTCTCGACCCGCGCCGGCTCGACGCGTCCCTGCTTGTCGCGCTTCAGGCCGCGCACTTCGAACATATCGCGAAAGTCGCTGGAAAACGAAATGGACAGCGGCACGGTCGCGTCGCTGGTGCCGTAGTTCGTGAGTTCGATCGCCTCGTTGAGCACGGTGCCCGACAGCACGCGCACGCGCTCGACGTGGATCACGCCTTCGGGTGTGATGTTGCCGCCGAGCGGCGGCAACGGCCGGTTGGTCAGATGCGCGGTAAACGACGTATTGTCGCTGCTGACGCTGCCCGATAGCAGCGACGGCGCCCGCCCGCCGAAGGTCAGGCGCAGTTGTGACAGCACGCGAGTGTCGTTGACGAACAGGCCATCGTCGTGGCCAGTGATATCGCCGAGCGGGTCGTTGACGATGAAGGTGTCGCCCGACTTCAGCACGTGTTGCGTGGCGCTCGCGACGTTGAGGTTTTCCGTCGGGATGAAAACGCCTTCCTGCTCGGGTTCGCGATGATCGACGCCACCCGTATGGGTCAATCCGCCGAGGGCTTCTGGCTGCTGCTGTGTCAAGGTCGCTCCTATGGATTCGATGCGCTGCTGCGTTCGGTTTCGCTTTCGGGTAACGTCCGGGGGGCCTGCGCCGGGTTGCCCGGTCGCTTCCGATTGTAGAAGGTCTGAGCGCGTGAGACGAACTTATCGCCGCGGAGTTTCGGCTTTTTTTTGCGGAGTTTTCTAGCGGATTTTCGGTGGCACAGGACGTGCAGGGTGAGGTACGGCGACCTGGCGCGGGGACCGGCCACGGTGGCATACGCGGCGCTTCTTGCGTCGGACCCGCGTCGGATCCGAGCCTGGTCCTTGCCGAAGCGCCGCGTGAGCAATGCGGGGACCAGAAGGATCACCGGCCTCGTGGGCCGGCGATCCGGTTTGCGTTAGCGTTGCGCGAGCGGCTTCGCTTCACGCGGCGTCTCGCCGATAAACAACTGCCGCGGACGGCCGATCTTCTGTTCCGGATCGGCAATCATCTCGTTCCACTGCGCGATCCAGCCGACCGTACGCGCCATCGCGAAAATACACGTGAACATCGACGTCGGGATGCCCAGCGCGCGCTGCACGATACCCGAGTAGAAGTCGACGTTCGGGTACAGCTTGCGCGACACGAAGTATTCGTCTTCGAGCGCGATCTTTTCGAGTGCCATCGCGAGCTTGAACAGCGGGTCGTCGTGCAGGCCCAGCTCTTCGAGCACTTCGTGGCAGGTTTCGCGCATCAGCTTCGCGCGCGGATCGTAGTTCTTGTACACGCGGTGGCCGAAGCCCATCAGCTTCACGCCCGAGTTCTTGTCCTTCACCTGCTCGATGAACTCGGGAATGTTGTCGACCGAGCCGATCTCTTCCAGCATGTTCAGCGCGGCTTCGTTCGCACCGCCGTGCGCCGGGCCCCACAAACACGCAATACCGGCCGCGATACACGCAAACGGATTCGCACCCGACGAACCGGCCAGACGCACGGTCGACGTCGACGCGTTCTGCTCGTGGTCCGCGTGCAGGATCAGGATGCGGTCGAGCGCGCGCACCAGCACGTCGTTGACCTGGTACTCTTCGGCCGGATTGGCGAACATCATGCGCATGAAGTTCGCGCTGTACGACAGGTCGTTTTTCGGATACACGAACGGCTGGCCAATGCTGTACTTGTACGCCATTGCGACCAGCGTCGGCAGCTTCGCGATCATGCGGATCGCCGACACTTCGCGATGTTCGGGATCGGTGATGTCGAGCGAGTCGTGATAGAACGCGGACAGCGCGCCGACCGCGGCGACGAGGATCGCCATCGGGTGCGCGTCGCGACGAAAACCGCGGAAGAAGAACTGCATCTGCTCGTGCACCATCGTGTGCTTCGTGACCGTCTCGACGAACCCGGCTTTCTGCGCGGCGTTCGGCAATTCGCCGTTCAGCAGCAGATAGCAGGTTTCGAGGAAGTCGGCGTTCTGCGCGAGGTTGTCGATCGGGTAACCGCGGTAGAGCAGTTCGCCCTTGTCGCCGTCGATATAGGTGATCTCGGAATTGCACGACGCGGTCGACATGAAGCCGGGGTCGTACGTGAACTTGCCGGTCTGGCTGTACAGCTTGCGAATGTCGATGACGTCCGGGCCCAGCGTGCCCTCGTAGATCGGCAGATCGACAGTCTGGTCGCTGTCGGAAAAGCTCAGTGTCGCGTGTGTCTTCGAGTTCATCTACATCTTCCTTTTGCTTTGATACCGCATACGTGCCGGCATGCATGAGGTCGTACGGTGAAACGCGATCTTCGACGCGTTCCCTGAAGGACCGGCGTGCGCCAGGCTCCGCTCCGCATTCTACGAGCCTGTGCGCAGCCGATTGGGGCGATTGGCGGCAACAGACCATCTCCATACGCGCAACATTCGTTGTTCGCGCACGCCCATTCGTTGTCCGCGAACCTACGTCGCGCTTACGAACGAGCCGCAAAGCCCGCATCTGCATCGTTCGCCGCGTCCGTGCTGCGATCTTCGCCGGGCCGCGTGACACGCATGAGTCCGCCGGCCACTGGAGCAAAGCCCGCGCCGCCGTTGCAACAATGTGTTGCTGCGCTTGCACTGCGTCGGCCGGCGCGCATCTGCGATACTGGATTCAAGCACTGATGCTCGTTGCCCGCTGCCGAAGCGGGCTTTTCCGATCAAACAAAAGCAGGAAGGATGCAATGAACGCTTCGCTCGAAACGCTGTTTCCGGATCATGTCCATACCGAAGAAACCACGGTCACCGCGCTGAACCATCAGGACATCGTCGTCGCGCTGTCCGCCGCATTGAAGACGCAGGACGTCGCGGTGCTGCATATGCTCTACCCGCGCACCGACGCGCGCACGCATCGCAGTCTCGATACGCTCGTGAACGTATTGCACGGCCACGGCCTGCATGAAGTCGCCGACCTCGTCGCACGCGAAGCGCACTATCTGCTGTTCAAGGATCCGGTCAAGGCATGGAAAGCGTTTCATGAAATCCGCAACGATTCGCTCGCGATCGGCGTGCATCTGTATTACCACGGGCTCGTCGGCGAGGCGGCCGAACTCGCGCTCGACAAGGACGCGCATCGCAAGGCTTGATGCGGCGCTCCGGCGCTCCGGCGATCGGCGAAGCGCATGCGCGCCGATCGCGGTTGACGTTCAGGCTATCCGTTCAACGCGCGGCCAGCGCCTGAATGAACTCGTCGACGTAGCGATTGAACGCGGAAGGATGCGCGAGATTCATCCCATGCGACGCGCCGCGCACCGTCTCGCGGCGCGCATCCGGTAGCCACGACTGCAACGCGGTCACCGTGCGCCGGAACATGTCCGGGCTCTTCTCGCCGTCGATCAGCAACACCGGGCAGCGCACCTCGGCGGCCTCCTCGGGCACATACGCGGGAAGCGGATCGCGGAATTGCCGCGCGAGCGTGTGCGCGTTATCGGTCGCCATGCGGCGAAAGCCCGCCGTGCTCATCGCCCAGAAGCCAAGGCGGCTCACCGAATCGACGAACAGTTGCAGGCCCGCTTCCACGTCGCCCGTTTCGATCAACTGTGCCGCTTTCGCGCGCAATGCGTTGACCGTCTCCGGCAGACGCGCGGGCTGACGTCCGGCGATCTGCAACGGGCCGCCCGGGTCGGCGAGCGTCAGCGTGCGCACCTGTTCGCGATGGCGGCGCGCGCAATGAAAGGCCACGCAGCCGCCCCGCGAATGGCCGACCACGTGTGCCGGCCCCGCGCCGAAACGGTCGATGAATTCGGCGACTTCATCCGCATGCACGCTCCAGCTAAACGGCAGATCCGCGCCGCTATCAGTGACCGGCCAATAGTGCGTGAGACTCACCGCGACACAGCGATAGCGCTTCGACAAGCCCGCGAGTTGCGGCTCCCAGTAGCGGTAATCGCATAGCGAGCCGTGCACGAACAGCAGCAGCTCGCCGTCGCCTGCCTCGACGTAGGGCATGCGCAAGCCGTTATGCAATTCGATCAAAGATGGCGACGGGAATGGCGACGATGCGGTGGCGGATTGATTCACGGATGGTTCGAGGGCGGCGCGGCGGCCGTACGCGCAGTCGCGCGGCGCCGGCAAAGCGTTGGGAATGAAGCGCGTCGGCGTCCCTGAAAGCGAGACGCGACGCGTATTGTCACATAAGCGGTCAACAACGCGTCAGGTAGACGTCAGGCAAGCGCCCGACGCGCACCGTCCTCATTCGTCCTCATTCGCGCTGATACCCGCTCACGCGTACCCGGCTTCCTCGACCAGACCCGCCGCCGTCGCGACGCCCGCGCCACGCACCGCGCAGGTCATCGGGTCGTCGGCGACACGCACGTCGAGGCCGATTTCATCGCTCAGGCGCCGTCCGAGATGGTTGAGCAGCGCGCCGCCGCCGGTCAGCACGATGCCGTTGTGCGCGATATCCGTCACCAGTTCGGCGGGCGCCATTTCGAGCCCGCGCTTGACCGCGCCGATCACCTGGCGCAACGGCCCATCGATCGCCTCGGCGATATCGCGGTTGCTCAGTTGCACGGTGCGCGGCAAGCCATCGTCGACGCTGCGGCCGGTCGCGTTCATCTGCTGCAGCGGTACGTCGTGCACCGCCGAGCCGATGTTCTTCTTCAGGTGCTCGGCGGTCTGCTCGCCGAGCAGCACGCCATACAGATTGCGCACGTAGCTGATGATCGCCGCATCGAAATTGTCGCCGCCGACGCGCACCGAGCCGCTATACGCGGTGCCGCCGAGCGCGATCACGCCGACTTCGGTGGTGCCGCCGCCGATGTCGACCACCATCGAGCCGGTCGCGGCGCTCACCGGCAGACCGGCGCCGAGCGCGGCCGCGAGCGATTCGCCGATCAGGCTGACTTTCCACGCGCCGGCCGCTTCGGCGGCTTCGCGAATCGCGCGGCGCTCGACCTGGGTCGCGCTTTCGGGCACGCAAACGATAAACGCGGCGCGCCGGCTAAACAGCGAACGCGGGCGCGCCATATCGACGAATTGCCGAATCATGTGTTCGGCGGCGGAGAAATTGGCGATCACGCCGTGACGCATCGGCCGCACCGTTTCGAGGTTGAGCGGCGCGCGGCCGAGCAACTGGCGCGCCTCGGTGCCGATCGCGGCAATGCGTTTGGGTCCGTCCGTGGGATCTTTCTCGAAGCAGACGACCGACGGCTGATTCAGCACGATGCCGCCGTCGTCGGTATAGATAAGCGTGTTGGCCGTGCCGAGATCGACCGCCACGGCGTGGCGGAACAGTCGCTCGAAGAGCGGGTAATGCGGCGTCGGTCTGGCCATAGGCAGGCTCTGATATGTCGTTATCCGCCGTCTCAGGCGGTCTGAAAATGCGCCCCCGGAACCCCGAAACCGCGCGTGACGCCCCGCTGGGCGCTGCGCTTCGTGCGCGGCGGGGTGATTTTCAAGCCAATGCCCGTATAACGGCAAGCAGATCGGAATCTTTAGCGCCTGTTTTATTACAGCTGTATCAATCGCGCGACACCGTGCCCAGCGCGTGCTGTAACGCCGTGCGGCCAAGCTCGACGCCGTCGGCGGTGATCGTATGGCCGACGCCGGGCAGCACGTACGCGTCGAGCGGATAGCCCGCCTCGCTGAGCGCGTCGGCCGCATGTTCGAGCTCGCGCACCGGGATCACGTCGTCGTCCTCGCCGTGAACCAGCGTGAGCGGCGTGCTTCGATTGGCCGACACGATCGCCGAGGCGAGCCGCCCTGAATACGCGAGCACGCCTGCCGCGCCCTCCGCGCTCGTCGCGGCGTGATGCAGCGCCATCATCGAACCTTGCGAAAAGCCGACCAGCGAAAGCCGCTCGAAAGCGAGCCGCCAATGTGCGAGCTCGGCTTCGAGCACGCTGCGCAGCGCCGGATAGGCGGCGGCGACGCGCGCCTCGCGATTCGCCTCGTTAACCTCGCGCAAACTGAACCACTGGCGGCCACCGAAGCCGCCGTCGAACGCATCGGTGCCGTCGAGCGATACGAACGCGGTATCCGGAAGGGCTTCGCTCCAGATATCGGCGAGCGGCATCAGATCGCGCGCGTTGCTGCCCACGCCGTGCAGCAGCACGACGAGGCCCTTGGCGGGTGCGTTCAGCGGCGCGCGGCGCCAGCCGTGTTCGAATTGTTGCCAGGCCATTGCGGTTTTCCTTTCTCGGTTGAATTTGCGGGATTGGCGGTTTTCCTGTCTAGCCGCGGGATCAGACGTAGACAGCGTCGGCGGCTTCATGCAGCCGCGGGCAGCCTCAGCCGCGAGCATACGCCGCGGGCCGGTTTTGCGCCGCCGGGACGCCGCATCCGCCGTGCCTGCCGTCGACGCGCGGCGGCGAATGCAGGTATGCTCATGCAACCATCCAACGGAGCCGCCGTCGCGGCGCTCCCGCCCACGGCGCATCGCGCACCCGGCAGATCGAACACGCCGATGCGCCCGGTCCGCCGCCCGCATCCGGAGAAACCGTTTGAGCCAGCCCAACGACGCGCCCGCTTCTGCGTCTGCTTCCGCGTCTGCTGCCGCGCCGCCTTCCGGGCCGCCGTCGCAGCCCCCCGCCCCACCGCCGCTCGAAGGCGGCAAGCTGGTTCTCGCCACCATCGCCGTCGCGCTCGCGACCTTCATGAACGTGCTGGACACGTCGATCGCCAACGTCGCGATTCCGACGATTTCCGGCAACCTCGGCGTCTCGGTCGACGAAGGCACATGGGTCATCACCGTGTTCGCGGCGGCCAACGCGGTGTCGATCCCGCTGACCGGCTGGCTGACGCAGCGCATCGGCCAGATCAGGCTGTTCGTCGGCGCGATCCTCGGCTTCGTGGTCGCGTCGTGGTTGTGCGGGATCGCGCCGACGCTGCCGATCCTGCTACTCGCGCGGGTATTTCAGGGCGCGGTGGCCGGCCCGCTGATTCCGCTGTCGCAAGCGATTCTGCTCGGCTCGTATCCGAAGGAGAAGTCGTCCACCGCGCTCGCGCTATGGGCGATGACCGCGACCGTCGGCCCGATCGCCGGGCCGGCGCTCGGCGGCTGGATCACCGATAGTTACAGCTGGTCGTGGATTTTCTACATCAATATTCCGGTCGGCCTGTTCGCGGCCAGCATCACGTGGATGATCTACCGCACCCGCGAATCGCCGACGCGCAAGCCGCCGATCGACGTGGTCGGCCTCGGCCTGCTGATCACCTGGGTCGCGTCGCTGCAGATCATGCTCGACAAGGGCAAGGACCTCGACTGGTTCGCCTCGCCGCTGATTGCGATTCTCGGCCTCGTCGCGCTGATCAGCTTCGCGTTCTTCCTCGTGTGGGAGCTGACCGAGCAACATCCGATCGTCGATTTGCGGCTGTTCCAGCAGCGTAATTTCCTCGGCGGCACGATTGCGATCTCGATCGCGTATGGGGTGTTCTTCGGCAACCTCGTGCTGCTGCCGCAATGGATGCAGGAGTATCTGAATTACCGCTCGGTCGACGCCGGTCTCGTCACCGCGCCGCTCGGCATTTTCGCGATCATTCTCGCGCCGGTGCTGGGGCGCGTGATGCCGCGCTCTGACTCGCGCGTGATCGCGACGCTCGCGTTCGTCGGCTTCGCGATCGTGTTCTATATGCGTTCGAAGTACGTGATCGAAATCGACACCTGGCACCTCGTGCTGCCGACGCTGCTGCAAGGCATCCCGATGGCGCTGTTCTTCGTGCCGCTCACGGCGATCATTCTGTCCGGCCAGCCGCAGAGCCGGATTCCGGCCGCCGCCGGTCTGTCCAATTTCGTGCGGGTGTTTTGCGGCGCGGTGGGCACGTCGATCGCGGGCACCGTGTGGAACAGCCGCACGATACTGCATCATGAGCGGCTCACTGAACAGGCGTCGATCGACAACCCCGCGTTCGCACAGCAGATCGATACGACGCGGTCGCTGCTGCATCTGAATATGCAGTCGGCGCATGCGCTGTTCGACTTCACCGTGAACACGCAGGCCGCGATGATGGGCCTGAACGATATCTTCTATATCTCGGCGATCATCTTCCTGCTGATCATTCCGTTGATCTGGATTACGCGGCCGGTCAAAGGCGGCGGTGGCGCGGATGCGGCGGGCGCGCATTGAGCCGGTTGGGAGCCCGGCGGCGCGGCGGCCTGTTCTCGCGTCAGCGGAAATAGCGCGCCGGCGTGTCGCCGAACGCATCGCGAAACACCGCGATAAACGACGACACATCGCTATAGCCGACTTCGAGCGCCACCTGCGTGACGCTCTCCCCGGCGCCCAAATGTTCGAGCGCGGCGAGCAGGCGCAACTGCTGACGCCATTGACCTAACGTCTGCCCCGTTTCCTTCGCGAACAGACGCGCCGCGGTGCGGGCGGTCACGCCGGCGGCGGCGGCAAGTTCCTCGAGTACCCGCGCTTGCGCGGGATTTTCACTGAGCGCGTCGGCGATGCGCCGCGCGCGCGGATCGCTCGGCCAGTTCAGGCCCAATGGCGTCGCGGGCAAGGTCGCGAGGCGATCCAGCAGCACTTGCAGAAGACGCTGGCCGGGTTCGTCGGGGGAATGCCGATGCGGCAGCTCGGCCGCGACGGCCAATAGCGCCTGCACGAGCGTATCGGGGATCAGCGCGCCGGTTTGCGCCGGCAGCGGCGCGGCGCCAGCGGCGGTGGCGAGTGCCGTGTCGGCGTCCATTGCAACGTACAGCGCATACAGTTGAACCGGGCGCGCCGCGTGCAGACAGTGCAGCGTATTCGCGACGAGCCACAATGCACGGCCGGGCGGCACGACCCATCGGCCGGCGTCGGTGCGCACCGTCAGCACACCGTCGCTCACGTGAATCAGCCGCGCGCGCCGGTACGCGCGCCACGGTTCGTCCAGCGTCTCATGGCGCTCGCCGACCACGAAGACCGCTTGCTCGATACCGTCCGGATCGAAGGCTTCCATCATGGTGTCCGCTCTTTCGCCGCGTGGCTTCCGCGAAGGGAGCAAGATTAGCACGCGCGCGGCAGCGGGCCTGTGGTTCGGCGCTTCGGCACTCCGGCAAGCAGCCGGGTCAGGCGACGGCAAGTTCACGCGAGCGCCCACCGCGCCCGCAAAGCGCCTCAACCTCGGCTACGGTCGCCGAACAGCGCGGCAAGACCGGCCGGCGAGCTGAACACCGCATCGGCATCGTGGCCCGCGCCCGCGATCCGGTGCAGCGGATGCGCGCGCCCCGCAATACTGCGCGCCTCGATATAGCGTGCATAGGCGAGGCCGCGCGCGAGCCGGTGCCGCCCCTGCGCCATCGCCGCGCACGAACGGTCGAGCGCCGGATGTCGCGGATCGCAATCCTCGTCGCCCAACAGCAGCGTCACGTCGCGACGCAGATATGCGCGTTCGAGTCCGTTTTCGCCCAACGCCGCCGCGCTGTCCAGCGCATACGCCGGCAGCGCGCCGAGGCCGTACTTCCAGTCGTTGAAGCCCGCGCAGCGCGCCGCGTCGTAGCGCGCAAAGCCGCCGTCGCCGGCCGGCCGCAGCGTATCGAAATAGACATACGACGATGGATTCGCAATCACGTAGCGCACGTTGACGCCGCGCGCGCTCAGCGGCGCCTCGCCCTGCGCGACGACCGCATAGCGCTGCGCGACCTGCGCGCCGCCCGAGTGGCCCGCGACGACCACCTCGCGCAGCGCCGGGAAGCGGCTCACATCGGCAAGCGCCGCGAACAGCGCGTCCAGCACCGCGAACGAACTGACCGGCGCGGGCGCGAGCGCTTCGTCGCCGCCCATCCAGCCGGTCCATTCCCAGCGCAGCGTCGACGCGGGCGCGTCGTGCGCATCGACGTCCGCGGCGGCGAGAAATTGCGGCACGACGAGCAGCGTGTCGTCCGCATCGGGACCGGCCGCCGCGCGCGCGCGGCGTGCCAGTTCGAAATACACGTCCGCGTTGCGCAGCCGGCCGTGCAGCAGAATCACCGCGCGTTCGACGCGCGGCTGCGGCGCATCCCACTCGCCGCTCGCGAAGAACGGCACGGTGCCGGCGCCGCGCGGCGTGGCGACAGTCAGGTGTTGCGATGCGATCACGGCGACGGGCCGTTCGTTCGGCGCGCGTTCGTCGTGTGCGGGGTGCGGCACGGTCATGAAGCGGAAATCCTCGTGGTATGAGTGCCGTCGCTGCCCAGCTGCGGGTGTCCCCTGCGGGACAGGCCCACCAGCGCGAGCGATACGAATCCGGCAAAAATCAGATAGAACGCGGGCGTGAGGCTGCTGCCGGTCAGCCTCGTGAGCCCGGTGATCGTGAACGGCGCCATCCCGCCGAACAGCGTAACGGCGATGTTGTAGGACAGCGCAACGCCGGACGAGCGGCTCTGCACCGGGAACAACGTCGCCAGCATCCCCGGATGCGCGCCGGACATCGCGGCAAGAAACACCGTCGACACCACCTGCGCGATAAACAGACGCTCGGCCGACGGCGCGGACACGACATAGACGAACAGCGGATACGCGCACAACATCCACGCGAGCGTGACCGGATAGAACAGCCGGTACGCGCCGTATTTATCCGCGAGCCGCCCGGACAGCGGGAACAGGAACAGGTTGAGCACGCCGCAGAAAAACGCGCCGCGCAGCGCGACCGCGAGCGGCAGATGCAATTGACGCTCGACATACACCGCGAGATACGAATGCCACACGTAGTTGGTCGCGGCGCCGACGGCGATCACGCCCATCGCGCAGAACGCGGCGCGGCCATTGGCGCGGCAGAACTCGCGCAACGACACGCGCGGCGGCTTGCCCGCGCGCTCGCGCAACTCGACGAATTCCGGCGAATCGGCAACCCGGTGGCGAATATAGAAGCCGATCGGACCGGCCAGCGCGCCGCACAGAAACGGCAGCCGCCATCCCCACGCCACCAGCGACGCATGCGACAGATGTGTGGTCAGCAGATAGCCGGTGCCCGACGACAGCAGCAACGCGAACGACTGCGCGCTCATATTGAAGCTGCCGTAGAACATCTTGCGGCCCGGCGGCGCATATTCGACCAGCATCGCCGACGCGGTCGCGAACTGGCCGCCCACCGACAGCCCCTGCAACACGCGCGCAAGAATGACGAGCGCGGGCGCCAGATAGCCGATGCGCGCGAAGCCCGGCGTCAGCCCCATCAGCAGCGTGCTGGCCGCCATCGACATGATCAGCAGCGACAACGCGCGGCTGCGGCCCACCCGGTCCGCGTAGATACCGAGCAGAATGCCGCCGAGCGGACGCACGACGAAGCCGATCGCAAACGTCGCGAGCGTCAGCATCAACGACACGAAGCCGCTGCCCGTCGGGAAAAACACCTGCGCGATGATCTTCGAGAAGTAACCGTAGATCAGAAAGTCGAACCATTCGAGGCCGTTGCCGAGCACCGACGCGAAGATCGCGCGACGCACCATCGACGCGGACAATTGCGGCCGGTCAGGTTCGGTGCTGACGACCTGCGGCGCGCGAGTCCCTCGGGCCGCGCTCATGATGCGCACCCCGGCACGCCGTATATCGCATGCAACGCGCAGGCGGACGTCAACATGCGCGCGCCGTCGTGTCCGACACCGGGCACGATATGCAACTGCTGATTCAGCCCCCGCGGATGACGGGCGCGCAGGTAATCGAAATACGCTTCGGCACGCGCGACCCGCTGCGGGCCCTGCGCCTCGGCCGGGCAACTCTGGTCGAGCGCTTTCTGCCGCGGATCGTCGTCCTGGCCGCCGACCAGATAGTCGACGCGGCGCGCGACATACGCGGCTTCGAGCTGCGCGGGCGTGCGCTCGGCCAGATACGCGGGACGCTTCTGCATCCCGTATTTCCAGTCGTCGAAACCGGGACAGGTGGCCGGATCGAATGGCTTGCCGTCGTCGGCGGGCCGTTGCGCATCGAAGTATGCGTACGACGACGGGCTCGACACCACGTAGCGCAGCGCGATCCCGTCGCGGGCGAGCGCGCCCGTCTCGCGCGCGGCGACCGCATAGCGCTGCACGACCTGCGCGCCACCGGAATGGCCGGCGAACACGACTTCGCGCAGATCGGGGAAGCGCCGGCGATCGGCGAGCCGTTCGACGATCGCGTCGAGCGCCGTGTACGAACTCAGCGGCACCGGCGCGACGGCGGGCTCGCCGGCCATCCAGCCGTTCGCGTCCCAGTGCAGCAGATCGGCGGGCTGCGAGCGCGCGCCGAAATCGAGCGTGGCGAGAAACTGCGGCGCGATCAGCAACGTGCCGTTGGCGTCGGCATCCGCCGCGTGCTGGTCTCGCGCGGCGTCGCGGCCCTGCTCCGCGCTGTGGAAATAGCGCTCCGCATTGCGCAGCTTGCCGTGAATCACGATCACCGCGCGCACGATGCCCGGCAGCGGCCGGTTCCAGTCGCGCGAGATATACAGCGGCAATTCGGCGACACCGGCCGCCGTATCGATCCGCATCCGCGTGTCGGAGATATGCGAGACCGGGCGCAGGTGCGGGTTATAGGCGTGCATGCTGGCCACGTCCGCCGCGCTCGCGTGCGCGGCGGCAGCCAGCGCAACGGCGCCGAGCGCGGCCGCGCGGACGGTGCGCGCCCGCGTGCGTATCGCTTTGCCATCGGCTTCGGCCGCGGCTGCGCGATGATCGAGACCGCGCCGCGCGCGATGAAGAATCGGCTCAAAACTCATTCGTACGGCTCCTCGGGATATCCGGCCACGCGCCATTCGCATCGCGCGCGCCGGCCCTCGCATCAACGGATCAAACGATTAGAACTGGTGGTACATGCCGATCGTGATGCCGGTCTGGTTCGAAGCGAACGCGGTGTCGGCGGTCGTCCCTACCGGCGTGAACACGCCGTTCGCGCCGCGCGTCGCCTGCGCGTACGCGACGGTCGCATACAGCGCGGTGCGCTTCGACAGCGCGTACTGCGTACTCAGCACACCCATCCACGTATTGGAATTGCCGGGCGTCTTGTCCTGCACGTAGTAGTAAGCAGCGGTCGTCTTGATATGGCGCATCACAGGGTAGCGGACACCGGCGAACCACAGCGCCTGAGCCTCCGACGCTCCCTTCGTCGGGTTGTACAGATAGTGCTCGTAGCCCGCCTTCAGCGTCGCTTTGCCGATATCCTGCCGGACCGTCAGGCTCAGGTTGCGCGATTTCGTCCATGTGTTGCTCGAATTGAGCGCGCCGTTGCGGTAGTCGTACGCGATGGCGGCGCCGAACGAGCCGCCATCGTAATCGAGGCCGCCGCCGTACGCCGCGCTGCTCTGGAACGATGCGGCGTTGCCGCCGAAGCTGTAGCCGGCAATCGCGGTCAGCCCGGCGAAGTGCCCGACATACTTGACCATGTTGGGATTGCGCGCGCGGAACGAAAAGCTGTTCTCCGAGCCGGTGGTCGGAAACCACGTGTATTGCGGCGAGAACGCCATCGGATCGTAGTGCAGCAGCACGTCGTACATCGGCGTGTATTGCAGGCCGAACGACAGCGAGCCGTAGGTCTGATTCGTCAGGCCGACGGCCGCGGTGCGATTGAACAGCGTGCCGGCGGTCGCCTGGGTGCCGTCGTTCGAGTTGAAGCCGGACTCGAGCACGAACCATGCGGCGTTGCCGCCGCCGAGCGACTCCGTGCCGCGCACGCCGAACCGCGAGTTATGGATACCGCCGGAATTCATCCGTACGAGCGAGTCGCCGTTCTTGTTCGCATGCGTCAGATATTCGACGTTGGTATCGATCACGCCGTATAGCGTCACCGAACTGCCTGCGGGGGCGCCCGTCGTTGTCAACTGCATCGCTTCGTCGACGTCGTCCTGTTGCGCGACAGCGGATGCCGATACACAGCCGGCAAGCAGCGCGATGGCTGCGGCATGGTGCTTTTTCAAAACGGTCTCCTTGATGTTGTTTTCGTCGCCTGGCGGTTTCCAGCGGCGCCGCAGGTCATGGCGCACGGACTGACGAAACTCGAGCGCCATCGTAAGGAGCGCCGATGCAGATGTAAAATATCTATTTCATAGTATCTCCATATTTTATAAATATGGATTGCCGGCCTCCCCTTGCATGGCGCGAGCCGACACTGTTTTCACCGCCGGAGCCGTCCATGGAACTGCGTCATCTTCGTTATTTCCTCGCGGTCGCCGAGGAAGGGCAATTCACCCGTGCCGCCGAGCGCCTCGCGATCCAGCAGCCGCCGCTGTCGCAGCAGATCCGCCTGCTCGAGGAGGAAATCGGCTTTGAATTGTTCGCGCGTCTGCCGCGCGGCGTCGAATTAACGCCGGCCGGCAAGGCGTTCGCGCAGAGCGCGGAACAGGTGCTAGGCATGCTGCGGCAAGGCGTCGCCCACGCACGGCGCATCTCGCGCGGCGAGCTCGGCGCGATCGCGATCGGCCTCACCAGCTCCGCCGGCTTTCATCCGGTCACGACCGACGCGATACGCGCATTCAACGCCGATCACCCCGGCATCGAAATTACGCTGTCGGAGTTGAATGCCGCCGAGCTGATCGAGCGGCTGTTGACGGGCCAGCTTCATGTCGCGTTTTTGCGCAAGCCGGTTGAAACGCCGTCCGGAGTCGCCTTCGAACAGTTGCTCGATGAGCCGATGGTGGCGGTGCTGCCGGTCGGTCACCCGCTGCTGGCCGCCGCCGATGAAGCCCGTCCGACGATAGCGTTGAAGGCGCTCGCGCAGGAAGAATTCATCCTCGTGCGGCGTCCGGGCGCGCCCGGCATGTATGCGGATTTTCTGGCGGCCTGCCGTCGCGAGGGGTTCGAGCCGCATGTCGCGCGCGAGGTGCCCCGGATGCTTACCGGCATTCACATGGTGGCGGCCGGACTGGGCGTAACGCTGGTGCCGGCGTCGATGCAGCGTTACGACCACAAAAGCGCGGTGTTTTGCCCGTTGACCAGCGATGCGGGCTTATCGGCGCCGCTGCATCTGGCCTATCCGGTCGTGATGCGCGACCCGGCCGCGGCGCGCTTTGTCGAATTCGTCAGGCAGCGCGGGTGGCCGGGCGAATATCTGCACGAGCGAGGCCGCTGAGGCGCGCCTGTGCCGCGGCGCGGGTTGGGCATCGGCGCGCGGCGAAGCGCCCCGCGCACCGTATCGCGCCCGGTGCCGCTGCACGGATCAGTTGGCTGAGCGCGGCATTGCACGCAAGCCCATCATTTCACGCGCCTGCGCCGGCGTGGCCGGCTCATAACCCATTTCCCGTACGAGTCGCACGACGCGCTCGGTCAATTGCACGTTCGTCGCGAGTTCGCCGGGACCGTAATACAGGTTGTCCTCCAGACCCACGCGGACGTGACCGCCCAGCAATAGCGAGTTCATTGCCGAAGGCAACTGGGCGGGGCCGATTCCGCTTACACAGAAGATGCTGCCCTTCGGCAGCAGATCCACTATCGACTGCAGTACGCGCGGCGTGTAAGGCATCGCGTTCTGGAAACCGCGATGCGCGCCGAGCACGATATTGACGAAGAATGGCTCGGTGTCGAAACCGGCAGCCGTGAGCGCCGCGACGTCCTGCACAATATGCGTCGGACTGAAAACCTCCCATTCGGGCTTGATGCCCCGTTTCTTCATTTCGGCAGCGAGCTGCTTCGATCGCCGCGGCGACGTGTGCATCAGCAGTTCCTTGTCGTCGAAGCTCGCGATGATGGTCGTCGCGTCGAGCGTGCACATTTCAGCGCCTGCCTCGAGTCCCTTCAAACGTTGTTCCCACAGAATTTCCCAATAGCCGTTCGGCGCCTGCGCGATCATGTCGCCGTGCACGCCGCCGCCCGTCGAGTTGTTGATGACGATGTCGCATCTCTCGCGCACGCGCGCGTTGATGTCGCGGTAGATCGACGGGTCGCAGGTTGCACCGTCGTCGGGCCGCCGCGCGTGGATGGCCGCGACGCTCGCGCCGGCATTGAAGCAATCGTAGACGTCACGTGCGATTTCGTCCGGCCGCGTGGGCAAATGAGGGTTCTGCTGCTTGTGCGCCATGCCGCCGGTGGGCGCGATCGTCACGATCACCTTGGGTTTGCTCATGTCTGCTGTCTCCGGAAAGGGTTGCGTCGAAAATTTATTTTGATCGAAGAACAGTTTATTATTGTTCAACGTACAATAAAATTTATTCCCGCCTCACAAGAGCATCAACCTGGGGATAACGTGAGTCTCGCGATTCCAGGCAAGGCTCGCCGGTCCCGCACCTTTCATGGATACCGCAACATGAACGACTCCGTTTCACGCAAGGGCCGCATCCAGACGGTTACCGGCCTGATTGAACCCGCTACGCTCGGCCGCGCGCTGATGCATGAACATCTGCTGATCGACCTCGTGCCGCCACGGCTTGCCGAGGATGCCGGTCACGATCAGACGGAAATAGACGTCTGCAATTGCTGGAAGATCAACTACGGCCAACTGCCGTCGTTGAAGAATTACCGGCTCGATCAGAAGGACGTCGCGATCGGGGAACTTGCGGAAATGCGAGCCGCGGGCGGCACGGCGATCGTCGACCTGACCACGGGCGGTCTGAAGCCCGATCCCGAAGGCCTCGTGCACATTTCACGCGAAACCGGCGTGCACGTCGTGATGGGCTGCGGTCATTACGTGCACGAGTATCAGGACCCCATGAACGCACGGCGCAGCATCGACGACTTCGCGCGAGAAATGGTCGCGCAAATCACCGAAGGGGCATGGGGCACGCCGGTGCGCGCGGGAATCATCGGCGAGATCGGCTGCCAGTCGCCATGGACCGGGCAGGAAAAACGCGTCGTACATGGCGCATTGATCGCGCAGCAGGAAACCGGCGCGGCGCTCAACATTCATCCGGGGCGTCATGCGGATCAACCGCAGGAAATTGCCGACACGATCCGCCGCCTCGGCTTTCCGCTGGAGCGCGTCATCATCAGTCACATCGACCGCACGATCTTCGACGACGCGCGCCTGCTGCGACTCGCCGATTCAGGCTGCGTGATCGAATTCGATCTGTTCGGCTGGGAGCAAAGCGCCTATCCGATGTCGGATATCGACATGCCCAACGACGGCGCCCGCCTGCGCATGGTGCGCATGCTGTTCGATCGGGGCCATGCCGAGCGCGTGCTGATCAGTCACGACATCTGCACGCGCACGCGTCTGGGCCGTTATGGCGGGCACGGCTACCAGCACATCTTCGCCAACATCGTGCCGCGGATGCTGCGGCGCGGCTTTACGCAAGACGAGATCGACACGCTGCTGATCCACAATCCGCGCCGTCTGCTCACCTTCGTGTAAAGCCGCCGGCAGGCTCGCCGGCCATCACTTCGCCAGCATCCGCTCCATGCCGGCGATCGCGACTTCAACGAAGGTCTCGAAGCTCGAATCGAGCGGTACTTCGCTGCCGCTTTGCCAGCGCACGATGAACGCGCGGTTCGCGAGCGCGGGCAAATGGCGGGCGAGCGTCGGGTATTCGAGTGCGCGAATCTCGTGGACTTTTTCCTGAAGCTGGCGCGTCCAGGTGGCGAGGTCGTCGACAGGCAGAGGCGCGAATTCGAGCGTTGCGAAACCAACCATAGTTGCGACCACCACGTTGTACATGTCGACGAGCCGCGCTTCGTCACAACCGGCCTGCAGCAGCGCCGCGAGAATGCGGTCGATCAGCAGCGGGCTCAGGCTCGCGTTGGAAACGAGCTGCGCGCCCACGAGCTGAGCGACGTTCGGATGCTGCTGCACCGACTTGCGATAGCGCTGGAACAATTCGCGAAACCAGTCCTGCCAGCCGAGTTTGCCGATTTCCGGCGTGACGCCCGCCATGGTCGCTTCGACCACGGCCGCGAGCAGTGCGTCGCGATTGGGCACGTGCCAGTAGACCGCCGTGGGATACACATCCAGCTGGCGCGCCACTTCGCGCAGGCTGAAGGCCGTCAAGCCGTTCTGGTCGATCTGCTCGATGGCGGCCGCGACAATCCGCTCGCGCGTCAGCCCCTTGTCGGCCGCTTCCGCCTTCTTTCCTGCCGGGGCGCTGCCGCGTTTCGCCGGCACCGGCTTCGCGCCGCCGCGAGCCGCCGTTTTAGCCGTGGGTTTCGTCGCGCGCCGTGCGGCGTCGCTCGCCACGGCTTTCGCCGCCTTCGTGGCGAATTCCTTCGTGGTTGCCATTTTCTTCACGTGTGAGCCGTTTTGTCGATGAGGTCTCGCACCGCCAACGCTGGCGGAGGTCGGACAAGGATTTCATTGTATATCGCACAACTGTCTCTTCATCGCCACGCCCGCCCGCCTTCGTTTATTTCCTGGTTGCATTTCAATTTTGACCGCCATATAACTCCACCTTGTTCACTGAACAATAAAACCATGTTTAAAGAACAATCCAACGGTTGACAGCGGTCAGCCGGGACATTCCTCACGACGGGTATCGGAGATCGTTATGAAATGGAAGGTGTTGGGGAGCGCAATGGGTCTGATGGCGGCAGGCGCCGCGGCGCATGCGCAATCGTCAGTCACGCTGTACGGCGTGATCGACGACGGCGTCACGTTCGTCTCGAATCAGGGCGGGCACCAGGCGTACCGCATGGACGACAGCATCAGCCAGGGCAACCGCTTCGGCTTTCGCGGCGCGGAAGACCTCGGCGACGGCCTGAAAGCGATCTTCAACCTCGAAGGCGGTTTCAATCCCAACACCGGCGCGTCGCGCCAGGGCGGCCTGCTGTTCGGGCGCCAGGCGTATGTCGGACTTCAGAGCGAGCGGTTCGGCACGCTCTCGCTCGGCCGCACCTATGACCAGATGACGACGACGCTGATCCGCTACCACTCGGGCTATTGGTCCGGTATCTACGCGTTCGACGTGGGCGATCACGACCGCATCTCAGGCAACTGGCTCAACAACGTCGTGACTTACGTGAGCCCGACCATACGCGGCCTGCATTTCTCCGCGCAATACGCGTTCAATTCTCTGAGCGCCCCCGCGAACAACTACGGGACCGCCTACAGCCTGAGCGCGGCATACGAGCGCGGCCCGTTCAGCATCGGCGCGGCGACCACCAGCATTCACGCCTACACGGTGAGCCCGGGCAGTAGCCTGGGTGTGAGCAGTTTCCTCGGCACGGACGTCGCGTTTTCGTCGAAAGCGCTCGTCGTCGACCGCTATCGCACTGCCGGCATTGGCGCATCGTACGACTTCGGCGTAGTCGGCATCTCGGGTCTATACACCAACACACGCTACGAAACGGGTCCGAATGCATCGACCACGCAAAGCTTCAACGCGACCGTGCACGGCACGCTGCGTCCCGATGTGTTGCTCGCGGGCGGTTACGTCTATTCGAAGATGTCGCCGTATCAATGGAACGAATTCAATGCCGTGCTCGACTATCTGCTCTCGAAGCGCACCGACGTCTATCTGAGCGCGAACTACAGCAAGGCGAACGGCGGCGCTCGCGCCGTGCTCGTAACGCTGCCGATCTCGGGCAATGACAGGCAGCTCGCGGTGCGCGTCGGCATTCGCCACAAATTCTGATTTTCGCCACTGCGCCAACTCAATCTTTTCGACATGCCGGAAGCGATCATGAACAGCAGCTCTTCTCACACAGCAAGCTTCGAAGCCGATTCGCCCGCCACGATCCGCGCCGAGCAGCGGCGCGCCATCGGCGCAGGCATGGTCGGCTACATCCTCGAGTGGTTCGACTTCGGCGTATACGGCTTTCTCGCGGCCATCATCGCGAAAAATTTCTTCCCGTCGGCCGACGACTTCACTTCGTTGCTGGTGTCCTTCGGCGTGTTCGGCGTCGGCTTTGTCGCGCGGCCTATCGGCAGTCTCGTACTCGGCCGCATCGCCGACGTGCGCGGCCGCCACATCACGCTCGCCATGACGATGATCCTGATGGCGGCCAGCACCGTCGCGATCGGGCTGCTGCCGACGTATCGGCATATTGGCATCTGGGCACCGGTGCTGCTCGTCGCGGCACGGCTGGTGCAAGGCTTCGCGGCGGGCGGCGAATGGGGTACGGCGGCGGCGTTCCTCGTCGAATGGGGTGGCGCGAACCGGCGCGGTTTCTTCGGTGCATTCCAGCAGTCGAGCATTGCAGCCGGCCTGCTGCTGGGTTCGCTCGCCGCGGCGATCCTGAGCAGCACGCTCGACCCGGACGCCCTGGCGTCCTGGGGCTGGTGCGTCCCGTTCTTCCTCGGCGCGCTGCTCGGGCCGGTCGGCATGTACGTGCGCCGCGGCGTGCGTGAATCGCCTTCCTACGAAGCCCAGTCGGCGCATGCGCACAAGCTGCGCGCGGCGCAATTTGCAAGATCGCTTTTTCACGCGTTTTCGTTCGTGATCTTCTGGGCCGTGAGTTCGTACATGGTCGCCGTCTATATGCCGACCTTCGCAAACAAATATGCGCACATTTCACGCTCCGAGGCGTTGTGGACCAGCACGGCGTCGCTTGCCACGGTGATGATCGCCGCGCCGCTGATGGGTGCGCTGTCCGATCGGATCGGCCGCAAGCCCGTGCTGCTCGCGAGCTGCCTGTTCTTCGTCGTGCTGTCGTATCCGCTCTATGCGTTCATTGCGTCCGGCATCGGTTTCATGACGTTCTTCTGGACGCAACTGTTGATGAACGTGGTCTTCACCATGTATTCGGGTGCGGGACCAGCGGCGCTCGCGGAAATGTTCCCCACGCACGTACGCTCGACCGGCGTGGCGTTCGGCGGCGCGCTCGCCACGATCCTGGGCGGCTTCTCGCCGTTCCTCACGACGTGGACGATCGCCTCCAGCGGCGCCAGCGCGAACGCGGGCTGGCTGCTCGCAAGCAGCGCACTCTTCACGTTGCCCGCGCTGGTCGTCATGAAGGACCGGGCACGCGAAAAGACGATCTGATGCCGATATCGCCGCCCATGGTATTTTATTGTTCACCGAACAATAAAACATTGGTTATAGTTATCCATCTCACGAAGCAGGAAATCACGGAATGACGAGGTCGAACCTTACCGAAACGCATACAGACTCACGGGACGAAGCCGCAACGGTTGACGAAGCGCTCGCCGCAGCCGCGCATGCCTTCGCCGCGCGTAACCCGCGGAGCGCGCGGCAATACGAACGCGCGGTCGAAGTCATGCCGGGCGGCAACACCCGCTCGGTGCTCTTTTACGAGCCGTTTCCGCTCGCCATGGCAAAAGGCGAAGGCTGCCGCCTCTGGGATGCCGACGGCCATGAATATCTCGATTTCATCGCCGAGTTCAGCGCGGGAATATATGGCCATTCCAATCCGCGGATTCGCGCGGCGATCGAAGCGGCCATCGATGATGGTCTGAATCTCAGCGGTCACAATCTACTCGAATCGCGCTTGGCGAAAGCGGTATGCGACCGGTTTGCGTCGCTCGAATCCGTGCGTTTCACGAATTCGGGCACCGAAGCCAATCTGATGATGCTGGCGACCGCCAAGGCATTCACGGGCCGCGGCAAAATAATCGTGTTCGTGGGGGGATATCACGGCGGTGTGCTAACCTTTGCACGCGGCGCCAACATCGTCAACGTGCCGCACGAGTTTCTCTATGCCGAATACAACGATCTCGACAGCGTGCGGCGCCTGCTCGCCGACAACGCGTCCGAGGTGGCGGCGATCCTCGTCGAGCCGATGCAAGGCGCGTCGGGCTGTATCGTCGCTGACGAGTCGTTCCTGCAGGGCCTGCGCGAACTTGCGAGCACCCATGGCGCGTTACTGATGTTCGACGAAGTGATGACGTCGCGTCTCGCCCCGGGCGGCTTGCAGTCCACGCTTGGCATCGCGCCCGATCTCACTTCGCTCGGCAAGTACATTGGCGGCGGCATGTCGTTCGGCGCGTTCGGCGGTCGCGCCGACATCATGGCGCAGTTCGATCCGCGCAAGAGCGGCGCGCTTCAGCATGCGGGTACGTTCAACAATAACGTGATGACGATGGCGGCCGGTTGGACCGGCCTCACGCAGATCTATACGCCCGAAGCCGCGCGTGCGCTTACGGCGCGCGGCGACGCGTTGCGCGAGGCGTTGAACGCGCGCTTCGGCGCGGCGGGCGTGGCGCTGCGGTTCATCGGTATCGGCTCGCTGATGAATCTGCAGATCACCGCGCGGCCCGTGCGCTCGGTACGCGACATCGATGCGTCGAAGAACGTCTTCAAGGATCTGTTCTTCTTCCATCTGATCGAGCACGGCATCTATATCGCGCGGCGCGGCTATGTCGTGTTGAGTCTGCCCGTCGGCGATGCGGAAACGGCACGCTTCGAGTCGGCGGTGGCGGCCTTTATCGAACGCTATGCGCATATCCTGCCGCGCAGCGATCAAGCGGCGAGCTGACGGCATGGATATTGTCGAACTTTCCGCGCCGGAATTGCGGCGAATGATCGGCGGCAAGGAGATTTCGCCGGTTGAACTGACTGATTGCTGCATCGCGAGAATCGAGGCACTCGATCCGCATGTGAACGCAATGGCCGCCACGGACTTCGACGCGGCGCGGCAAGCCGCGAAAGTGGCGGAAAACGCCGTCATGCGCGGTGAAACGCTCGGATTGCTGCATGGCCTGCCGACGGGCATCAAGGATCTCGAAGCCACAGCCGGGTTGCTCACGACGCACGGTTCGCCGCTATATCGCGATTTCGTGCCCAGCGAAGACAACCTGCTCGTCGCCCGCCTGCGGGCAGCGGGTGCGATCGTCGTCGGCAAGACGAACGTGCCGGAATTAGGTGCGGGCGCGAATACGCGCAATCCCGTGTGGGGCGTAACCGGCAATCCGTTCGATCCGAATCTGAATGCGGGCGGTTCCTCGGGCGGCTCGGCCGTCGCGCTCGCGTGCGACATGCTGCCGGTTTGCACGGGCTCGGACACTGGCGGCTCGCTGCGCATCCCCGCGGCGCAGTGCGGCGTCGTGGGCTTTCGGCCGTCACCCGGGCTGGTGCCGAGCCCACGCAAACCGCTCGGCTGGACGCCGATCTCGGATTGCAGGTCATCGGACCGTTTCGCGGCGATCGACGTACGCTCGACATTTCGGCAGCGCTCGAGGCTGCGTTCGCGGGGTCGTCGGCACTGCGCAGGCCGCGCCCCGATTTGCAGCGCCTCGCGCGCACGATCGCGGAACCGTCGTTGAGATCACTCGCCACCTCAGCGGGCGATGCCGGAAGTCAAACCACGGTACGAAAGATCGGCCCGTCATTGGTCTGATACGCGCTCCATCACGTTCAGCCGCCTGATATTTACCCTTTCTCAACCGGGCGCCCGAGGCGGGTTGGACAGCGACGCAAGCGGTTCCAGCCAAGGCGGGTTGAGATTCACACGGATGGTCGAACGAATCGGTCCTCATAAAGGATCGCAATCGGACGGATCGCTGCAGCCAGCCCCCTGCGGTCTTTCCAGCTCGCGTAGTCGAGGCTGTTGCGAATCAGGTGAACGATGCAGGTCTGCAGCGTGGTCGCGGCAAACACGGCTGCCAGCGCTTCGGGCATGCCCTTGAGCCCATCGGTGACGGCGATCAGGATGTCATTGACGCCGCGTGTCCTGAGATCGTTGAAGACCTTCATCCAGAATTTGCGGCCTTCGGTGTTCTCGATCCACAGGCCCAGGAATGCCGTCACTTCGGCCATGACCTCGTCTGTCACTGAACTGATGAAGTCGTGAGAGACCGCCGTGCCGTACTGCTCCTGCGGAAATCCCTGAATCTCGCACACGGTCATACCCCGCGCGTCCCACGGGGACTAGCTTCGCGTCGTACATCGCCACGATCTTGTCGTCGAAGCCGGTGAAGCATCGTTCGTGTTTGGGAATCAGCAGCGGTTCGAAGCTGCCGTCACGGTCGCGAGGCACCTCGATACGGATCGGGCCGTCTTCGGTCAGGACTGTCCTGGCGCCCGTGCCGTTGCGCTGGTTGGTGACGGCAGCCGGTTTCACGGCACCGGGCGGATAGCCGAGATGATGGTTCATCTCGCCACCCAGCGCCCGCTCGATCAGGGCCTTCTTCAGGGCCAGCGTCGCGGCATCGATCGCGTCCGTCGCTAGCGTTGCAGGACCTAAAGCACCGACACCACTTCGAAATTTCAGCGCCCGCAAGTTTAAGCCCAAGTCCTGGCGGCGGTACATTCAACCCATTTTCAACTGAAGGATCTCCCTCGCATCTCTTGCGCAGGCAATGCTGCCGCCGAGCGAGATAACGATGTCCCGCGCCCGTTCGACCAACGCCGCGTTACTCTGGGCGAGCACCCCCTTAGACAGATAGAGGTTGTCTTCGAGCCCCACGCGCACGTGGCCACCCGCGAGCCACGATTGCGCGACCATCGGAAACTCATATCGCCCGATCCCGAACGCCCCCCACACCGCGCCGTCGGGCAACAGGCTGCGCGCGTAAAGCAGCGTTTCGGGCGATGCCGAAAATCCGTATTTGACGCCCGTCACGAGACTCCACAGTCCCGGACCTTCGAGCACGCCCGAGGCGATCAGATCACGCGCCAGATGCAGGTCGCCGGAATCGAATATCTCGAGCTCCGGCTTGACGCCCGCCGCGCGAATCGCGGCGGCCATCCGCGTGACGTTCTTCGGCGTGTTCACCACGATCTCGTCGCCGGAATTCATCGTGTTCAGATCGAGGCTGCAGATATCGGGGCGCAACGCGACGATATGTTCGACACGGCGTTCCGGCGCCATCAGCGTTGTGCCTGGCGCCGCCAGCTTCGGGTCGTCGTCGCGAGGAACGAAGCGGCCGCCGGGACCGGTAGTCAGATTGATGATGAGATCGCGGTTCTGCTCGCGGATGCGCTCGATCACCTCGGCATAGTGGGCAAGCTGCATCGATGGCCGACCGGTCACGGGATCGCGCACATGGATGTGCACGGCCGCCGCGCCCGCGGACGCGGCATCGAGCGATGCCTGCGCGATCTGGGCGGGCGTGACCGGCAGGCCAGGATGCTGATCGGGCCGCGTGATGTTGCCCGTGACCGCGCAGGTAATGATGGTTTTGCGTGCGTGCATGGTCAGGCGCCGTCCCGCGTGTAATCGCCCGAATTCGCGACGTACCCGCTGTCAATGAAGTCCTGGCGCGGAGGCGAGAACACATCGATCAGCAGATGCCGCCCATCGCCGATACCCTCGGTCGTATGAATCAGTTGCGCCGGAATCGCAATGAACGACGCGGGGCCAGCCGGCAGATGCTCATCGTCGCGCCACGCATTCGCGTTCGGCCCCCACGTCACGCGCAGGTGATGCACGTAGTGGCCATCGACGATCAGCGATCCCTGCTCGAAATCCGCGTGACTATGCGGGCTCAGCTTCGTGCGATCGCGCGCGCCGCGGTGATCGCTCCAGCTGATGCTGAGCGTTTCCGACTGCACGATCTTCAGCCGCGGCTTGCCGGCTGGCGGAGCAATCCGGTCGATATCGATCACATGCACTTCGCCCGCGCCGCGCGTGCGGCGATAGCCAGCGTCGCTGCCGACCAGGCGCGGGTCGGGCTGCGCATAGTCGTTCGCGTTGCAGGCCGCGTCGCCCGCCAGATCGGTGCGTGACGAAGCCACCAGGATCCCGCGATCGTTGCCGTTCACGCGCACCGACACCGCGCCCGCCGGAAGGATCACGACGCTATGGCCGCTCACCTGTATCGTGCCGTGTGGGATGCGCACATCGGCGCCGCCGTCGGGCAGCAGCAGCATCATTTCGTGCGTGCTCGACGCCTCGAGGACCTTGCCGCTTTCGAGCCATTGCACGATGAAGTTCTGCGCGCGCGCCGTCATGCCGGGCGCGAGGTCGTAAACGGCCGTCCCCCGCACGCTGTTGTCGATCGACGTACTCATGACTGCTCCTCGCTCGCGGCCACGCCGCCTTTGATAAAAACCCGTTTGCCCGTGGCGTAAAGCACTGCGTGACGTTCCTCGCTGGTCAGGAGCGCGGTGGCGTCGACCATGCGCTGCACCATGTCCGCATAGGTTCCCGACGACGTGCCGATATCCGAACCCCACATGATGCGATCCGCCCCGTACATATCGACCGCGCAGCGCAACACCTGATCGGCAGGCGTGTTCGTTTCCCGGTAGACATCGAGATTGATCGACGTGAACTTGAAGAAGATGTTCGGCTCCGCGCCGAGCGGCACGTAGCGCGCGTCGAAGCCGTAGTTGTCGTCCTCGACCTCCGGTTCGAGCATGTGATCGAGCACGACGCGCACGCGCGGAAAGCGCCGTGCAAGCGCGATGATGGCCGGAATTGACGGGCCGCCGCCGCCGATGGCGAGCACTTCGAGATCCATCACGAGGCCGAATTCGTTGCACACGGCCCACGTATCGAGCGCGCGCGGCGATTCGAGCCACGGCATGTCGCCGTCCGGCGTGCGCCCACCGAAGAACCGTACGCCCGCGAGCTGGTGCTTCGCCACGTATTCGCGGATCAGCGCGGGTGTGCGTTCGTCTTCGCCCTCGAGAATAACGACCGCCGAAAACACGTCCGGATGACGATCGGACGAATCGAGGATGTAGCGGTTGTCGTAGCGATAAATCATGCGCTTTTGCACGGCGACCGCGCCGGTTACGTTTTGTGCGGCCATCCACGGAAGCATGCGCGACACGTCGGGCACTTCGTTATGGGGATGCGGACCGTGCGCACCACCCGGCGTACCAATCACGCCGGGCAGGCGCGGCGGTGCATCGGACGGACGCTTCATCGGATTGCGCGGATATGCGGTCTGATCGTCGGCGACGAGATGCGCGTGCGAATCGAACAACACGATATCGGCGCGCGACGTTGAACCGGTTGAATCGAGTGAATCGGTTGAGGTCATCGGAACTCCAGATGTGGAACAGATTGAGATGGCATTTCAGAACTGATGGCGAAGGCCGAACGTGATGGCAGTCTGCACATCGCTCATCGAAGGTATTGCGGACGTGAGCGCGGCAACCGCGCGACGGCGTGTCGAATCGAAGCCGCCCGCGCTCTCGTGCAGCAGAGTGAGGTAAAGATCGGTACGCCTGGACAGCGTGTAGCTCGCGCCCGCGTTCCATTGCTGATAGCTCGCGCCGCTTTGTCCGGCGAACGAGCTGACACGCGTGTAGATGTAGGCGAGGCCCAACTGCAAAGCAGGCGTCACGCGATACTTGAGGTTGACTTCACCGGTGTTGAAGCTCACCGACTTGCCTCGCTCGCTGGCGGGCAGCGTCGAGGCCCCGACAGGGGTGGCGCCCAGATCGTCGAAACGGGTGTTTGTATAGATACCGCCGAGCGTGACAGGGCCGAGCGCATAGGAAAGACCGATGCCGGCGGTCTTTTGCGAGCCCGCGCTCGCGTAGCCGCTGAAAACCGGGCTCGTGATGTTGCTGCCGGCCGCGCTGCTGGTTGCGTTGTTGCCCCATAGCGAGTAGTTCGGATTCTTCGCCGACAGATACGCCGCCGCGACCTTGAATGGGCCGATACCGTAGTCGATACCGAACGAATAGATCTGGTTTTGCGTGAAGTTACCGGCCACGCCGCCGAGGCTGTAGGTCACGCCGACCTGTAGTCCGTGATAACGCGGGCTCACGTATTTGATCGCGTTATTCGCGCGTTCGGTGCCGTCAACGTCGTCGAGGCCGCCCGGGTGATAACCATAGCCGGCACCGCGCGCAGCCCAGTCGGAGCCGGACTCGAACGGTCCTAGATAAGTCGACAGCGTCAGATATTGCCGGCCGATCGTCAGCGTGCCGTACGGTGAATCGAGGCCGACATAAGCCTGTCGTCCGAATATCAGCCCGGCCTGCAGCGTGCCGTTTGCCGGGTAGAAGCCGTTTTCGAGCGTGAAGATCGCGCGATAGCCACCGCCGAGATCCTCACTGCCCTGCAAGCCGAAGCGCGAAGCGCTTTCGTTGCCGCCTCCGACCGCGTATTGCTGCTTGCCGCCCGCATTGGTGTTGTAGCGAAAGCCCATATCGATGATGCCGTAGAGCGTCACGCTGCTTTGCGCGTGCGCGCTTGCGGCAAGGCAGCAGAAGGCCGCCGCGAACAGGTGTTTGTGCATGGGTGTCTCCTCTCCTTTTTTGACGGCGAACTTGCGTCGCCCCTTCACGTTGTGTGCAGCGGGTCGTATGGTTCCATGCGACCGTCGGATCGACCAAGCAGCTTTCCTGGACTTTTCGCTCTGCGGAATGTACTGCGAGGCTCAAACCTCGCAATCAGGCAATTACCACATGGCGATCAGGCCATCGCCAACCACGGATTCCGCAGTACGGAATCCGTGAGATTGCGGCTGGCGAGACGGAAACATGCGTCGTAGGATGGCGCGGCACGACTCGGGAGCCGCGAGCGCCCGGGTCGATGACGAACCGGCGTCCGCAGGCGGACCTATAGACGAAAGCCGGCCCGATATACCTTGGAGGAGACATGGACAGTTCGATCGCGGGCGTCGCGGATGGCGCCCTGACCGCGCAGGATGAACAACTGATACGGCGCGTGTGGTGGCGCATCACGCCGCTCATCATGGCGACGTATCTAGTGTCGGTCATCGACAAGATGAACGTCAGTTTTGCGAAGCTGCAGATGGTGCATGACATCGGCTTGACGGAGACCGCCTACGGCCTCGCGTCGTCGCTGTTTTTCATCGGCTATCTGGCATTCGAGGTGCCGAGCGCGCTCGGCGTCCACCGCTTCGGCGCGCCGAAATGGTTCTTTCGCATCATGGTGAGTTGGGGCATCGCCACGCTCGCCATCGCGTATATCTCCTCGGGCACGATGTTCGCCGCGCTGCGCTTTCTGGTGGGCGCGGCAGAAGCGGGGCTTTATCCGGGCATCATCTATTACCTGTCGATCTGGCTACCTCGCCGCCATCAGGTCCGCGGGCTCGCGTTGCTCACACTCGGTAGCGCGCTCGGCAACACCCTCGGTTCCGCGTTCGGCGGTGCGTTGCTGTCCCTCGATGGCATGTGGCACTACGCCGGATGGCAGTGGGTTTTCATCATTACCGGGATGGTCGCGCTGATGGCCGCGCCCGTCGTACTGTTCGCGCTGCCTGAGCGCGCGGAAACCGCACGGTTCCTCGCCCCCGACGAGCGCAATCGCCTCACCCGGATGATTGCCGACGAGGCGCCCGGCACGAGTCATAGCGGCAATATCTGGACCGTGCTGGCCGACCGTCGCGTGCTGGTGCTCGCGCTCGGCTACGCGGTGTTGAGCATTTCGCTGAACGGCGTGATCTATTGGCTGCCGACGGTAATCAAGGGCTTCGGCGTATCGAGTACGACGATCGGCATCATGACGATGGTGCCATGGGCACTCACGTCGGTGCTGCTGCTCACAGTGCCGCGCCTGCTCAATACCGACTCGCGCATCCGTGTGGCGGCTGCGATTATCGGCGCAACCGGCGCGCTCGCCTTCATCGTCAGTCCGCTGCTCGACGATCCGAGTGCCCGCTACATCGCCCTCGTGATCGGCACTCCGTGCACGTCAATGCTGTTGCCGTGCTTCTGGTCGCTGCCATCGAAGTACTTCAGCGGCCGGCGGATGGCGGCAAGTCTCGCGACGATCAGCAGCATCGGCAACTTTGGCGGCTTCATCGCGCAGAACCTGATGCCGCGGATTGCCAGGACGCTCGGCCATTCAGGACAGGCGATGCTGCTGCCCGCCGTGTGCCTGCTGTTGCTAAGTATCACGGCGCTCATCATGCAACTGACGATGCGGCGCGCCGACTGAGACGCTCGCAGCCGCTGTCGCCGGAGCCGTCCCTCTTCCCCTTTACTACACAGGTTTTCGCTCATGTCTTCCAGTCATACCCCCGTGCGTGCGATCGGCACGTTCATCAAGACGGCGGCTCCGCAAGTCGTCGAAGTCCTCGGCGGAGCCGGTCTGCATTTCGCCGTGATCGACGCCGAGCATGCACCGTTCGACAGGACGACGATCGACATGATGGTCATCGCCGCGCGCTCGGTACAACTGCCCGTGTTCGTCCGCATTCCAGACAAGAACGCGAGCACGATCCAGTGGGTCCTCGATCTCGGCGTCGAAGGGCTCCTCGTTCCGCACGTCGATACGGTCGACGAAGCGCGCAGCGTGGTCGCGCGCACGCGTTTCATAGACGGTGAGCGCGGCTTTTCGAGTTCGCCGCGTTTCGCCGGTTACGGCGCAATGGGCATGCGCAAAGCAATTGAAGCTGGTGAGGGCACGAGGATCATGTGCCAGATCGAAAGCCGTGCAGCCTGCACAGCGGCGGCCGACATCGCGGCGGTCGACGGCGTAATGGGCCTCTTTATCGGCCGCGCGGATCTCGCGATCTCGTTCGGCCTCACCGACTCGCGAGCGCCCGAGGTAATCGATGCGACCGTCGACGTGCTCGACATTGCGCGGCGCTTCGGCAAGACCGGCGGTGTCGCCGCGGGATCACTCGCCGAATGCACTGAATTCGAAGCGATGGGCGCGAACTGGTTCGTGGTCGGATCGGATCAATCGCTGCTGCGCAAAGGTGCGCAAGCATTGGTAGCGTAACGGCCATCGTCACGGGTTTAGATGCCGTCATAATGTGAGGTATCGTAAAAACGCGCCACCGCGGCGCGCATATGCTCACAGGAGACGCGATGGCGGAACGCGACGCCTCGATCCGCTCAGTCGAACGCGCGATCATCCTTTTGCGCGCATTGAACCAGCTGCCGGTTTCAACGCTCGATGCCCTGCACCAGCTGACGAGCTTGCCGAAGCCCACGCTTGTGCGACTACTCCGGACGTTCGAGGATCTGGGGCTCGTCGCGCGGGGCGGCCGTCCCGGCGAATATCGTCTGCTCGACGGTGTGAATGCGCTAAATTCCGGTTATCACCATGTGCCTCGGATCGTGCAGGTCGCCGCACCCTTGACGCGCGCATTGACCGAAGAGATCAAGTGGCCGATCGCGGTCGGGATGCTCGATATCGATGCGGTAGTCGTGCGGTACAGCACGATCCCGTATTCACCGCTGTCGCTCTTGCACACTTCGATCAATATGCGGCTGAGTCTCGTTGCGCATGCGCTCGGTCGTGCATATCTGGCATTCTGTTCGGCGGAGGAGCAGGAGATGCTGCTCGGCGTCGTGCGCCAGAGCAGCCATCCCGAGGATCGTCTCGCGCACGATCGGGGTGCGTTGATGGCTGTCCTGAACGAGACCCGCGAACGGCGCTATGCGTTACGCGATCCGAGGCTGCATCCCGTATCCGGTACGATCGCCGTACCTGTGATGTCAGGACAGTTCGTCGCGGCCGTGGTCGGATTGACCTGGTTTTCGTCGGTCCTGTCGGTCGACGAAGTGGTGGATCGCTATCTGGCAAGACTGCAGGATGTCGCAAAACGAATTACGGATCAGATCTAGCCCCGCCCCCGACGAATAGGCCATCGCGACGCGCCGTCCCGAATCGACCTGCGAATGCAAAGGCGACTGCGTATTGGCAGATTAATTACGATTGGCGTCGCTGCGAATCGACATTGAACGAAGCTCTTCGAGTTCCTCGGGAGTCAAGCGGCGAACAGGGCCGAAAGCCTCTCTAACCGCACGCTTCGTTCTGGACGGGGCCGAGCCTCTCAGGTGCTGACGATGCGCGACGGGAGGTGCAAAGAATCACAGAACTCCATCGCACCTTCCGCATACTGCAACGCCCTCCTCTTCTCGAAGCACGTCGTGGTAAGCGGCGGGAAATAGTCTGGCTGCTATCACCCATCAGCCACCTAGTCTCGATTGCTCAAATCGACACTTCATTGTGCAGCGCGCAGCGATTTTTCGGGTTGCTGCGGACTTTGTTGTCTCTGAACGCGGTTTTATCGAATGCCGGAGACTTTGATGTGCGCCGATACATCTTCGAAAAAAATTTGACAGACTATCTTTAGATATATATCTTACGATGCATCTTAAGACACTCAATGGAGTCTCCCAGATGCGTCATCCTCATCGTTTTTCGGGTCCGCGCGGCGCTCACGATGGTTTCCGTGGCGGCTTTTCTGGCCCTTCCCTGCATGCGCTCTGGCATGCGTTCGTGCAGCAGCATCAGCATGGGTATCGCGATTCGCGCGACGAGCGCAATGCCGGCTGCGAGCGCGCCGCTGGCGCGCAAGCCGATCAGCGCGCGCAGGCCACGGACGACCCGAGGTTCCAACCCAGGTGGCCTCACGGCTCGCATCACCGCTCGCATCACGGCTGGCATCGTGAAGGGCACGCGTCCCACGGCAACGAGCATGGCCGTCACCGCGAGTTCCATGCACGTGCGCACCAGCATGGCCTCGGCGGGCTCGACGATCTCGACGGCCCGGACAGCTTCGACGGCCTCGGCTCCCCGCATGGCCGCGGCGCCGCGCATATCCGCGAGCGCTTCTTCCTGCACACCCTGTGGCACTCGATCGGCCGCCATCACGACCACCGCTCCGGCGGCCGCGGAGGACGTTTCGGCGGCGGCCCCGGCGGTTTCGGTGGCGATGGCGACGGCTTTCCGCGTGGCCGTAAATTCAGCTCCGACGATCTGCAACTGCTGCTGCTTTCGCTGATCGACGCACAGCCGAGCCACGGCTACGAACTGATCAAGGCACTGGAAACGCGTTCGAACGGTTTCTATAGCCCGAGCCCCGGCATGGTTTATCCGGCGCTTACGTATCTGGAAGAACTCGGCTACGTGACCGTGCAACTCGAAGGCAACCGCAAGCGCTATGAATTGTCGGACACCGGGCGCGCGTATCTGGGCACGAACCGCGAACGCGTCGAACTGATGCTCGCCAGACTGACGCATATCGCCCGCAAAATGGATTCGGTGCGCCGTGCGTTTGCCGGCGAGGAACCGGCCGACATCAGCGAAGGCGGCTGGGTGCCGGAGCTGAACGAAGCGCGCCGCACGCTGAAGAACGCGCTGCTGCGCCGCGATGACGCACCGGCCGACGAGCAGCGCCGCATCGCCGCCATTCTGATGCGCGCCGCAAAGGAAATCGAAGGCACTAGCGAAGGCACTAGTAAAAGCACGAATAAAGGCGCAAGCGAAGGCGCGGACGACGGCGCCGAACCCGTTGCCTGATACCCCGCCGCCTACCGCCCACCGCAAGGCAGCGCGCATGCCAACCCGCGCGCTGCCGCGAACCGAACAGGAGCACCACCCTTATGCCGACCCAGGACCATCGCCCCGATCTCGCCGTCTATCGCGTACGGCATCCATTGAAATTCCGGCTGCTGCAAGTCAAACAGGTGCGTGCGCTGACTCCGCATCTGATTCGTGTCACCTTCACCGGCGACGATCTGCACGACTTCGTGTCCGCATCGTTCGACGACCACATCAAGGTTTTCTTCCCCGAGCCCGGCGCCGACAAGCCGACGCTGCCGCAAGCCGGTCCCGACGGGCCGGTCTTTCCGGAAGGCAAACGCCCGACCGCGCGTGATTTCACGCCGCGCCGCTTCGATGCCGATGCGCGCGAACTCGATATCGAATTCGCGATGCACGAAGCCGGTCCCGCGGCGATATGGGCCGCGCAGGCGCAAGTGGGCCAGTATCTGGGGATCGGCGGTCCGCGCGGCTCGCTGGTGATTCCGACCGGTTTCGACTGGCATCTGCTGATCGGCGACGACACCGCGCTGCCGGCGATCGCTCGCCGTCTCGAAGAACTGCCCGCTGGCGCGCGCGTCGCCACGGTGATCGAAGTGGCCGATCCGTCGGCTCGCATCGAATTCACGACCCGGGCCGAACTGCATGCCGTCTGGTGCTATCGCGACGATGCCGGCGCGGGAGCCGGCGCAGCGGTTGGCGAACGCGGCGAAGCGCTGTTGCGGGCGGTCCGCGAAACCTGGCTGCCGGAACACGGCGACGGGTATGTGTGGGCCGCCGGCGAAGCGGCGACGATGCGCGCGGTACGCCAGCATCTGTGCGGCGAGCGCGGCGTCGACAAAGCGCGGATTCGCGCGGCGAGCTACTGGAAACAGGGCGCCGTCGCGGTCCATGAAACGCTCGACGATTGAGCGGCGGTTGCCGCCGCCCGCCGCGCCCGCATCGGTTTCGAATCGCTTTACCGATCGATCACGAACGCCGTAACGGTACCCCTGTCATTCTGGTTCGCTCCATGTCCCTGCTGAGTCTGTTCGACCCTTGGGAGCCTTCGTTCAGCCTCGTCGCCGTTTTCTTTATCGCGGCCGCACTGTTCGCGCGTGGCTCCCGCCGTCTCCATCTCGGCTTGCCGCGCCAGGCGGCATTCTGGACCGGCCTCGCGCTGTTCTATATCGCGCTGCATACGCGGCTCGACTATTACGCCGAACATCAGTTCTTTATCCACCGGATTCAGCATCTGGTGTTGCACCACCTCGCGCCGCTGATCCTGATGGCCGCCTATCCAGGGAGCGCACTTCGCGCCGGGCTTCCATTGCGCTGGCGCATTGCGCTGCGACGCTGGCAGCGTGGCCGGAGCGCTCGCGTCATTGCGGCCGTGATGCTCAACCCGGCATTTATCTCGACGGCTTTCGTCGTGTCAGTCGTCTTCTGGCTGATCCCTTCAGTACAGTTCGTCGCCATGCTCGACTGGCGTATCTACCGGTTCATGAACTGGTCGGTTGCAGCGAGCGGTCTGCTGTACTGGTGGATGCTGCTCGATCACCGGCCGTCTCCGCCGAGCCGCGCCCGTCCTGGATTGAGAGTGTTATCGCCGGTTATCACCATGACGCCGCAGATTCTGGTTGGAGCGATCATCACGTTTTCGTCGCACGACCTTTATCCGATCTTCACCATTTGCGGAAGAGCCTTTACGTCGGTCCCCGCTTCACTCGATCAAAGTCTCGGCGGTCTCATCATGTGGGTGCCGGCCGGCGTGCTGGAAGCCGTCGGCGCGATGATGGCCTTGCGCCATCTGATGCGTTTGTCCGGATCACCTCGTCATGCGAGGACGAAGCCCAAATCCGGCGGCCGAGGCCCTAAACCCATGTTGCAGCGCTGAGTGACAAGATTAATGCTTAACCTTATCAACCTGACAAGTTTTGACAAGATTCATGATGAGATTAAGGGGCGATGAAAAGAAAGCTTTGCGCCCCCCGAACCGACCCGACCTCGAAACCCGACAGACTTAACCCCTGCTTAGCAACATATCGCCCCCATTGGCAGTAGTGCCTTCATGTATATCGTCAAGTTACGATATATGATTCGTTCCGTAGCGATGCAATCACACGGACGCGGCCTCGCGCTCCGTGTATTGCTGGCCGAATTACCTTGAAACCACCCATGACGCCCGATATCGACGCGATTCACAAAGCTTTAGCCAACCCGGTACGCCGGGACATTCTCGGCTGGCTGCGGGAGCCGCAACTGCATTTCTGCGATCAGGAGTTCCCGCTCGAGCACGGCGTATGCGCCGGCAAGATCGATGAGCTCTGCGGTCTGTCGCAGTCCACCGTATCCGCGCACCTCGCCGCATTGCAGCGCGCGGGGCTCGTCACGTCGAAACGGGTGGGTCAATGGGTGTTTTTCAAGCGCAACGAGCCCGTTATTCAGGCGTTCCTCGAACACATGAACGCGAAGCTCTGAGCGCCATTCGCATCGCCGCGCTCCTTTTCACGCAGTTTTTTCAAGGCTTGGGCCACGCCCGCCGTCAAAGGTGAACTTCTATGCCGACTCTTTTCGATCCGCTGCAAATTGGCGATATCACGCTGCCGAATCGCATCATCATGGCGCCGCTCACGCGTCAGCGCGCCGAGGCAATCCGCGTGCCGAACGCACTGATGGCGCGCTACTACGCCGAGCGCGCGAGCGCCGGTCTGATTCTCAGCGAAGCAACCTCGGTGACGCCGCAGGGCGTCGGTTACGCGGACACGCCAGGCATCTGGTCACAGGAACAGGTGGAGGGCTGGAAGCTCGTGACGAAGGCCGTGCATGACGCCGGCGGCCGGATTTTCTTGCAACTGTGGCACGTCGGCCGCATTTCCGACCCGCTGTTCCTGAACGGCGAGTTGCCGGTCGCGCCGAGCGCGATCGCCGCGGGCGGTCACGTGAGCCTCGTGCGTTCAGAGCGTCCGTTCGTCACGCCGCGTGCGCTCGAACTCGATGAAATCGCCGGCGTGGTCGAAGCGTTCCGCAAGGGCGCGGAAAACGCGAAGGCCGCGGGCTTCGACGGTGTCGAAGTGCACGGCGCGAACGGCTATCTGCTCGACCAGTTCCTGCAGGACAGCACCAACAAGCGTACCGACGCCTACGGCGGCGCGCTCGAAAACCGTGCGCGTCTGTTGCTCGAAGTGACCGACGCGTGCATCGGCGTGTGGGGTGCAAACCGCGTCGGCGTGCATCTGGCGCCGCGCGGCGACTCCCACACGATGGGCGACTCGAACCTGGCAGCGACGTTCACCTATGTCGCGCGCGAACTCGGCAAGCGCAAGATCGCGTTCATCGCAGCCCGCGAAGCGCTCGGCGACGACCGTCTCGGCCCGCAACTGAAAGAAGCGTTCGGCGGCCCGTACATCGCGAACGAAAAGTTCACCAGGCAAACCGCGCAGCAGGTGCTCGACGCGGGTGAAGCGGACGCGGTCGCATGGGGGAAGCTGTATATCGCGAATCCGGATCTGGTGCGCCGTTTCGCGGAAGACGCGCCGCTGAACAAGCCGGATCCGACCACGTTCTACGCACGCGGTGAAGTGGGCTACACCGACTACCCGGCGCTGGAAGAAGTGCAATAAACGCTGCGGCGGGCGATCGCGGCGGGCAGATACGTTGATGCCCGCCGCATCGACACGATCGATGCGGGCGTGACTGGATTCGTTGCAGTCACGCCCGCTGTTTTTTGCCCGCCGTGTTCTTCCGATGCGATCCTCGCCACCGCGGCGCGGCTCGCGCGTTAGTCGAGCTCTCGCCGCATGAACAACCGTTGCGATTCGTCGAGCCCGCGCGCGATATGCGCGTCTCGCCGCGCGCTCAGCGCCGCGTCGAGACCGGCCGTGTCGATATTGCGAAACCCGAGCCGACGGTAGTACGGCGCATTCCACGGTACGTCCCGATAGGTGGACAGTACGAGCTGCGTCAGTTGCCGTTCGCGCGCGAGCTGCGCGACCTGCTCGATCAATGCCGCGCCGATGCGCCGGCCCGCGTGCGACGTCAGCACATCGAGTTCCTGCACATAGATGCGAGCCGGTTGCGGCTCGAACATCACGAAGCCCACACAGGTCGCCGTCGCATCGACCGCGACGATGATCTCGCGCGCGGCGATCTTGCGGTCGACGGTTTCGAGCGCCATCGGCTCTGCATCGGCAATACCGGTCATGCCGACGCCGATGAAGCGCAAGCCCGCCTCGAACTCGATTGCGCGAATCGTCCCGGCATCGTGCGGCGTGGCAAAACGGAACGTGACGGCAGGCTCGGGTTGCATGGGTTCGGATCCCAACCAGACCGGCCGAGTTTGACATCGCGGGCGTGCAATCGACAAGCGCTCTCCGTTCACGAGTCCCGGCGAACATCACCACGCGCGCACGCTTGCAGGGCTACACTCACGACATTCCAACACCGCCCCGCTCCCTTTCCACAATGACTCTGATGAACGCGCTGCAGATCGCGCTGCATCTCGATCAACATCTAGCCACGCTGATCGTGCAATTCGGCTCCGGGATCTATGTGCTGCTATTTGTCGTCGTGTTCGTCGAATACGGCTTTCTGCCGTTGTTCTTTTTGCCGGGCGATCCGCTGATCTTCATCTGCGGCGCGCTAGCGGCCAGCGGCGCGCTGAATCTGTGGATCGTCGCGCCGGTGCTGTTCGTCGCGACGATCGGCGGCAGCATCGTCGGCTATGCGATAGGCCATGCGGTCGGCGAAAAGGTCTACACGCGCAACTATTACTGGCTGAACCACAACGCGCTGCGCCGTGCGCATGCGTTCAGCGAAGCGCGCGGCCGGCTGACTTTCCTGCTGTCGCCGTTCATCGCCGTCGTGCGCACGTTCGCGCCGTTCGCCGCCGGCGTTTCGCGGATGACGTTCTCGCGCTTCGTGTCGTTCGTCACCGCGGGCGCGGCGCTGTGGGTCGTGTCGCTGATCGCGGCCGGCTATCTGTTCGGCAACGTGCCGGTGATACGCGAGCATATGAGTTCGCTCGTGCTGCTGGGCATCGCGCTCGGCGGCGCGATGCTGATCGGCGGCGCGCTATGGCGCTTTTTCGGCCGGCGCGCGCGTACCCGCTGATACGCGTTGTGCGTTGCGCCCACGGGGTTGCCCCGGGCCGCCCGGCTCGACCGGCCGCAACTTGACCGGAGCGAGATGCGAAGGTAACCTTCACATCACGTCGCCGGCCTCCGCCTCATGAATCCTCCCCCTGCCCCCGTTCCCTCCGCTGCCCCCGAAGCCCTGCACGCGCTCGCGGAAAATCTGCGCGTGCTCGCCGGCAAACTGCGCCGCCGTTTGCGCGAGGAAGCCCACGTCGGCGACTTCACGCCTTCGCAGGTGCAGGTGCTGAACCTGCTTGAACGCGAAGGCCCGGCCACGGTCACCGCGCTGGCGCGCGCGCATGGGATGCGCCCGCAATCAATGGGGGAAACGCTGGCGGCGCTGAAAGCCGCCGGCTTCGTCAGCGGCACGCCCGACCCCAACGATGGCCGGCAGACGGTCCTCTCGCTGACGCCCGCCTTTCGCAAGAAAGTGAAAGCAAGCCGAGCGGCGCACGAAGACTGGCTGTATCGCACGATACAAACGCGCTTCTCGGCGGCCGAGCAGCAACAACTCGCGACAGGCGTCGATTTACTCAAACGCCTGATCGATTCGTAACCCATAGCCGAATTCGTAATTCGTAATTCACCATTCGCTGGAGCACACCATGGCATTGACCACTCTCGACGCAAAGACCGCACTGGTCGTCATCGATCTGCAGCGCGGCGTCGTCGCGCTGCCCACCGTCCATCCGAGCAGCGAAATCGTCGCGCGCTCGGTCGTGCTGCTCGACGCGTTTCGCCGCCACGGCCTGCCCGTGGTGCTCGTGAACGTGACCGCCGGTGCGCCGGGCCGCACCGACCAGGGCGGCCCCCGCGGCGACTTCCCGGCCGGTTTCGCAGACCTGTTGCCGGAACTGAAGCAGCAGCCGTCGGATCACGTGGTCACCAAGCGCACGTGGGGCGCGTTCACGAACACCGACCTCGCCGCGTATCTGCGCGAGCAAGGCGTCACGCAAGTGGTGTTGTGCGGTATCGCAACCAGCATCGGCGTCGAATCGACCGCGCGCTTCGCGAGCGAACACGGCCTGCACGTCACGCTCGCCATCGACGCAATGACCGACCTGCACCCGGATGCGCACACCAACAGCATCACGCGCATCTTCCCGCGCCTCGGCGAAACCGGCACGACGCAGGAAGTGCTCGATCTGCTGGAAAAAACGCGCGCTTGATCGTGCATTGAAGCGCGCATTGAAGCGGGCCCCGGGTTACGCGCCGAATCGCGCAACCGGCGGCGCACCCGAACGCGTCACCCCACCCATGCGTTCCACTTACGCATCGAGGAAAAACCTGCCGTGAGCTCCACGTTCCGTTCGCTGCGCAATTTCAACTACCGTGTCTGGGCGAGCGGCGCGATCGTCTCGAACATCGGTACGTGGATGCAGCGAACGGCGCAGGACTGGCTCGTGCTCACCGGGCTCACGCATAACAACGCGACCGCGGTCGGCATCGTGATGTCGTTGCAGTTCGGCCCGCAGTTGGTGCTGCTGCCGCTCACCGGCTATGCGGCCGACCACTTCGATCGCCGCAAGCTGCTATTCGCGACGCAGGCGGCGATGGGCGCGCTGGCGTTCGCGCTCGGCCTGCTCACGATAACGGGGCTCGTGCAGCTATGGCAGGTCTATGTGTTCGCCGGCCTGCTCGGCTGCGTGACCGCATTCGATTCCCCCGCGCGCCAGACCTTCGTGTCCGATCTCGTCGGCGAAGAAGACCTCGCGAATGCGGTCGCGCTCAACTCGACGTCGTTCAACGCCGCGCGCATGATCGGGCCGGCCGTCGCCGGTCTGTTGATCGCGTCGGTGGGCACCGGCTGGGTGTTCCTGATCAACGCGCTGTCGTTCGTCGCGGTGCTCGGCGCACTGCGCATGCTGCGGCTCGACGAACTGCATCACAAGCCGCTTGCGGTGCGTGCGCGCGGCAGCTTCGTCGAAGGCTTCAAATATGTGTGGACGCGCCCCGATCTGAAGGCCGCGTTGCTGATGCTGTTCCTGATCGGCACGTTCGGGCTGAACTTCCCGATCTTTATCTCGACGATGTCGGTCACCGCATTCCATGCGGGCGCGAGCGAGTACGGCGTGCTCAGTTCGACGATGGCAATCGGCTCGGTAACGGGCGCGTTGCTCGCCGCGCGCCGCGCACGGCCCCGCATGACGCTGCTGCTGCTCGCCGCCACGGTGTTCGGCGTCGGCTGCACGACCGCCGCGCTGATGCCGAACTACGTGCTGTTCGGCCTGGTGCTGGTCGTGATCGGCGTGTCGACACAGACCTTCACCACGTCGACCAACAGCCTCGTGCAACTGAACACCGAACCCGCGATGCGCGGCCGCGTGATCGCAATTCTGCTCGCCATCCTGATGGGCGGCACGCCGCTGGGCGCGCCGGTGGTCGGCTGGGTCGCCGATCGTTTCGGCCCGCGCTGGGCACTCGGTGTGGGCGCGGCATCGGGCTTCTGCGGTGCCGTGGTCGGCCTCATGTATCTGATGAAATACCACCAGTTGCGCTTTTATATGGAAGGCGGGCGCCTGCGCTACAGCATCGACGATCCGCGGCCCGGCTCGCCAGTCGCCGTGCCCGAATCCGTCGCCGCGATGCAGCGCAGCGGGCTGGACGAGGCGGAAGAAGACACCGCTTCGAGCGTGTGAGCGAACAGCCAGCCGAAGCTCCGCTCACGGATGGCCGAAGTCACGCCGCCGCGGGGCCCCGCCTGGCTCTACCGCCATGCTCCGGTCAGCTCGTTCGCCAGCACCATCTTCTCGCGCACGACTTCGACGAAGCCCGTATCGACGCCGGCCTGCGCTTTCAGGAACTTGAGCGCGGCCGAATGCACCGCGCGCAGCGCGCCGCCGTCGATACCGGTCATGCGTGCCGCGCCTCGCCGCGTTTCCTCGACCAGATCGCGCGCATTGCCGAATTCGGGCGATAAGCCACACTGCGCGTCGAACGCGGCACGCAAACCGGCGCCATAGTCGCGCGACTGCCCGAGCCGGTCCATATCGATCAGCAGATCGACGCCCTCGCCCATGCGCAGCGCGCAAAGAATCCACAACGCGATAAACGCGCGATACGCGTTATCGCTATTCACCGTGCGCGCGAATTGCTCGCACGCGACCGCATAAGCGTCGTCAGGTATCGACGCGAGCGGCGGCAAGCTCACGCCGCAAATGCCGACCACTTCCCGCACCAGCGGGTCCCACTGATTCAGACCGAGCACGCGAAACGGCGCGGCGACGAAAAACGCATTGCTCCACTGCTGCCGCAGCAGCCAGCCCGATGCAAACTGCGACGCCGGATTGCGCAGCACGCCCACATGCAGTGCGTCGGCAAATGCGTGGCGCAGCCACGGCAGCCGGCCGCCCGAACGGCAAAACTTGAATACCGGAACGCGCCCCTGTTCGGCGGCCTGCCCGCATAGTTGGCGCAGATACGCTTGCAATGCCGGAAAGGTCGCATCGGGCTCGCGCGAGAAGCGGTCGATGCTGAAACGCCGGTCATAGCCGCTCACCCCACGCACGTCGTCACGCAGAAACGGGCGGTATTCATCGAAGTACGGCGCGGCGAGCGGCGGGTGACCGGAAGTCAGCGTGGGTTGCGATGCGGCGACGCCGGCGAGCGTCAGATCGGCGAGTACGTTGCTGAGCGGCTCATAGAAACCCGCCGCGCGCTGCGGTTCGCGCAGACGCGACCACACCCATGTTCCCGCGCTGCGCCAGCCAGTGTGCAGAAATACCGCCTGTTTCAGCGGGCTCCTGGGCGCGGCGTCGTTCATCGACGACGCAGTGGACAACTGATCTGGCAACGGCATGGGACGTCTCTTCCAATGATCGAATCAAAAAATCAAAAGCGAGGGCGGGCGCACCCAGGTGCGCGCAAAAACCGCAAGCGCCACTTTACCCTGCGAGCGGCGCTGACGCATTATGCTGCGAGACTCCCCACCCGGCACACGCAGACATGAACGATTCAGCCGATATCCGCTTCCTGCTGACGCTGCGCGCAAGCGGCAGTCTGGTCGCCGCCGCGCGCAAACTGGCGCTGTCGCCATCGGCGGTCACGCAGCGCCTGCAACAGCTCGAGAAAAAACTCGGCGCGCAACTCGTGAACCGCAGCGCGCGCCGCCTGCAATTCACCGACGAAGGCCTGCTGCTATGTGAACGCGGCGCGGCACTGATCGAACAGTTCGATGCGCTGTTCGACGATCTGCAAACGCGTCGCGGCGGTCTGGTCGGTACGCTGAAAATCAATGCGCCGCTCGGCTTTGGGCGACGCCATCTCGCGCCGGCGATCGGCGAGTTCCAGCAGCGGAACCCCGATATCGACGTTGCGCTAACGCTGTCGGACCGTCCGTTGACCGAGACGATGGATCGCTTCGATATCGTCGTGCATATCGGCGAGTTGCCGCTATCGAATCTGGTCGGCTATACGATCGCGCCGAATGCGCGCTTCGTCTGCGCGGCGCCCGCGCTCGTCAAACGCATCGGCATGCCCGAATCGCCCGATGCGTTGAGCAGCCTGCCCTGTATCGTGCTGCGCGAAAACAGCGAGGATGTGTCGCTGTGGCAGTTCAGCAAAGGCCGCGCGCGCCGTAGCGTGCGCGTGTCCGCGCATCTGAGCTGCAACGATGGCGACGTGATCCGCCAATGGGCCTGCGAAGGCCGGGGCGTGATTCTGCGCTCCGAATGGGATGTCGCCGACGATCTCGCGAAAGGACGGCTTGTGCGCCTGTTGCCGGGCTGGAAAGCGCCCGATGCGAACGTGATCGCGCTCACGCACCGGCGCACGGGTCTGCCCGCGCGCACGCGCCATTTCATGCAGTATCTGCAAAGCCGGTTTAAGCCGTTGCCGCCGTGGCGGCGATGATTCAGCCGAACTGAATCTATGAATCGATCTGGCTGAACGTCCAGGGGCAAACGGAAACCTATAATCGACTCATCTCCCACAGCCGGTAAAACGCTCGATCATGACTGCCGCCGCCCTTCCCTCCGCCTATCCCGATGCGGTGCTGTTCGACCTGCTGACCGCGCTGCTCGACTCGTGGACGTCGTGGAACCGCGCGGCGGGCTCGGCACCGGCGGGCCGCGCATGGCGCGCCGCCTATCTGCGTCTCACCTACGGCTGCGGCCGTTACGTTCCTTACGAACAGCTTGTGCGCGACGCCGCCGCGCAAGTCGGACTGCCCGAATCCGCCGCCGGCGCGCTCGAAGCGCACTGGCTGAACCTGACGCCGTGGTCCGGCGCAATCGACGCGTTGCGCGCGCTCGCACCGCATTGCAAGCTCGCGGTAGTCACCAACTGCTCGACGCGTCTTGGTAATCAGGCGGCCGCGCTACTGCCGGTCCGCTGGGACGCGATCGTGACCGCCGAGCAAGCCGGCGTCTACAAACCGGACCCGCTGCCGTACCGGCTCGCGCTCGACAAACTCGGCGTCATGCCGCAGCGCGCCGCGTTCGTCGCCGGTTCCAGCTATGACATGTTCGGCACCGCGGCGCTCGGTTTGCGGACCTACTGGCACAACCGCGTGGGCCTCTCCCTGGTGGACGGCGCGCGAGCGCCCGAGATCGAATCGCCGTCGCTCGACGAACTGGTGCCGTGGCTCGCACGCTTCGGCCACCGTCGGCATTGAATTCCCCACACCTCGCTCTTCAGGTGCAAGCATGAAACTCGAACAGATCGAAACCCCCGCCGCGTTGATCGATATCGCGCGAATGCAGCACAACATCGCGCGGATGCAGGCGCATATGAACACGCTCGGCGTCGCGTTCCGCCCGCATGTGAAAACCACCAAATGTATCGATGTCGTGCGTGCGCAAATCGCGGCCGGCGCGCGCGGCATCACGGTATCGACGCTCAAGGAAGCGGAAGCGTTTTTCGCGGCCGGCATCGACGACATTCTGTACGCGGTCAGCATGGTTCCCTCCAGGTTGCCGCGCGCGCTGGCGCTGCGCCGCCAGGGCTGCAATCTGAAGATCGTGGTCGACAATCCGACCGCCGCCGCCGCGATCGCCGCATTCGGCGACCAGCACGGCGAAACCTTCGAAGTGTGGATCGAAATCGATACCGATGGACACCGTTCGGGCATCGATCCAGAGCAGCAAACGCTGCTCGAAGTCGGCCGGATTCTGCACGGCAACGGCGTGAAGGTCGGCGGCGTGATGACCCATGCGGGTTCGAGCTACGAGCTGAACACGCCTGAAGCACTGGCCGCGCTCGCGGAACAGGAACGCGCGGGCTGCGTGCGCGCGGCCGAGCGGCTGCGCGAAGCGGGCATCGCATGCGCGGCGGTCAGCGTCGGCTCGACGCCGACCGCGCTGGCCGCGCGGCATCTCGAAGGCGTCACCGAAGTGCGGGCCGGCGTCTATGTGCTGTTCGATCTGGTGATGCACAACGTCGGCGTGTGCGGGCTGGAAGACATCGCGCTTAGCGTACTCGCGACCGTGATCGGTCATCAGCACGACAAAGGCTGGGCGATTCTCGACGCGGGCTGGATGGCGCTGAGCCGCGATCGCGGCACGTCGCGGCAGTCTCGCGATTTCGGCTACGGTCAGCCGTGTTTGCTCAATGGCACGTTGCTGCCGGGTTACGTGGTGAGCGGCGCGAACCAGGAGCACGGCATCCTTTCATCGGTGCGAGCCGGTACGCATGACGCCGATATCGCGCAGCGCTTTCCGATCGGCATGAAACTGCGCATCCTGCCGAATCACGCCTGCGCGACCGGCGCGCAATTTCCCGCATATCACGCGGTGACGCCGGACGGCGACAGCGCCGAGTGGCAACGCTTTTACGGCTGGTAAAGCCGCATTACCCTGCACCACGCGGCTCACCACGCGCGCTCCCGGTCACTCATCCTCTTCCGACAAACCGGCCAGTAAATCGTCGACCGCGCGATACACGCGCTCGACGATTTCCGGTCCCACCTTGCGCTCGAGATCGCGATAGTGCGTCTCGAGATCCTTCGAAATCACCCGCACCAGCTCGACGCTCGTATCGGTCAACGATACGAGCACGCGGCGCTGATCTTCCGCAAAACGCTCCTTGGTCACGAGATCCATGCTCTCCATGCGCGCGAGCACGCCGGCCATGCTCGGGCTCGAAATCGTGCAGATGTCGGAGATATGACGCGGCTCCATCGGCCCGTGTTCGTTGAGCGCGCGGATCACCCGCCATTGCTGTTCGGTCAGCCCATGCGCGGTGATCAACGGACGAAAGCGCTCCATCATTTTTTCACGGGCGCGTAACAACAACATAGGCAGGTTGCGATGCAGAACTCGAATGGTTGCGGCGGACATATTGGCAGGAAATAAAAAAGCGGCTGTCGAAGCTTAAGGGAAAACCCGCGATCAACTCACAGCCTATTGACCGTAAATCATATCAAGCACGATACTACTAACATATTAGTGTTTCCGTTGGACTTTCTCCACGAGGCCCGTCTACCCATGTTTGTCCTTGCCGATCATCTGCTGCATCCCGAGGGCGACGCGCTGCCTCGCGACGTGGATGCCGGCGCCGCGGCGGCGCTGCTCGCGCGCGGCGTCGCGTGCCGCGCGCCCGTCGGCGGCACCGTCTATGGAACCCTGCTGAACGACCGTGCGGCGGTGCAAGCATTGGGCGACGCGGTGCACGCGGCGCCGTACAAGGCACCGCCCAAAGCGCCGATACTGTATGTGAAGCCGCGCAACAGCCTGGCCGGGCATCGGGCCCGCGTGGTGGTGCCGGATAACGCGGCTGGCGTCGAAGTCGGCGCGTCGCTCGGCATCGTGATCGGACGCACCGCCACGCGCGTCAGCGTCGAACGCGCGGCGGACTATATCGCCGGCTATACGCTGGTCGGCGATCTGAGCGTGCCGCATACCAACGTGTATCGCCCCAACGTGCGGATGCGCGCACGTGACGGCTTCTGCGTCATCGGCCCGGCCCTCGTCGCCGCGCGCCATGTTGCAACGCCGGATCGGCTCGACATCACGGTTTCGCTGAACGGCGCGAAGCCGTTCACCGCCAGCACCGCCTCGTCGGTGCGCAACGTCGCGCAACTGCTCGCGGACGTGACCGACTTCATGACCCTCGAGGCCGGCGACGTGATCACCCTCGGCGTGCGCCACGGCTCGCCGGTTGCGCATGTCGGCGATACGGCCACGCTGTCGATCGGCGATCTGCCGCCGCTGGCCGTTTCGTTCGTCGCCGCGGCTCGACATAACGGAGAACAGCCATGATGCGCGGCCGTGTAGCGTATGCCGGAGCGATTCACGAAGCGTATCCGCACGAAAATGGCGTGCGTCTTGCTGACGGCCGCGTGCGCCGCGAAGACGAAGTCGTGTGGCTGGCGCCGATCGAAGTCGGCACGATCTTTGCCCTCGGTCTGAACTACGCCGAACACGCAAAGGAATTGCAATTCAACAAGCAGGAAGAACCGCTGGTGTTTCTGAAAGGACCGGGCTCGATCGTCGGCCATCGCGGCTTTACGCGCCGCCCCGCCGACGTGACGTTCATGCACTACGAGTGCGAACTCGCGGTCGTGGTCGGCCGCGCCGCGCAGAACGTGAAGCGCGAAGACGCCATGCGGCATGTCGCCGGCTATACGATCGCGAACGACTACGCGGTTCGCGATTACCTCGAAAACTACTATCGCCCGAACCTGCGCGTAAAGAATCGCGACGGCGGCACGGTGCTCGGCCCCTGGTTCGTCGACGCGGCCGATATCGCCGATATCGCGCAAATCGAATTGCGCACCTTCGTCAATGGCACGCGCCAGCAATGCGGCAATACGCGCGACCTGGTCACCGACATTCCCGCGCTGATCGAATATCTGAGCAGCTTCATGACGCTCGCGCCCGGCGACGTGATCCTGACCGGCACGCCGGAGGGCATCGTCAACGTCAATGCGGGCGATGAAGTGGTCTGCGAAATCGACGGCCTCGGCCGTCAGCTCAACACCATCGCATCCGACGCGGACTTCGGCCGCGCCTGATGAATAGCGAAACCCACGCGAACAGAGAAAGGACACCGCAATGTCGATCGACCATCTGATCAACGGCGAGGCGTGCGCCTCGAACGACTATTTCGAAACCGTCAATCCGGCCACCCAGGAAGTGCTCGCCGAAGTCGCGCGCGGCGGCGCGAGGGAAGTCGACGCGGCGGCGCAGGCGGCGAAAGCCGCGTTCCCCGCGTGGGCGGGCAAACCCGCCGCTGAGCGCGCCAGGCTGATCCGCAAGCTCGGCGAACTGATCACGAAGCACGTGCCGGAACTGTCGGAGGCCGAAACCAAAGACACCGGCCAGACGATCTCGCAAACGCGCAAGCAACTGGTGCCGCGCGCGGCCGACAACTTCAGCTATTTCGCGGAGATGTGCGTGCGCGTCGACGGCCACACGTACCCGACCGATTCGCATCTGAACTACACGCTGTTTCATCCGGTCGGCGTGTGCGCGCTGATTTCGCCGTGGAACGTGCCGTTCATGACCGCGACGTGGAAGGTCGCGCCCTGCCTCGCATTCGGCAATACCGCGGTGCTGAAGATGAGCGAGCTGTCGCCGCTCACCGCATCGATGCTCGGCAAGCTCGCGCTCGAAGCCGGCATTCCGGCGGGCGTGCTGAACGTCGTGCACGGCTATGGCAAGGAAACGGGCGAACCGCTGGTCGCGCATCGCGACGTGCACGCGGTGTCGTTCACCGGCTCGACGGCGACTGGCAATCGCATCGTCCAGACCGCGGGCCTGAAGAAGTTCTCGATGGAACTCGGCGGCAAATCGCCGTTCGTGATCTTCGACGACGCGGACTTCGAACGCGCGCTCGACGCCGCGGTCTTCATGATCTTCTCGAACAACGGCGAGCGCTGCACCGCGGGCTCGCGCATTTTCGTGCAACGTTCGATCTACACACGTTTCGCCGAGCGCTTTATCGAGCGCGCGAAGCGTCTGACGGTTGGCGATCCGCTCGCGGAAAGCACGCTCGTCGGGCCGATGATCAGCCAGGCGCATCTGGCGAAAGTGCGCAGCTATATCGAACTCGGGCCGAAAGAAGGCGCGACGCTCGCCTGCGGCGGGCTCGATGCACCCGAGCTGCCGGACGGATTGCGCAACGGTAACTTCGTCACACCCACCGTGTTCGTCGACGTCGACAACCGCATGCGCATCGCCCAGGAAGAGATCTTCGGGCCGGTCGCGTGCCTGATCCCGTTCGACGACGAAGCCGAAGCGATCCGGCTCGCGAACGACGTCTCGTACGGCCTGTCGAGCTATATCTGGACCGAGAACACCGGCCGCGCGCTGCGCGTCGCCGCCGCGGTCGAGGCCGGCATGTGCTTCGTGAACAGCCAGAACGTGCGCGATCTGCGTCAGCCGTTCGGCGGCACGAAGGCATCGGGCGTGGGCCGCGAAGGCGGCACGTGGAGCTACGAAGTGTTCCTCGAACCGAAGAACGTCTGCGTGTCGCTCGGCTCGCATCACATTCCGCGCTGGGGCGTCTGATAACACACCGCCGCCAGAGCAGGCGTAATGACAGCAACTGTCTATGGGATCGGAGACCGCGATGGGCAAGCTCGCGTTGGCAGCAAAAGTGACTCACGTGCCGTCGTTGTATCTGTCGGAACTCGATGGGCCGCACAAGGGTTGCCGTCAGGCCGCGATCGACGGTCATCATGAAATCGGCCGGCGCTGCCGCGAACTCGGTGTCGATACGATCGTCGTGTTCGACGTGCACTGGCTCGTGAATAGCGAATACCACATCAATTGCGCGCCGCAATTCGAAGGCGTGTACACCAGCAACGAGCTGCCGCATTTCATCAAGAACATGCCGTATGCGTACCCCGGCAATGTCGGGCTCGGCGAAATCATCGCCGATGTCGCCAATGAAATGGGCGTGAAAAGCCGTGCGCATAGCCAGACCACGCTCGAACTCGAATACGGCACGCTGGTGCCGATGCGCTATATGAACGGCGATCAACACTTCAGAACGGTGTCGGTAGCGGGCTGGTGCATGTGGCACGACCTCGAAACGAGCGCGCGTTTCGGGCTCGCCGTACGCCGCGCGATCGAGGAGCGTTACGACGGTACGGTCGCGATTCTCGCCAGCGGCTCGCTGTCCCATCACTTCGCGAACAACGGCACCGCCGAGCAGTTCATGCACAAGGTGTGGAGCCCGTTTCTCGAACAGATGGATCGCAGCGTCGTGCGCATGTGGGAAACCGGCGACTGGAAAACCTTCTGCGAGATGCTGCCGCTTTACAACGAGAAATGCTGGGGCGAAGGCGGCATGCACGATACCGCGATGCTGCTCGGCGCGCTCGGCTGGGATCGTTACGACGGCAAGGTCGAAGTCGTCACCCCCTATTTCGGCAGCTCGGGGACCGGCCAGATCAACGCGATCTTCCCTGTCACGCCGCTGCCGGCCTGATGCCCGGAGCACAACCTTCAAGGACACGCGATGCCACACCTGACACTCGAATACAGCGCGAATCTCGCCGACGCGCAACGCGTCGGCGAACTGTGCAAAGAACTCGCGCAATGCCTCGATGCGCAACGCGAGAATGGCGAGCGCGTCTATCCGCCCGGCGGCATCCGCGTGCGCGCGCTGCGCTGCGAACAGTACTGCATCGCCGACGGACGTCCCGATGCCGCCTTCCTGCACGCGAATCTGAAGATCGGCGCGGGCCGCTCCGAGGCAGTCAGGAAAGCCACCGGCGATGCGCTGTTCGCGCTGATCAAACAGCGCTTCGCAGCGGAGTTCGAACGGCAGGGCCTCGCGCTATCGCTGGAAATCAACGAGTTCAGCGAAGCGGGCACCTGGAAGCACAACAATCTTCACGCACGGCTCAAAGGCTGATCACTCATCATGCTAGACGAACAGACGATCCGCGACCTTGCCGCGAAACTCGATCACGCGGAGAAAACGCGCACGCAACTGCGCCACTTTTCCGCGCAGTATCCGCAGATGACCGTGCAGGACGGTTATGCGATTCAACGCGAATGGGTCAAGCTGAAGCTGGCCGAAGGCCATGTGATCAAGGGCAGAAAAATCGGCCTCACGTCGCGCGCAATGCAACGTTCGTCGCAGATCGACGAGCCCGATTACGCGCCGCTGCTCGACAGCATGTTCATCGATAGCGGCCAGGATATTCGCGCCGACCGCTTCATCGCGCCGCGCGTCGAAGTCGAACTCGCGTTCGTGCTGAGCAAGCCGCTGAAGGGCCCCGGCGTCACGCTGTTCGACGTGCTCGACGCGACCGCCTATGTCACGCCCGCGATCGAGATCATCGATGCGCGCATCGAGCAGTTCGACCGCGAAACGCGCGCGCCGCGCAAGGTCTACGACACGATCTCGGACTTCGCGGCGAACGCGGGCATCGTGCTCGGCGGCCGCCCGGTGCGGCCGCTCGATGTCGACCTGCGCTGGGTCGGCGCACTGCTCTACAGGAACGGCGCGGTCGAGGAAAGCGGGCTCGCCGCGGCGGTGCTCAATCACCCGGCCACCGGTGTTGCGTGGCTCGCGAACAAGATCGCGCCGTACGACGAAATGCTGAATGCGAACGACGTGATCCTGAGCGGCTCGTTCACGAGCCCAATCCCGGCGCGCGCCGGCGACACGTTCCATGTCGACTATGGCCCGCTCGGCGGCATCGCGTTGAATTTCATCTGAGTGCATCGATATGTCCTTGCCCAAAAACCCGTTCAAACGCGCGCTCGCCGAAGGCAAGCCGCAATTCGGCCTGTGGGCCGCGCTCGCCGATGCCTACGTGACCGAACTGCTCGCGACCGCCGGCTTCGACTGGCTGCTGATCGACAACGAGCACGCGCCGAACGACGTGCGCAGCACGCTCGCGCAATTGCAGGCGGTCGCCGCGTATCCGTCGCATCCGGTCGTGCGGCCGGTGCGCAGCGACGCCGCATTGATCAAGCAACTGCTCGATATCGGCACGCAAACGCTGCTGCTGCCGATGATCGATACCGCCGCGCAAGCGTTCGACGCGGTCGCGGCCACGCGCTATCCGCCGCAAGGCATTCGCGGTGTCGGCAGCGCGCTCGCGCGCGCGTCGCGCTGGAATCGCGTGCCGGATTATCTGAACACAGCGGCGGAAGAGTTGTGCGTGCTCGTGCAGGCGGAGAGCGTGCAAAGCCTCGACAATCTCGCGGAAATTGCGCGCGTGGACGGTGTCGACGGCGTGTTTTTCGGGCCGTCGGATCTGAGCGCGTCGATGGGCTTGCTCGGCAAGCCGGGGGATGCGCGCGTGCGCGACGCGATTCGCAACGGCATCGATACCGTGCGCGGCGCCGGCAAGGCGGCGGGCGTGCTCGCGCCCGATCCGGCGCTGGCGGCCGAATATCTGGCGGCGGGCGCAACGTTTGTCGCGGTCGGAACCGACACCGGCTTGCTGAGCCGCGCAGCCGCGGATCTCGCCGCGTCGTACAAGAACGCGGCGCCGATGTCGGCGCCGGTCAAAGGCGGGTATTGAGCGCGAACCACCCGAACGCGCACCACTGCGCAACGACGGCTCGGCCACCGCCGCCAAACGACAACCGCGAGCGCAGCCGCGCTGCGGCGCTCGCGGCCGCGACGATCCGCTACTCGGTCGACGGCCACGGCAACCCGCGCGCCGACCAGTCCAACTCGACGCCGATCACACAGCGCCCCTGCGCCAACTGTTCGGCGATCGTCACCGCGATACAGGGCCGCCCGCTCGCAAGCGACAGATAGGGATTGCTGGTGACCGCCTCGCCGGGCAACAGCACCGCGTTCCGGAAATACGGCCGATGGTCCCAGCGCGCATCGCGCGGATTCGCGACCGGCTGCAACGACGCCGCATCCTCGCTCCACGCCGGCCCCCGTACTTCGTCGCCGACCTGGCGGCCCGTCTCGTCGAGAATGAAACAACTGATGCTGCGCTCGAAGCCCGCGAGCGTCGTGAGCGCGTCGGCCTTCGCGGTGCCCGCGAGCAACGCGTTAGCGGCGCGCCGCAGCTCCAGCCGGTACGGCTCGACTTCCGATTCGAACAACGCATGCTGATGCGCCCGGCCTTGCGCGATTACATCGAATGCATCGTCGATCTGCCGATGCACCGACTCGGGCGGCGCAAGCGCGCTCGCCGGCCGGCCTAGCAGATAGCCCTGCGCGAAATCGACGTTCGACTCGACCGCGAGAATCAGTTCCCCGGCGGTCTCGACACCTTCGACCACCACCAGCATCCCGGCCTGATGCAGCAGCGACACGAGCTTAGGCAGGATCGGCTGCCCGGTGCGGTGCGTGGTCGCGCGAATCAGTTCGCCGTCGAGCTTGACGAGATCCGGACGGATGCGCAGCAGCCGGTCCAGATTCGATTGGCCCGCGCCGAAATCGTCGACGGCGATCAGAAAACCGTGCTGACGATACAGCGCCGCCGCTCGCGACATATCGTCGACGCTGCCGCCGTGCGATTCGAGGATTTCGAGAATCACGCGTTCCGGCTCGAGTCCCGCCGCGCGCACGATTTTCTCCAACTGATCGGCGTAGCCGTCGGCGATGAACGTGGCCGGCAGGATGTTGAGAAACAGCCACGCGTCGCCCGGCAGCGCGCGGCGCGCATTGCCGAGATGCACCGCGTGACTCGCGCGATCGAGCGCGCCCTCGTCGCGCGACGGTTTCGGCGCGAACATCACCACCGGCGGCACCAGCGTGCCGTCGTCGCGCTCGCCGCGCAGCAGCGCCTCGAAGCCGACCTGCTTCTGATGCGACAGACTGTAAAGCGGCTGGAAGTGCGAAATCAGGGAGAAGTTTTCCCACCGATGGCGCGCCGCATCCGCGCTCGCGCCGGTGCCGGCATCGGCGTGTGCGCCGCGCTGCGCGAAGGCGCCGTCGAGCGGCAACGCGCGCTCCGCGCACACGCGATTGCGGCCGGTGTGCTTCGCGCGCAGCAATGCTTCGTCCGCGCGATCGAGCAGCACCATGAAGCTCTCGCCGCGGCGGTATTCGGCAACCCCGAAGCTCGCGCTCAGATGACCGTCCGGGCGCTCGATCGCGGCGATCGCGACGCGCAGCCGCTCGGCCAGCTGCAGCGCGCCGCCGAGGTCGCCATCGAGCAGCACCGCGAACTCCTCGCCGCCGATGCGGCTCACGCTATGCCGTGGCGCGCCCCCCTCGCGCAGCGCCTGCGCGACCTGGAACAGCACCTGGTCGCCGGCCGCGTGGCCGAAGCGGTCGTTCAACGACTTGAAGCTGTCGATATCGACAAAGATCGCGCTGATCCGCGCACCCGGCGCCAGCTCGTCGAGCCGCGACTCCGCGCATTTGACGAACGCGCGGCGATTTTGCAAGCCGGTGAGCGGATCGGTCGCGGCGAGTTGCGCGAGCTGGCTTTCGAGCAGAAAGTGATTGCGCCGGAAAGAGTAGAAGCCGAAGTGAAACACCGCCGAGCTCGGCGCGCCGATCACGATCACCCAGGTCCATACGGCCGCGTCGACATCGTGCGTATGCGCGTGGCCCAGCAGCAGCGCGATGGCCGCCGCATAGAAGAACACGCTGCCGGTAAGGAAATGCATGGGCGTCAACCATAGCGGCGCCGCGCAGATCGGTATCACGACGAGGCCGGGCAGCAGCCACAGCAACGGATGCGCGACGCCGAGCGCATTGAGCACCATGCCGCCGGTCAGCACCTGCATGTACACCACGCCGATCGCGCCGAAGCGCCATATCGAGGTCGTGCCGGGAATCGCCAGCACGAGCAAGGCGAGCACCAGCGCGCACAGCAGCCGATAGCCGAGCGGCGCGGCCGGGCCGTCGACCAGCTCGCGCGCCGCCACCATGCACAGGAACGCAGCCACCGTGAAGGCCAGCGTCATGGTGGAAAGCGGCCGCTGGTGTTCGAGCGAGCGCTGATGAAAGCGCTCACGCACGCCGGGCTCGAGCGGGTGCTGCGTCGGGATAGCAGACATAGGGGGCTTATCGGGCTGGGGTTCCGGTGACTTTGCCACTGCTTATCGGCAAACGTCAGACAAACATTTATGGCTAACGTTAAACCAGCCTGCAATTTCCTGTCGCGCAGGTGCATCGCGATGGCATGATCGCGGGCCGGCGATATCCCACTATGCGGCCATTCCGGCGGCGTCCGCGCGGGCGCTCGATGATAGTTTTGCTTCTCGTGAGCGCGCCCGCGCCGCTCATGCGCTCCGGTCCAGGCCAGATCCCGTCACGCGCCGCCGCAGACGGCTTACCGGCAAAGCGAAATTCGGCCTTTCACTGCACACGCAACACGGTTCTGAAACCGATGTGGACGGTGCCGAGCGTCGGGTCCTGCGGCTGCCGCGACGACGGCCGGTATCGTACGCAGAAGTTCGGTGCGCACAGAAACGAGCCGCCCTTGATTACGCGCGCGGGCCGCTCGAGCGTGTCGGCCGGCTGCGACACGGTCACGACGAGCGGGTTCTCCGCCTCCTCCTTCGGATGACGATCCTCGTACGCGTCCCTGGTCCATTGCCAGACATTGCCGACCGGATCGAACATCCCATACGCATTCGGTGGAAAACAGCCAACCGGGGCAGTGCCCTTGTAGCCGTCGCGCGCGAGATTCCTTGCCGGGAAATCGCCTTGCCAGGTATTAGCCATATAGCGACCTTGCACAGTCGGCGTATTGCCCCACGGATAGGTGTCGCCGTCGAGTCCTCCGCGCGCCGCGTACTCATACTCGGCTTCGGTCGGCAAATCCCGGCCGAGCCATGTTGCGTAGGCCTTCGCGTCGCCGTAAGTGACCTGCACGACCGGATGATTATCCTTGCCCACGATCGAGCTGCCCGGGCCGAACGGATGACGCCAGTTCGCGCCCGGCTGGTACTTCCACCAGCGATACGCGTCGTCGAAACGCTCGGCGCCTTTCGGCCATACGAACACGACCGAGCCAGGCACCAGTTGCTCTTTCGGCACGCCGGGGAATTGCGCGGGATCGCGCGCGCGTTCGGCATCGGTCACATAACCGGTCGCGGCGACGAAGCGCGCAAACTCCGCGTTGGTCACTTCGTGCCGGTCGATCAGAAAACTCGCGAGCTTCACGACTCGCACATTGCGCTCTTCCGGATAGCCGTCGTTAGAGCCCATCCGGAAGCGGCCCGCTGGAATGCGGACCATGCCCGCGCGATTCGGCACGCCGTCTTTCGCAGGCTCCAGACCGGCGGGCACGCCGTCGTACGCGCCGCACAGGCGCTTGCCGGCGAGCGGCGCGGCGGCAGCAGGCGCGGCGGCAACCACGGCGCTCACCGCGCGCGGCGGCAACCCTACCGGCGAAATCAGTATGGTCGCCGCCAGCAGCGCATGCCTACGGCGCCGATCAGCGATTCGTTTCGAGTTCATCGTCGTAGTAATGCGTCGCGTTGCTGTAGCCCGGCCGCTCCCCCAGTCCAGGGATATCCTGCACACCGTTCTGCGTTTGGTACGTCTCGTAATCGGCAAGCAGCTCCTTGAGCTTCGCCGGATAGCGCGCGGCCACGTCATGCAATTCGGAACGATCGACGCTCACATGGAACAGTTGCCAGTCGCCGGTGCCCCACGGCTTGTTCGCGTACGCGATCTTCCAGTCGCCCTTGCGCATCGCGCGACGGCCGTTGAGCTCCCAACCTTCGGTAAATCCTCCCGCATGCACCGTCTTGCGCTGCCCAGTCAGGAAGTCGAGCATCGACGTACCCTGCATGCGAAACACCGGACGCCCGCCATATTCGCCATTCGGCTGCGCGACACCGGCGAGTTGCAGCATCGTAGGCGCGACATCGGTGACATGCGCGAGCACCGTGCTGATCTGCCCATCGTGCGCTCCATGTGGCAGGACGATGATATTCGGCACCGCAATACCACCTTCGAATGCGAACGCCTTGTATAGACGCATCGGCGTCATGCTGACCTGCGCCCAGCCGGGTCCGTATTCGACAAACGAACCGTCGCGGCCAGTGTTCGCGATACTGTTGTTCGCATGGCGTTTGATCCATTCGCGGTTCGCGGCTTCGTCCAGAATGCTGTTACCGTCCGCGCCGTTATCCGACATGAAAAAGATCAGCGTGTTGTCATACTGGCCGGTCTCTTTCAGATGATCGACGAGACGGCCTATCTGCGTATCCATCACATCGATCATCGCCGCATAGACGGCCATGCGCTTTGCTTCGATCTGCTTTTGCGTCGCCGACAGACTGCTCCATTTCGGCCACACCTCGTCGCCGGTATACGGCTCCATATCCTTCGGCACGAGACCCATCGCCTTCATGCGCGCAAGCCGCCGCGCGCGAATCTCGTCATAGCCGACGTCGTATTTTCCGTCGTATTTCCTGATGGCCTCGTCCGGCGCCTGCAGCGGCCAGTGCGGCGCCGTATACGCGACATACGCGAAGAACGGCTTGCCGTCGTCCTTGTGACTGTCGATATACGACAGCATCTTGTCGGTATAGGAAATCGTCGAATAGAAGTTCGCCGGCACGTCGATCAGTTTGCCGTTCTCGCGATACATCGCTTTCGGCGTCTTGTCCGGATCGCTCGTGATGATGCCGACCTGGCCGAAATGGCTCGCGCCGCCCTGCACCATCGCGAACGAGTCTTCGAAACCGCGCGACGCGGGGCCGTACTCCTCGGTCAGCCCGAGATGCCATTTGCCGACCATATAGGTGTGGTACCCGGCATCGCGCAGCAGTTGCGGAAAAGTCACGACGCTATGCGTCATATAGCCTTCGTATCCCGCGGCATCGCGCTGCTTCGGCGTCAGCAGCTCGGCCATCCCGCCAAGCCCGGTGCGGTGATTGTCGACGCCCGACATCAGCATCGCGCGCGTCGGCGAACAGAACGGCGACGCATAGAAATCGGCCATGCGCACGCCTTGGTGCGCGAGCCTGTCGAGATTCGGCGTATCGATCTCGCCGCCGAATGCGCCGATATCCGAATAGCCGAGATCGTCGGCGACGATCAGCAATATGTTCGGACGTTTGGCCTGATTTCCGGCAACCGGACTTTGTGCCGTTGCCGTGGCCGCCAGAGCGGACCCGCTCAGCGTGAGCGTGCACGCAATTGCGTATGCGGTGAATCGTGTCTTCATTGATGTCTCCAGATCTGATTTATTTGTTTGCTTGTTCTTTCTACGATGCCGCACAAATTCTGCCGCCGGTTTGCGGCACGGTCCAACACCGATTCAGACTACTTCCATACCGTGCGGGTATGTCTCGGCAAGACCGTGCCGCTTCAGTCAGATCGACCTGAATAGCGGACTTTTCGCCAGCGCGTCGGCGCCATCCGCGTTGCTGAGAAACTTCTCCGTATAGATATCGCGCTCGAACAATTGCCCTTGCATCAACGCCCGGATCGACGCTTCGATCATCACCGGCGGCCCGCACAGATACGCCTTGTGGCCGCGAAAATCATTCGCGAAATGCGCCTTCGCCGCTTCATGCACGAAGCCTCGGAAGCCCTCCCATGCGCTCCCCTCCGCTTCGTTCGACAACGCGGGCACATAGGTGAAATTCGCATGCCGGCGGGCAAGCTCGAGAAATTCGTCGTGATAGTAGAGTTCGCCGAGATCGCGCGCGCCGTACACGAGTGTGATCGGCCGCGCGTCACCCTGTTCGAGCAGATCGAGCAGCATCGAGCGCGGGCTCGATAAACCCGAGCCGCCCGCAATCAGGATCACCGGCTGCGGATCCGACGCGCGCACGAAGAAGCGCCCGAACGGCCCGCTGAAACGCAGCTCGTCGCCGGGTTTCAGTGCTTCATGCAGATAGCCGGTGCCCTTGCCGCCCGGCACGCGCCGCACGTTCAGCTCGATCAGCGTCGACGAACCCGGCGTGCCGGCAAGCGAAAACGCGCGCGGCATGTCTTCGCCGGGAATCTGCACGTTCACGTACTGCCCCGCCTGAAACTCGATGCCGGCGCCGTCCAGTTCGATGAAGATGCCCTTGATCGTCGGCGTCAGGTCGACGCTCTCCTTCACGCGGCCCATAAAGTCCTGAACCGGATAGTGGCGTGCGTCCGGGTCTTCATCGATATCCGCTTCGATCGTCAGATCCGATTGCACGGTCGCGCAACACGCGAGGCACTTGCGTTCGTCCCGCTCGAAATCCATCAACGCGAACGGCGACGCATTACCGTGCTCGATCTCGCCGTCGATGATCTGCACCTTGCACGTCGCGCACAGCCCGTGGCAGCACGCGTGCGGCAGCCACACCCCGGCGCGCAGGCACGCGTCGAGAATGGTCTGATCTTCGCCGATCTCGATCGTGTGACCGATCGGCTCGATGGTTAGCTGATAGCTCATGTCAGCGTCTCCTTTCTGGTAAATGCATGCGCGCCCGGACTAACTGCACGAGCCGCCAATACCGGTCAGGCCCGGAGTGCGGAAGCGGATCAGCCCCTTGTGGCGCAGGCCGTTTTCTTCGAGCGTGCGATCGAGCACGGGCGTGAAGCGTTCATTCGAACGGAACCATTCGATCTCGTCGGGCTTCACGTTTTCCCAGTCGGGATGCGCGGAGTAAATACCCGGCAGAACCTCGCCGACGAGCGCGGCGAACGTCAGCGACGGCGGCACCGCGATGCAATGCGGCGCGCAAAACATCAAATGATCTTCCCAGCCGATGAACAGCAAGCGGTTGCCGTGAAAGTTCTCTTCGCGATCTTTGATTTCACCGTGGTAGCCTTCGTTAAGCGCGATAACTGACATGATTTCTCTCCTTCTGATTCGGTCGGCGTGTACGGGTGTTACGCGGCCTGCGCGGCAGCCGTGCGTGGCGCGCCACTGTCCGTCGTGCTTTCCGTGGTGCCCGCGCCGCCATGACTCGGCTTGCCGGTCCAGCGCAACCAGTTCTTTCTGTCGGGCGAATCCTCGAATTCATGGCCGTCTTCTCCGACATTGATGTGGTAATAGCGCAGTACTTCGGCGAGCGGATTGAAATCCGCCGCGCCCGGATCCGCGTCGCTCTCGAAGCAATTGCCCTGATAGATCTGATGCACCGGCAGCCAGGCCTGCACGTATTTTTCCGGCTCGTTGTCGAAGATGTCCTTGCAGCCGTCCGAGCAGAAGTGGAACTTGTTGCCGAGATAATCGCTTTCGCGGTAGCAGGTTTTGGTCGGATCGTCGGGCTCGGTGAAAGCCATCGGAATCTGGCAGATCTGGCACAGCATCGGCAGCGTGTTGTTGTAGAAGCGCTTGCCCTGCTTCTGCTGCTCGCGCCAGTACTCGAAACGCGGGCGGTAAAGCCGGTCGAACGTCGCCGGGTACTTTTCGGAGAGCCACGCCATTTCGTCATCGGACGGAATCCACGTGTGCATCGCGGCCGCGTGCGTGTAGTTGTAGAAGATCCCCCACGCCTCGTGCGAAATGCGGTCCTTTTCCTTCGATGCAACCTCGTAGTACTTCGGCATCCGGATGCCATAGCGTTCGAGATCGTGGAACAGCGCGCCGCCGTTCTTCTCGAAGTAGGTTTCCCACGCTTCCTGCCACGACATGATCCGCTTCGGCAGCATGTAGTCCATCATCATCGCGACGAGCGTCAGCAGCCGGTAGCCGCGCCAGAACCATTTGTCGACCCACTTCTGGATGATCGGCACATTGCCCGGGTCCTGCTCCAGCAGAAACTTCACCACTTCGAGGCCGAGCGTCATATGGCGCGATTCGTCGGACTGCGCGGAAAAGCCGAATGTGACCGTCGCCATATCGCCGTTGAACGCCGCGCCCGACATGAACGGCATGAACAGCAGATTGGTCAGCACGTATTCGAACGAGAACGAGATCGCGGTGACGAACTCGAACGGCCCCGCGGTCATCGCATCCTCGAAATACGACTTCGGCACCGACAGATACCAGACCCGGTCGTGCATATGCTTGAAGTCGTGAAAGCCGTTGAAGAACTTGTTGTAGTGGCTGATCGTATGGACCTGCGTTTGCGCATGGCGCAATTCGTCGATCGCCTGCATCTGGCACGCGATACGCGCGCCGGCGCCGCGGAAGTTGCGCCCGGCCAGCGCGAAGCCGCGATGCGCCGCGTATTCGAGCGGACTCACACCGGTCAGGAACAGCTTCAGCGCGTTGATATAGCGCGGATCGGTCACATTGAACTGGCCATTGTTCTGCTGGAACGCATCGATGATCGCGTACAGCTTGCGCTCCTTTTCGCCCTGGTATTTCCAGTAGGCGTCCATCGTCAGACGGAACGGGTCTTCCCATTTGTCCCAGTCATGGACCTTGATGCCTTCGAAGCGGTCGTACGGAAAAACTTCGTCCATCGGCTGATAGGTGGTTTCCCAGCCGAGGCCACGCGTCAGCATCGCGTAGTTTTCCTTGATGCTCAGCTTTTTCGGCGTCGTGTTCGTGGTGGTGCTCATCATGCGTCTCCAGTGGGGCCGATCAGGCTTTCCATTCAAGAATGAATTCGTCGTCGGTCTCGTCGATATTGCCGCCGAGCGAGATCAGATTGAGTTGCAGTTCGCGCAGATCGAAGTCGCGGCCGATACGCTCTTCGATCGACGCGCGCCGGATCACGAGGCGGCCCACCGCGTCGATCTTGACCATCGCCGGAAACGCGTTCACGACCGCGTGCGGGTTATCCGCCTCGATCGCTTCGATGATCGGACGCGATTCGTCATTGGCCTGAAATGCGATGAATACGGAATCAGCCATGATCGGCCTCCTGTTGCGCGGCGAACGACACGCCCTGCTTGCGCACGCGTGCATCGAACGCGACGGCGATATCGCGCAGCGCGGCTTCGGCGTCTTGCGCGCCGAGCGCTTCGAGCGCGAGCGGACGCAGCGCATCGAGCACGCGCGGCTGCCATTTCGCGATCCACTGGCCGAGCAGCGCCGCGTTGTCCGTCGATTCCGCGGCGGCGGTCTTCAGCGTCGCGTCCACCCAACGGTTCGTTTCATCGAACCAACTGCTGGCGAACTCGTTCAACATACCGAGCGCCGCGCCGTACTCGTTCGACAGACGCTGATCGATATGGCTATACACGAGCGGGTACAGCAGTCCATCCAGCACGACGTTCTGTGCGACATACGTCTCGAACCAGTCCTTCACGACCATCGTGTCCTCGGCCACGCGGCGCAGGCCCTGCCACATCGGGTCGTTGAGCCAGCGCTCCTTGCCCGCCGTCAGCGACGTGCCCGAATTGCCGTCGAGCAGCAGGCCGATACGCGACAGGTACTGCGCGATGCCGAGCCGGTCCATCGAATGGAACATCGTCGCCTGGGTGATCGCGGTGCCCCAGCCATAGCCGGTCACGAAGCAGTTGTTGGTATTGGCCGCCCATTCGAGGTGGCGTAGCGGCACCAGCAATGCGGCGATGCGCGCTCTCGATTCGTCGGGCAGACTGGCCAGCAGACGCCGCCGCGTGACGAACTCGATGTTCTTCTCCATCGCGTCCTGCTGCCGCGCTCGCGTGATCGTATAAGCGCCGTAGTAGTACTGGCGCGGATCCTTGAACGCGTACCAGTCGTTCATGCGAAGCGCGGTGCGGCCCTTGTCGTACAGCGCGAATTCCGGTTGCCACAACGGCCGGTAATGGAAGTTGACTTCGGGTTGCAGTTCCAGCGTGGCTTCCTGATAGCGCGACGCGGGCTTGTCCGCGCCGAGCCTTCTCGCGACATGCGAGAAGGTCTGGCGGATCTGCTGCACCGAAGAGGTCTTGATATCGATCTGCATGGAGTATCTCCTTCGTTTCTTATGCGAGGCATTCGCCGATCATTCGTGGGGTATTCGCGGCGTGTTGCCGCCTATGCGCCGTTTATTCGGGATTCATTCCGTGAGGCCCGGCTGGCCGTAGCGCCACTTCAACTGTTCGAGGTCGAGTGCCTCGGCTTCGTCGTCGCTCAGATGAAACACGTGATGGGTTGCGCAAAAGGACTCATAGTCCGGCGCGCTCATCACGAGTTCGACGCTCAGGCCGGGATCGCCGATCGAAAAATCGAACTCGACGAAGCCGTCGTCGCGGCGTTCCCTGACGCGCACATAGCGCCGCGTCACGTCGAAAACGCGTGAGGCCGGTTCGGCGTCGGGTGAATGCGAGGGCATCGCCGCCTCCTTGTGTGTGTCGTGCCGTTGGTTCGAGGTGTGCCGAAAAGCCAGCGCACGTCGTCGTTCTGCTGGTTCACTGCACGCTTTCGTCGAAATGCGATGCAGCGCGCCTATTAATGCAACTGCTATGCCAACGAGGTGCGGAAAGCGGCCCGACGCGCGGCTAAAAGCGCACAATCCCTTGTGAATCAACGAGCAGGCAGCGCGCAAAAATAGCGCGGGCGAACGTGGCGCACGGCGCGCGCCACCGGGCATTCGACCAAATGATCGAAACCGGCCGTTCTCTAGCGCTGGCCAGCCGATCAAATCGGTATCAGGGAACACCCGCAGTCGGGCACGCGCGATTCGCGATGCAACCGCGCGCGCGGCATTGCATACTGACGGCCCGGCAGCAGCCGGCCAAAACTCAGACAAGTAGCTGGAGACGACTTCCGATGGCCACCCGAACCAATCCCGCCGGGAACACGCGCATGTCGATGGTCTCGCCGAAGGGCGCCTGCGTGGACAGCCTGCGCTATCCGGACATCGCGGACCTGATGTCGCGGCTGCGCTTCTCCCCCGGCGACGGCCGCATCTGGCTCGGCGATCAGCGCATGCTGCTCATGCACACCGGCTCGGTCGGCGTGATGCGGCGCGAGCTGATCGACAGTCTCGGCATCGACGCGGCGCGCGGCCTGCTCACGCGCATGGGCTACAACTCCGGCGCGCGCGATGCCGAACTCGCGCGCAAAGCGCGTCCCGACAGCTCGATCACCGAGATGTTCGCGGTCGGCCCGCAACTGCATATGCTCGAAGGCATCACCGTGGTCGAACCGGTGCGGCTCGAACTCGACGTCGAGAAAGGCCACTTCTACGGCGAATTCGTCTGGAAGAACTGCGCGGAAGACGAGGAGCACATCCGCATTTACGGGATCGGCGCGGAGCCGGTGTGCTGGACGCAGATCGGTTATGCGTCCGGCTATACGAGCGTGTTCATGGGGCGCCCGATCATGTACCGCGAGGTCGAATGCCGCGCGCTCGGGCAACCGCAATGCCGGATCGTCGGCAAGCCGGTCGAGGCATGGGGCGACGAAGCTGCGGACGATCTGCGCTTCATGCAGGCGCAGTCGTTTACGCAGGGGTTATCGGTCGCGGCGGTGAAGCGCGACGCGCATCGCGACGCGCAGGCAGACGCAAGGCACGACCCGAGGCACGAAGCAAGGCACGAAGCAAGGCACGACGTCCAACCGCAAACCAGTGCCACCCTGTTCAACGACGCTCGCGAGCCCACCCCGACCGCGTTCGGCGACGACAACATGGTCGGCGCGTCCCCCGGTTTCAACGCGGTCTGCCATATGATCCGGCGCGTCGCGAACACACGCGCGACCGTGCTGTTTCTCGGCGAAAGCGGCGTCGGCAAGGAAGTGTGCGCGCGCACGCTGCATCGGATCAGCGGCTGCGCGAACGGCCCGTTCGTCGCGGTCAACTGCGCGGCGATCCCGGAGGCGCTGGTCGAATCGGAATTGTTCGGCGTCGAACGCGGCGGCTTTACCGATGCGACGCAAAGCCGTCCCGGGCGCTTCGAGCGCGCCGACGGCGGCACGCTGTTTCTCGACGAGATCGGTATTCTGAGTCTGACCGCGCAGGGCAAGCTGCTGCGCGCGCTGCAGGAAGGTGAAATCGAACGGGTCGGCGATACGCAGACGCGCCGCGTCGACGTGCGCGTGATCGCCGCGACGAATCTCGATCTGAAAGACGAGATTCGCGCGGGCCGCTTCCGCGAGGATCTGTATTTCCGCCTGAACGTGTTTCCGATTCGCGTGCCGTCGCTGCGCGAGCGGCGCGAGGATCTGCCGGTGCTGCTCAATCACATGCTGCACAAGTATCGCGAACGTCATGCGCGCGACGTCACCGGCTTCACCGGCCGCGCGCTCGACGCGCTGCTGAACTACGGCTGGCCCGGCAATATCCGCGAGATGGAAAACCTCGTCGAGCGCGGCGTGATTCTCGCGCCGGACGGCGGGGCGATCGATATCGGCCATCTGTTCACGAGCGGCGAGACAATCGACGCGCAGATGTTCGGACTCGGCATCAACGGCTCGCTGACGCCGTCGGCGTCACTGCTCGATCAGCAAGGCAGCGGCGACGGCGAGGTGGAACGGGTGGTCAGGAAAGTGAACCATTTGCTGATGGGGATGAGCGGAGAGATCGAGCCGACCTCGCTCGACGATATCGAAACCGCGCTGCTGAAAAGCGCGGTGCAGCGCGCGCAGGGCAATCTGTCGGCGGCCGCGCGCACGCTTGGAATTACGCGCCCGCAACTGGTTTATCGGCTCAAGAGCCGGGGGTTGCGGGTGTAGCGCCAGGAGCCGGGGCGTCACCGCTGCGCTGCGCCCCTCCCGGTTTTGCGAAACACATCGACCAGCTTATCGACGATGCGGTTCAACTCACCGCGCTCATCGGCCGACAGCACCGACAGCATCTCCGTTTCCAGCGACTGACCCAGCTCGTCGCTGGCCCCGCGCACGCGCTTGCCGGCGGCGGTCGGCCATAGCTGGAAGTGGCGTGCGTCGTCGGGGTGAATCGAGCGCCGCACCAGCTTGCGTTCGATCAGATCCGCGACGAGCTTCGACAGCAGCGTCTTCTCGATCAGCGTCTGCTCCTTTAGCGCCGTCGCCGTAATACCCGCCGCGTCGCAGATGATCCGCAGCACCCGCAGCGACCGCACGTCGAGTCCGACCGCGGGCCGGTACGCCGCATTCGCGCGGCTGATCATTTCGCTCTTGATCAGATCGAGCTTGAAGGTCAGAAAATAGGCGCGTTCGTGGCCGGGGGCCGCGCCGTTCGGCTCGGCCGCGGCGTGCGCGACATCTTTTGCCGCGTCTTTGCGCGTGTCCGCGGCCGTCTCTTTCGCGTTGCTCTTCGCGTTGGCGGTCGTCTTGCTCTTTTCCACCGCCGCTGGGGTACCTGCTCGCATGTGCTGACGTCCTGTCTGAAGACTTTGCTTAACTCGAGGCGCATGGGCGCGCTGCCGTGGTTCCCTGTATCCGCCAAGGCCAGATCGCTTGCCCACCGCCCCGCCTCCCGGTCAACGACGATGATATCCCACGCACCTTATCCCGGCCGGATATCAGGGAAAAGCATTAGTTGAAAATATCAACTAATGAATTATTCTTCGACCCAGCCGGACACCCGTGGCATCGCGCGGGCGGACCACGCACTCATTCTTCACAAGCGAGGGTTGGCGGTATGCACACGGACATCGAATTGAACGCGCTCGGCGAACAGATGCGCGCATGGCGCAGGGATATTCACCAGCACCCCGAGCTGGGTTTTCACGAGCATCGCACCGCCGGTCTGGTCGCGCGGCTGCTCGCCGGCTGGGCGATCGACGTGCAAACCGGCATCGGCGGCACCGGTGTGGTCGGCACGATTCGCGGCACGCGCGGCGACGGCCCGTCGATCGGCTTGCGCGCCGACATGGATGCGCTGCCGATGAGCGAAAAAGGCACGCCCGCGCACCGCTCGACTCACGACAACGTCTTCCACGGCTGCGGCCACGATGGCCACACGTCGATTCTGCTCGGCGTCGCAAAGCACCTGTCGGCGCGACGCGACTTTCGCGGCACCGTCCATCTGATCTTCCAACCCGCGGAAGAAACGCTGCGCGGCGGTTCGGCGATGATCGACGACGGCCTGTTCGAGCGCTTTCACTGCGACGAAATTTACGCGCTGCACAACAACAACCAGTTGCCCGCGGGCAAGATCGGCGTGCGCAACGGCGCGATCCTGTCGGCCTGCGACCTGTTCCGGATCGACATCAAGGGCATCGGCAGTCACGCGGCAATGCCGCACAAATCGATCGACCCGCTGATCGTCGGCACGACGCTCGTGCAATCGATCCAGAGCATCGTGAGCCGCAATATCGATCCGCTCGATACCGCCGTGGTCAGCGTCTGCAAGTTCCTGTCGGGCACCGCGATCAACGTGATCCCTGACAGCGCGGTGCTCGAAGGCACGGTGCGCACGCTCTCGGTCAACGCACAGCAAACCACGCTCGCGCGACTGCGCGCGATCTGCGAAGGCGCGGCGACGATGTACGGCTGCGAAGTCAGCTTCGAGCATCTGCAAACCTCGCCGCCCACGCTCAATACCGCCGCCGAAACCGAGACCGTGCGCCGCGCCGCCGAACACGTACTCGGCACCGATAACGTGATCGCCGACGTCGCCCCGCTGATGGCATCGGAAGACTTCGCGTTCATGCTGCAGCAGCGCCCCGGTTCGTATTTCTTCCTCGGCCACGACGGCCTCACGTGTCATCACCCGGAGTTCGATTTCGACGACGACACCGCGCCCACCGGCGCGGCCGTGTTCATCGAAATCATCCGGCAACGGCTCGGCTAATCCGGTATTCCGGCAATCGATCTGAGGGGACAGCAATGAGCATGAGCGGCACACCGACCGCCGCGCCGACGCCGACGCCGACGCCGGCGATGGTGCGAAAAGTAGTCATCGCTTCGGTACTCGGCAACGCATTCGAATGGTTCGACTTCGCGATCTATGGTCTCTTCGCCGTGATGATCGCGAAACTGTTTTTCCCGAGCGGCAATGACTTCGCATCGATGCTGCTCACGCTCGCGACATTCGGCGTCGGCTTCGCGGTGCGTCCGCTCGGCGGCGTGCTGCTCGGTCTCTATGGCGACCGGGTCGGGCGCAAGAAAGCGCTGTCGCTGACGATCGTGCTGATGTCGGTCGGCACCGGGATGATCGGTATTCTGCCGACGCACGCGGCGATCGGCATCGCGGCGCCGATCCTGATGGTGCTCGCCCGCCTGATCCAGGGCTTCTCGGTCGGCGGCGAATTCAGCGGCGCGACGACGATGCTGGTCGAGTTCGCCCCCGCGAATCGCCGCGGCTTTTTCGGCAGCTTCCAGATGTGCTCGCAGGCTCTGGCGTTTTCGCTCGGCGCGCTGGTCGCGTATCTGCTGACCGTCAATCTCGCGCCGCACGATCTCGAGTCGTGGGGCTGGCGTCTGCCGTTTCTGCTCGGCATCCTGATCGGCCCGGTCGGCTGGCTGATCCGCTCGCAGGTCGACGAATCGCCGGAATTCGTCGCGTACGCGGACGCCGTGCGGCGCGGCAAGGTCAAACCCGTCGATACGCCGCTGCGCACCGTGTTCCGCGACTATCCGCGCGCGGTGCTCGGCAGCATCGGCATGTCGGTGGTCGGCACCGTGTCCGCTTACGTGTTCGTGTTCTTCCTGCCGATCTTCGCCAAGAAGCAGCTCGGCATGTCGGCCGCGGACGTCAATCTGAGCACCTTTATCGGCACCGCGATCATTCTGGTGTTCTGTCCGCTGGCGGGTTATCTGTCGGACCGTTATGGCCGCAAGGCCGTATTGCTGCCGGCGATCGTCGCGTATGGGATCGCCTCGTACGTGCTGTTCAGGCAGTTCGTGAACGTGCCGACGTTCGGCTCGCTGCTGGCGGTGCAGATCGGCGTGTCGTGCCTGATGAGCTTCTTCTGGGGCCCGACGCCGATCGTGCTGACCGAGGTCTTCCCCGTCAGCGTGCGCTCGACCGGCGCGGCCGTCACGTACAACCTCGCGGTGCTGATTTTCGGCGGCCTCGCGCCGTTCGTGAATACGTGGCTCGTGCACTCGAGCGGCAGCAATCTCGCGCCGATCTATTACGTGCTGGCGAGCGTGGTGATCGGCCTCGCGGGTGTGCTGGTGCTGCCGGTGGCCGCGCGTGAAAGGCCGGTCGAATTGCGGCTCGATCAACAGATGTGATCGTTCTTTGTGAACAGGTGGTGGATGGGGGGCCGCGCAACCGTGCGAAGTGAGTTCAGCGTCCCCACCCCGACATCGATTCGCGCGATGCAATCCGCCGTTCAACAGGTCAAACCCTGCTCATATCCGGAATTGGCGGAAGCTCGCCAAACCGTAAGATCAAATGTACCGGTTAGTTACACATCAGGCGACATGCTAGATCTACCCCTTTCCGATGACGCATGGGCGCGCGTCAGTCATCTGTTCAAGCAGAATCCGCAAAAGCGTTTTGGCCGGCCCGCCCGGCACCCGCGAGAAATTCTGGACGCGATTCTGTGGGTCATCACGCGCAATGAAAAATGGCACCGGCTGCCCGCCACCTTTCCGCCTTCGCAGACGTGTTACATCAAATGGCTGCAATGGCGGCGCGCTGGCCTGATGAGCGTGATCCTCGACGAACTCGGTTTGACGGCATACGGCACCGCTTTCGGGCAGGCCGACATCGACGTCGACGTCGGCGGCTAACGCCGACGTTGACATAGTGACGTCATGACGTCACTATGTCGAGCATGACTACCGGCCGCCCCACCTCGCTCCCCCTGTACGCGCAAGTCGAGGAAGCACTCGTCGCGCGCATTACCGACGGCACCTATGCGCCGGGCTCCCAGTTGCCTAACGAAGCCAGCCTGCTCGCGAGCTTCGGCATCAGCCGCACCACGCTGCAAAAAACGGTGCAGAACCTGATTTCGCGCGGGCTGATCGAAATTCGCCGCGGCAAAGGCACGTTCGTCACGCAACCGCGTCTCGCGCAGCCGCTCACCGAGCTGAGCGGCTTTGTCGAAGACATGCGTGCGCATGGCCGCCGCGCGAGCGCGCGCGTGCTCACGAGGCGCATCGAAAGCGCCGGCGAAACCGTGGCCGCCCGGCTGTCGCTCAAGCCGGGCGCGCCGGTCGTGCATATCCAGCGCGTGCGCCTCGCCGACGGCACCCCGCTCTCGTTCGATGAAACCTGGCTGCCGGCCGATATCGGCGAACAGCTGATCGAAGAAGATCTCGAAGCTGAACCGATCTTTACGCTGCTCGAAGAAAAATACGGCGTACCGCTGCTCGAAGCGGAATACCGGCTGGAAGCGCTCGCGGCGGACAAAGCGGTGGCGCGGGCGCTGGAAATCAGGAGCGGCAGCCCGGTTTTCCGCATCGAGCGCACGTCGTATCGCGACGGCGGCCGGCCGGTCGATTACGAAAAACTCCACTACCGCGGCGACCAGATCCAGTTCGTCACCCGTCTCGCGCGGCGCAAGCCGGCCGCCGTATGAGCGGCGCGGCGATGGATCTGCACTACACGTTGTGGCTATTCGCGGTGTCGCTCGGCGCGAGCGCGCTCGGCGGCATGCTCGGGATGGCGAGCGGCATCTTTATCGTGCCGATCCTGACGACGTTCGGCCACCTCGGCATTCACGTCGCGATCGGCGCGAGCATCGTGTCGGTGATCGCATGCTCGTGCGGCGGCGCCGCGCCGTTTCTGCGCGGCCGGCTGACCAACGTCCGGCTCGCGGTGGTGCTGGAAACGGCGACCACGCTCGGCGCGTTGTCCGGCGTGTTGTTGAGCGGGCTCGTGCCGGTGGCGGCGCTGTATTTCATCTTCGGCGTGATTCTGATCGTGTCGGCACGGCAAATGCTCGCGCGGCGCGCCGATCCCGTGGTGGCGAAAACCGCCGCCGGCGGCGACGCCGCTTGCCGCGGCTCGTGGAGCGCCGCGCTGCAGCTCGATTCCAGCTATCCGGATCGCGCGAGCGGCCGCGATATCGCGTACCGCGTGCGGCGCATCCCGCTCGGCCTGTCGCTGATGTACTGCGCCGGGCTGATTTCGGCGCTGCTCGGCATCGGCAGCGGCGTGCTGAAGATTCCCGCGATGGATACCGCGCTGCGTCTGCCGATCAAGGTGTCGTCGGCGACCTCCAACTTCATGATCGGCGTGACCGCGACGGCGAGCGCGGGCGCGTATTTTCTGCGCGGCGAAATCGTCACCGCGATTGCCGGCCCGGTTGCGCTCGGCTCGGTGGCCGGCGCGGCGCTCGGCGCGCGCCTGCTGATGCGGGTGTCGAACGACCGGCTGCGCGTGCTGTTCGTCGCGGTGCTGGCACTGCTGGCCGTACAGATGCTGCTCGAAGCGTTCGGCGTTCATCTGTTCGGGGCGGCGCCGTGACGCACGCCACCCACGACGCGACCAACGGCGGCATCACACGCGGTGCGCGGCTCGAACATTGGCTCGCGAATCTGCTGCACTACGGCACGTGGCTCGCGTCGATCACGATCGCCGCCGGGCTCGTTCTGATGCTTGCGCTGCCTGCGCCGGCCTCCGCCAACGGAGCCGCCGCATCGCACGCGACGCCGGCCGGCATGTCGGTCATGAGCGCCGGTATCGCGCTTTTTATCCTGTTGCCGGTAATGCGGCTTATATTGATGTTAGGCGTGTTCCTGCGACGGCGGGACTACCGGTTCGGCGCGATTGCGGCGCTCGTGCTGGCGATCGTCGCGGTCGGCCTGGTGGTCGGCGCGGCGTAATCCGCCCCAACCATCTGTCTGAACGATGCGCGTGCAGGTATGATGCCGGGCGCCCCCGCCGTCTTTGAGCGGAAGCGGTGTGGCGGCGCAGTGCAAGCGCGGTGCCCACCGCCGTCCGCTCCCGATGCCGCATTTTTGTCACGAGAACCATCATGCCTGCCCAACACGACGAAGCGCCCGGCGCGCGCCCCACGCCGGCCAAGGCGAAGCGCAAGACGCTGTCCATGACCGTGCGCAATCTGCTGATGGTCCTCATCGGCGTGATCGTATTCGCGATCGTGGCGGGTGTCGTGCTGTACAACCCGATCATGTACGGCGACCAGATCCCGAACTTCGGCATCATTCTGATGCTGACGGTGCCGGTTATCGCTGGTGTCGCGTTTCGCGTCGGACTCGATGCATGGGTCGACCGGGAGTGAGCGGCGCGGTGCCTCGCCGCCGCATCCGTCGCGCTCGCAGCGTTATCAGGCTGCCTTGACCGGCAGCACGACCCACACCTCCAGGCCGCCGCCGTCACGCGGATGAAATTGCAGGCCGCCGCCATGCAGCCGCGCGATCCGGGTTGCCCTTATGACACCGCTTATGAGGTCGCTCATGACGTCGCTTATGTCGCGATTGCGCGAGCCGCTTCGAGGCGATTGGCGGCATGCGCTTCAAACATGCGGACACGCTTCGGCGCCGCTGGCAATGCCGCGTCGTGACATCGAATGAAATAAGTTTCGCGTTTCGTTTTGCCGGTGCGCTGCGTATCTTTCGTCTGCCGGCTGCGGCGAGCCGCGCGTAAAGCTTGCACGATTGGCGGCTTTTTACTGTCGTTGGCGTATGCAGCCAGGTCGCCGATCGGCTGGCTCCGCCGCAATACCTTGTATGTGGGGCTCTGGACAGGCGGGAACGGGGCTTGCTGTCCTATTGGCGTTCGGTTCGGTGCGAGCGAGCCAATCCCCATTTTTCCGGAAACTTCAAATGAGTTATCAGGACATCGACAAGGAAATCGCCCATCTTCAGGTGGTGTTTGCACTGATCTCTCCGCGCGACCGCTTTCCGCTGTCGTATTGGCATCGCCGGCTGCACGCGTTGACCCGTTCATCGATGATGCCGGCGCAACGCGCACGCGTCGTCAAGCTCGAAGCGATGTTGCGCTCGGTCGGCGCAAGGATCGATCAGGTTACGGGCGCGGCGCCGCTGCATGGTTCGACGGCGCACGGCGGTTCAGCGTATCAGTTGAGAAGCCAGCGAGGATAACGATCTGCGAAACTGCCGGCTGGTTTGGCCGGTCGTAACTTCGAATGCGCGGTGCCCGACGGCAGTGAGCGTTAGCTGTTCGGGCACGCGTGTAGTCACATGGTCACTATCCACGGCTTTGGATGAATCGCCGACGTAGCTTCGCCCGTAGCCCTACAGGGTTCTGATCTGGCAGCTCCTGTTCGATGTACAGGTCGTCAATCGTGGGAAGGCTCCAACATGCAGCAGGTGCTCGACAGTCACGGCTACCAGTGAGGATGCCGCCTGAGAGTCCAACGCCGGTCGAGTAACGTGCAGGGCCGATACAGGATTTTTCTATCCGTGAGATTAGGAATTTTCTGATTTTTAATAATTTCACGTTGGCTGATGACAATTAGCAACAGGGTATTATCAAGATACCCTGCGCTTTTTCTTGTGTGGCATCCTGATCAAGAAATCTGGCGACATAAGAGAGGTGCAGAAATTGGCGTTTTATGGAAAATTTATAATCAACAATGAAGATTTATCTCCATTGATTATTCCCGGCGTTGGTACGTTTAAAGCATACTCAGGTGACGGTATCTATCGAAACAAAGGAGGCTGCACCGCGGAGCCTGACAATGGTCCACTTCCAGCTGGGCTCTACTGGATAGTAGATCGTCCAGCAGGCGGATTCAGATCCAGAACTGAAGCCCGTGCAAAAGACATCTGGAGCGGAGTAGTCGGCCGGCGCACTAATCATGAAGAGTGGTTCGCACTTTATCGTGACGACGGCGTTATCGATGATCTCACGTGGATCAATGGCGTGCAGCGCGGACAATTCCGCTTGCACCCAGCCGGGTCATGGTGCCTCTTATGGTTGTATTACCATGCCAGGTTATGCTGATTTTGAAAAGCTCAGGCGCGCGCTTCTTCACACTTTCACTATCCCGGCTCGCTCTTCAGGAATTCGTGCGTATGGAACGATTGAGGTGGTGGCGAATGGCAGCACTTGTCCATAGACTCTTTAAAGTAGCGCTATTTATAGGATTATTTCTTCTTTCTGTTCGCTACATCCATACGTATCCGCTACCAATGCCTGAAGGCCAGATCATGTTCTGGATTGATGTGTCCAGGCGACTTGGTGTTAGACGTTTCGACAATCTCTATATTGCGACCATGGTCGTCATTGACCTGATCGTCGCGATTCTGACCTACGTGGCGATCATGAAGCTCTGGAGCCGCTACCACCGGTTGTCGCAGCCAGACTGACCAGAGCGCCAACCGTTGCTGTGCATCTGTCCGCCTTCGTGCCTCGGCGACAATACGCCCGCAACGTCCTTCCGATACCCACTAATGCAATCGAGATCTGCCCCCCTGACTGTGCCGCGGCTGTTGGCCACGCTGGCGGAAGATGCGGCGATGATCAACAACCGGCCGGGATCGTGGGACGGCTCCAACATGCAGCACATGCTCGACAGTCACGGCTACCAGTGAGGATGCCGCCTGAGAGTCCAACGCCGGTCGAGTAACGTGCAGGGCCGATACAGGATTTTTCTATCCGCGAGATTAGGAATTTTCTGATTTTTTAATAATTCCACGTTGTCTGATGAAAATTAGCAACAGGGCATTATCAAGATACCCTGCTATTTTTCCTGTGTGGCATCCTGTTCAAGAAATCTTGCGACATAAGAGGGATACAAAAATTGGCGTTTTATGGAAAATTTATAATCAACAACGAAGATTTATCTCCATTGATTATTCCCGGCGTTGGTACGTTTAAAGCATACTCAGGTGACGGTATCTATCGAAACAAAGGAGGCTGTACTGCGGTGCCTGATAATGGTCCGCTTCCAGCAGGAATCTACTGGATAATAGATCGTCCAGCAGGCGGTCGCGGTCTATCGAAAGGCTGCATTACCCTCCCTGGTTATGCAGATTTCGAAAAAATCAGACGCGCACTCCTGCCCACCTTCACTATCCCTGCTCGCAATTCAGGCATTCGTGCATATGGAACGATTGAGGTCACGGCGCATGGCGACACTTGTCCGTAGAATATTTAAACTAGCGTTATTTATCGGATTATTTCTTCTTTCTGTTCGCTACATCCATACGTATCCGCTACCGATGCCTGAGGACCAGATCATGTTCTGGATTGAAGCCTCTGACCGACTCGGCATTAGTGATTCCGATAATCTCTATATTCCGACCATGGTCGTCATCGATCTGATCGTTACGATTCTGGCCTACGTGGCGATCATGAAGCTCTGGAGCCGCTACAACCGGTCGTCGAGGCCGGACTGACCAGAGCATCCCCGGTCAGTCAACCGTTGCTGTGCATCTGCCCGCCTTCGCGCCTCGGCGACAATACGCTGCCACTCGGCCGATACAGCGGTTCAGCGTATCAGTTGAGAAGCCAGCGAGGATAACGATCTGCGATGCCGGCTGGTTTGGCCGGTCGTAACTTCGAATGCGCGGTGCCCGACAGCAGTGAGCGTTAGCTGTTCGGGCACGCGTGTAGCCAGATGGTCACTATCCACGGCTTTGGATGAATCGCCGACGTAGCTTCGCCCATAGCCCTACAGGGTTCTGATCTGTCAGTTCCTGTTCGATGTACAGGCCGTCAAGCCGGATTTGTGCCAACCGGTTATCGTTCGTCACACCGAACGCCAAAGACGGAGCAAGCGCATACCAAGTTGATGCCTCAGCCCATGAGAGATAGAGCGTGCCGCGCTGCGGTTCATAGAGAGTAGCAGGCTCCGACATGCTCTCGCTCTGTCCATTTTTGTCGAAAAACGCATCGATTCGCAGTGTGCGCGGTACTGCTTCAACAAACGGAATCGAGCATACTGCCCATTGCTTCGGGTTAGTATAAAAATCGAACGCTTTAATCCGTTTCTCGGAATCGAAGAGCATCGACAACATGCCCGCATTAATCACGTACTCTTGAGAGCGGATATTAAACTGCTCGTCAATTACCTGACTAAGGTCAGGATTCAACTCCTGATGAGCCGATTGCACCTCGTAATCAAGTTTGCAGATTATGGAGTGACCATCTTCGTCCCAAAGTACATTTGCATTCGGATTCGCATATTCAGCGACATGGACGTAGACCTGGCTCATTTCAACTGCCTGTACATGAAGTGGAGAATCGTATAGTCATTTTCCCGGACAAGTACTTCAAGCATATACGTCTTCCCTTCATGAGTCATCGGACACCTGTACATAAAAAGGCCCGCGTACCCCCTCGGGTCCACCGTACGCTTGCCATACTTTATGGCAAGACGAAGGATATGAACGGGAACGTAGCGGTATGGATTCGCCATATGTTCAAGTGGAGCAGCGGTGAAGTGCAACGGGCGCTGCATGAGCGCATAGTACCTTGTCCGCAGACCCAGCAGGGTCGCTCGCCCCAACGGCACACCTACGCCCCGTATCCCCCATTCAGTAAGACCGCGAAGCCCTGCTCTCCAAACTCCGCCGACCATAAGTAACATGTCGAGAGGATCAATAAGCGGGGGCTCCAGCGACCGCTCGCTTACTGATACGTCTCCGTCCAGCGTGTAGATGCTGAAGACGCCCGCAACTTCCTTCTGATACCCAAAATGCAATCGAGATCTGCATCATAGACAGGCTTTGCGTCGAATGGCACAGTGGGCGGGCGAAGGTCAAACAGGCCGGCCGCCTGGGGCTTCCGCTTAACATCCCACGTGAAAGATGGTTCGTCCGCTGTATATGAGAGTGCTAAAGACACGTTAGCTCATCCTTTTTTGACTTTACATCGAGGAGAGCCGCTATTGCTTCACCACTGCCGCCCATCGCATTTTGATCAATTTCATCCGTAAAGACCAAGCCTTCGACCGTGGGCTTGCTAGCGCCTCTGCCTGTTGCGGAGAGCATTGGAGACTGCTGCGAAACATTCAGGCTCCACTTGATCACGTCGATTTCATTCGGATGCGTCGCATCCTGTGACTCGCCGGCGGTGCCATCGACCTTGATGAAAATATCCGTCATTGAGTTTCGAAAGGTTCTTGAAGGGCCTTTCAGCGTACCCTGCATCTCCACGGCAAAGTGACAAATAATGTAAAGATTTCGAGCACGCGCAACCGCCCGTCTATCACACCAGATTCAACCAGAGCATTCCCGGTCAGCCAACCGTTGCTGTGCATCTGCCCGCCTTCGCGCCTCGGCGACAATACGCGGCCACTCGGCCGATGTGACGCGCTCCCGGAATATCTCGATCAAACGCTCGCCGAGGTCCTGGCGCTTTCTCGTTACGCCAGGCCTGACCCGGACGAGCCGCACAATTCGTTTTTGCAAACGGGTCACACGAGCGTTGGCCTTCCCATGTTGCAACGAACCTGGCAAAAAAGTTCGCGTCGATTGTTCCGCGGCGGCGACTGCTTGTACGAGTTCGACACGTCGCTGTTCCAGTGTCTCGCGTTCGCCTCGTGCAGAGGCTTGGGTGTCGGAATTCGTTTCCCAGACGCCAATCCAGGGTCACGGTGTGCCCGTCACTCTCGCCAGTATGCCAACGCCTTCGCCGCTCAGCCGATCAAAATCCGCGCCCCCAGCGCCAACACCAGCGCAGGCACCATCACCAGCACCCCCACCTTCAAAAACTTCATAAAGCTCACATCCTCACCTTCACGGCGAATCGCATTGAGCCACAGAATCGTCGCAAGCGAACCGGTGATAGAAAGATTCGGCCCGAGATCGACGCCGATCAACAGTGCATCGATCACACGTTCAGGACTATGCGCCTGCATCACGGTCGAACTCGCGATCAACCCGGCCGGCAGGTTGTTCATCAGATTGCTGCCGAACGCGATGATCGTGCCCGCCCAACCCGCCGCGGCCATTTCGTTGTGTTCGGTCGCGCGCCGCAGTTCGGCCGCGAGCGTCGTGATCACGCCGGTGTGATCGAGCATTTCGACCAGCACGAACAGCGCCGCGACGAGCGGCAGCACGTTCCACGAGATTTCGCGGATCATCGGCAGCGGCGATTTGCGCTCCTTGATCAACACGACGAGCGCGGTCAGCGCGCCGAGTATCGCGGTCGGCATGCCGAGCTGGATGTCGTACGCGGAGACCGTCAGCAATGCGCCGGCCGTAACCGCGATGCCCGCGAGCGCGACGCGCCCGCTCGCCGACAACGTCACCGCATCGAGATTCGCATCGCAGACGCCCGCGAGCGCATCGCGCTGCGTCCAGCGCAGCATCACGAAAGTCGCGGCGATCGATAGCGCCGAAGGCAACGCAAAGCGCAGCATCCACGGCCCGAGCGGCGGCGTGTGATTGCCGTACAAGACGATATTGGCCGGATTCGATATCGGCAGCACGAAGCTCGCCGCATTGGCGACGAACGCGCAGACGAACAGCAGCGGCAACGGCGGCGTCTTCGCTTTCTTCGCGGCCGCGAACACGGCCGGCGTGAGCACGACGGCGGTCGCATCGTTCGAAAGAAACGCGGTAATCACGACGCCGACGAGATACACGAGCACAAACAGTTTGCGCGGCGAACCACGCGCGTGATTGACCGCGAGCACGGCGACCCAGTCGAACAGCCCCTCGCGGCGTCCCACTTCGGAGAGCAGCATCATGCCGAACAGGAACAGATAGACGTCGGTGCCCTTGCCGATCGCCTCGAACGCAAGCTGCACCGGCAACAGCCCGAGCGCCACCAGCAGCACCGCGCCGGCCACGGCCCAGACGGCTTCCGGCCATTTGAACGGGCGCGTGATCACGCCGGCGGTGGCGACCGCGGCGATACCCCAGGAAAGGAAAACGGAATGCACGGATGAGCCTGGATAATGGGTTGGGCTGGCGCTGCGCGAGCAGACGCAATATCGTTGTTCGGGCCACAAATTACCACAGCGCCAGGCTCGACGCGAAAGCCTTTCAACTCCATTAGCGTCACGGCGGCAACAATCCGTTCCTCCGCCCCCGCCTAGTCAGTTCCGGTTCGCATCCCTACCATCCGCATTCTCACGCGGACTCTCGCGAGCAACGGATAGAACACGATGCGAACTCAAGCTTGCGCTCCCGCGCGCTACCACGGCGCGGCAATCGCGCTGCACTGGCTGATCGCCGCACTGATGATCTGCGGCTTCTATATCGGCTGGACCATGACCGATATCCCCGGTTTCACGCCCACGAAGCTCAAGTACTTCTCGTGGCATAAATGGATCGGCGTGACGGTGTTCGCGCTCGCGATACTACGCGTGCTGTGGCGCGCGACCCACCGCGCGCGCGCGCTCGGCACCGCGACGCCCGCATGGCAGAAGGCCGCCGCGCATGCGGTGCATGGCCTGTTGTATCTGCTGATGCTCGCGATCCCGCTGTCCGGCTACTTCTATAGCTCGGCGGCCGGCATTCAGGTCGTGTATCTGGGCATCGTGCCGCTGCCGACGATCATCGGCCCCGATCAGGCGCTCAAAGCCACGCTGCGCACGGTCCATGTGCTGCTCGATTACACGTTGCTCGCGCTCGTGGCGATGCATGTGCTCGCCGCGCTCAAGCATCAGTTTGTCGATCGCGACGGCCTGCTCGCGCGCATGGTCCCGTTTCTGTCAGCCCGGCAGTAACACAACGGTCATTAACGCCGATTGGCTACGACTGGTTGGCAATCTAATTCCACGCGGTGTTCAATCCAGCCGCGCGGCTCGGATAGGATGCGTATCACCATGAAAACAACCGTATATCAATCCGCTCATCGCGCGGCACTCGCTTCTATTGCCGCCCTCGCACTGTTCGGTGCCAACTTCGCGCACGCCGATGTCGACCTCGCCAAAAGCAGCGTGATCGCGACGACGAAACAGATGAACGTGCCGGTCGACGGCAAGTTCAGGAAGTTTTCCGCACAATTGAATTTCGATCCAGCGAGGCCCGCCGCGGGCAGCGCGAACGTATCGATCGACACCGCGAGCTACGACCTCGGCGCCGACGATTACAACAAGCAGGCCCAGGGCAAGGAGTGGTTCGACTCCGCCGCCTGGCCCGCAGCCACGTTCGTCTCGAGTTCGATCGCGCCGGCCGGCGGCAACCAGTACAAGGTGACCGGCAAGCTGACGATCAAGGGCAAATCGCAAACGGTCGTCGTGCCGGTCGTGATCGCCAGCCAGGGCGCCACGCAAACCTTCGACGGCTCGCTGCCGATCAAGCGCACGCAATTCGATGTCGGCACCGGCGAATGGAAAGACACATCGGTCGTCGCCGACGAAGTCGTCATCAAATTTCATCTGGTCGCTTCGAAGAAGTAACCCACCTCACCGAAGCACGGCCTGAAACCTCACGTTACCTTCCGACATCTGGAGTCAAAATGAAAAAATCCTTCCTGCTCGCCGCGGGCGCACTCGCCGCTGCGCTGTCGTTCAACGCGATGGCCGCCGATACCTACATGCTCGACCCGACCCACACGGCGCCGAGCTTCGAGGCCGACCACTTCGGCGGCCTGTCGATCTGGCGCGGCAAGTTCAAGAAGAGCAGCGGCACCGTCGTGCTCGATCGCGCGGCGAAGACCGGCACGGTCGACGTGACGATCGATCTGAGCTCCGTCGATATCGGCAACGACAAGCTCGATGCCGAGCTCGTCGGCGACAAGTTCTTCGATACCGCCAGGTACCCGAGCGCAACCTATAAGGGCACGCAGATCCGCTTCGACGGCGACAAGCCGGTCGAGGTGATCGGCACGCTGACGATGCACGGCATCACGAAGCCGATCAATCTGAAGATCGAGTCGTTCAAGTGCATGCAGCACCCGGTGCTGAAGCGCGAAGTGTGCGGCACGGAATCGACCGCGACGTTCAATCGCGACGACTTCGGCATCGACTTCGGCAAGGCGTACGGCTTCAACATGAAGACGACGCTGCATATCCAGGCCGAAGGCATCAAGCAGTAAGCGGCCCGATAGGGTCGCAGTGGTTGCGGCGGTTGCGGCGCCCGGGATTGCCGCAACCGCGCCGCCCGAGCCGGCAAGCGCCCGGCTTGCGGCTATTGAATGGCCGGATTCATCGGCGCCGGCGCCGCCTCGCGCGCCCTTAAGCCAGGCCACCAGTTCGTGTTGCGGCATGGCCTTCGCAAACAGCCAGCCCTGCCCGTATTGCACGCCTCGACGCACCAGGCACTTCACCTGCTCGTCGCGCTCGATGCCTTCCGCGACGATCTCCCCCCAGCTCGTGCGCCATCACGATTCCGGTATAAAAGCTCGCGGCAAGCGCGGCTCCGCTGCGGGCGCGGCGGCGGACCCGCGGCAAGGTACCATTACGCGTTGACGCCGGCGCAATGCGCGCCGGTTCAGATACCGCCCACCGCCATCGCCCCGTCATCCGCTTTCACCGCCCATGAATTCCCCGCTCCGCCGCATCGCGCACCTCGATATGGACGCGTTTTACGCATCCGTGGAGCTGCTGCGCTACCCGGAGCTGCGCGGGCGCGCGGTGGTGATCGGCGGCGGGCGCGACAGCACGCCGGAAATGCTCGCGGACGGCAGCCGGCGCTTCGCGAAATTGCGCGACTACGTGGGCCGTGGCGTCGTCACCACGTCCACCTACGAAGCGCGCGCGTTCGGCGTGTTTTCGGCGATGGGCATGATGAAGGCCGCCGCGCTCGCGCCCGACGCGATCCTGCTGCCGACCGATTTCGAGTCGTACCGTCACTACTCGCGGCTTTTCAAGGCGGCCGTCAGAAGCTTCACCGACCGTATCGAGGATCGCGGCATCGACGAGATCTATATCGATCTGACCGACCTGCCCGGCGAGCCGCGCGACATCGGCATGCGCATCAAGCGGGCCGTCAGCGATGCGACCGGCCTCACCTGCTCGATCTGCGTCGCGCCGAACAAGCTGCTCGCGAAAATCGGCTCCGAACTCGACAAGCCCGACGGCCTGACGATCCTCACGCCGGCCGACGTGCCGCTGCGCGTCTGGCCGCTGCCGGTGCGCAAGGTCAACGGCATCGGCCCGAAGGCCGCGGAAAAGCTGACCGCGCTCGGTCTCGTGACGGTCGGCGATCTGGCCGCGGCCGACGCCGGGCTGTTGCAGGACAACTTCGGCCGCAGCTATTCCGCCTGGCTGATGCAGGTCGCGCGGGGTCACGACGAGCGGCCGGTCGTAGTCGAATCGGAGCCCAAGTCGATCAGCCGCGAGACCACCTTCGAGCGCGACCTGCATCCGCGTCATGACCGGCCGGCATTATCGAGTGCGTTTACCGGGTTGTGCGTGCGCGTCGCCGAGGATCTGGCGCGCAAGGGCTACGTGGGCCGCACGATCGGCATCAAGCTGCGCTATGACGATTTCCGCACCGTCACGCGCGATCTGACGCTCGACGAAGCGACTGCCGACGCGACAGAAATCCGCCGCGCGGCGACCGAATGTTTGCGACGGGTGGCGTTGAACCGCAAGCTGCGGCTGCTGGGCGTACGCGTCAGCACGTTGATGCCGGCCAGCGCGCAGGTGCCCAAGCCGCGTCTGCCGGTTCAGGCCGACTTGCCTTTTGCGAGCGACGAATAGGCGGTATCGGCCGCGGCGTTCGGGCGCGCAGGCGCCGCGGGGATCTCGCTCATCGGTGTGAGCGCCGAAGCCGCCACCGAAAACGCGAACGTGTTGATGCCGTTCGCGCTTTGCGCGGACACGGTGCCGCGATGCATCTCCGCAATCGCCTTCACGATCGCGAGCCCGAGCCCGTGGTTTTCGCGGCTGTTGGTGCGCGAGACTTCCGCGCGGTAGAAGCGGTCGAACAGATGTTCGAGAATATCCGGCGCGATCGGCGCACCGGGATTGGCCACCGCGACACGCACCTGATCGCCATCGCGCGCGATCGTCACGCTGATCGACGCGTCCGGCTCGCAATGCTGGATCGCGTTCATCAACAGGTTCGTGCACGCGCGGCCGAACAGCGACCGGTTCACGCGCGCGAACGCATCGCCGAGCAGATGCGCATGCACGCGCGCCTCTTCGAGCGGAATCTCCAGAAACTCCAGCGTATGCGCAACCTCCGCGGCGAGCGACACCTCGATGAGCCCCGTCGCGCGTTCGCCCTGGTCGGCGCGCGCGAGAAACAGCATGTCGTTGATGATCGCGCGCATGCGCTCGTATTCTTCGAGATTCGATTGCAGCGTATGGCGCAGATCGTCGACCGATCGATTGCGGGTCAGCGCGACTTCGGTCTGGCCGATCAGGATCGTGACCGGCGTGCGCAGTTCATGCGCGACGTCCGCGTTGAACGATTCGAGCCGGCCGTACGCGCCGTCGAGCCGTTCGAGCGCACCGTTGAACGAGTTCGCCAGATCGTTCAGCTCGAGCGGCAACGACGCGGTGTTCAGGCGCTGCGAGCGATTGTTCGGACTGACCGCAGACGCATCGCGCGTCAGCCGCGTCAGCGGTTCGAGGCCGAGCCGCGTGACCGAATAGCTCAGCAGCAGCACGCCCAGACTGCCGAGCGCGGACAGCGCGGCAAGCGCCGAGGCGAACACACGCATCGTGCGCAGATTCGGCGAATAGCTGACGGCGACCTGCAATTGCACTGCCGGTCGGGCGCCATTGGCCTCCAGCATCATCGTGGAGGTCAGCATATCGGGACCGCCACCCGCCGGCGCGATGCGCTCGTAGCCGCCGGACCAGCTTTTCATGACCTCGCCCTGCACCGGCTTGCCGAAATGGAAATTCGGCTCCGCGCTCGACACCGCAAACACGGTGCTGCGGTCGTTCGGCGTCATGTCGGTGAGCTTTTCGCGGGCCACCCGCCATTTGTCCGGCGTGACCGCGTGATAGACCATGATGCGCGCGATCTGCGTGCGATCGTCGAGCGATTCGCGCAGATGATGCTCGAGCTGCGTGCGCAGCACGAGAAAGAGCCCGGTGCCGACCAGCGTAAAGACGAACAGCGCGACCAGCGCGAACATCGATGCGAGACGCCGGGCGATCGAGCGGCTCATGACGACTCGGCTTCCTCGCGCACTTCGAGCACGTAGCCCATCCCGCGCACGGTGTGCAGCAGTTTCGACGGGAACGGGCCGTCGAGTTTCGCGCGCAGCCGCTTGATCGCGGTTTCGACGACGTTCGTATGGCTGTCGAAATTGACGTCCCACACGAGTTCGGTGATCGCGGTTTTCGACAGGATGTCGCCCTGGCGGCGCGCGAGCACGCTGAGCAACTGGAATTCCTTCGCGGTGAGGTCGAGCCGTATGCCGTCGCGCGTCGCGCGGCGGCCGATCAGATCGACGAACAGATCGCCGACCGAAATCAGCGTGGATTCCTGCGAACGCGTACGGCGTGCGAGCGCGTGCAGCCGCTCGACGAGTTCGAGAAACGAAAACGGTTTGGTCAGATAGTCGTCCGCGCCTTCGCGCAGTCCGCGCACGCGGTCGTTCACGTGATCGCGCGCGGTCAGCATGATGACCGGCGTCGATTTGCGCATGCGCAGCGCCTTCAGCACGCTGAAGCCGTCGCGCCTGGGCAGCATCACGTCGAGCACGATCACGTCGTAATCGAACTCGGTGGCCAGATGCATGCCTTCCTCGCCGTCGAGCGCGACGTCGACGACCCACCCCTGCTCTGTCAGACCGGAGCGCAGGTAGTCCACTACCTTGTGCTCGTCTTCAACGATCAGTAATTTCATCGCGTCCCCTGTCGGCCGGAGTTGGCGCTTTAGCGCTTACTCCGGCCCCATGCAAAGCTCTTACTCCGATCCCATACAACACACTTGCATGCATCTGCATTATACGAAGCGCCCGAATTTCCGACGCCGAAGCCAACACCCCCCACGACGGCCCGCTGAAGCATTTCAGCGCGCAGGAGCCGGCGCTTCCTTCTGCGCGCTCTTCGGCACATCGGCCACGTTCGTCGCGTTCGCCATGTCCGCCGACTTTGCACCGTCATGGTTGCCGGCGTTATCCCAACCGCCACCCAGCGCCTTCACCAGCGCAACCGACAGCGTCAATTGCTGGCCGTGAATCTGCACATCCTGACGCTCGCTCGTCAGCAACGACTGCTGCGCGTCGATCACGTTCAGATAGGCGACGAGGCCGCCCGAATAGCGATCGTTCGCGAGCGACAACAAGCGCCGCGCATCCTCGACCGCTTCGCGCGACTGCTTCGCCGCGCCGTCCAGCACCGACAGCCCGGTGATGCCGTCCTGCACCTGCTGGAATGCGCTCAGCACGGTCTGCCGATAATTCGCCTCGGTCGCCTTGTAGCCCTCGCTCGCATACTTGACGTTGGCCGCGCGGCGCCCGCCGTCGAACACCACCTGGCTGACCGCCGCACCGAGCGTCCACATCAGCGTCGGCGCGCTCAGCAGGTTGGCGAACTCGGTGCTCTCCCAGCCGATGCCGGGCGTGAGCGTCAGGCTAGGGAAGAACGCGGCCTTGGCCACGCCGATCTGCGCGTTGGCCGCCGCCATCGCGCGTTCCGCCGATGCGATGTCGGGCCGGCGCTGCAGCACGTCGCTCGGCACGCCGAGCGGAATCGCCGGGGCCTTGATATCGAGCACCTTCGGTTCGATCGCGAACTGCGGGGCCGGGACGCCGACCAGCGCGGCGATCGCATGTTCGAACTGCGCGCGCTGATTCAGCAGCAGTTGCGCCTGCACGCGCGTCGCGTCGAGCTGCGATTTCTGCTGCAACACGTCGAGCCCCGACACCGCGCCGAGATCATGCTCGGAGTTCACGTAGTCGAGTGCTTTCTGCTGCAGCTTCACCGACTGGTTCAGCACGTCGATCTCCGAGTCGAGTTCGCGCAGCGAGAAATAGTCGGTGGCAAGCTCGGTCGTCAGCACGAGGCGCGCATTCGCGAGATCGTCCGCGGACTGCTCGGCCGAGGCCTTCGCGCCTTCCACCTCGCGGCGAATCCGGCCGAACAGATCGGTGTCGTACGTGAGCGTCGGGCCGAGCTGAATGTTGTTCTGCACCGTCGATTGCGTCGGCGTCGCGTAGTTCGTCACCGGCCGGTCGCTCGAAATCCGGAAGCGCGAACCCGATGCGCCCAAATCGACTTCAGGCACGCGCTGCGCGCTGACGTTCGCAAGGGTCGCCTTCGCCTGCTCGTAGTGCGCGCTCGCGGCGACGAGCGTCTGGTTCTGCGCGAGCGCCTGCGTTTCGAGGCCGGCGAGCGTCGCGTCGGCGAAACCCGTCCACCAGTCCGGCGCGATCGGCGCATGCGACGGCGCGGCGACGCGCCAGAACGAATCGGTATGCCAGTCGGGCGGCACCTCGGCTTGCGGCCGCTGATAATCAGGGCCGACCGTGCAGGCGGCAAGCAGCGCCGCGCCTGCGAATGCGCTCAGCGTCGTGAACGCCGTGCCCGACGTGAGCGCGGCCCGCGCGGTCATAGTGTGCGCGGTGACAGCGCGGTTTTGGGCCGCCAACCTCACGACGCCCCCTTGCTGTTCTTCTGCGGTTCCACCTGCACATGATCGCCGTCGGCGATCGAATCGCTCGGATTGATGATGACGTGATCGGTCGGCTCGAGGCCGCTTTCGATTTCGAGCGTCTGACCCAGATCCTGCGCGATGACGACCTTATGCAGGCTTACGTTGCCCTTCGCATCGACGACCGCGACGCGCGGGCCTTCGGCGCGAAACAGCAGCGCATTGCCCGGCACCGTCAGATGCGCATGCGCGGTCGCCGGCACCGCGACCTGTACGTACGCGCCGGGGCGCAGTTTGTCGTCCGGGTTCGGCAGCGTCACTTCGATCTGCAACGAACGCGTGGGCACGTCGATCGCGCCGGACATATGCGTGATCTTGCCGTCGAACTGCTGACCCGGCAGTTCGGCCTGCGTGACCACGACCTTCTGTCCGACCGCGACGTTCTGCGCGTAGGCCTGCGGCAACTGCGCATAGACGCGCAGCGGATCCGACTGCGCGAGCGCGAACAGCGCCCGGCTCGTGCCGCTGCCCGCGTCGATCAGATCACCGACATCGACATTGCGCTGCGTGACCACGCCGGTGAACGGCGCGACGATCCGCTTGAACGATTCGAGCTGCTGCAAACGCTTGACGTTCGCATCCGCCGCGGCGAGATTTGCGACGTCCTGCGTGTAGGTGCTTTGCCGCTCGTCGAGTTCCTGTTGCGAGACCGCATCGCGCTGGCGCAATTGCTGCCAGCGTTCGAGCGAGCTTTTCGCGAGGCCGAGGCTCGAATTGATCTGCTGACGCTGGGCCAGCGCCTGCGCGAGTTCCTGGTCGATTTCCGGCGTGTCGAGTTCGGCGAGCAGTTGGCCTTGCTTCACATGCGCGCCGATATCGGCGTACCAGTGCAACAGATAACCGGTCGAGCGCGCGTAGATCGGCGACTCCACATAGCCGCGCAACGTGCCCGGCAGCAGCGTCTGGCCACCGCCGTCGGTTTGCTTCGGCATCACGGTATTCACGTACTGCACGGCGTTCTGCTGCGTCGTTGCCTCGACTTCGCGGCTTTGCAGCACGTTCGCGATCACCGTGCGCAACGCGCCGATCGCCAGCAGCAACAGCACGATCAGGATCGCGATCTTCGCGCGCCTCCATTCGCGATGGCGAGGCGGCAGCAGGTGCTCCCCTTCTTCGGTTTCCCGCGCGGGGATCGCTAGCGATGCATGAGTCTTTTCTGTCATCTCAGTCAACCATCGTTTAACTTTTACGCGGGCGTGGCCGCACTGCTGTGCTCCGGCGCGGCACGGCCGACGCCATGACCGCTGTCACCCCTGTCGCCGCCGTCGCCGTCGTTGCCGCCATGCGGGTCCGTCGGGTCCGTCGGGTCCATATCGCCGCCGTTCTTCTTGCGGCGTGCAAGCCATGAATGAATCCCCGCGAACACGAGCGGCACGAAAAACAGCGTGGACACCGTAGCAAACAGCAGGCCGCCGATCACCGCGCGGCCCAGCGGCGCATTCTGCTCGGCGCCTTCGCCGAGACCGAGCGCCATCGGAATCATGCCGATGATCATCGCGAACGCGGTCATCAGCACCGGGCGAATCCGGCTCGCCCCCGCTTCGAGGGCGGCGGTAAGCGGCGGCGCGCCGGCCGTGAGCCGCTGGCGCGCGAACGCGACCATCAGAATACTATTCGCGGTCGCGACGCCCATCGTCATGATCGCGCCGGTGAGCGCCGGCACGCTCAGATGCGTGCCCGTCAGGAACAGCATCCACACGATGCCCGCGAGCGCGGCCGGCAACGCGCTGACGATGATCAGCGGATCGACCCACGACTGGAAGTTCACGACGATCAACAGATACACCAGCACGATCGCCATCGCCACGCCAAGACCTAGCCCGAGGAACGAACTGCGCATCGTCTGCACCTGGCCGCGCACGATGATCGTGCTGCCGCGCGGCAGCAATGCGCGCGCCTGATCGACCAGCTTGTCGACCTGATTCGCGACGCTGCCCAGATCGCGCTTCTCGACGCTCACGTACAGGTCGATCACCGGCCGGATGTTGTAGTGCGAGACTTCGGCGAACTGCGATGTCGGCGACACCCGCACGAGGTTGCCGAGCAGTTGCGTCGGCCCGTTCAGCGTCGCCGACACCGGCGTGCGCAGCAGTTCGTCGATCGACGACACCCGGTACTGCGGCGTCTGCACCGCGACCTTGTATTCGACGCCGTTGCGGTTGTTGATCCAGAAACCCGGCGATGTCTGCGAGCTGCCCGACAGCGAAACCAGCACGTTCTGCGCGACGTTGTTCGCGCTCAGGTTCAGCTGTTGCAGGCGCGTGCGGTCCATATGCAGGCTGATCACCGGCTCGTCCAGCTTCTGCTGGATATGCGTGTCGACGGTGCCGGGAATCAGCCGCACCTGTTTCAGCAGCTTGCGCGCAACTTCGGCGTTACCCTTCATGTTCGCGCCGGAAATCTGCACGTCGACCGCGGCGGGCAAGCCGAAGTTCAGGATCTGCGTGACGATGTCGGCCGGCTGAAAGAAGAATTCGACGCCCGGAAAGCGCTGCGGCAGGATCTGGCGCAGCTTGTCCATATAGATCTGCGACGACTTGTGGCCTTCGTTCAGCGCGATCTGAATCTCGCCATCGAGCGTGCCCATCGTGCCGGAGTTGCTGTACGACAGATTGATACCGCTATACGGCAGGCCGAGGTTGTCGAGAATCGTGCCCAACTCGCGCGGCGGCACGACTTCGCGAATCACCTTTTCGACCTCGTCGGCGAGCCGCGCGGTTTCCTCGATCCGGGTGCCGGTCGGCGCGCGCATATGCAGACGGATATCGCCCGCATCGACGCTCGGGAAAAAGTCTTCGCCGAGCGCGAAACCGAGCCCCATCGACAGCACGCAGAAGCCGAGAAACATGCTGCAAAACAGCTTGCGGCGCACCAGCAGGCTGCTCAGGATCATGATGTAGGTCGCGCGCATGCGCTCGAAGCCGGCGTCGAAACGGTGATAGAGCCGCATGAACGGATTCGGCTTCGTGCCCGCCTTCGGCTTGTGCGCGTGACCCATCAGCAGCATCGCGAGTGTCGGCACGAGCGTACGCGACAGGATGTACGAGGCGAGCATCGCGAACACCACCGCTTCGGCGAGCGGCACGAACAGATAACGCGCGACGCCGGTCAGGAAGAACATCGGCACGAACACGATACAGATGCATAGCGTCGACACGAGTGCCGGCACTGCGATTTCGCCCGCCCCGTCGAGAATCGCGTCGTGCAGATTCGTGCCTAAATGCAGGTGCCTTTCGATGTTCTCGATCGTCACCGTCGCGTCGTCCACCAGGATCCCGACCGCGAGTGCGAGCCCGCCGAGCGTCATGATGTTGATGGTCTGCCCGAGTGCGTGCAGCGCCAGCAGCGACGCGAGAATCGACAATGGAATCGAAATCGCGATGATGCAGGTGCTGCGCCAGTTGCCGAGAAACAGCAGAATCATCGCGGCGGTCAGCGCGGCGGCGACCAGCGCCTCGCGCACCACGCCCTGCACCGCCGCCTTCACGAACACCGACTGATCGAACAGCGCGGTGATCTGCAGATCGGCGGGCAGCGAAGCGCGCGCGCCCGGCAGCAGACCCTTGAGCGAATCGACGATCGACAGCGTCGATGCGTTGCCGTTCTTCAGCACCGACATCAGCACGCCGCGGTGGCCGTTCTGCCGCACGATATTGGTTTGCGGCGAATAGCCGTCGCGCACGTGCGCGACTTCACGCAGATAGGTGGTCGCGCCGTTGATCGTGCGCACCGGAATGTCGTTGAGCCCTTCGATCGTGGTCGGCGAGCCGTTCATGTCGACCGTGTATTCCTTCGGCCCGATCTTGGCCGTGCCCGTCGGCAGAATCAGGTTTTGTGCATTGAACGCGTTGACCACGTCGGTCGGGGTCAGGCCTTTGGCGAGCAGCGCGCGCGTGTCGAGGTCGACCGAAATCAGACGCGATTTGCCGCCGTACGGATAAGGCACGGCGGCGCCCGGAATCGTCACGAGCTGCGGGCGCAGAAAGTTCAGCGCGACGTCGTTGAGATCCTGCTCCGAGAGCTTCGAACTCGACAGGCCGAGCTGGATCACCGGAATACTGGAGGCGGAGTAGCTGATCACCAGCGGCGCGGTCGCGCCCGGCGGCATCTGCTTCAACTGCGCCTGTTCGACCGCCACGGTCTGCGCGATCGCGGTCTGGATATTCGCGTTCGGCTGCAAAAACACCTTCAGGATCGCGATACCCGGCAGCGATTGCGATTCGATGTGCTCGATGTCGTTGACCGTGGTGGTCAGACTGCGCTCGTTGACCGACGTCATGCGGCTGGCCATGTCTTCGGCCGACAAACCGGTGTACGTCCAGATGATACTGACGACCGGAATGTTGATCTCCGGCAGCACGTCGACAGGCGTGGTGAACAACACGAATGGCGTCGCCAGCACGATCAGAATCGCCATCACGATGAACGTGTATGGCCGCTTAAGCGCTACGTTGACGATCCACATTGAAACGAGCCAGGGAGGATGCGGGTGAGAGGGAGGGATGCAATCTGCGCTTATGCTAGATCGATGGAACCAACAGCCGCATGACGCCAAAATGGCGAAAATGTCAGGAAGGTAATTGTAATGTTATAGGCCGTTTCCGGCGATGATGCGAAGCTTGCGCAATTATCGTCTGATGATCGTTAAGCAAACGTTTGTTGAATCGAGTTAGCCGCAGTTAATGAAATGTTTGCTGATGCGCAATGCGGGTTCAGCGCGAAATATTGTGAAACATGCTTTCAAAGGGATTCGCAAGAAGCGGTGTCTGTAAGCACGCGTTGATAAAAAAGCCGGTCAATCCGCGTTCTCGCGATTGACCGGCTTTTTCACTGGCGGCTATCCGCCGGATTCGGGCCGTCGCCTTCAGTGCCTATTTGGCGAACAGCGCGGACATATCGGCGAATGCCTTGAATTCCAGCGCATTGCCCGACGGATCGAGAAAGAACATCGTCGCCTGCTCGCCGACCTCGCCCTTGAAGCGCACGTGCGGCTCGATGATGAACTGGATGCCGGCGTTTTGCAGCTTGTCGGCCGCGGCCTGCCATTGCTCCATCGACAGCACCGCGCCGAAGTGGCGCACCGGCACCGAATCGCCGTCGACCTCGCTGGTGCGGCGATGGCCGATTTCTTCCGGCGCGAGATGCGCGACGATCTGATGGCCGTAGAAGTTGAAATCGACCCATGCATCGGAACTGCGCCCTTCCGGACAGCCGAGCAGTTCGCCGTAGAACTCGCGCGCGGCGGCGAGGCTGTGAACGGGAAACGCCAGATGGAACGGCGGGACAACAGTTGCGGTTGCGGCTGCGCTCATGATGAAAGACTCGCTAGATGACAGTGTGGGGAGGATGGAGAAAGCATATCGGGTCAAGTTTAACCATGAATAAAAATGCTGAGAAACGATATATATTGGATGTGACCAACACCATAATCGATCAATCGATCATGCTCAGCGAACTGAAGACCTTCATCGCCGTCAGCCAGTACGGCACGTTTTCCGGTGCGGGCGCGCGCATCGGGCTCACCCAATCGGCCGTCAGCGCGCAGATGCAGCGGCTCGAGAAAGAACTGGGCTTCGCGCTGTTCGACCGCACCGGCCGGTCCGCCACGCTCAACGAGGCCGGTCGCGACACGCTCGTGCTCGCCGGGGAAATCATGACGCTGTACGCGCGGCTCTCCGAACGCGGCGCGGGCGCCGCCGAAAGCGGGATGCTGCGGGTCGGCGCGATCGCGTCCTCACAGGTGGCGCTGCTCGCCGATGCGCTCGCGCGCTTTCGCGACGACCGCCCCGGCTGGCGAGTTCGGGTCGTGCCCGGGGTGTCGCTCGGGCTGCTGGGTCAGGTCGATGCCGGCGAACTCGATCTTGCCGTCATCATCCGGCCGCCGTTCGCGCTGCCGTCCGAACTCGAATGGCGCACGCTCGTCAGCGAGCCGTTCGTGCTGCTCGCGCCCAAAAAGCTCGCGCGCGCAGCACGCTCGTGGCGCGAACTGCTCAGAAGCGAACCGTTTATCCGCTATGACCGCGCGTCGTTCGGCGGGCGGCTGGTCGAGCGCTTTCTGCGGCGCGCGCGCGTGACAGTACGCGATGCGATCGAACTCGACGAATTGCAGGCGATCGTGCAACTGGTCGCGCGCGGCATGGGCGTCGCGCTGATTCCGAACACAGCCGGGCTCGGCAAGCGGCCGGCGAACGTCGTTGCGCTCGAGCTCGGCGATGCGACGTTCCATCGGGAAATCGGTCTGGTGCTGCGGCCCCGGCATAGCCGGCAGGTGGTCGCCGATACGCTGGCCGAGTGTATTGCGGGCGCGGCGCGTGTCTGAGGCCAGGATCGCGCGCGGGCCGCGCGGATCGAACGCCGCGCGTCTACCGGTCCGCGGGCCGATTGTGCCGCTGTGCGAACGGGCAACTGTATCTGTGAGTTGCGCAGCGGCGCGCGCAGAATCCTCGCTTACGCGCGATTTCGCGTGCCCTTTCCGCCCTTATCCGTGTCCGCTATGATCGCCAGCCCCGTGCTCAGCGCCGATGTCCTGATCGCCTACAGCGCCTATTTCGTCGGCACCGCGAGCCCCGGCCCAAGCAATCTCGCGATCATGTCGCTCGCAATGAGTTCGGGCCGGCGCGCCGCGCTCACGTTCGCGCGCGGCGTGGTGTCGGGCTCGTTCTCATGGGCGCTGCTCGCGTCGCTCGGTTTGTCGGCGGTGCTCGCCGGCTATTCGCAATGTCTGGTCGCGATCAGGATCGCGGGCGGCCTCTATCTGCTGTGGCTCGGCTTCAAATCCGCGCGCTCGGCACTGAGCGCCGGCAAGCCGGTCACGGCCACCGCACGCAGCGACGAACCGCTCCGGCGGCTTTATCTGCGCGGCCTGCTGCTGCATCTGACGAACCCGAAGGCGGTGCTGGTGTGGATGTCGATCGTGTCGCTCGCGATGTCGCCGGTGCACGGCGCGGCGCACGTGATGCCGGTCGTGCTCGGCTGCATGGCGATCGGCGCGACGGTGTTCAGCAGCTACGCGGTGCTGTTTTCCACCGCGTCCGCGCGGCGCATCTATACGACGATCCGCCGCTGGCTCGACGGCTCGCTCGCCGTGATGTTCGGCATTGCCGGGCTCAAGCTGCTGACGTCGCGGAACTAGCGGATATTAGCGATGCGTGCGCGCGCGGCCGGGTTGCGCACCGCTCTGCGATACTGGCGTCATCGCTGATGAACGGCGCGGACCGCGCGCAGATAGAAACGATGAACGGCAACAGCAAAGACAACGACAGCGAAGCACACCGATCCAACTCCCGCTCGCCGCTGCAAAAGCGGCTCTATTTCACCGGCGCGGCCATCCTGCTCGCCGGCTTCATCGCGGCGGCGCTCATTTATGCGAGCGCGGCGCCGCCAGATAGCGCGGCCGCGATGTACGGCATCGTCGATCCGCGCTACCAGATCGAGCTACAGCAGATCGGCGGCAATGCGGCCGTGCTGATGGCGCAGCTTCATCAATGGTTCGATAGCCTGTGGCATGGCGTCAGGCTCGCTTATACGGTCGCGGTGCTCGGCATCGCGATCGCGGGCGCGTGTTTTTTCATCGGCTATTTTTTCGCGGACGACGAAGCACCGCGGTAATGGCGGCGTGGGCGCCGCGCTCCCTTTATGGCGCTCCCTCTACGGCGCCCCCTTCACCTGCTCGTGCGGCTTCTCGACTCCCGCCGCGAGCAAGGCCTCGTGCAGCGTGCTGAAAATACAGCGCGCCTCGACGATCGGCGTGATCCCGTGCCGGTCCATATCCGAGCGCAGATACCGGTTCACGCGCGCGAAAATCACCTCGATACCGCCGTGCTTGAGCGTCGCGCACAGATCGCCGACCGAGCGCGCCGCCGAATAGTCGAGATCGGTAATCGCGCTCGCGTCGACGACGAACCAGCGCACCGCGCTCGGCGCGCGATCGATCAGGTGGCGCGCGTCGTCGGCGAAAAAATGGTCGTTCGCGTAGAACAGGTCGGCGCCGAAGCGATAGACGATCAACCCGGGCGCGGTCTCGATGCCGGGCACCGCCGGCACCGGCACCCACATGCCGTCGTCGCCCGGAGCGAGCACCATCGTGTGCGGCCGGTAGCTGTGGCGCACGTGACGCAGCAGCGACACCGCGACCGCCACCAGGATTCCGTGCTCAACGCCGATCAGCACGACCGCCGCCGCGGTGAACACGGCCAGCGCGAATTCACCGGGACTTTCGCGGCGGATCGCGAGTAGCGACGGCAGATTGACCAGCCCGACCGCGATCGTAAACACGATGCTCGCGAGAATGCAGTGCGGCAGGTACTGCAGATAGCGGCTAAAAAACAGCAGCACCGCGACGACGACCGCCGCGAACACCAATTGCGCGAACTGGCTGCGCGTGCCGGCGCGATCGGCCATCGCGGTCTGCGTCGGGCTGCCGTTGACAACGAACGCCCCCGAAAAAGCCGCTGCCGCGTTGGCGGCCGCGATGCCGAGCAGGTCCGCATTGGTATCGACCGGCTCGTGATAGCGCTCGGCAAACACGCGGCTCGCGGCGGCGCTTTGCGCGACGATCATCACGAAGCAGGACGCGGCGACCGGCACGAGATCGAGAAATTGCTGCCATGTGACCGACGGAATGCGCAGCGGCGGAAGTCCCCCTTCGACGGGACCGAGAATCGAAATGCCGCGAGCCGCGAAATCGAGCACGTCGCTAGCGGCAATGCCCGCGACGACCGCGATCAACGGCACGGGCAAGCGCGGCCACAAGCGTTTGCATACGAGAATCGCGGCCACCACGAGCGTGGAAATTCCGAGCGTCGGCAGATGGACCTGCGCGGCGTCGCGCACGACGAGCAGTAGTTGATCGACGCTGCGCGCCGCGTGTCCCGGCAAGCCGACCATATCGCCGAGCATCGCGATGCCGACCTGCACGCCGACGCCCGCGAGAAAACCGACCAGCACGGTACGCGACAGGAAATCGGCGAGAAAGCCGAGCTTGAAAATGCGCGCGACCAGCAGCAGCACGGCGGTCAACAGCGCGACCATCGCGGCAAGCGCCGCATATTCGGCGCTCGAAGCAGGCGCCATCGTCGATAGACGGCTCGCGAAAATGGTGGCGGTGGCGGAGTCGGCCGCGACGACCAGATGCCGCGACGCGCCAAAAAAGGCGAACGCGACGAGCGGCAGGAAAACGGTGTAAAGCCCACTGACCGCGGGCATGCCGGCGATGCGCGCGTAGCCGAGCACCTGCGGAATATCCATCGACGCGAGCTGCACGCCGGCCAGCGCATCGCGCACCGCCCCGGACCGGCTCAACGGAAGAACGCCCTTCAGCACGCTGATGCGTGTAGCCATCTGCTGCAGAAAATCTCGCATACGCGATGCCGCCCCGAAAACTTAGGTTATCGCGCATCGTGCCGCGACTCGGCACGCAAAGGCAAGACTGATCGACGCTCTAGCGGCTCACCGGAGAACGGAAAATAGAAAGTAAATTGAAAGAAAAAGGAATGACCGCCGGGCTAATGCTTACTAAGAGTTAACCACGAGCGAGCTATAAGCCAAACCTTTCCCAATGCAGCCGCAAGGGAAAAACCGCTTGAAAATTAACGTTTGAAGTGTCCGGTCACCGGGTCGACATGCCGTGCAAAACCAAACAGCGCAGCAATACAGATCGGACAAGCGATCAGAAAGATAGCCAACATCACCCTGCACCCCGTAACAAATTGTTACTGTGAAGTTTAATGAAGTTGCGAACAAATTAAATGAGGGAAAACCGCAAAGCATTATTGCGCAGGATTACAGGATTCTTCTAAAAAGCTTCGCCTCCATTTCAGACGCGCAGCCGGAGCCGGACCGCGCGGCGCTTCGCGCAAGCGTGCATTAGTGTGTATTGGCGTGCATTAGCAGACCTGTCCGCGCGACGATGCAGGCGCCACCCGGTTGGATAAGCGGTTCTAGCGTGCCGCTCGCCGTTCTGCTTTCTTCGCGTCGCGAACCGGCCCCACCGATCCGCGCATCGTCACGCTGACCGGAAACTTGCGGAAAATTTCCCACGAGGTGCGGTAGCGAAGCACTGGAATGGCGGAGTCAATAGGTTCAGAGGATGACGTAATGGCGTGTGCGGCGTGCGGTTTGCGATGGTAGCCGCGCTTCAGGAACGTGGCGATCTGCATTGCCCGCACGACCCGTGCGGGCAATGCACAAAACGACGATTCGTGATACCGTACGCACCGTTCGTCAAGAACGCGTTCTCGGGGCGGGGTGCAACTCCCCACCGGCGGTAATCGTCGTTAAACACGACGTAGCCCGCGAGCGCTTTGTTATCGCAGATGGCATGACGCGATCGCGGAGGTCAGCAGACCCGGTTGGATTCCGGGGCCGACGGTATAGTCCGGATGAAAGAGAACAGGACGGCTTGCGCCTATTCGCTTCGCGCGAATATCGCAGCCGTTCTTCGCCCTGTTCACACAAAACAGGCTGAAGTCCATGAACATTTCCACTTCCTTCGAATCGCAAGCAGTCGCCGCATCCTCCAACCGTCCGCGTATCGCTTTCGTCCAGGCCTGCTGGCACCGCGATATCGTCGACCAGTGCAAAACCTCGTTTCTGCAATCGATTCAAAAGTACGGCTATACCGCCGAAGACATCGATCTGTTCGAGGTGCCCGGCGCCTTCGAAATTCCGTTGCACGCAAAACGGCTTGCGCAGAGCGGCCGATACGCTGCGATCGTCGCGGCCGGCCTCGTCGTCGACGGCGGAATTTACCGCCACGATTTCGTCGCGACGGCCGTGATCAACGGTCTCATGCAGGTTCAGCTCGAGACGGGTACGCCGGTGTTCTCCGCGGTGCTCACGCCGCATCATTTCCACTGCGGCCAGGAACACGTCGGCTTCTTCCGCGAACACTTCCTCGTGAAGGGCGCGGAAGCGGCGCACGCGTGCGCGGACACCGTGAGCAAGCTCGCGGCGCTGCCGGTGCGCTAAACCACACCTGCCTGCGGTTGCCGAGGCAGCCGCGGGCGGCGCGAACGCCATACATGGCGGCCGCGGCGGCAACTCACGACATGAACATGCCTCCGTCGACGTTGATCGTCTGGCCCGTGATATAGGACGCGTCCTCCGAAGCGAGAAACGCAACGAGACCGGCCACATCCTGGCCGCTTCCCGCACGCTTCATCGGAATGTTGTCGACCCACTCCTTCATCAGCTCACCGGGCTTGTAGTCGCCGAGCAGTTTGCCCCAGGCTTCGTCGTTGTACGCCCACATATCCGTGGTGATGATGCCCGGGCAAAACGCGTTGACCGTAATGCCCGTGGGGGCGAGTTCCTTTGCCAGACTCTGCGTAATCCCGAGCACGCCGAACTTGCTCGCCGCATAGTGCGGCGTGTAGACGAAACCCTGGCGAGCCTGCCCCGACGCCGTGTTGATCAGACGGCCGCCCTTGCCCGCGCGCAGCATCCGGCTCGCGGCTTCCTGGCAGCACAGGAACACACCCTTGGTGTTCACGTCCATCACCTTGTCCCATTCGGCTTCGGTGAGATCCGGCAGCCTGGCGATCGTGATCACGCCCGCGTTTTGCACCGAGATATCGACTTCGCCCAGTTTGGCCGCGACTTCGTCGTAAAGCGCAACCACGTCCGCCTTCTTCGTCACGTCCGCTTCGACCGAGATGGCCTCGTGGCCAGCCTCACGCAGCCGCGCCGCCGCGTCATGGACGATTTTCTCGTTCGCCGATACGCAGACCCTGGCGCCTTCCTGCGCGAAGCGCTCCGCGATACCAAATCCAATGCCGCGGCTGCCACCCGTCACGACGACGACCTTGTTCGAGAACCGCGTTGCTTCATACGTCACGTTGCTTTCTCCAGAATCCGTTCGTTTAAAGACGTCCAATCCATTCGAGCCACTGCGCGTGGTTTCTCGCGGCAGCTTGCACGCCGGGGCCGGGCTCCACACGCCGCGCAATCACGCGATTTTCACGATGTGCGTCGAGTGAAGGAATCAGGCCCGCTTCGAGCATCGCGAGCGCAGCCGCACCCGCCGCCGAAATCTCACTGAGCGCGAGCGTGCTGACGGGCCGGTTCAAGGTATCCGCCAGGTACTGAAGCAGGAACGGACGCTGCACGAGCCCACCGTCGAGATGAAGCTCGCTTAGCTGAACATTGGCCGACTGCTCCATCACCGTGATGACATCCTTGATCTGATACGCGATCGACTCATAGGCTGCGCGCGCAACGTGTTGCCATGAAGTCGAGAACTTGAGCCCGACGATCTGCGCGCCGCCGGGATACTTCCAGTGCGGGCAGCCAATCCCCGAAAATGCCGGTATCAGATACACGCCGCCGTTGTCGTAGTCGGCGAATGCCTGCTCGGCCTGCGCGAAATCGCCGAACAGGTTCAGCTTCTCCTTCAGGAAAGCCGGCGTCGAACCCGCACTGATGATGATGCCTTCCATCGCATAGTCCACCCGCGCACCGGCAGCGAAGCACAGTGTGGATACGAGCCCGTGCGCGGGCGGCCGCGGTTTGCCGCCCACGTTCATCATGATCGACGAGCCGGTTCCCATGGTTGCTTTCGCGACGCCCGGCATCAGACAACCTTCGCCGACAGCGGCCGCATGCGAATCGCCGATCATCGAGACGATCGGGATCGGGCGCGCCAGCAGTCCGTTGAAATCGGTCGAGCCGAAATTCGACGACGACGGCTCGAGCTCCGGCAACCGCAAACCCTCCAGGCCGAATTCAGCGATCAGTTCCCGGTCCCATTCGAGCGACGCGAGATCGAGCAGCATCGTGCGCGATGCGTTCGTGTAGTCGGAACGGTACGCGACACCCTTCGTCAACCGGTAAAGCAGCCAGCTATCGACCGTGCCGAAGCACGCGGTTCCGCGCGCGATATGCTCGCGCACGCGCTCGTCGTTTTCGTTGAGCCATATCAGCTTGGTGCCCGAGAAATACGGATCGATCAGCAGCCCGGTCTTTTCGGCAATGCGTGGCCCGAGGCCGTCGCGCTTGAGTCGTTCGCAGATAGCGAGCGAACGTTGACATTGCCACGACACCGCCGGGACGATCGGCTTGCCGTGCTCGTCCCACACCACGACCGTTTCGCGCTGGTTCGAAATCCCAACGCCGACGATCTCGCGCTTTTCGCCGGTGAAAGCGGCGAGGCACAGCGCGACGGCCTGCAGCACCGAGTCGTAGAGCGCATCCGCATCCTGCTCGACAAAGCCCGCCTGCGGATGCGTGCACGAAACAGCCGCGAACCCGCGCGCATGGACCTGCCCCGCGGCGTCGAAGACGAGCGCCTTCGTGCCGCTAGTACCTTGATCGATCGCCAGAACGTATTGCATGTCGGTTCCCACTTAGGGCGATTACGCCGTCATCGCGACCATGCGCGACTGCAAACGCTGCTGCAATTGATCGATGACGACCGCGAAGATGATCACGAGGCCCTTGATGACCATCTGCCAGAAGTCACTGATCCCGCACATCACCATACCGTCGCCGAGAATACTGATCACGCACGCGCCCACCACCGAGCCGAACACCGTGCCGCGCCCGCCCATCAACGCGGTGCCGCCCAGCACCACGGCCGCAATCGCGTTCAGTTCGTAGGTCTCGCCGGTGAGCGGGTGCGCGGTTTGCAACTGCGCGGTAATCACCAGGCCGACGATTGCCGCGCAAAATCCCGAGAACGTATAAACGAACAGCTTCACGCGATTCGTGCGAATGCCGGAGAAGCGGGCGGCCTGCTCATTGCCGCCGATGGCGTAAATGCGCCGTCCCAGCGGGGTTTTGCGGGCGATGAAGATCGTGATGACGGCCAGCACCAGCATGATCCACACCGGCACGGACAGGCCGAAAATCGTGCCGTTGCCGAGGAATTCGAAGCCCGTATTGCCGAGCGCCGGATTGCCTTCGAGGTCGGCAAAAGTACTGCCGTTATTGACCAGCAGCGCGGCGCCACGAACCACGTACAGCATCCCGAGCGTGGCGATGAACGGCGCCACGTTGAGCGCGGTGATCAGGTAGCCGTTCACGGCGCCGATCAACGCCCCCAGCACGCACGCAATCAGCGCAACGCCAAGCGGATTGAAGAACACGACGTGATGGCCGATGTGGATGCCCTCCAGCAGCATATAGCCCGCCGCCATGCCGCTGATGCCGACGATGGACCCCACCGACAGATCGATGCCGCCGGTCAGGATCACGAGCGTCATCCCGATCGACAGGATGGCCACGATGGTCACGTGCTTGGCCATGATCAGCATGTTGCCGGCCGACAGGAAATTGTCGGCGGTGAGCGAAAAGACAATGAAGATCACGAAGAGCGCGATGAAAATGCGCAGCCTGAGCAGATTCACCGCGATGCGGGCCGCCAGATAAGCGCTCTGGCGGTCATGCCTGGTATGGACCGGACGCAGCGAGGAATTGCTGCTGTTGGGAGTGTTCATGGTATCTACCTCGGTTGCCTCAGACTACTGCCGTGGCGGGTGTCGATGCGCGCACGATGCGTTCGCTGTCGAACCTGGAACGTTCGATGATTGCCGTCAGCTTGCCGCTGGCCATCACGAAGACCCGATTTGAAACCGCCACCGCTTCGTCCAGTTCGGAAGTCGCATAGATGACGGCAATGCCGGACTTCGCGAGCAGGCTGATCGTCTTGTAGACATCTTCCTTCGCGCCCACGTCGATGCCTCGCGTGGGTTCGTCCATCAGCAGCACTTTCGGCGAAGTCAGCAGCGCCTTGCCGATTACCACTTTCTGCATGTTGCCGCCCGACAGCGACGTAATCGGCGCATCCACCGACGCGGCCTTGATCGCAAGACGCTTGACGATGTCCTCGGCCGCTTCGACCTGCCTGTCGCGTTTGAGCGCGCCGAACTTCAGCCGGTTGGCGAATCTGCCGAGACTCGACAGCGTCATGTTCTCCAGGATCGTCATCAACTGGATCATCCCCTGCTTCTGACGGTCTTCGGGAACGAGGGCAATGCCCGCTTCGATGCGCTTCGGAATCGGCAGATCCTCGATGGCCTTGCCAGCCAGTTCGATTTCACCCACCGCGAGCGGCTGTGCGCCCAGCAGCGATTCGAGCAGTTCGGTGCGTCCCGCGCCCATCAATCCGTAAATTCCGACGACCTCACCGGCGCGCACCGAAAACGAAACGTGATCGACTGCGTAGATCCCATTCGGCCGTTTGAGCGACAGCTCATTGACCTTGAGCACTTCGTCGCCGATCGCGTGCTGTTCGAATGCGAAGCGCTTTTTCGACGAACCGACCATCGCCTCGATGATCCACGGAATGTCGATATTGGAGATATCGTCTTCCGCCACGAGCCGGCCGTTGCGCAGCACCGTGATGCAGTCGCCGATCGCCATGATTTCTTCGAGGCGGTGCGAAATGTAGATCACCGTCATGCCCTCTTCCTTGAGCTGGCGAATGATCTTGAACAGAATTTCCACCTCGTGCCTGGACAGCGCCGACGTCGGCTCGTCCATGATCAGCACCTTGATGTGCTTCGACAGCGCCTTGGCGATTTCCACCAGCTGTTGCTGACCGACGTAAAGGTCGCCCAGCCGCGTGGTCGGGTTGATCGGAATCTGCAGGCGGTTCAGCAGTACTTTCGCCTGATGGATTTCGTCTTTGGTGCGAATCACGCCTGCGCTCGTGAGTTCGTTGCCGGTGAAGATATTCTCGGCGACGCTCAGGTCCGCAAAGAGATTCAGCTCCTGAAAGATGATCCCGATGCCATGCGCTTCGGCGCTGCGCACGTCGGTGATGTGGGCAATCTTGCCGTCGATATGAATTTCACCCGAAGTCGCCGTTTCCGCGCCCGCGAGCAGTTTCATCAAGGTCGACTTGCCCGCGCCGTTCTCGCCGATCAACACGTTGACCTTGCCGCGCCGGACCTTGTAATCGACGTCCACGAGCGCAGCCGTGCCGGGATAGAGCTTCGACAGCGCGCGAGTCTCGATGACGTTCACGGAGCCCGTGACCCGCGTGTCGTTTGCGTCGGCCGCTTCGTTCATTTCCATGCCACCGGTATCGCCCGAATCTCGCCCGCCGGCTCGCTCCAGCTGCTGTACACGGCAGCGACATCGACCGTCTGGCCCACCGTCAGCTTGAGCGAATCCTGCGCGCGCGCCACCACGAGCTTGTTGATCTCCTGACCAAACGCCGCGAATTTCGTCTGGTCGTCGAAGTCACCGTATTTCACGCCGGGAAAACCGTCGCGCACGCCGGTGCCGATCACGACGGGCCCGGTTTCGAGCGCAACGTGAACCGGTTCGCCACCGTTGGGCGGCGTCACGTCGACATAAGCGCGGCCGACACGCGACGTGGTATCGATACGCGTCACCTTGCCCTGAACGCGAATCCAGAAATTGCAGGGGAATGCGGAACTGTGGCGAAAACCATATTGTTTGCACGCGTCGTCGAAGTTCTGGGTCAGCGCGCTGATCACCTGCGCAGCCGGCTTCGCGTTCTTGTCGGCGTATGGAATCATCTGGTCGTTGAACATCCTGACCGGGTCGGGGCCGTGGTGCTGACCCTGTGCGCGGATCGCCGCGAGTTCCTGATCGGTCACCACGTGACAGCCTGCAACGGAGACGACGCCCAGCAACACGAGCAGGCTCCTCGCAGCATTCCCAAACGCGCTTCGCGCCGCGCAAATCGAATCAACCATGACGACCTCACTTGAAGACTGCGACGGGCGCAGCGCGTACAGCGCCCGTTTGACGCCGCAAACCGTTACCTGGTGTAGAAGAAATCGTTCACCTTCGACGCGTTGTCCTTCGTGATCAGGATCCCGCGAGTCAATTGCCGCTCCGGCTCGCCGGTCGAACCGGTGCGGATGTACTTGTCGAGCAGATCGACGCCATGCATCGCGATGCCCTGTGCCTGCAGCATCACCGTCGCTTTCAGCTTGCCGGCACGAATCGAATCGCGTTCGTCGTTGCTGCCGTCGATGCCCATCACGATCACATCCTTGCGGTTCGCCGAATCCAGCGATGCAATCGCACCCAGCGCCGCCGGGCCATTGCCGGCGATCACACCCTTGATGTTCTGATGCTCCTGCAGAATGGAATCCATCGCCTGCTTGGCCGGCAGCAGCGAGCCCTTCGTATCCTGCCGGGCGACCATCTTCAGATCGGGATACTGGTCCAGCACCTGATGGAACGCCTGCGAACGGGTCACGCAGTTCTTGTCGGCGAGGTTACAGGTCAACTCGACGTAGTCGCCCTTTTCGCCGATCGCTTCAACGAAGCGCTGCGCGACTTCCGAGCCCGCCTCGAGGTTGTTGTGGCTCAGTTGCGCAATAGCGATGCCATCCTTCGGAATCTCGCGATTGATCAGCACCACCGGCACGCGCTTTTCTTTCGCGGTGCGCACGGTGGCAACGCTGGCGTTCGAATCGGCGTTGTCGAGAATGATGCCCTTGACGCCCTTGCCGATCACGAGATTCACCAGTTCATTCTGCTTGTTGACGTCCTCGCCATGCGACAGCACGATCGTGTCGTAGCCGAGCTTTTTCGCTTCCCTGTCGGCGCCTTTCGCTTCCGCCGCGTAGTAAGGATTGTCGAGCGCATTCACCAGAATCGCGATCGTGCCCTTCCCCGCCGCGAGTGCATCGGCCGGTTGCAAGGCCGTCACGCAGGCCGCGGCTACCGCCGTTGTGAGTGCAAGCTTTTTCCACATGTTCTGTCTCCGGATTGAACTTCTTTTTTCATGAAGCGGCGCGCACCACGCGCGGCCGCACTAGCACTGCGGTTTCAGCAAATCGTGTAGCCGCCGTCGATCATGATGTCGGCGCCCGTAATCATGTCCGCGCCGTTCGACAGCAGAAACAGGATGGCCGCGGCAATCTCGTCGGTATAGGCGAAGCGCCCGACCGGAATCAGCTTCTTCATGCTTTCGCCCTTTTCGCCGTCCCATGCGGCCGCGCCCATCGGCGTCAGCACGACCGTCGGCGAAACCGTGTTCACGGTGATGCCGCGGCGCGCCCACTCCTTCGCGAGCACCTTGGTCATGCCGATCAGGCCGGCCTTGGCCGACGTGTACGCGCAGTGCTGGTCGATAGCGACGGTCGCCGCCTGCGACGCGATGTTGACGATCTTGCCGCCGTGACCGCTGGCAAGCACGTGGCGCGCAAAGTGTTTCGAACACAGAAAGGGACCGGTGAGGTTGACGCCGATCTGCTTCTGCCATTCGTCATAACCGATGTCTTCGGCCGGCGTGAGCGTGATGCAGCCCGCCGCGTTCACCAGCAAATGGAGATCGCCAAAATGCTCGACCGCGGCCTTGATCGCACGCTCGACTTCAGCTTCGTTAGCGACGTCGCACGCGAATGCCTGCGCGTTCGCGGCGCCCAGTTCCTCGACTGCCGCCTGCACCCGCGACGCTTCGAAGCTCGGATACAGAATGGCGACGCGCGCGCCCTTCGCGATCAACGCCGCGTTGGTTGCCATCGCGATGCCGCCGAGGCCGCCGGTGACGACGGCGACCTTGCCGTCCAGCCGAAAATCGAAATCGACGCCGTGGCGCAACGACATGTCGTATTGAATGCTCACTTCGAGTCTCCTTGCTGTGCCTCTGCGGGCGGCGATGGACGTGGATGCGGGCTCAGCACGCGAATTGCGGCAGCACCGCGTCGGCGATGCCTTCGGCGTCGATGCCGTAGTGACGGCGCATGCCCTTGCGCGTGCCGTAGTGCGCGAATTCGCCCTCGGTCACGCCGAGCGTGGTCAAATGGCGATGGAGCCGGCGCCGCGCCATCAACATCGCGACCGTCGCGCCGATCCCGCCATGCAACGAATGTTCCTCGACCGTGACGATGGCGTCGTGGCGCTCGATGATTGCAGCGAGCGCGTCCTGGTCGAGCGGGCGCAGCGACGAAAGATTCACCAGCGTCGGACTGACGTTGTGCTCCTGGCGCATCCGCTCGCAAGCTTCGAGCGCCTCGCCGACAACCGATCCCAGCGCGATGACCGCGACGCCGCTACCTTCGATGAGCACGTCGGGGCGGCCCGGCTCGAAGCGGTACGACGCGTCGTGAACGACGGGAAACTTCGCGTTGTCGAGCCGGATGTACATCGGCCCATCGACCGAAACGGCGTAGTCGATCATCTGCGCCACTTCGACTTCGTCGCACGGCGCGAAGATCTGCACATTGCCAAAGCCGCTCATGATCGAGATGTCGTCGATCGCGTGATGCGTGGAAGCGAGCGGTCCGTACGCGAAGCCAGCGTTCAGGCCGAGCATCTTCACGTTCGTCGCGCTGTAGCAGACGTCGTTCTTGACCTGCTCATTGGCGCGAGCGACGAGAAACGGTGCGGCGTTCGCCGTGAAGACGATGTGACCGCCCAGCGCGAGGCCGGCAGCCATCCCAACCATGTTCTGCTCGGCGATGCCGACGTTGATCACGCGCTCCGGATACGTGTCGAGAAACGGACCGATCTTCGACGTCGAGGTGGAGTCGGCCACCATCACGATGATGTCTTGGCCCGCGGCCGTCAGACGGCTCAGCGCATTGATCGCGCCATCGCGCAAATCGGCGAGATTACGCATGGTCCAGCTCCTCCAATGCCTGCTTCAATTGCGCTTCGTCCGGAAATTTGTGATGCCAGGCCGGCACGTTCTCCATGAACGAGACGCCGCGCCCCTTGATCGTGTGGGCGATGATCACCTTCGGCTTGCGGTTGTCGTAGTCCAGACTTTCTATTAGTTTCCAAATCGCATCGACATTGTTTCCATTGACGTCGTGAACCTCGAAACCGAACGCGTGGAATTTCTCGTCGAGCGGATCGAAATCCATGATGTTGTGCGTGAAGTCCGCCAGTTGCAGACGATTGCGGTCGACGATCACCACCAGATTCGCAAGCTCGAAGTGCGCGGCGGCCATGGCCGCCTCCCAGTTGGAGCCCTCTTCGAGTTCACCGTCGCCGGTCAGCACGAACACGCGGCCTTTCGGATGTTCGGCTCCTGCGGCGTGCCGCTGCTTGGCCATCGCAAGCCCCGCCGCGATCGGCAGGCCATGGCCGAGCGCGCCGGTGTTGACGGTGACCCAGCCCGGCAGCTTCTGCCTGACCGGATGGCCGGGCAGGCGCGAGTCGTCCTGCAGATACGAGCGCAGTTCGCTCTCTTCGAGCCATCCGAGTTCCGCGAAGCAGGAATACAGGCCGCCGACGCCGTGGCCCTTGCTCAGAATGAATTCGTCCCGCCATTTGACGCGGCGGTCGGCCATGACTTCGTAACGGAGCACGTGGAAATACAACGCGGCGAGAATGTCCGCCTCCGACATGTCGCCGCCGGTATGACCGCTCTTGGCGGCCGAATTCATCACGCAGATCTTCTTGCGGATTTCCTGCGCGCGCCGGTGCAGCGGCTCGCCAGACTGCTTGTAGGGGTTTTCCATTCCCTGCTCCGAACTTCCTGTTTGCTTGATTGTGAGTTTCCAATTCTTTCTTTAGAAAGTCAAAGAGAAATCAAAGCAAACAGGGAAAACACCAGGCCGGGTCGCGGTGGCCGGCTGGATCGGGCAAAATACAGGCCGTAACGTTCGGCCTTGCCGGCGCGAGCGGCTTGCGGGGAACGCAAATGGATCAACGGACCAGAACAGAAAAGATTTTCGAACGAGTGCAGGCAGACAAGCTGGTCAAGCTTTCCGACCTTTCCAGCGAATTCGGCGTGTCGATGCCCACCATTCGAAAGGACATCGATGAACTGCAACGCCTCGGGCACGTCGAGCGCACGCATGGCAATGTCCGGCTGAAGTCCGCGCAAAGCGATGCGCCACGGGCCACGCCAGGCGCCACGATCCTGCCGACCAGCGCGGAGAAGGCTCTGATCGGCCGCAAGGCGGCGAGCCTGATTGCCAACGGCGATGCCGTGATCCTGGACTGCGGCGCGACCACCACGGAGCTGGCGAAGAATCTGCTGGAGCGGCAGAACCTGCGCATCGTGACCAATGCGCTCAATATCGCCATTCTGCTGGGCGCCGAACCCAGCAACCGCGTGATGCTCACCGGCGGCATTTTCAAGGCGGAGACGATTGCCGTGTCGGGAGAAAAAGCGTCGACGTTTTTCGAGGGAATGTTCGTCGACAAGCTGTTCCTCGCAGCGGGAGGAGTAGCGATGGAATCCGGAATTTCGTATCCGGACTTCATCGACTTACACGTGAAGCGCGCGATGATCGACGCGGCGAAAACCGTGTATCTGCTCGCCGATTCGAAGAAGTTCGGCAAGCGGGAGTTCGCGACCTTCGGTGCGATGGACCGGATCGACTATCTGATCACCGACGACGGTCTGGATGCCGAGTTCGCGAACTGGGTCGCGAATCTTGGTATCAAGATCATCTACGCATAAACGAGCGATCAGGCGTTAATCAATCCGCAATCAACGCTTCCAACGTGACGCCGGCACGGCGTATCGCTCTTCGTGCTGCAACCGGCCAATGCGTTCTTCAGGAACCGTCCGAAGAAGAAGCCGCACTGCGCCAGCGAAACGGCCATCGTCGTCGGGCCCGATGATCAGCGGGTCTGGGTCGACGACTACGCCGAAACCTCCGGCGCGGTCCGCCACACGGCCACGCAGATGAATCGCAACCAGCCCGGCGATCCGGTCAAGCTCGCGGCTGCGATTCGCGTCACCATTCACGCCTTTTGCGTCAGGTCGAATGCGCCGCGATCATACGCATCGCAATACGCCTTCCAATCTTCCGCGACCTGTTTCTCGCATTGCGTCGCGAGATCGATCAACGGCAATTGCCAGTCGCGCCGGTTGCCGAATGCGATCAGATCATCGGCGATCGCGGACTTCTGCCGCCCGCCGCTGCGCAGATGGGCCCACGCGCTCAACTCGGCCATGCTGTTGATCACTTCTTCCAGGCGCGGCAGCTTGCCGTCCCAATCGGCGAGCGCGACGCGGTCTTCCGACGGCTGCAAGCTGCGCAACACATACGAACGCCCATTGAAATCGACTGCGCGCAAAAACGCCTGCGACACCGCCTGATTGCGCCGCTGCACTTCGACCACGCGTTGCGCGTCGGTCTGCCATTTCGGCTGCGCAACGCGTACGTGCGGGCTGACCGACGACGGCAGTGCCTCCTTCAGATCGATCAGATAGTTGCCGTCCGGCGAGCCCTTGCCTTCGATCAGAATCACGTAACGATCGACGCCAAGACTGCCGGTACCGGCGATGCGCCGCGCGACATCGAGCGTGCGATAGAACTCGGGATTCGGCTCGGCCGCCGCGAACTGCTGCATGAACTGCGTCACCGCCGCGCGTTGTTCGTCGCTGACCGGCAATGCCTTCTTGCCGTCGACCTTGAGCACGCGCGTCTTGCCCTTCAACACCGTGCGCCGGTCCAGATATGCGGCGCGCGTGCGGCTCGCGAGAGCGTCGAGCAGATCGCGCACCATGCCGACCGCGGTTTCCGCTTCGATCCAGCGCGACTTGCCGAACGCGAGCGCCGCGCCGTACGCATCGATCGCGGTGTGGCACAGCGCGAGCGCCTGGGCGCGGCTCAGCTTCAAATCGGACGCGGCGACCAGCACGCTCGTCAGCAGACGCACGAGCTCGTAGGGTGCAGGCGCGAGACACGCCTCGTCGAAATCGTTGTTGTCGAAATAGATCAGCCTATTGTCGGCCTTGTAGCTGCCGAAGTTCTCGAAGTGCATGTCGCCGCAGATCCACACCGGCGGCGCATCGTCGAGCACCTTGGCGCGCGGCAACCGTTCATAGAACAGATGGCAGGTGCCGCGCAGAAACACGAACGGCGAGCCGCGCATGGCCCGGTATTTCATCGCGAGCCGTTCGGGGTCGCGCCCGGCGTTGAAACTGGCGATGATCTTCGCGATGTCGGACATGGATGCTCCCTTGAATGTGCGGCGGCCCTGAATCTTATAAAGGTTAATTCTCGTAAAGCTTACGTGTTCCGGGCCGGCAAATCCATTGCGATGTGTAACGGCATCGTGGCACGATCGGAGCCCGCTTCGGTAGCACACCACGCGATCCTGTTGAACGCACATCGCTATCCGCCTACGGTATCCTGACTGTTCAATGAAAAAAACCTGCCTTGTCGCCTCCGGGGCGTTTGCACTTTTCGCGCTGGCTAGCGTCAGCGCGTTATGGTCGGAACGCATTGGAGAATCGATCCTCGGTATTTCGAATCCCGTCTGGCGGTTTCTGGTTCGCGCGTATGGCGCCGACACGGTCGACCAGCAACTCGATCTCGCCTTCGGTGTGTCGCTGATTGCCGGCGTGGCGGCAATCAGCGGATTGCTCGCATATGGTTATCGCAGATGGCTGCGTTCGAACGGCTCGGACTTCGAGTTTTACGCACTACTGCTCGCGTTCAACTGCGCCGCGATTCTATTGCTGGCGAATGCGCTGTGGTGGTTCGGCTACGCGTGGCACTTCATCGATGCATCGCATCCGTCGTGGACATGGGTAAAAGAAACCTACGGTGTCGATCGCGCGTATCGCATGCTCGACTGGGCTTTTCCGGCAACGTCCTTAGAGCGTGTTAGGTACTTTGGATAATCGGCACAGCATGAACGAGCATAAGCATGGCGAATACGACGAAGTGCAAACCTGCCAGGGTTTCGGGCAGGCGCTCGTAATCGCGAGCCAGCCGCCGGAAGCGATTCAGCCAGCCAAAGCTGCGTTCAACCACCCAGCGACGCGGCAACAGCACAAAACCTTTCTTCGCCTCGGGCAGTTTGATGACCTGCAATTGCATTCCTTCGTCGCGTGCGGCCTGCGCAGCGGTGTCACCCGTATAGCCCTGGTCAGCAAAGGCGAGTTTCACCGTCTGGCCAGTGACGTGCTGGACCTGACGCGCAAGTTCACCCACCTGGGCGCGCTCCTGTTCGTTGGCGGGCGTGATGTGTACCGCGAGCAACAGACCCAGCGTGTCAACAGCCATATGAACCTTGCTGCCCCGCTTGCGTTTGTGACCATCATAGCCCGCCCGTGGGCCGCTTTCGCACGTGGACTGCAACGTCCGCCCATCCAGAATGACCGCACTGGGCTGGCCCTGCCGTCCCTGCGCTACACGGATGATCGAGCGCAAATCGCAGACCATGTTCTCAAAGCAGCCCGCCTGCCGCCACCGCTGGGTCTGTTGATACACCATTTCCCACGGGGGAAAATTGTTGGGCATCATTCTCCATGGCGCACCAGCACGTACGATCCAGCGCAGTGCGTTGAACATTTCGCGCAGCTCATATCGGCGCTGCGGCGCGTCTTCACTCATCAGGATCAAGTACGGAGCGGCGAAGCTCCATTCCTCGTCCGACACGTCTGTTGGGTAGGGTTTGCGTTCTGGCATTGTGCCAGGTTACCAGGTTTGGCCCGAAGTGCCTAACACGCTCTAGTGACGCTCGTAGTCGCGGCAGGTATCGCACGCTGCGCGCTCATCCGTCATCGGCGCTCGCTCGCGTAGCGATTCTGTCGCCGCGCAACGCGACGCCCGATCCACGCACGCCATGCATACCCGCGCGATTGCGCCGCACCCACTCTCACCCCGCGTCCACGCCTCCGAACTTGCGCCGATACGCACCCGGACTCGTCAACGCGATCCGCCGGAAATGCCGCCGCAACGACTCCTCCGAGCCGAAGCCCGCGAGTTCGGCAACACGCGCCATCGGCATCGCCGCCGGCGCTTCGAGCAGTTCGCGTGCAATCGCGACACGCTCCCGCACCACCCACTCATATGGCGCCATGCCGGTCGCGTCGCGAAACTGCCGTTGCAGCGTGCGCGGACTCATCGCCGCGCGCCCGGCGAGCGAGCGCAGCGTATGCGGCTCGGCCGGATGACCGCGCACCCAGTCCATCAGCCTGGCGAGCCGGCTGCTTTCGTCGTGCGCCACCGGACGCGGCACGAACTGCGCCTGACCGCCCTCGCGATGCGGCGGCACCACGAGCCGTTGCGCGACGCGATTCGCGATCGCGCTGCCGTGATCGCGCCGCACCAGATGCAGCAGCATGTCGAGCCCGGCCGCCGAGCCCGCCGACGTGATGATCCGTCCTTCGTCGACATACAGCGCATCCGGCTGCACGCGCAGTTGCGGATAGCGCTGCTGCAATTTGTCCGCATAGCGCCAGTGAGTCGTGACGGTCTTGCCGTCGAGCACGCCGGCCGCCGCGAGCACGAACACGCCCGAGCAGATCGAACAGAGCCGCGCGCCGCGCTCGTACGCGCGGTGAATCTTTTTCAGCAGCGCGGCGGGCGGCGTCTCGTCCGCGTCGCGCCAGCCCGGAATCACGATCGTGTCGGCGCGCGCGAACAGCGCCGGCCTGTGGGGCGCTGCGATCGTGATGCCGCCCGCCGCGCGAATCGGCCCCGGCTCGGCCGCGCAGACCGCGAAGCGATACCACGGCACGCCGAGTTCGGGGCGCTCGAGCGCAAACAGTTCGGTCACGCAGCCGAATTCGAAGGTGCAGAGCCGGTCGTAAGCCAGCGCGACGACAAGATGGTTTTGCATGGCGCGATGTTACCGGAGATTGACGATTACGCCACTTAACCGCGGGCGACATGACCGGCACAATCGAATCGCCCGATAAAAAATATTCTGATTCGAACAACCTGCAACCGCTCGATTTGCCAACCCGGTACACCATGTCCATCGCCAACCCGACTACCAACGCCGTGACCGCCATCCCCGCCGCCGACAGCGCCGCCGCGTTCGCGCACTTTCACGCATCGCTGCAATTCGAAACCGATTGCTCGGATGTTCATGCCGCGCTCGAAAGCGGCGCGCCCGGCTTCGTGCTGCTCGACGTGCGCAGCCCCGCGCTATTCGCGCAGGGTCACGTGCCGGGCGCACTCAATCTGCCGCACGGCAAGATCGTCGAATCGAAGCTGACCGCCTATCCACCGAACACGCTGTTCGTCACGTATTGCGCCGGACCGCATTGCAACGGCGCCGCGCGCGGCGCGCTGCGTCTCGCGCAACTCGGGCGGCCGGTCAAGCTGATGGCGGGCGGCGTCACTGGCTGGCTCGACGAAGGTCTTTCGCTGAGCCGCCCGGACTGACCCGCCGGAGGCCGGTCACGCGTGCCGTATCGCGTGCCGCGTTGCACTTTTGCCGCTTCTGCCCCGCGTCATCCGCGCTCGACCAGCGCCGCCAGTTGCTCGGTCAACGCCGCGCTGGCGCATGTCATCGGCATGCGCAACTCGTTGCTGATCCAGCCTTCGGCGGCAAGCAGCGCCTTCACCGGCGCGGGATTCGGTTCGGCGAACGCGAGCTGGATCTGCGGCACGAGCGCGTGAAAAATCCGCCGGCCTTCGGCGAGCCGGCCGTCGGCCAATGCGCGATACAGCGCGACGAAACGCTCCGGGCGCGAATGCGCGGACGCGGCGATCGCGCCGCTGCCACCCGCGCACAGCGTATTGAAGATCGCGAGGTCGTCGCCCGCGAGCACTTGCAAACGGCCGTCGCGAATCAGCGCGAGCGTCGTATCGAGCGAACCGGCGCAATCCTTGATCGCGCGAATCCGCGGATGCGCGGCAAGCGTCAGCAACGTGTCGAGTTCGAGCCGCACGCCGGTGCGCTGCGGAATGTCGTACAGCACGACCGGATGCGCGCTCGCATCGGCCAGCGCGCTGAAATGCGCGACGATCCCCTGCTGTGCGGGACGGATGTAATACGGCGCCGCGATCAGCAGGCCCGCGAGCGGCAGCGAATTCAGTTGCGCCATCCGCGCGCGCATGCTCGCCGTGTGGTTGCCCGAGACGCCCGCCAGTACCGGCAACGCGCGCGGTGACGGGGCGTCGGCCGCGGCTGTGGTAACGCCGGCGCCGCGGGCGGCCTGAGTGGCCTGCGCGGCTTCCAGAATCGTCGCGAGCACCGCGTCCTGTTCGGCCGCGTCGAGCGTGGCCGGCTCGCCGGTGGTGCCGAGCGCGCCGAGCCCGGCCACGCCGGCGTCGGCGTAGCGGCGCACGAGCGCGCGCAACGCCGCGTGATCGACCGCGCCGTCGGCAAACGGCGTAATCAGTGGAATCCAGATACCCGAAAAATCAGACATGTTTTTCTACCTCGATGACGACCGTATCGAATCCGCTCAGCGGTGCGAGGGAGAAAACGGGAGAGGCCGCAGGCGGGCGGTCGACCGGTCGTTCCATCGCACATCTGACGACGGAACAGCATGCCCCGGTCAGATGAGCGGCTGTTTTTTGGCTTTGGCTTTGGCGTTGCGCGGACACCGGTTCGCGCGTGCGAGCACCGCGCTCGTCAGCGCGGCGCGAGCGGAAATCGACGAACGGAGTCGGAACGTTGGGCCGGAATGCATGAACGGCAGTGTAACCGCGATGGCCCTGCGGCGGGGCTGCCGGCACGTTCAAGCGGCATTCGAACAACATCCGTGCCGTCGCGACAGCGTCTCGCGAAAAAGCGCTTGACTTCCACCACCGGAAATCTAATATACGCACCGCGTATATTTCATGTCGTAATTCTCGCCGCCCTCTCCTTTCCGACAGGTGCCCTTATGAGCGTTCCGCAGCAAGCCTTCCTACGCGATGCGATGCGTCGCCTGAACATGACGCGCGACACGTTCGCAAGCCGTATCGGCGTATCTCGCCGGGCGCTCGACACATGGCTGCTGCCGGACGACTCGCAGGAATCGCGGGCGATGCCGGAAATCGTCGAGCGCTTCGTATCGGAGATCGTGGTCAACACAGAGCCGGGCGAAAGATATACGCAAAGCGTAGACTCGCAATCGCTCGCGAGCCAGATGCTGTTCGAGGGCAAACCGCAGTTGCTGTCGGTCGATCAGTTCTCGCGCGACTCGGTCGAGGCGCTGTTTCGCGTCGCCGACATCATGCAGCCGATCGCGCGACGCCGCAAAATCTCCCGCGTGCTCGAAGGCGCGGTGCTCGGCAACCTGTTCTTCGAAGCCAGCACGCGTACGCGCGTGAGCTTCGGCGCGGCGTTCTGCCGGCTCGGCGGTTCGGTCTGCGACACCACCGGCTTCACGTTTTCGTCGATGGCCAAGGGCGAATCGATCTACGACACGAGCCGCGTGATGAGCGGCTACGTCGATGCGCTGGTGATCCGCCATCCGGAGCAAGGCTCGGTGGCCGAATTCGCGCGCGCGACCAACGTGCCGGTGATCAACGGCGGCGACGGCCCCGGCGAGCACCCGAGCCAGGCGCTGCTCGATCTGTACACGATCCAGCGCGAGTTTTCGCGGCTCGGCAAGATCGTCGATGGCGCGCATATCGCGCTGGTCGGCGACCTCAAATACGGGCGTACCGTGCACTCGCTGGTGAAGCTGCTCGCGCTGTATCGCGGCATCAAATTCACGCTGATCTCGCCGCCGATGCTCGAAATGCCCGGCTATATCATCGAGCAGATTTCGCGCAACGGTCATGTGATCGAACAGACGCACGACCTGCACACCGGCTTGCGCGGCGCCGACGTCGTGTACGCGACGCGTATCCAGAAAGAGCGCTTCACCGACGAATCGTTCGAAGGCTATACACCCGATTTCCAGATCAATCAGGCGCTCGTCGATAGCGTGTGCGGCGCCGACACGCTGATCATGCATCCGCTGCCGCGCGACAGCCGCCCCGGCGCAAACGATCTGAGCACCGACCTCAATCACGATTCACGGCTCGCGATTTTCCGGCAGACCGACAACGGCATTCCGGTGCGAATGGCGATTTTCGCGGTGCTGCTCGGCGTCGAGAAACTGGTCCAGCATTCGATGCGCGATGCCGCATGGCGCCCGCCCGCCTATCTCGGCCCGGACGACGCGGTGTTTCACGGCATCGACTGAACACGCGTCGTTGCGCATTGCCGGCGCCCGTTCAGGTCGTCGCGCCGTTCGCGTCGCGCACCGCGCGTCTGAACGCGCCGGCAAAAAACAACACCTGATACTTCACCGCGTTCGCCCAGTACTTCCACGTGTGGCCGCCGGGCCGCTCCGCGTAGTCGTGCGGCACGCCGAGTTCGACGAGCCGTTCATGCAGCAGACGGTTCGACTGCACCAGCGAATCGTTGACCCCGCAGTCGATTGTCAGCGCGATATGTTCGCGGCCGAAATCCTGCGCATTCGCAACGATTGCTTCGCCGTTCCAGAAGTCGGCATCGCGCGACGGGTCGCCGAACACGCTCTCGATGCCCGGCTCGTCTTCGCTGCCGCGCGGGTCCACCGCGCCGCTGATGCTGCCCGCCGCGCCGAATACGCCGGGCCGGTCGAGCGCGATTCGCAATGCGCCGAAGCCGCCCATGCTCAAGCCGGTAATCGCCCGCGCACGCTTCGTTGCGATCGTGCGGAAATGCCGGTCGATATAGGCGACTACTTCGGAGCCGACATAGGTCTCGTAACGGCTGCGCGGATCGACGGGACTGTCGATATACCAGCTCTCATGGCCGCCGTCGGGCATCACGAGAATCATGTGATAACGATCGGCGAGCTTGCCGATATTCGAATTCGCGGTCCAGTCGGTATAGTCGCCGCCCGAGCCGTGCAATACGTAGACGACCGGAAAGCGCGCAGCCGTATTGCCGCGCACGTATTGATCGGGCAGCACGACGGTCGCATCGAACGAGCGATCCATCGCCGCGCTCGGAATCGTAACGACGCGTGACTGGAACGCCCACGCCGGCGACGCGATGAGCATCAGAATGAGCCAGAACGCAGGTACTGGATTCATGGTGGGTCGCTCTCCCGCTTCTGTTGCGCCGGCGTGCAACGCGTCGCGCTGTCGGCCATTTGAACGAGAACGCTATCGCGTGCATCACGCAAACCTTCGCCGACGACTCTACCAATCGTCAATTACAACCAGTTTTCAGCGAAACATACGATCCCGTCAGGCTTCGGTCATCGAGCGGGCAGCGGCATGCGGATAAAGGCATGCGCCCCTATCCGATCGCATTCAGCTCGCCGAGCACATCGTCGCTCAGCTTCAGTTGCGCCGCCTGCAGGTTTTCGCGCAGATGCCCGACCGACGACGTGCCCGGAATCAGCAGAATGTTCGGCGCCCGATGCAGCAACCATGCAAGCGCGAGTTGCATCGGCGTTGCGCCCAGCTTCGCGGCGAGGTCCGACAGCGCGCCCGATTGAATCGGCGTAAAGCCGCCGAGCGGGAAAAACGGCACGTAGGCGATGCCCTGCTTCGCGAGACTGTCGATCAGCGCATCGTCTGCGCGGTGCACCAGGTTGTAATGATTCTGTACGCACACGACCTTCACCATGCGCCGCGCTTCGGCGATCTGCGTAGCCGTTACGTTGCTCAGGCCGATATGACGCACGAGCCCGCGTTGCTGCAACTCGGCCAGCGCGCCGACCTGCTTTTCGATCGAGCCTTCGCTCGGCGCATGCACATCGCCCATCACCCGCAGGTTGACCACGGCCAGCGAATCGAGGCCGAGGTTGCGCAAATTGTCGTGCACCGCGCGTTCGAGGTCGGCCGGCTCCTGCGCCGGCAGCCATGCGCCCGCGCTATCGCGCACGGCGCCTACCTTGGTGACGATCGTCAATTCGTCCGGGTACGGATGCAACGCTTCGCGGATCAACTGGTTGGTCACGTGTGGACCGTAGAAATCGCTGGTATCGATGTGATCGACGCCCGACGCAACCGCTTCGCGCAGCACCGCGAGCGCCGCGTCGCGATCCTTCGGCGGCCCGAATACGCCGGGCCCGGCCAGTTGCATCGCGCCATAGCCCATGCGCCGCACCGAGCGACCGGCTAGTTCAAAGGTAGCCAGGGAGCTGAAGTTCGACATGACGTTTCTCCTTGAGAAGTGATGAGCGGCAGTATGGCCGGATTGCTTTGTTGAATAAACGGGTCTAACGTGCACGGGTTGTTCTAAAAAATGAACAGTTGCGATGGAACTGAATGGAACTGAATGATCTCGCCGCCTTCGTGTCGGTCGCCCGCGCGGGCGGTTTTCGCGATGCCGCGCGCGTCGCCGGCGTGTCCGCGTCGAGCTTGAGCGTCGCGGTGCGCCGCCTCGAAACGAAACTCGGCTTGCGGCTGCTCAACCGCACCACGCGCAGCGTCGCGCCGACCGAAGCGGGCCTGCGGCTGATCGAAAAACTGACGCCGCTATTCGGCGAAATGGAAGCGGCGCTCGACGTGCTCAACGGCTTCCGCGACAAGCCGACCGGCACGCTGAAGCTCAACGTGCCATCGAGCGCGGCGCGCATCGTGCTGCCGGACGTGGTCGCGCGCTTTCTGAAGCAGTATCCGGATATCCGCGTCGAAGTGGTGGTGGAAGATGGTTTCGTCGATCTGCTATCGATCGGCTGCGATGCGGGCATTCGATATGACGAGCGCCTCGAACAGGACATGATCGCGGTGCCGATCGGCGCGCGCGTGCAACGTTTCGCCACGGCCGCATCGCCCGCGTATCTCGATGCGCACGGGCGTCCCGACCATCCGGGCGAGTTGTTGTCGCATGCGTGTCTGCGCGGCCAGTTCGCGAGCGGCGCGACGCCGACCTGGTACTTCGAGCGCGACGGCGAACTGCTGCAACTGAATCCGACCGGACCGCTGCTCGTGCGCCCCGTCGCCGCGATCGATCTCGCGATCAGCTGCGCGGTTGCCGGGGTCGGCATCATTCACCTGTTCGAAGATATGTTGCGCCCGCAACTCGACAGCGGCGCGCTCGAACCGATTCTCGAACCATGGTGGCAGCGATTTTCCGGGCCGTTTCTCTACTATCCGGGACATCGCCACGTCCCCGCGCCGCTGCGCGCTTTCGTCGATTTTCTGAAGAGTGATCCGCAACAGTCATGATCGATGCATCGATCACTCCGCGCACACTCAGCGCCGCGGTTCGCACAAGCGCGCAATCGTCGTCAGAAACAGCTCCACGCCGATCGGCTTGAGCAGACAGACATTCCATAGCTTCACGGTAAGATCGGCCGGCGGCACCGCGGTGTGAACCAGAATCGGCACATCGACGAGCCGCGGCATCGATTTCAGGCGCCGGCACAGTTCGGCGCCGTCCATGACCGGCATCGTCCAGTCGGTCACGACCAGATCGGGGACGCGCAAGGCCACGCACGCGAGCGCTTCCGCACCGTTGCAAGCGCAACTCACGTCATACCCTTCACTTTCGAGAATCAGCCGCCACGCGGTCAGAAGTTCCGACTCGTCATCGACTAGCAGAAGCGAACGCATCGTGTTTTACCGATCCCATACATGGTTTGTCTGGTAAGAGCCCGCAAGAGGTATTCCACGCGCGCGATTATGCGCATAATGTGCGGCACCGCCCGAGCCTGTCGCTCCGTCGCCGTTTCACGGCACGATGCGGCGGGCTGGGGCCACGCAGTCCGCGCGATCGGTACAGTTCGTGCGTTCGCCCGTTGTAGAAACTTCATTGCCGGATCCGTCATGACCGACACTCGAGTGAGTCCGCTGCACGGCTTCGCCGGCTTTGTCAGAGCGGAGCAGGACCGCCTCACGAAGCAATGGATGGATGCCGTCGCCATCGACCCCGACCTCGTCGAAGCGGACAAGCTGACCTACCAGCAGCTTGCCGATCATCTGCCGCAAATTCTCGAAGGATTGTGCGCGGCGCTCGATGTCGAGGATCTCGACCGCGTCGAAACGTCGATCGAGCGCAATGCGCGAATACACGGCAAGATCCGTTGGCGTCAGGGCTACCGGATCGAAGAACTGGTGCGCGAGCTGGATCTCTTTCAGCAGGTGCTCGCCGATGCGCTCGATGAATTCGCCACGCGCGAGAGCAGATTCACACGCCGTCATGAAAGCCGCGCGCGACGGCTTATCGCCGAGGCGTTCAGCATCGTCGCGTTTGCGTCGATCAAGGAAGTGGTCGGCGAGCGGGATCGCAAGATCGACGAATACACTGGGCAGCTCGAACGCGCGAATCACGACTTGACGGTGCAGCAACGGCTGGTTGTCGAGCTGCACGAATCGCGGATGCAGATAACGCGCAGCGTCGCGCATGATCTGCGCAATTTTCTCAATGCGTTTTCGATCGCGCTGCAATTGATCGCGCGAGCGCCGGCGAAAGCCGAGACCGCCTTGACGCTCGCGAACCGCCAGGCCGCCGATATGAAGCAGCTCGTCGATCAGATGATCGAATACTCGGTCGTGCTCGGTGACGCCGCGCCGCTCGTGCTCGAAGCCGTGGAGCTGCGCGAACTGTACGACGAACTCGTCGCATCGACACGGCCCTCGATCGAAGCCAAGGGTCTCGCGCTGCGCAGCGCGTTCGATGTGGCGTTGCCGGTCGTCATGTCCAATCGGCTGAAGCTCAAGCAGATTGCGATCAATCTGCTGTCCAATGCGCTCAAATACACGAAATCAGGACAGGTCGAGTTGCAGTTCGCGATGCACGGCGCCGAACACTGGGCGATTCGCGTATCCGATACCGGCATCGGCATTGCGCCGGCGGACGCGAATCGCGTGTTCGACGAATTCGAGCGCGCGGCCGGCGACGATATTCCGGGCACGGGGCTCGGCCTTGCGATCGTCAGCGAGCTATGCCGCGTACTGGGCGGCCATATTGAGTTTGTGTCGCGCGAGGGCGTGGGGACGACCTTCGAGATCCGGTTTCCGGTGAGCAGGCAATGATGTGTGCGCGGCATCGGTGCGATGCGCGGCGAAGCATGCGCGTGCGTTCGCGCTAAACTTCGCGCTTTGCCACCGGCTTTGCCGCCCCGCTCGTGTCGGCTTGCGGCAATGAACCCGCTGAGTCCTCAATCCAATCGCGCATGATCCGTATCCAGATCGCCCGTTTCCCCGAACAGCTCGACATCGTCCGTACCATCTTCCGCGAATACGCGGAGAGCCTGGGCATCGATCTCGGCTTCCAGCAATTCGATGCCGAACTTGCCGGCCTGCCCGGCAAGTTCGCCGCGCCGCGCGGCTGCGTACTGCTCGCGAGCAACGACGATGACGAGATCGCCGGCTGTGTCGCGATGCGTCCGATCGACGAAACGATCTGCGAAATGAAACGCCTTTATGTGCGCCCGGCCGGCCGCGGCCTGCATGTGGGCCGGCAACTTGCCACGCGGATTTGCGCCGCGGCGCGACAGGCCGGCTATCGGCGCATGCGCCTCGACACGCTGCCGAGCATGCATGCGGCGTTGGGACTGTATGCGTCGCTCGGTTTCGAGCCGATTGACGCGTACGTGTTCAATCCGATTCCCGGCGCGATTTTTCTCGAGTGCGATCTGACGCGGCAGCACTGGCCATCGGCGTAGCCGCGCGTCATTTACCGCGGCATCGGCCCGTCATGGGCAACCGGCAGGCATTCGCTCAGCGCGCCGCCCTGCTCGCTCAAGCCCCGTACGACCATCTCCGATGATTTGCCGTCGCGTCGCGCGAGCCGTAGTGCGCGCCGTTATAGGTGCCGCGCGACGTGTACGCGGTGCCGTGTCCCGACCATGCGAACGCCGAAGCGCTGCCGAGCGCGAGCACGGCGGCGACCGCGCCGGGTACGAGCTTGCGCAACGCGCGGCGCGCGGTGCAAAAGGTCAGACGATGCTGCAACAGGAGCGGCGCCAGCCACGTCGGCGTCGGCCTTCACGGAACCTGCGAATAAACGATTTTTCACGGTATGTCCTTGCTGGATTCGGGCCACTCGGGTCACTGCCGCGTGGCGACGAACGGACTATAGAAGGACCTGCCGGGTCAATCATCAGCGCAGATATGTCACGCTATGTCATCGCAACGAAGGCCCGCCGGACAAGGGTTGGCCGGCATCGGGCGAGCGCCGCGACATATTTCGACATAATCTGTCGCGGCGCGCTGGAGGTAGAAAATGATGCGAGCGCGGGTACAAAGGCCGTGTCACCGCACGGGCCGCGAGCGAATTTGCCGCCGTCAGCACAAACGGCTTGCCGATGAACGCGTCCCGTGCATCGCACGCGTCTGCGGCTCAAATACAGTGCGCCGCGATGCGCGAACCATCTGCACGGCGCCCTCCGCGACAGGTTCACTGCCCCGCCGGTGTCACCTGCACCGCCGCCGCGGACACGAACACTGCGTGCACGGTATCGCCAACCTTCACGTCGCTCAGATCGACGTCCGGCGCCGCCTGGAAAGTTTGAGTCTGGTAAGCGCCGCGCAACGTAACGAGGCGCTGCTTGCGATCGATTTTCAGTACCGTCGCGAGCACTTCGGTCTGACGCGCCGATTCGTAGCCGCCCGAGGCCGGCGTGTACGACTGTTTGTCGACCCGCTCGCGAATGCCCTTGCCGCTGACCTTTTCGGCCTTCGTCAGCAGCGCATTCTTGTACAGGACATCGACGCGATCGCCGACCTTCAATTGATCGAAGCCGGCAACCTGCTGGCTCACCAGCACGACCGCGACATTGCCATGCTCGCCCTTCAGCGTGAGGGAGCGGTTGCCCGGATCGATGCCGACAACTTCCGCCTTCATATGCACCGGCTGCACCGCGCTGAGCACGCCTTGCGCGGTGCTCGCCATGTCATCCTGCGCACGCGCGGGTTGGGTGGCCGCTACCGCGGCGATCATCAACGCCGCGCCAAACGTCGCTGTCTTCATTTGCGTTCTCCTCGAGAAAGTATTCAAGCCGGCGTGGGCCTTTCGCTTCTCACTGCGCACTCGCTTCGCGCGGCGCCGTGTTCGTGCCCGACGCGACGAATACCCGCATCTTCAGAACGACTACTTCAAATGGTATGACGCGAACGATTGTACTCGCGCGATCAAAGCGGCTTTCCGGCTTGTACTGACATGCAATCCGATTGCGCGGCGCGAAAAAAAGCCCCACCGCCGAAGCGATGGGGCTGCTGGATGAAACGCGCAACGCGCTAACGGCGGGCACGCATCGAAACCGCGTGCGCCGTTTGCCGCGCTCAAGCCACACTAAGCCACGCTAAGCCATCACACGCGCTCGATTGCGATCGCGATACCCTGGCCGACGCCGATACACATCGTGCACAGCGCGAAACGGCCTTGCGTGCGCTGCAACTGATACGTCGCGGTCGTCACGAGACGCGCGCCGCTCATGCCGAGCGGGTGGCCCAGCGCAATCGCGCCGCCATTCGGGTTCACGCGAGGATCGTCGTCGGCGACGCCGAGCGCGCGCAGCACCGCGATGCCTTGCGACGCGAACGCTTCGTTCAGCTCGATCACGTCGAACTGGCCGATCGTCATGCCCAGCCGCGCGAGCAGCTTCTGCGTGGCGGGCGCCGGCCCGATGCCCATCACGCGCGGCTCGACGCCGGCGGTGGCGACGCCGAGCACGCGAGCGCGCGGCGTCAGGCCGAAGCGCTTCGCGGTTTCTTCGTTGGCGAGCAGCAGCGCGGCCGCGCCGTCGTTCACGCCCGATGCGTTACCGGCCGTGACCGTGCCATCCGGGCGCACGACGCCCTTCAGCTTCGCGAGCGCTTCGAGGCTGGTTTCGCGCGGATGCTCGTCCTGCGACACGGTGATCGGATCGCCCTTCTTCTGCGCGATCGTCACGCCGACGATTTCCTGTGCAAGCGTGCCGTCGCGTTGCGCGCGCGCGGCCTTCTGCTGGCTGCGCAGCGCGAACGCGTCCTGATCGGCGCGGCTGATGTTGTAGTCGGTCGCGACGTTCTCGCCGGTCTCCGGCATCGAGTCGACGCCGTACAGCTTCTTCATCAGCGGGTTGACGAAACGCCAGCCGATCGTCGTATCGTAGATTTCGGCCTGGCGTGAAAATGCGCTGGTCGCCTTGCCCGTGACGAACGGCGCACGGCTCATGCTTTCGACACCGCCGGCGATCATCAACGCGGCCTCACCCGACTTGATCGCGCGCGCCGCGATACCGACCGCGTCCATGCCCGAGCCGCACAGGCGGTTGACCGTCGAGCCCGGCACATCCTTCGGCAGACCCGAGAGCAGCAGCGACATGCGCGCGACGTTGCGGTTGTCTTCGCCGGCCTGGTTCGCGCAGCCGTAGATCACGTCGTCGATCGCGCTCCAGTCGACGTTCTGGTTGCGCTCCATCAGCGCCTTCAGCGGCACCGCGCCGAGGTCGTCGGCGCGTACCGACGACAGCGAACCCGCATAGCGGCCAATGGGGGTGCGAATCGCGTCGCACAGGAATGCTTCGGTCATGAGATGCCTCCAGTTGAGATGCTGCGTGCGCCGCGCCGCTGCCGCCGCGCCGCAATGACGCGGACGCGATGCGCTAACGCACCGCTGGGCGGTTGTGGTGCCGATGCACCGGGTGGCGGCACGATAGCCGCCGCGTCAAAGCAGCTTAGCGCAGGTCGTGAACGATGGGCTCCAAATGCCAATGATCGCGGTATTTGCGTTTCCTGACCGGGCCCAAATGTTCTTTACACGAACACTAGGTCATATATCGAACAAACAGGCTCGATAATGGCTCGTGTGCGAAGGCATGTCAAGCATGGCTGGACTCATGCGGTCAGATACCAGGGAATACGCGCAGCTTCGCTTCAACGAACTTCAGCGCACGGCGATGCCCTCATCCTCGATATAGGCGCGGATCACGTCCGCGAAGCTGCGCTCGCCGGCCAGCCCCAGCCGTTCGGCGCGCGACGTATCCCACGCCCCCGGCCAGCTGCCGACGATCTTCTCGATGCGCTGATCCGGCTGGCGAACGATGCGGCTCGCCACCGCGTCGCCGGCGACCTCGCGCAGCGCCGCGATCATCTCGTCGACGCTGACCGACAGGCCCGGCAGATTCACCGCACGTTGCCGGCCGAGCGCGGCGCCGTCGAGTTCGAGCCCCGCGATCAGGCTTTCAATCGCCTTGCGCGGCGACAGCAGCCACAGGCGCGTGCCCCCCGCGACCGGACACACGGCCTCCTCGCCATTCAACGGCTCGCGGATGATGCCGCTCGCGAACGACGACGCCGCCGCGTTCGGCCGCCCCGGCCGCACGCTGATCGTCGGCAGCCGCAGCACGCGGCCATCGACGAAGCCGCGCCGCGAGTAGTCGTTGAGCAGCAACTCGGCGATCGCCTTCTGCGCGCCATACGACGACTGCGGATTGAGCGCGGTGTCGTCCTGCACGACGTCGGGCAGATCGCCGCCATACACCGCGACCGAACTCGTGAACACGACACGCGGCTGATGCCCACGCTGCCGGCAGATCTCGAGCAGCAAGCGCGACGCATCGAGATTGATGCGCATGCCGAGGTCGAAATCCGTCTCGGCCTGGCCGCTGACGATCGCCGCCAGATAGAAGATCGCGGAAGTGCCGCTATCGATCGCGCGTTCGAGCACGCTGCGCTCGGCAATATCGCCGACTTCGGTGCGCACGCGCCGGTCGCCGAAATCGTTCGCGCGCACGACGTCGAGCAGCACCAGCTCGGAGATCGTTTGCGGCGCGCCATGCGGGTCCTTCAGCGCACCGCGCGTGAGCAGTTCGCGTGCAAGACGCTGGCCGAGAAAACCTGCGCCGCCGGTGATCAGTACTTTCATGGTTGCGTGTCCGTGATGATTGATAGTGACGAGCCGTAATGAACGGTTGCGTGCGGCGGCTCAGCGCGCCGCGTCCAGATAAGGCCGGAGCCAGCCGAGCCCCGCCGAGGTCCCCGCACGCGGCCGGTATTCGCAGCCGATGTAGCCGTCGTAACCAAGCGAATCGATCAGCTCGAACAGATACGGATAATTGATCTCGCCGATATCCGGCTCGTGGCGCTCCGGTACGCCGGCAATCTGGATATGGCCGATGCCGGCCATATCGCGCCGCAGTTTCATCGCCAGATCGCCCTCGACGATCTGGCAGTGATAGCAGTCGAACTGCACCTGCAGATTCGGCGCGCCGACTTCCGCGCAGATCGCCTGGGCGTCGTCCTGACGATTGAGGAAATAGCCGGGGATGTCACGCGTATTGATCGGCTCGATGACCACGGTGATCTGTTCGGCTTGCGCCGCCCGCGCGGCATACGCGAGATTCTTCAGATAGACGTCGCGATGTCTGTCGCGCGATTGATCGCTGCCGATCAGACCCGCCATCACATGCAGCTTGCGATTGCCGAGCACGCGCGCGTACTCGAACGCCGTGTCGACGCTGCGCCTGAATTCATCCTCGCGGCCGGGCAACGACGCAAGGCCGCGCTCGCCGCCACTCCAGTCGCCCGGCGGCGCATTGAAAAGCGCCTGCGTGAGCGCGTGCGCATCGAGCCGCGCCTTCAGCTCGCCGGCGCGGAACTCATACGGGAACAGGAATTCGATCGCCTTGAAGCCGTCGCGCGCGGCGGCGGCGAAGCGATCGAGAAACGCGTGCTCGTTGTACATCATCGACAGATTGGCGGCGAAGCGAGGCATAGCGGCAGCTCCTTGAAAACGGTGTGATAGATGGTGTGATAAGCGCGGCATCGATGCCGACAGAAGCGCGCCGCGCGAACAGCGATAGATCGGTTTGGCCGCGGCATCGACGGCGGCATCGACGGCGGCATCGACGGCGGCATCGCCACATCCGGGCGCTCGCCCGATTCACCCGGCCGCTACCAGCGCGCGCCAAACGCGGTGCGCAATTCTTCGAGAGCGGCTTCGTCGAGCGGCCCGGGCCGCGGATTCGTCATCAGCCATAAACGCGCGGTTTCCTCGAGTTCCTCCAGCGCATACGACGCCTGCGCGACCGAGCGTTCCCACACCACCGGCCCGAGCCGTTCGAGCAATACCGCGCGCACCTGATCGGCAAGCGCGGCAATCCGCTCAGCCACTTGCGGATCGCCGGGGCGGCGGTAGCGAATCAACGGCACGTGGCCCACTTTCATCACGTAATACGGCGTCAGCGGCGGCAGCACGTCGGTCTCGCTCCATACGCCCGCGAGCGTCAATGCGACCAGATGCGTCGAATGCGTGTGGACGATGCCGCGCGCGGCGCCGTTGCGCGCATAGATGCCGCGATGCAGCGCGAGCGTTTTCGACGGTTTGCCGCCCGACACCGCGCGGCCATCGCTATCGACCTTCGCGATATCGACGGGGTCGAGCCGGCCGAGGCATGCGTCGGTCGGCGTAATCAGCCAGCCATCGTCGAGCCGCGCGCTGATATTGCCGGCGGTGCCCACCGTATAGCCGCGCTGAAACAGACTCGCACCGACCGCGCAGATTTCGTCGCGCACGCGCGTTTCAGATGAAGTGTGGAGTGCGGGTGCATCGGTCATCGCGCGTCTCCTTCGAGATGACGCAGCGCCTTTTCGAAGAAATCGACGCTGCCGAAGTTGCCGGACTTCAACGCCAGCGCGAGCGGCTCGGCATCGGTCGTCGCGGTCGCCGGCACACCGGGATCGATCTGCGCGCCGATGCGCAGCGTGCGCACATCGAGCGCCTGCACGACTGCGCCCGACGTCTCGCCGCCCGCGACCACGAACTTGCGCACCCCACGCTCGCGCAGCCCGCGCGCAATCGACGCGAGCGTCGCCTCGACCAGTTGCCCGGCTTGGTCGACGCCGAGTTCGCTCTGCACGGCCTTCACTTGCTCGGGTGATGCAGTCGCATAAATCAACACCGGCTCCGCGCGCTCGAGACTCGTCTGCGCAAATGCGAGCGCCTGTTCGGCGACGGGCTCGCCGCGCGCCACCGCCAGCGGATCGATGCGAAACGCCGGCCGCGTCGCGCACCATGCGGCGACCTGTGCGTTGGTCGCTTTCGACGCGCTGCCCGCGAGCACCGCGGACAACCCGTCGACGCGCGGCAACTGCGCGGCGTCGGCCTGCTCGCCGAGCAACCCGGCGCGCCGGAAGTTGGCCGGCAAGCCAAGCGCGATGCCGGAACCGCCGGTGAGCAGCGCGAGGTCCGTGCATGCCGCGCCGAGTGTGTGCAGATCGGCATCGGATACCGCATCGGCGATTGCAATGCGCACGCCGTCCGCGCGCAGCGCATCGAACGCCGCACGCACGCGCGGCGCGCCTTGCGCGAGCGCGTCATAACGCACGAGCCCGACCTTCGAGCCGGTCTGCCGTTGCAGCACGCGCACGAGGTTCGCGTCGCGCATCGGCGTCAGCGGATGGTTCTCCATGCCCGATTCGTTGAGCAGCGTATCGCCGACGAACAGATGACCGCGAAAGATCGTGCGGCCGTTCTCGGGAAACGCCGGACACGCAATCGTGAACGACGCGCGCCCGGCGAACTCCGCGGATAGCGCATCCAGCAAGGCATCGGTCACCGGGCCGAGATTGCCCGCGTCGGTCGAATCGAAGGTCGAGCAGTACTTGAAGAAGAATTGGCGGCATCCTTGCGCGCGCAGCCAGTCGAGCGCGGCAAGCGATTGAGCGACCGCGTCGGCGGCCGCGATCGTGCGCGACTTCAGCGCGACCACCAGAGCGTCGGCCTGAAGCGTCTCGTTCGACGCGGGCACGCCGATCGTTTGTACCGTGCGCATGCCGCCTCGCACCAGCATGTTGGCGAGGTCGGTGGCGCCGGTGAAATCGTCGGCGATGCAGCCGAGCAGCGCGCCGTTCGTGCCAACCGATTGAGTGTTTGCCGTCATCACAGATGCTCCCGCTTATTTCGCCGCCGGCAACTCGATGCCGGGAAAAATCTTCATGACGGCCGAGTCGTCTTCGCCGCCGTGACCCGCCGTCGATGCCATCATGAACATCTGATGCGCGGCCGCGGACAGCGGCAGCGGAAATTTCGTGCGGCGCGCGGTGTCGAGCACGAGCCCCAGGTCCTTCACGAAGATATCGACCGCGGACAGCGGCGTGTAATCGCCCGCGAGAATGTGCGGCACGCGGTTCTCGAACATCCACGAATTGCCCGCGCTGTGCGTGATCACGTCGTACAGCGCATCGGGGTCGACGCCTTCGCGCAAGCCGAGAGCCATCGCTTCGGCGGCCGCCGCGATATGCACGCCGGCCAGCAGTTGATTGATGATCTTCACCTTCGAGCCGGCACCATGCGCCGCGCCGAGCCGATACACATTGCCGGCGATCGCGGCGAGCACGTCCTCGCAAGCGGCATAGGCGGCCGCGGGACCGGAAGTCATCATCGTCATCTCGCCCGCGGCGGCCCGCGCGGCGCCGCCGGACACCGGCGCGTCGAGCATCTGCAAACCGGCTGCCTCGACACGTTTGCCAAGATCGATCGCGAACTCGGGCGCCACCGTCGCACTCGCGATCACCACGCTGCCCGGCTTCATCGCCGCGAGCGCGCCGTGCGCGCCCAGCAGCACCGCTTCGGTTTGCGCGGCATTCACGACCAGCGTGATGACGACCTCGCACTGCGCGCCAAGCTCGGCGGGACTCGCGCAACCGACGCCGCCCTCGGCGACGAACGCCTGCAGCACGTCGCCGCGCAGATCGCACGCGTGAACCCGAAAGCCCGCGCGCAACAGCGAGCGCGCGACGCCGAGCCCCATGGCCCCCAGCCCGATGACACCGACATTTCTCGACATACGTGACCTCTATGGATTGGTACTGTATTCGTCGTGCGCGGCGGACAGTACGGCCCGCCGGCTCGTCTTGTTGTGTGTGCGCGTGTGCGCGTGTGCGCGTGTGCGCGTGTGCGCGTGTGCGCGTGTGCGCGTGGCACGTGTGCGCGTCAGGCGATGCCCGCTTCCGCGAGTCGCCGCGCCGCGTTGTACAGATGCGTCTGCGCGGCATTGCGCGCGGCCATCGGATCGCCCGCGCGAATCGCCGCGGCAATCGCCGCGTGCTCGTCGCGCACCTGGCGCGAGAAGTCTTCACGCAGCGCCTCGTTGCGACGCGTGACGAGCGTGCCCGCCTCGAGGTACTGATTGAGGAACGTCAGCGTCTTCAGGAAATAGGGATTGCCGGTGGCGGCCGCGATCGCGCGATGAAACGCGACGTCTTCGGCGACGCCGTCTTCGCCATCGGCCACCGCCCGGTCGATGTCGGCGAGCGCCGCGTCGATCGCGGCCATCTCGGCCGCACTGTGGCGCAGCGCGGCTTCGGCGGCGACTTCGGCTTCGATAGCGCGGCGCAACGCGAGGATCTGCACGACCGCGCCCGGCTCGATCGCCTCCGCGTAGTCGATCCGCAGCGGCCGGATCGCACCGTGCCCGGCGACGAACACGCCGCTGCCCTGGCGCGGCTCGACCACACCCTCGTTCTTCAGCCGCGAAATCGCTTCGCGAATCACCGTGCGGCTTACGCCGAACTGCCCGGCGAGCACCGCTTCGGTAGGCAGCTTGCCGCCGCGCTTGAAGGTGCCCTTATCGATCTGCTTGAGCAGTTGCTGCGCGACGGTATCGCTCAGCGCGCGCGCTGGAATTTTTTCGAACATGACAGTGGATGACATCCGGTCTGATGACTGGTCGGGTTATCGGGTCATCATACAAATTTAAGATAGCGATTCGCATCCGCGCAAACCCTGGGATTTTTGAGCGGCCGCACAGCATTTGGCGAAACAGAAGGCTTAAGCTATCGTCTCGCCTTTGCGCCACCTTGCATCGCGACGCAACGCGTCAACCAGCGCGCCCTTCGTGCGCACTCTTTCGAACGCATTCTTCAAGATCCATGAGCCAAGCCCTGCCGCCGTCTTCCGTTGTGCCCGCCGCCGCAGAACCGGCCCCGGAGAAACCGGGCGACTCGTACGTGCAGTCGTTCGCACGCGGCCTCGCGGTGATCCGCGCGTTCGACGCGACGCGTCCCGAACAGACGCTCACCGACGTCGCCGCGGCAACCGGCCTCACGCGCGCCGGCGCGCGGCGGATTCTGCTGACACTGCAAACGCTCGGCTACGTGGAAGCCGAAGGACGTCTGTTCCGTCTGACACCGAAGATTCTCGACCTCGGCTTTGCCTATCTGACCTCGATGCCGTTCTGGAATCTCGCGGAGCCGGTGATGGAGAACCTGTCCGCGCAAGTGCACGAAAGCTGCTCGGCGGCCGTGCTCGACCGCACCGAGATCGTCTACGTGCTGCGCGTGCCGACGCACAAGATCATGACGATCAATCTGTCGATCGGCAGCCGCCTGCCTGCGTATTGCACGTCGATGGGCCGCGTGCTGCTCGCCGCGCTCGACGACGAATCGCTCGACGCGACGCTGAACCTGTCGCCGCTTCACGCGCACACGCCGCGCACCGTGACCGACAAGGAAGAATTGAAGAAGCTGATCGCGCAGGTGCGTCGCCAGGGATGGGCGATCGTCGATCAGGAACTGGAAGGCGGCTTGATTTCGCTGTCCGCGCCGATCCGCAACCGGCAGGGGCGCGTGATCGCCGCGATGAACATCAGCGGCAACGCGCAGCGCAATTCGGCCAGGCAGATGGTGAAGGCGTTTCTGGATCCGCTGCAGGAAGCCGCGCAGACGGTCTCGGAGATGGTCGCGCGGCGCGGGTGACTCAGCGCGCCACCTCGCCCTCGCTCGACGCCGCTCGCTCGAACCGCGTATTCACTTCGCGTATTCGCGCGGGTATTCACGCGCGTATTCACGATGACCCGTGCGTTGCGCACGGATCATCGGGTCACGGCCCTGCTCACCGCGCCAGATAGCGCTCCACGAGCCGCGCCCAGAACGCCGCGCCGATCGGCAGGCTGCGGTCGTTGAAGTCGTAGTGCGGGTTGTGCACCATGCAGCCATCCTCGCCGACACCGTTGCCGATGCGCAGGAACGTGCCCGGCCGCTTCTGCAGCATGAAGGCGAAATCTTCGCTGCCCATCAGGATATCGGTCTGCTCGACGACCTTGTCGTCGCCGACCAGCTCGCGCGCGACCTGCACCGCGAAATCGGTCTCGGCATCGGAATTGATCACGACCGGATAGCCTTCGATGTACTCGATGTGCGCTTTGCCGCCATAGCTGGCCGCCTGCGATTCGGCCAGTTCGGTGATGCGCTTTTTCAGCAGCGCGCGCACTTCCGGGCTGAACGAACGCACGCTCAACTCCAGCTTCGCGCTGCTCGAAATCACGTTGTTCGCGGTGCCCGCATGCATCGAGCCGACCGTCACGACCGCCGGCTGCGACGGATCGACATTGCGCGCGACGATCGTCTGCAGCGCCATCACGATGCTGGCGGCAACCACCACCGGATCGACGGTCAGATGCGGACGCGCCGCATGGCCGCCGACGCCTTCGATCGTGATGATCGCCTTGTCGCCGGCCGACATGAACGGCCCCTTGCGGAACAGCAGCATGCCCGGTTGCGCGCCCGGGTGGTTGTGCAGACCGAATACCGCGTCGCACGGGAAGCGTTCGAACAGGCCGTCGTTGATCATTTTCATCGCGCCGCTGTCGATGCCGCTTTCCTCTGCCGGCTGGAAATACAGATGCACGGTGCCCGAGAAATTGCGCGTCCCGGCGAGGCGCTGCGCGGCGCCGAGCAGGATCGTGGTATGGCCGTCATGGCCGCATGCGTGCATCTTGCCGTGCGTGCCGCTCGCATACGGCAGGCCGGTTTGCTCGATGATCGGCAGCGCATCCATGTCCGCGCGAATGCCGATGCTGCGCTTGCCGTCGCCCACCTTCAGCGTTCCGACCACGCCCGTCTTGCCGACGCCGCGCGTGACCTGCCAGCCCCACTGCTCGAGTTTGTCCGCCACCAGCGCGGCGGTTTGCACTTCCTCGTAAGCGAGTTCCGGATGGCGGTGAATGTGATGGCGAATCTCGCGCAGGCCGGCGGCGGCGGGTTCGAGATCGGACACTTCGGTCAGACGCGGGGTCGCGTTCATTTGTCTGGTTGCTCCAGGTTCAAGGGCCGGCGAGCGGGGATGGCGGGCACGGACGGCAAAAAAGGGCGACGAACAGCCTCGCACTATAGCGAGGCCACCCGCTTCGAATAAGATGCTATTTTTTTCACCCTGATTAACCCGCTTTATATACGGGATTACCCTTATGAAGCTGCAACAGTTGCAAGCGTTCGTCGCCGCCGCGCATCACCGCAGTCTGCGAGCCGCCGCGCGCGAACTCGGCGTCACGCAACCGGCCGTCACCCATACGATTCGCGAGCTCGAAAGCGCGCTCAACGCGGAACTGATGGTGCGCAGCGTGCGCGGCATCGAACTGACCGCGTGCGGCCTCGCGTTGCTGCCGCGCGCCGAGCAGTTGCTCGGCGACATGCGCCGCACCGTCGAAGCCGTCGAACAGGTGAAGGGAGAACTGGCCGGCAAGGTCAGCGTCGGCACGATGCCATCGCTCGCGCTGACCGTGCTGCCCCATGCGGTGTCGAACTTTCGCGCGCAGATGCCGCTCGTGAATCTGCATCTGGAAGAAGTGACCGTGCCCGATGCGCTCGCCCGTCTGCGCAACGGCACCCTCGATCTCGCGGCGATCCATCACATGCAGGCGTTGGACGCGGACCTCGTGCAGGTGCCGCTCTACTCGACGCAGTTCGTCGTGACGATGCGCGCCGGCCATCCGCTTGCCAACGTCACGCGTCTGCATGAATTGCTCGACGCCGAGTGGATCGTGACCGTCGGCGCCGATCACTTCCCGCACAGCGTGATGCTGGCGATGTTCAGCGCACATGGCTTGCCGGTGCCGAAGCGGATGTTGCGCGCGCCGTCGTCGTTTGCGGTGACGCTCGGGCTCGTGTCGCAAACCGACGTGATCGGTTGCTTCACACGATCGCTCGCGCAAATGGTTGCGCCGCTCGGCATCCGCGCCGCGCAGATCGACGACGCGTTGCCGAACTACGATCTGAGCATCATCTCGCGGCGCGATTTGCTGCCGACGCCGGCGGTCCAGCAGTTCGTCGCGTGTTTGCGGCAAGCGACGCGCGAAAGGATGGACAGCGAGCAATGACGTGGCTGGCCTGCGTGTCGCCGGTGCGCTTCTTTGCAACTTTTTTGCCGCTTCTTTGTGGCCTCTTTGCCGCTGAAAACCGCGCAAACCTCGCATCCATCGCGCCGGCATCAGGCGCTCACGGACTCCTTCAGCGCCGCGATCAATGCGTACCCCGCGTCTTCGAGCGCACCGGAATTATCGATCGTCGTGCAGCGCACGCCGTCGGGCAACGAGAACGGCGCGCGCCGCGCAAGCCGTGCCGCGACCTGTTCCGCCGATTCGCGCGCCCGCGCGCCGAGCCGCGCTTCGAGAATATGCGCGGCGGCATTCACGTGAACCACTTCCGCCCGCGGATAACGCGCGAGCGCATGCTGCACATACTGCCGCGAACCATTGACGACCACCGTGCAGCCGCGCGCGAGCCATGCATCGAGTTCGATGCCGATGCCGTAGCGCAGCGAATGGCTCGACCATTCGAGCGCGAACAGCCCCTGCACGGAGCGCGCGGCGAATTCCTCGACGCTCAGCGCGACATGCGCCTCGCCGTTGCCGCTCGGCCGCGTAATGTAGCGATGCGCGAACACGATCGGCTCGCCGACGAGCCGCTGGCGCGCGAATTCCAGCAGTGAATCCTTGCCCGCGCCCGATGGGCCCATCACGTAGATCAAACGCCCTGTCATGCGTGGATCACCTCGTTGCGTTGCTGTCGTTGCGGTCATTGGTGCGCCTCGTCACCGCCAAATGGCAGGCGTTGCCATAACACGAACGGCTCGCCTGGCGCGGGCTCGACGAATAACGCGGCCTGATCGATCGCGAGCGGTCCGAGTTCGGACGTGCGCTGCCGCCACCATGCGAGCAGCGCCGCGCGCTCGTCGGCATCGGCGAGCGAGTTGGACAGCGTCATATGAAAACGGAATTCGTCGAACACATACGGATAACCCCATTCGAGCAATAACGTACGTTGCCGCTCGCTCAGCGGCGCGGCGAGCCGGCGCGCGAGATCGGCTGCCGACGGCTGTGCGCGCAGCGTATCGAGCGCTTGCAGCGCGCTCGCCGCGACTTCGCGCATATGCGCTTCGCCGTGGGCGTCGGCCGGCCGCAACGCGACGAAGTCGCCGAGCGTCGCGGCCTCCACCGGCAACGCAAACGGCCGTTGCGTGAGCGCCCACGCGCGCGCCGCCGTGACGACGTCGTCCTGCGTGAGGTTCGCGGCGGGTTTGAACGGTGCGACCAGCGTGCCGTGCCAGCCGTAGCGGCGCGGTGCATCAGTGAGTGCCGCCAATCCACGCGTCAACCCGGGCGGCTGCGGCCGCGCGCAATCCTCGCCGCTTTGCGCATCGCGGCCGAGCCATGCGCAGCCCGCCTGCCACCACGCGGATTCACGCGACGGCGCGTAATAGACGGCAAAGCGCGCGTGCGCCTGCCACATGCGCGACGCCCCGCTCACAGATCATGCTCCACGAGCAGTTGCACACGATCCGCCGCGAAATGCGTGAAGCCATATTTGACCGGCGTACCCTGCATATCGACATCGACGTTTTCGACCCACAGCACCGGCTGCTGACGATTGATGTTCAAACGCCTCGCCACTTCCGGCTCGGGCAACACGCTGCCGATACGGCTCCACTTGCGCAGATAGTCGTTCACGCCGAATTCGGCCAGCGCCCGGGTCATCCCGCCGACCCGCTGCACGACCTCCGGCAGATCCGCGAAACGCATCGCCGGATACCAGCTGCGCGCGAACGTGAGCGGCACGCCATCGGACTCGTTCAGCGATTCGATCCGATATACCGCGGTGCCGGCGCGCAATCCCAGCGCCTTCGCGACGCCCGGCTCGGCCTTCACGCGCGCGGCCGACAGCATCCTGCCGGCCGGCGCATGGTGCTGCTGACGCAGATTTTCGGTAAAACGCGTGCGGCGGCCGATCGTATAGTCGATCGCACCGGGCTGCACGAAGGTGCCGCGCCCCTGTTCGACACTGACGAGACCGAGCGCGGCGAGCCCGAGCATCGCGCGGCGCACGGTATGGCGGTTGACGTCGAAGCGTTTGGCCAGTTCGCCCTCGCTCGGCAGCCGGCCCTCGTCGCCGAAACCGCTGGCCGCGATCTCGGCGGCGAGAATCTGCTCGATCTGCCGCCAGACGGCCACGCCCGCGCCGCGTTCGAGTGTCGTGGCCGGCGCCGCGCTGTCGTTCGATGTCATGGTGCTGTCATTCCTCCAGGTTCAAATGATCGCTATCAAGGCATTGTAGTGCGCAAGCCATGATGAAAATATGAAATGGCCGCTGCACGCGGCAATACGTGCTACACACGACTATAAACGTCTAGACGTTTAGATGAATAGATGCTCAAATGTCTACTCGCTGGATCGACAGGAAATCCGATGAGCGCCACCTCTATTTCGCCGTCTCCGCCCGCGCCGTCGTCGGCGCGGCGCGCCTGGATGGCCGTGCTGGCCCGCACGCCGCGTGCGGACCTCGAAGCCGCGTTCGAGCATCTGCTGCAAGAGCGCCCCGCTCCCGCCTACGACTGGCTGCGCCCGCCTGAAATCGGCCTCGCGATGGTGCGCGGGCGCATCGGCGGCAGTGGCGATCCGTTCAATCTCGGCGAAGCGACGGTCACGCGCGCCACGCTGCGCCTGCGTACCAGCGATGGCGCGAATGCAACCATCGGTGTCGCCTGTCATCTGGGCCGCGACCGCCGCCGCGCCGAGTTGGCCGCGCTCGCCGATGCGTTGCTGCAAATGCCCGAGCATCACGACCGCTTGCAGCGGCAACTGATCGAGCCGTCCGCCGCGCGGCAGCAGGCGCGCCGTGCGCAGCGGCAACAGGACGCCGCGTCGACGCGCGTCGAATTCTTCACGATGGTGCGAGGCGACTGATGGAAAGCTCACAGATTGCTTTATCCACGTTGACGCCGGGCTTCGCGGATCCGGTCCACGACACCCAGACGGTCTTTCGCACGCTGCTCGATGCGCTGTCGCGGCCGGGCACGATCGGCGTGATCGGCGACGTGCTGCCGCAGTCGGCCCAAGCGCATGGCGCGCGCGCCGAACGGGCCGCCTTCGCCGCGCTGCTGACCCTCTGCGACTACGCGACGCCGGTCTGGCTCGCGCAAACCGATACCGCGCTCGCGTCGGCCGTGCGTTTTCATACCGGCGCGCCGCTCGTCGATGCGCCGGCCAATGCCGCGTTCGCCTATATCCACGATGCCGAAGCACTGCCGCCGCTGGAGAGCTTTGCGCCCGGCAGCGCGGAGTCGCCGGAACAATCAGCCACGCTGCTGATTCGGGTGGCCGCGTTGAGCGGCGGCGCACCGGTCGTGCTGAGCGGCCCCGGCATTCTCGACACCGCGACGATCTCGCCGGCCGGCCTGCCCGCGCGCTTCTGGCGCGAACGCGCGGCGCTCGCGCCGCTGTTTCCCTGCGGCATCGATTGTTACCTGGTTTGCGGCACGGGTCTGATCGGCTTGCCGCGCACAACTGAAGCAAAGGTGAACTGATGTACGTTGCCGTCAAAGGTGGAGAGCGCGCGATCGAAGCATCGTGGCGCCAGCTCGACAAGGCGCGCCGCGGCGATACGCGGATCGCCGAACTCGGCGTCGCGCAGATTCGCGAGCAGTTGCGTCTCGCGGTCGCGCGCGTGATGACCGAAGGTTCGATCTACGACGAAGAACTTGCCGCGCTGGCGATCAAGCAGGCCGCCGGCGATCTGGTCGAAGCGATCTTCCTGCTGCGCGCATACCGCACCACGCTGCCGCGTTTCGGCTACACGCATGCAATCGATACTGAAACGATGCAGCTCGAGCGCCGCATTTCCGCAACGTTCAAGGATGTGCCGGGCGGTCAACGGCTCGGCGCGACCTACGACTACACGCAGCGTCTGCTCGATTTCGCATTGCTCGCCGACGCTCAGCACGAGGCGGCCGCACCGCATCGCAACGCATCGGCGGCGTGTGCAACGCCCACGGCGGAACCGATGCCGCGCGTCGTATCGTTGCTCGACAGCGAAGGATTGATCGAACAGGAACGGCCGACGCCCGACGGCGCGGAACCCGGCGATCTGACGCGCGAGCCGCTGGCATTTCCGGCGAACCGCGCAACGCGTTTGCAGAATCTCGCGCGCGGCGACGAAGGCTTTCTGCTCGCGATGGGTTACGCGACGCAACGCGGCTACGCCAACTCGCATCCGTTCGCGGGCGAGATCCGCTTCGGCACGATCGCGGTCGAAATGGATCTCGACGAACTCGGCGAAGCGGTGGACATCGGCGATATCGATATCACCGAATGTCAGATGATCAACCAGTTCGCGGGCAGCGGCACGGTGCCGCCCACGTTCACGCAGGGCTACGGCCTCGCGTTCGGCCACTCGGAGCGCAAGGCGATGGCGATGGCGCTCGTCGATCGCGCGTTGCGCGCGGAAGAACTCGGCGAAACGCTCGCGTCGCCAACCCAGGACATCGAATTCATGCTGTCGCATAGCGATAACGTCGAAGCATCGGGCTTCGTCCAGCATCTGAAGTTGCCGCACTACGTCGATTTTCAATCGGAGCTGGAACTCGTGCGGCGTCTGCGCGCGCAGCATCGGCGCAACGATGAAGCCGGCCAACGCATCGACGAGGAGCACGCAGCATGAACGCGCCGGACACCGCACTTTCCTCCGCGTCGTACGACAGCGCCGCGCACGGCTACAACTTCGCGTATCTCGACGAGCAGACCAAGCGGATGCTGCGCCGCGCGCTGCTCAAGGCAGTCGCCGTGCCGGGCTACCAGGTGCCGTTCGCATCGCGTGAAATGCCGTTACCGTTCGGTTGGGGCACCGGCGGCATTCAGGTGACGGCGGCGATCATCGGTAAAGCGGACACGCTGAAAGTGATCGATCAGGGCTCCGACGAAACCACCAACGCGGTCAATATCCGGCGCTTTTTCGCGCGCACCACCGGCGTCGCGACCACGCGCCGCACGAGCGAGGCGACGATCGTCCAGACCCGGCACCGGATTCCCGAAACACCGCTGACCGAACGGCAGATTCTGGTCTATCAGGTGCCGATGCCCGAGCCGCTGTACCGGCTCGAACCGCGCGTCGCCGAATGCAGAAAGCTGCATGCGCTCGCCGACTACGGGCTCATCAGCGTGAAGCTCTACGAGGACATCGTGCATCACGGCAGCATCGCAACCACCTACGACTACCCGGTGATCGTCAATCATCGCTATCTGAGCTCGCCGTCGCCGATTCCGAAGTTCGACAATCCGAAGATGCATATGAATGCCGCGCTGCAACTGTTCGGCGCGGGCCGCGAGCGCCGGATTCACGCGATTCCGCCTTACACGCATGTACGCAGCCTCGACTTCGACGATCACCCGTTCGAAGTGCAGAAATGGCGGCATGCGTGCGCGCTGTGCGGATCGAAAGAAAGCTTTCTCGATGAGATGATCGTCGACGACGCGGGCACGCGCATGTTCGTCTGCTCGGATAGCGACTACTGCCACGAGCGGCGCGGCGATGGTGAAATCGCCGCCGGCAGCGCTGCGCAGCAGCAACAACCGCTGCCGCGCCGCGCGCGCGAAGGAGAATCCGCATGACGCCGCTGCTGAGCGCCCGCGCGCTCACTAAACAGTTCGACGGCCGCAACGGCTGCCGCAATGTCAGTTTCGACCTCTATCCGGGCGAGGTGCTGTGCATCGTCGGCGAATCCGGCTCGGGCAAGACCACGCTGCTGAATGCACTGGCATTGAAGACCGAAGCCGATAGCGGCTCGCTGCATTACACCGCGTCGCATGGCGACACGCTCGATCTGCGCGCGCTGTCCGAGCCGCGCCGCCGGCTGTTGATGCGCACCGAATGGGGCTTCGTGCAGCAGAATCCGCGCGACGGTTTGCGCAGCGGCGTGTCGGCCGGCGCGAATATCGGCGAGCCGCTGATGGCCGTCGGCGCACGCCACTACGGCGAGATTCGCCGCACCGCGACGCAGTGGATGGAGCGCGTCGAACTCGATCCCACCCGTATCGACGAATTTCCCGCCGCGTTTTCAGGCGGCATGCAGCAGCGTTTGCAAATCGCGCGCAATCTCGTCACCGGTCCGCGTCTCGTCTTCATGGACGAGCCGACCGCCGGCCTCGACGTGTCGGTGCAGGCGCGTCTGCTCGACCTGCTGCGCACGCTGACGTCCACGCTGCATCTGTCGGTGCTGATCGTCACGCACGATATCGGCGTTGCGCGTCTGCTCGCGCATCGGCTGATGGTGATGCAGGCCGGCGAAGTGGTCGAAGCCGGCTTGACCGATCAGGTGCTCGACGATCCGCAGCATCCGTATACGCAAACGCTGGTTTCCTCGGTTCTGCCGGTTTGAGGCTCATCATGCAATCCATTGAAACGGGCATCGAAGCACGTCCCGCGGCGACCATCGAAGCGCGCCACGCCGAGCGCGCTTTCGCCGCGAACCCCGCGCTGATGCTGCGCGCGGCCGGCATCGGCAAGACCTTTACGCTGCACGGCCAGGGCGGCGCGCAAATCGAAGCGCTCGCGGACGTGTCGCTCGATGTCGAACGCGGCGAATGCGTGGTGCTGGTCGGGCCGTCGGGCGCCGGCAAGAGCACGCTGCTGCGCTGTCTGTATGGCAACTATCTGGCGAGCGCCGGTTCGATCGAGATTCGCGATACCAGCGATCACGGCCAGCCGGTGTCGATCACCGGCGCCGAACCGCGCGACGTGCTGCGCCTGCGCCGCGGCGTGGTCGGCTACGTGAGCCAGTTTCTGCGCGTGATTCCGCGTGTGCCGACGCTCGCGCTGGTCGCCGAACCGCTGCTGTTGCACGGTGTCGCCGAAGACCAGGCGCGCGCGCGCGCCGCTGCGCTGCTCACGCGCCTGAACGTGCCCGAGCGGCTATGGTCGCTCGCGCCCGCAACGTTTTCCGGCGGCGAACAGCAGCGCGTGAATATTGCGCGCGGCTTGATCGCCGGACATCCGTTGCTGCTGCTCGACGAACCGACCGCATCGCTCGATGCGCAAAACCGCGACGCGGTAGCCGGGCTGATCGTCGAGGCGCGCGAACGCGGCGCGGCGATCGTCGGAATCTTTCACGACGAAGAAACCCGCAACAAGGTTGCGACCCGGCGCGTCGAACTGCGGCCGCCGCGGCGCCATTAGGCGCGATGAAGCCCGCTTGACACGAAGCGGCACTAGACTGATACGAAGCCCGCTTGACTACGGAGCAAGTCGAATGTTGATCAGTAACGCTCGCGTCGTGACGCGAGACGAAGTATTCACCGGCGTGGTACGCGTCGAGGACGGCGTAATTCGCGATGTCGAACGCGGCGCGACGTCCGCGCGCGATGCCGAAGACTGGGACGGCGACTATCTGCTGCCCGGTCTGATCGAGTTGCATACGGACAACCTCGAAAAGCATCTGGCGCCGCGTCCCGGCGTCGAATGGAACACCGACGCCGCATTCGTCATTCACGACGCGCAGGTCGCCGCGGCAGGCATCACGACCGTATTCGACGCGCTCGCGATCGGCACGCGCTGGAGCGTCGGCGTGCGCGGCCGCGATATGCAGACCAACTGCGCGGACTCGCTGCTGCGACTGGCCACGCGTCAACTGCTGCGCGCCGAGCACTTTCTGCATCTGCGCTGCGAGGTCGCGACCGCGGACGTCGTCGAGGTATTCGACTCGCTGTGCGGGCATCCGCTGCTGCGGCTCGCCTCGGTGATGGATCACACGCCCGGCCAGCGGCAATGGCATGACCGCGAGCAATGGCGCCGCTTTCAGGAGCGCAACGGCAAGATGAGCGATGAACGCGTCGCCAGCGCGCTCGTCGAACTCACGGTCGAACAGGAACGCTACGCGGATGCGCACCGTCACGAGATCGTGTCGCGTTGCAAGACGCTCGGCATTCCGGTCGCGAGCCACGACGACACGCTGATCGAACACGTCGAACAGGCAAAGGCCGAGGGCATCGTGCTCGCCGAGTTTCCGACCACCCGCATCGCCGCGCAGGCCGCGCGCGAGCACGGCATCGCAACGATCATGGGCGCGCCGAACGTGGTGCGCGGCGGTTCGCACTCGGGCAACGTGTCGGCTCTCGATCTCGCGCGAGCGGATCTGCTCGACATTCTGTCGTCGGACTACGTGCCGTCGAGTTTGCTGACCGCGGTGTTCGATCTGGTCGAAAAAGCAGGCTGGACACTGCCGCGCGCGATGTCGACGGTGTCGGCCGAGCCGGCGCGCACGGCCGGTTTGAGCGACCGCGGCGCAATCGAGCCGGGGCTGCGCGCGGACCTCGTGCGCGTGACGATGCTGGGCGCGCTGCCGGTGCCGCGCGCGACTTATCGCAGTGGCGTGCGGATCGTTTGAGCGGATGGCCGCTGCGGGACATGCCTACGCGTCCTGCACCTCGTCGGCCCCTTCGGCCTCGCCGGCCGATTCGTTCAGACGCGCGTCGAGCAGATCGCGATAGCGCAAATACGCGCACCGTCCGCCCGATTTCGCCGCATACATCGCCGCGTCGGCGTTCAGCAGCAGTTCTTCGGCATTGCCGCTGTCGTGCGGGAATTCGCTGATGCCGATGCTCGCGCCGACCGTCATGCTGTCGCCGTCGATGGTCAGCGTTTCGTTCAGCGCGTCCATGATGCGCGCGGCGATCGTGGGCGTCTGTTCTTCGATGCGCGGCCCCTCGATCAGCACGATGAATTCGTCGCCGCCAAGCCGCGCGACCAGGTCGCCGGAACACAGCACGTCCGTCAGGCGGCTCGCGACCGCAACCAGCACCTTGTCGCCGACCGAATGACCGAAGTGATCGTTGATCTGCTTGAAGCGGTCGAGATCGACGAACAGCACCGCCAGCCCTTCGCGACGCCGCTTCGCATTGACGATCGCGCTTTCGAGCTTCTGCATGAACAGCATGCGGTTCGGCAGCCCGGTCAGCACGTCGTGCGAGGCCAGATGCGCGAGCTCGCTCTGCTTGCTGTGCAGCGTATCCATCTGCGCGCGGATTTCGCGGCGCAGACGGTCGAAGCAGCGCGCGAGCACGCCGATTTCGTCGGTGCGTTTGAGCGGCAGCGTGTTCATCGCGTGTTCGGCGAACTGGTGGGTCGCCGCATACGCGAGCAGATGCAGCGGCTTGGTCAGCGCGCGTGCGAACAGAATCGCCAGCAATACCGACAGCGCGCTGAAAACCAGCACCATCCGGATGATCCGCGTGCCGAGCTGATGCGCGCCGGCCAGCACGTCCTCGAGCGGTTTCGCGAGACCGAGCACGATAAAGCGGTTGCCCTCCGAGCCGCTGAACGGGCGGCGCACGAACGCGAGCACCTGGCCGGCCGCCTGGCGCGGGCGCGCAAGACCATTCGCCAGCACCGAGCCCGCGCTCTGGTCGAACAGCGGCCTCGTCACCGGGAAGCTGTCCTGCATCAGCACGCGCCGGCCGCGATCGAAGCCAAAGGTTTTCGACGGATCCGGATGAATCAGGAAGTCGCCCCATTCGTTCGCGAGGTAGACCTGGTAGTCGCTCGGCAGATCGCTCTGCAAACGCCTGAGCATCCCGCCCAGATCGATATCGATCACGACGACGCCGACCACCGTGCCGTTCGCGTCCGCGATCGGCGTGCCGAGGCGCAGCGTCGGCTTGCCTTGCGCGGCATGGGTCCCGTATTCGTGATTGACGCCGATCGGCGACGTATAGATGCGGCCCGGCGAGAACGTCAGCGTGTCGAACACGTACGCGAACTGGCCTTTTTCCTGCAGATCGTCGCCCTCCACGCGCACCAGACCGTCGCGGTCGCGATCGAAGCGGATCAGCTCGAGCCCGTGATGCTGGCGCGTGATCAGCCGCACCTGCAGATATTCGGGGTGATGCATCATGAAGCTCGAATACACCTGCGCGAGACGCTCACGCGCGGGGTTGCGGCCGATGCCGTCGTCGGCCTGCGCGACGCTGGCCGACGACGGCATCGTCGCGAGCACGAGCGCATCCGCCCCGGCGTCGTCGATCGAAAACGCGATGCGCTGGCCGAGCAATTCGGTCGACGTCAGCAGGCTGCGCTCCGCTTCGTTGACGAGCATCGTGCGATTCGCGCGATACGCGTAGTAGCCGGTCGCGCCCGACGCGAGCACGCCGATGCACGCGAGCAGCACCGAGAGCTTGAAGGTCAGGCCGCGCCGCCACATCAGAAGCGCCCCGAGCGGTCGCCCGACACGATCCGCGCCCATAGTTCTTCGCGCCGCTGGATGTCCTCGACCGGGCCGATCCACACGATATGCGCGTCGGCGCTGGTTTCCGCCGGCTCCGTCAGCGTGTTCGCGAGCCCCTGGCGTTGCGTGAGCAGTGCGCTCACGCTCGGCTCGAGCATGTAGTTGATCCATGCGAGCGCGAGCGGCTTGTCGCTCGCCGCACGCGTCATCGACCAGCAATCGAGCCACGCGAGCACGCCTTCGTCGGGAATCACGTAGCCGACGTCGGCGCCCGCGCGACGCAGCAACTGAACCTGCTGCGTGCCGTAGTTGCCGAACATCAGCGCGACTTTGTGCTGGATAAAGAACGCGGTCGCCTCTTCCGGCAGCGTGTAATACGTGAGCAGATTGCGCCGCAAATCGACCAGCCTGTGCGCAATCGCGCGCATCTGTTCGGGGTCGAGCTGAAACGGATGCGGATAGCCGAGCGCGAGCGCGGTGAACGAGAAATTGTGCTGCGCGCTGTTGAAGTCGAGCACCTTGCCGCGATAGCGCGGGTTCCATAACTCACGCATCGAATGCGGCGCGACCGGAATCTGCCTGCGATCGTAAATGAGCCCCATCGTCGAATAGGTGAACGGAATCGCGTACACGTTGCCGCCCGACGTCAGCCCGTGGATCGAGCCGAGCGCCTGGAAGCGCGGCAATTGCCTGCGTGTATTCGGCAGCTTCGTCAGATCGAGCGGCGCGAGCAGATTCGCGTCCGCATAGCGGCGGATTTCGGCGGTGTTGGCGGCGAGCACGTCGAACGGCGGCGTGTCCTTGTCGTGCATTTGCGCCCACAACGCCTCGTCGGAATCGACCAGCGTGACTTCGACCTTCGCGTCATAGCGCGTCTCGAATGCCTTCACGACATCGGCATCCGCATAGCCGGGCCACGCAAGCACGCGCAGCACTTTTTCGGCGGCCACGGCAGGCCCGGCCGCGCCCAAACCGGCGCAGAAAACTACGCCGGGCAAAAGCGGTAAAAGCGCGGAAAAAACGATGGATAAAGCAGCGGCCCAAAAACCGGCGCCACGCGCCGACAAAACCGCTGACGGAAAAATACTAAAAACAGCGCCGCGCAATAACGGAACGGGCAGCGGAGAAGAGACGGCGGGAACTCGCCGTTGAAAAATCCGCTTACAACAATTTTCTTCATTCGCCGTCAACATCGTGTGCATGGATAACACCGTTTAGCAGAATGCCTTTTGATCCAGCGAAAACGCGCGGCAATTAAATCGACGGCTGCCCGGCTCTTTCTTCAGACCGATACGCCGGTTGCCCGACAATCGGCGGCGAACGCACGGAGCAACGATGATAGCGCCAAAGCCTTCATTTTTTGCCCCCCTCCGAAACGGTTTCGAAAAAAATATCGAATACGGGTTATCGAGGTAATGCACGGCCGAACGCGGTGTCGTAAATTAACGGCAGCTTATCCAGAATCTTTAACCGCTCCGACTCGCACCGGTTCACAAAGGTAGTGCGAACGTAATCGCGCGGAAAACCCGTTAAATACGCGCTGATTACGCAGGAAGCCACGGTTTTTACGGCCTCTTTATTACAGTCCGATTACGCAAAAGGCAATCGCGGCGTACGCTTCGATCCACACCGACTCGCATGCGGCGAAGCATTAGAGGGGCTCCTCGCCCGCCATCCGGTGTTTTACTAGCATCCCAATTTTTTTGAACTGATAAGCTTGGCGCGCGCTGCTGGCCACCCGGGCCGGCGGCATGAACGAAACCCGGTCGCGAATCGCACCGGGCCACCCGTGGCGGCACAACCGCCGTGGGCGAAATTGAACTACACCGAGGAGTAAAAACAGTGAAAAAACTGCTAGCGGCTTTGACGGTTGCTCTGCTTGCCACCGTCTCGATTGGCGCACACGCTAAAGATTGGTCGACGATCCGTTTTGGCGTTGACGCCAGCTATCCCCCGTTCGAGTCCAAGGGCGCGGACGGCAAGCTCGTTGGCTTCGATATCGACCTCGGCAACGAAATCTGCAAGCGCGTGGGGGCGAAGTGCGTGTGGATCGAAAACGACTTCGACGGCATGATTCCGGCGCTGAAGGCGAAGAAGTTCGACGGCGTGCTGTCGTCGATGTCGATGACGCCGCAACGTGCGGAACAGGTCGCGTTCTCGTCGAAGCTCTTCAACACGCCGACGCGCCTCGTCGCGAAGAAGGGCTCGGGCATCCTGCCGACCGCCGATTCGCTGAAGGGCAAGTCGGTCGGCGTCGAACAGGGCACGATCCAGGAAACCTACGCGAAGACCTACTGGGAGCCGAAGGGCACCAAGGTCGTGCCGTACCAGAACCAGGACCAGGTCTATGCCGACCTGATCTCGGGCCGTCTGGATGCAGCGCTGCAAGACGCGGTGCAGGCTGAGCAAGGCTTCCTGAAGACGCCGCGCGGCGCGGGCTTCGACTTCGTCGGCAAGAACCTCGACGATCCGAAGATCCTCGGCACCGGCGCGGGCATCGGCATGCGCAAGGACGACACCGATCTGAAGGCGAAGGTCGACAAGGCGATCGCCGACATCATCAAGGATGGCACCTACAAGAAGATCGAGCAGAAATACTTCGACTTCGACGTGTACGGCAGCTAAATCGGGCAGGCGCGCCGCACGGCGTGCCGGCTGATTGCGCCGAACGGGCTCCGCGTCGCGGAGCCCTTTTGTTTTGGGCGGCCTGGCGAGCCGACCGCGGGGAGCGGCAGCGGTGGCCGACAGCGCGGACCACATCGCCGGCCGCATCGCGAGCCATATTCGGCTAAGATCGTGCGACACGCGAGGCTCACGAGACAGCCCCGCGGCGCACCGCGCGCCCGGCCCCCCCCCCGTTTGCGCCGCGCCTCGAGCCGGTCCGTCGCGGCACGCATCTTTCCCCTTGCAATCAACTACATAGCGCGGCTCACCACGCTGAACCGCGAAGCCGAAAATCATGCAAACGCAAAATCATCCGCTGATCTCCCCATCGCTTGGCACCGCCCGCAGCCTGACCAGTTTTCACTACGGCCCCGGCGGCGGACAGAAGATCTATATCCAGTCGTCGCTGCACGCGGACGAGCTGCCCGGCATGCTGGTGTCGTGGGCGCTGCGCCGCAAGCTCGCGGCGCTCGAAGCCGCCGGCAAACTGCGCGGCGAAGTCGTGATCGTGCCGGTGCCCAACCCGGTCGGCCTGAATCAGCATCTGCTCGGCCATCTGATGGGCCGCTTCGAAACCGGCACCGCACAGAACTTCAACCGCAACTTCTACGATCTCGCGGCGCTGGTGCAGCCGCTCATCGAGTCGCGTCTGACCGGCGACATCGACGCGAACCGCGCCGCGATCCGCACGGCGATGCGCGAAGCGCTCGACGCGCAGGAGCCGGCCACCGAGCTCGAGTCGCAACGTCTCGCGCTGCAGAAGCTGTCGTACGACGCCGACGTGGTGCTCGACCTGCACTGCGACTGGGAAGCGGCGATGCACATCTATACGAACCCGGACCTGTGGCCGGAGGTCGAGCCGCTCGCGCGCTATCTGGACGCAAAGGCCTCGCTGCTCGCGCTCAACTCGGTCGGCAATCCGTTCGACGAGATTCACAGCTTCTGCTGGTCGGATCTGCGCGGCCGCTTCGGCGAGCGCTTCCCGATTCCGAACGGCGGGATCTCGGTGACGATCGAACTGCGCGGTCAGCGCGAGGTCTCGTACGAGTACGCGGAGCAGGATTCGCAGGCGATCATCGAATATCTGACCTCGCGCGGCGTGATCGACGGCGAGCCGGCGCCGCTGCCGCCGCTCGAATTCGCGGCGACGCCGCTGGCCGGCACCGAGCCGCTCGTCGCGCCGATCAGCGGCGTGCTCGTGTACCGCTGCGAAGTGGGCACCTGGGTCGACGCGGGCCATCCGGTCGCGGACATCGTCGATCCGTTGACGGACCGCGTCGTCACGATCACGAACAGCGTGGCCGGGGTGCTGTATGCGCGGCATCTGGCGCGCTTCGCGACCGCCGGCCTCGAGTTCGCGCGTATTGCCGGCGCGAAGGCGTTCAGAAGCGGCTCGTTGTTGAGCAATTGACACAACGGACGCGCAATCGATGCGCAACTGATGCGCGGCGCGGCCGACCGGATCGCCGATCCGCTGAACCGCTGAACCGCGAAAGTCAAATGGAAGCCACTCGTTCAAGCACGTAGGCAGATCCATTGATTGACAAAGCGAATCGCCCGCCGCGCCGCGGGCGATTCGCTTTTGTGCAGCCGCCAAGCCGTGACGCGCCACGCCGCATCACGCGATATGCAATGCGACGCGAAGACCGCCGGCTTTTCACTCGTCCCCCCACTCTCCCGCCACACCCTCAAGCAAGCACATCCTTATGTGACAAAACCCGCCAGATGCGCAAATGTGTCGCGCGGGCACGACACCGGGCTAAAAATTTCCGGCTGTCACATAGCGTTCTCAGCGCCCCCTTAAATTCCCGCCCATCGCGCGACATTGCCGAAGAGCAACGCGTCGCGATCGCCTAATTTCTAACCGGAGAGTGTTTTGAACAAGAAAATCCTGACCGCCGCTACGTTCGCCGTCTTCGCCAGCGCCGCTCACGCGCAAAGCAGCGTCACGCTGTACGGCGTCATCGATGCGGGTATCAGCTACGTGAACAATTCCAAGACGGCTACCGGCCACGACAACCTGACCAAGTACGACGACGGCGTGTCGCAAGGCAGCCGTTGGGGCATCAAGGGCACGGAAGATCTGGGTGGCGGCCTGAAGGCGCTGTTCGTGTTGGAGAACGGCTTCAACAGCGGCAACGGCACGCTCGGCCAGGGTGGCGCGATGTTCGGCCGCCAGGCATACGTCGGTCTGTCGAAGGACGGTATCGGCTCGCTGACGTTCGGTCGCCAGTACTCGTTCACGACCGACTATCTCGGCAGCAACTACTCGACCGGCGGCCTGACCGTCGCGGGTAACTACGCTTACCACATCAACGACGTCGACCAGCTGACGTCGAGCCGTATCAACAACTCGGTCAAGTTCAGCAGCGCGAACTTCTCGGGTCTGACGTTCGGCGCAATGTACGGCTTCTCGAACCAGGCTGGCGCATTCGCAGGCGCACCGGCGGTCGGCACGACGGCGGGTTCGTCGCGCGCATACAGCTTCGGCGCGAACTACGCCAACGGTCCGTTCGCCCTCGGCGCCGCATACACCGACATCACGTATCCGGGTCAGGCAACGCCGTCCTTCTCGACGTCGCTCGCGAACGTGACGTTCAACGTGCGCGATCTGCGTTCGTTCGGCGTCGGCGGCCGCTACGCGATCGGCCCGGCTACCCTGTGGGCGTTGTACACGAACACCCGCCTCGAACAGATCACGGGTCCGTCGGCGACGTTCAGCGCGTACGAAGCAGGCGCGAAGTACGCGATCACGCCGGCCATCACGGCAGGCGCCGGCTACACCTACATGCATCTGAGCAACGATGTGGGCCACTGGAACCAGGTGGACCTGAGCGCCGACTACGCACTGTCCAAGCGCACGGACGTGTACGTGCTGGGTATCTACCAGATCGCGTCGGGCCACAACCTGCAGGCACAGATCGGTTCGAGCACGAGCTACTTCAGCACGTCGGGCGTCGGTGCCGACGACCAGCTCGCGTTCCGCGTCGGTATCCGCCACAAGTTCTAAGCGGCTCGTTGCCGGTGGGGAGCGCTTGCGTTCCTTGCCGGTCCGCTTCGATGCGAAAACGCCCCTACGTGGGGCGTTTTTTTCTGGATGCGCAGTTTTTGCGTGATGCGTTCGAGTCAATCCAGCAACGCCGGATTGCCGATCGCGCCGGTCAGCAATTCGACGAATGCCTGTATCACGCGCGGCAACGTGCGGCCCGCCATCGTCTGCACCTGCAACGTGCGTTGATGAAGCTCCGGGTTGCTGATCGGGATCGCGGCGAAGCCGTCGGCGTCGAGCCGCCCGCGCACGGTCAACAGGCCGGTGATCGTGACCGCGTCGGTCTGCAACACGAAGCGTGGATCGAACCCGAGAGGCGTATGACGGTGGTCGTGCGCTGGCTGAATCCGGCCGCGGCGAACGAGTTTTTCGGGCTCGGGCTCGATGCGGTGGACTCGCCAGCCGCGATGAACCGGCTGGACGCCGTCACCGCTCGACGATAAACGCCGGTATCGCCACCGACAACATCCGCGCCTGCTCGCGCAAATCGCCGGCCGCCGACGCGACACCCTGCATATTGCCGACGTTGCCGGCCGGCGCGGCGTCGATTCGCTCAACGCCGTCGCTAAAGCGATCGACGTCGCGGCTCTGCATCGTCTCGCCCGCGCGCGTCGCGAGCGCCGAGCCGCGCTCGACAGGTAACCATGAAGATGACGGCAGGCGTGGGCGGATCTCGTGGCGGGCAATGCCGGAAGGCATCGCCCGCGCGTTCGGATCGCGATAGAGGTGGAACCACAGCGCCGCACTCGAGCGCGGCGCTACGGCAATGCGTCAGCGCGTCAGTGCATCAATGCGAATGGCGTGGCACCGCCGCGCCACGGCAACCGACGAGAAAGTCGAGATCGCAGCCTTCATCGGCCTGCAGTACATGATCGACATAGAGGCGCCGGTAGCCGCCGCCTTCCGGCGGTTCCGGCGGCACGTACTGCGCGAGACGGCGCTCGAGTTCCGCCTCGCTGATATCGAGATGCAGCGTGCCCGCGTCGCAATCGAGTTCGATCCAGTCGCCGTCCTGCACGGCGGCAAGCGGACCGCCCGCCGCCGCTTCCGGCGTGACGTGCAGCACCACCGTGCCGTATGCGGTGCCGCTCATGCGCGCATCCGAAATGCGCACCATGTCTTTCACGCCCTGGCGCAGCAGCTTCGGCGGCAGTCCCATGTTGCCGACTTCGGCCATGCCCGGATAACCCTTCGGGCCGCAGTTCTTCATCACGAGCACGGAGTTCGCATCGACGTCGAGCGATTCGTCGACGATGCGCGCCTTGTAGTGCTCGAGGTTTTCGAACACGACCGCCCGCCCGCGATGCTTCAGCAATTCGGGCGTCGCCGCCGATGGCTTCAACACCGCGCCACGCGGCGCGAGATTGCCGCGCAGCACGCGGATCCCGCCATCGGCGACGAGCGGTTTGTCGAGCGGACGAATCACTTCGTCGTTGGTGTTCGGCGCATCCTTCACGTTGTCCCACAGCGACTTGCCGTTGACGGTCAGCGCGTCCGGATGCGGCAGCAGGTTCGCTTCACCGAGCCGGCGCAGCACCGCCGGCAAACCGCCCGCGTAATAGAACTCTTCCATCAGGAAGCGGCCCGACGGCATCAGATCGACGATCGTCGGCGTGTCGCGGCCGATACGCACCCAGTCGTCGAGTTCGAGATCGATGCCGATGCGCCCGGCGATCGCCTTCAGATGAATCACCGCATTGGTCGAGCCGCCGATCGCGGCGTTCGCGCGAATCGCATTCATGAACGCCTCGCGCGTGAGGATTTTCGACAGCTTGAGATCGTCGTGCGCCATCTGCACGATGCGAATGCCCGACATATGCGCGAGCACGTAGCGACGCGAGTCGACGGCGGGAATCGCCGCGTTGTGCGGCAGTGACGTGCCGAGGGCTTCGGCCATGCAGGCCATCGTCGATGCGGTGCCCATCGTGTTGCAGGTGCCCGCCGAACGCGACATGCCCGCCTCGGCCGACAGAAACTGATGCAGGTCGATCTCGCCGGCCTTCAGCGATTCGTGCAGTTGCCACACCGCCGTGCCCGAGCCGATGTTCTTGCCGTCGAGCTTGCCGTTGAGCATCGGCCCGCCGGTCACGACGATCGCCGGCACGTCGCAGCTCGCCGCGCCCATCAGCAACGCCGGGGTGGTCTTGTCGCAACCGGTGAGCAGCACGACCGCGTCGATCGGATTGCCGCGGATCGCCTCCTCGACATCCATTGCCGCGAGATTGCGCGTGAGCATCGCGGTCGGACGCAGATTCGATTCGCCGTTCGAGAACACCGGGAACTCGACCGGAAAGCCGCCCGCTTCGTAGATACCGCGTTTCACATGCTCGGCGAGCTTGCGAAAGTGGGCATTGCACGGCGTCAGTTCCGACCAGGTGTTGCAGATGCCGATCACCGGGCGCCCGTCGAACTCGTGATCGGGAATGCCCTGATTCTTCATCCAGCTTCGATACATGAAGCCGTTCTTGTCAGCCGTGCCGAACCATTCGGCTGAGCGCAGTTTCCGCTTTTTATCCGACATGCTATGTCCTTGATGCATAAGCCGGGACACCAACACCGGCCAGTTTGACCGAACCGGCCGGGCGCGACCGGCGATACGACGGAACGCTGTCGCTCAGGCTCGGGAGATGGTGAAGTGTACGGAGCGGGTTGATATCTTTCCAATTATATTTTTGGCGATATCAATATCAGTTCTGGTATCGATCGGCGGGCCGCTCGGGCGCTGGCTCGTGGGCTTCGGCGAGGGGGGCACGGTCAGTCTGTCTTACTTTTAGCTTTCGATGACGCGGGCCGCGCGTTTTTCTTCAGATGGGTCCGGTTGTACTCGATCGCCGCGCGTACCAGCGCCTTCAGCGCGCGCTCATCGATGCGGTCGTTCTCGAAAAAATCGATCGCGCGGCGTGCATTGCCTTCGAGGCCCGCGTTGAACAGTCTGTCGGGGTCGGGCAAGCCTGCTCCGTGAGCGAAGGTCAGCTTCACCTTGCCTTTGTGCGCATCGGCGACCGCGATCATGCCGTCGCGCGACCAGACCGGACTGCCCATCCACTTCCATTCCTCGACGATGTCCGGATCGGCCGCGAGCACGCATGCACGGATGCGCGCGAAGGCGGGGCCGCGCCAGTCGGAGAGTGTCGCGATCATTTCGTCGATACGTTCGGATGCGTTCATCGCAGTGCGCGCCTCGCGGAAGGTGGGAGATCTCTTTAAACAGTATCGCGTAAATCGCCGTGTTTCTCCGATAATCATCACCTGCAACCGGGAGATGACGATGAACGCGATTCGTGAAGTCTATCCATACCTGCGCGTGCGCAACGCCGCGCAGGCAATCGAGTTTTACGCGCTGGCGTTCGGCGGCGTCGAGCAGTTCCGGCTAACCGAACCGGGCGGCCGCATCGGACATGCCGAAGTGAAGATCGGTCCCGCGATCGTGATGCTGTCGGACGAGTATCCGGAGCACGGCATGCGTGGACCGAGCGCCGACAGCAGAGCGAGCGTGCTGCTGCATATTCATTGCGACGATGTCGACCAACTCGTCGAACAGGCGGTGAAAGCGGGCGCGACGGTGCTGCGGCCGCCGACCGATCACTTCTACGGCGAACGCTCGGCGACCGTGCGCGATCCGTTCGGTCACGAGTGGCTGCTCGGCTCGCAGATCGAAGCGCTGACGCCCGAGGAAATGCAGCGCCGTTATACGGCGCTGTTCGACGAATAGTCGAGCCGGATCTTCGCCCCGCTGTGGGCGACCGGCGAACTGAAGCCGCGCTTACTGTTGTGATGCGTGGGACTTCAGGAACGGTACATAGCCGTTCTGCGTCCTCAGGATCTTCTCCGCGCATTCGTCATAGTCCGAGCCTTTCGCGCTGTCCCGACCATACATGTCGCGACACTGCGCGAACAGCGTCAGCGTCGCGCCGCCGTTGCTCTTTGCCTCGCGGGTGGCCGAGAACGCGGCCTTGCCGGAATCGTCGGGAACGTCGGTATCGATCGCAACCGCATCGGCGCGTGTGATGCGTGTATCGGAATGCTGCTGGATATAGCTCTTCGTCAACGCCCAGGCGGCATCGCAATTCGCCGGCGTGCAATCGATAACCGCGCCGCGTTGCGCGGCGGCAAGATTGGGTTCGCTATGAAGGATTTCCTGCTGGGCCTGCCGCGCCTGCTTTTCCGGCGACGAGCAAGCGGCGAGCGCAAACGCAACGAGTGCAACGGCAGCGATCTTTTTCACGAGTAACTTTCCTGAACATGTTCGAGCGCGATTATAGCCGCGAGGGCCTGTGCTCTCACAGATTCGCGCGAACCCTGGCGAGGTGTCGGATAGGCTGAAACGCTTCTGCCCCGCGGCTATCCAACGGCTATCCAACGGCTGCGCCTTTTAACCATGCCCTTTCACACCGCCGAAGCCGCCATGTGGCAACTCGTGCGGCGCCATACCGGCCAGGTCCGCTTTGCCGCAATAATCGGGCGATAACCGCTACGTACCCGCGACCAGCAATTCCTCCGCGTTGCCCGGCGGCCGCAAGCCATCGGAGCGGCCCGCGAAATAGCGCTGCGTCAGATCTTCGGCCGACACGTGCCGCGCGTCGCGTAAGCCGGCCTCGAGCGCCAGCGCCGTGATCTGTTGCGGCGTGAAGAAACTGATGAACGGCGTGCCGCTTGCGCGCGCCCCTTTCTCCGCCATTTCGAGCCCCGGGCGCACGTCCGGATCCGCCATTTCCAGCGGCAGCAGAAACGTCATCGCGAAAGTCGAGCCACGCGCGAGCGCGGCCACTTCTCGCAGCGTGGCCGCGTTCGCGTCCTTCGTCAGATACATGCTGACGCCGGTCGATACGACGATCGCCGGCTTGCCTTGATCGAAGCCCTCGGCAACGAGACGCTGCCGCCAGCTATCGCCCGCTTCGAAATCGACGGATACGAAGCGCAGCCAGTCCGGCACGCCGAAGCCAAGCTCGAGCAGACGCTGACGCTTCCACGTCTGCGGCCCCGGCGGATCGACTTCGAACACCGTCAGCCGCGACGCGATCTCGGGCCGGCGCTGCGCAAAGCTGTCGAGACCAGCGCCGAGAATCACATACTGATCGACGCCGCGTCCGGCCTGTTCGACGACCAGATCCTCGATAAAGCGGGCGCGCGCGACGATCGATGCGCGAAACGGCCGCGTGAACCGCGGGTCCATGTCGCCACGGCTGCGCCAGTCCTCGGCGGGGGCCAGCAGTTGCAGGCCCACTTCGTCTTCGAGCACGTGCGGCGGCGCATCGGCCTGTACATGCAATGCGCGCCACAACGCGACACGCGCGGCGGTGCTATCGGGTGCTGCCTGTCGTTGACCTGTCATGACTGTGCCCATCCTTTCTACTCGTCGCCGCTTGCGAACCAGTCTGCAAGCCCAATTCACCACATTACTTCAGAAACGCGAATTCACCCGCGTGCCGGCGCGCGCCGATGAAATTCAATGCAATGACGGCAGCGCGACCGCATGCTGATCGAGTTGCACGCGCGCGAGCACGAGCACGAGTACGTTATTCAGAATCATGCCGATAAACAGCACGCACACGATATGAATTTTCGCGACCTGATACCGTGTGTGCGTCACATCGCGTGACTGGCCGGGGTTGAAGTCTGCTACGCTGCGTCCTTCCCTATCCTCGCATTGAACTGATGGACAACCCTTTCAACGATCGTGGCGTGTCGGTGACGCGCAATGCGCTGTCATCCGCGGGCCAGGTTTTTCCGCTGCGCGATATCGTCGGCGTGCAGGTCGTCACCGTGCAGAAGAACAAAGCCGTGCCGATCGTGATCTCGGTCGCGGGCCTGATCGGCGCGATTGCCGGCGGCGTGCTGCATTCGCCAGCCGGGCTCGTATGCGGAATCATGCTGATCGTGGTCGGCTGGCTGACCTGGGTGACGCAGGACATTACGCATCGCTTGATGGTGAAAACCGCCGATGGCGAGCGCGAAGCGCTGACGAGCACCGACCGTGAGTTTGTCGAGCGTGTAAGCGCCGCCGTGCAGCAGGCAAAGACGGCGGCGGCCGCGCCGAAGCCCTGAGCTTACCGCTAATCCCGCGCCGCCGACATTGGCATTACGGTGGCGGTAGCGGTGACGGTTGCCGCTCCGTTCGTTAACACGAATTTGATTCTCCGCACCGGGTTTATTTTCGTGCCGTTGATACACGCATGGCTACAGTAGCCAGGTCTCGACAACCCGCGCCGCCGCATCCGGTGGCGCAACTCCATGCTTACGTCAGCTACCTCGTCCGACACCCCCATTGCACATATCGCGCCGATTCGCCGCGCAACGCACACGAGCGTTCCACTCGTCGTGATCGATGTCACGGTACCCGGCACGTCGTCGGCCGAAGGCAGGCGCACCTTGCATGCCGCGCTCGGCGACGATCTGCGACTGTACATCGTGACCGTCGACCGTCGACGCGAGTGCATGACCTTTCGCGTCGAAGTGACGTCACACACGCTCGATGACGTGATCGGCCTGCTCATCGGCGCACTCGATCGCGCGACGCTCGGCCACGCGCAGGCCGGCACGCTGCGGCGTCCACGTCATCGCGCGATGACGTAGGCGCACGCAAGTTCGCACCGATTCGGCCGTCGACAAAATAAAAAGCCGTGCGCGACCCAATTGACTGAAGTCCGCACGGCCTCGTGCCGATTCGATTGCCAAACTCGCGCACTACACGATCGCGCACTACACGATCGCTCACTCCATATTGAGCGGACTCACGCGCCAGATATTGCGTGCGTATTCGCCGATCGTACGATCCGACGAGAACTGGCCCATGCCGGCGACATTCTCGATCGCGCTTTCGGTCCACGCCCGCTTGTCGACGAAACGCGCATCGACTTCGTCCTGCGCTTTCGCGAAAGCGGCGAAGTCCGCGAGCACCATATAGTGGTCGCCCCAATCGACGAGCGTGTGGAAGATATCGGAAAAGCGCAACGGATCATCCGGGGAAAAGAAACCGGAGCGGATCTGATCGAGCGCGACGCGCAATTCCGCGTTCTCCTCGTAGATCTGCCGCGGCCGGTAGCCGCTCGCGCGCAGGCTGTCTACTTCGTCGGCGGTATGGCCGAAGATAAAGATGTTCTCGCGCCCGACCGCGTCGCAGATCTCGATGTTCGCGCCATCCATCGTGCCGATCGTCAACGCGCCGTTGAGCGCGAGCTTCATATTGCCGGTGCCCGACGCCTCGGTGCCGGCCATCGAAATCTGCTCGGACAGATCGGCCGCCGGAATGATCAGCTCAGCCACACTCACGCCGTAGTTCGGCACGAACACGACCTTCAGCCGATCGCCGATCAGCGGATCGTGATTGATCTTCTGGCTCACGTCGCCGATCAGCTTGATGATCGTCTTCGCCATCCGGTACGCGGACGCGGCCTTGCCCGCGAACAGCACCACGCGCGGCACCCAGTCATGCTCGGGGTTCGCGAGAATCCGGTTGTAACGCACGATCACGTGCAGCACGTTCAGCAATTGCCGCTTGTATTCGTGAATGCGCTTGACCTGCAGATCGAATAGCGCGTCCGGATTGAAATGCAGCTTCGTGTGATGCGCGAGCCGATGCACGAGACGCAGCTTGCTTTGGCGCTTCGCGTTGCGAAACGCGTCGATGAACTCGTCGTCCTTGCGCAGATTGCGCAATTGCTCGAGTTCGAACAGATTGCTGCGCCAGTGCGTGCCGATGCGCGCGTCGATCAGCGACGACATCGACGGGCTCGCCTGCGCGAGCCAGCGGCGCGGCGTAATGCCGTTGGTCACGTTCGTGAAGCGCTCCGGATAGACTCTTGCGAAGTCGGCGAAGATGTCGCGCGTCATCAGTTGCGAATGCAGCTTCGACACGCCGTTCACCTTATGGCTCGCAACGATCGCCAGATAGGCCATGCGCACGCGCCGCTGCCCGTATTCGTCGACCAGCGAAATACGGCGGATCATCTCGCCGTCATGGCCCGATTGCTCGCTCACGTGCTTCAGAAACTGCGCATTGATCTCGAAGATGATCTCGAGATGCCGTGGCAGCAGCCGCGCCAGCATTTCGACGTCCCACGTTTCGAGCGCTTCGGGCATCAGCGTGTGATTCGTGTACGAGAAGATCTGCGTCACGTGCTTCCATGCCTTGTCCCACGGCAGATGATTCACATCGACGAGCAGCCGCATCAATTCGGGAATCGCCAGCACCGGGTGCGTATCGTTCAGATGAACGGCGACCTTTTCCGAGAAGCGCCCGAACGTGCTGTGCGTGCGTTGATAACGGCGAATCAGATCCTGCATCGTCGCCGACACGAAAAAGTACTCCTGGCGCAGCCGCAATTCGCGGCCGGCCGGTGTCGAATCATCCGGATAAAGCAGCCGCGATACGTTCTCCGACATATTTTTGGTATCGACCGCGTTGCGATAGTCGCCGCGATTGAACGCGTCCAGATCGAGTTCTTCGGTCGCGCGCGCCGACCACAACCGCAGCGTATTGGTCGCATCGGTCGCATAGCCGGGGATCACGGTGTCGTACGCGGTCGCGTTCACGTGCTCGGTGTCGATCCATTCGACGGTGTCGCCGCTTTGCACCGTGCGTCCGCCGAAATGCACCATGTACTTGATTTCAGGGCGCGGAAATTCCCATGGGTTGCCCGCGCGCAGCCAGTAGTCCGGCGCCTCGACCTGCTCGCCGTTGACGATCTCCTGACGGAACATGCCATATTGATAGCGGATGCCGTAGCCGAAGCCCGGAATGCCGAGCGTCGCCATCGAGTCGAGAAAGCATGCGGCGAGGCGGCCGAGACCACCGTTACCGAGCGCGGCATCGGGTTCGATGTCGATCAGCGCATCCATATCGACGCCGAGACTCGCGAGCGCCTCCTTCATCTGATCGTGAATGCCGAGCGCGAGCACCGCGTTGCTAAAGGTTCTGCCGATCAGGAACTCCATCGACAGGTAGTAGACCCGCTTCACATCCTGCTCGTATTGCAGGCGCGTAGTCTTCATCCAGCGCGCGACGAGCCGGTCGCGCACGGCCAGCGCGGCCGCGTGCAGCCAGTCATGCGGATGGGCGGTGACGGCGTCCTTGCCGACGCCGTACATCATGCGATTCGAAATTGAGCGCCGTAGCGCGTCGACGGTACTGTTGAGCTGGTCGAATTCCAGATCGACGGCTGTCATCGAAGCCTCCGGGTTAGAACGACATGGCAGACGCGAACCGCGCAGTTGACGGACGGGAGGCGCGTGCCTGTCAGGCGGATTAAAAAACAGAGTAGGACATTTTACGACTCGCGCACACCCGCAACGCGAGCGGATGACCACGCACATGCCATGCCCGGCTCGATGGCCGATCCGGCGCAAAACGCCGCGCCGTTCACATCGATTATTTTTTCAACGCATGACGGATGCGTGACGAGCGGATGCATCGGCGGATCCGCGCGATGTGTAGTCGAATCGCGGGTCTTTTCTGCCCGACCGCGAGCGGCAATGCGCGATGACTCTGCGTACCGCGCCCGTCGATTCGGCAATGCCGCGCGGGCTTGACAGTTAGTTGCTTACCAGTCACCGGGCACAACGATCGAACGACCGTGCAATGCGCGGTGCTGCCCAAATCTCTGCACGCGCACCCGGACTCTGCAACAATCGCGGGTGCTGTCGCGCCGCGCGGATCGTCTTGCATATTGCTTTCACGAGAAGACCACGCAGCGCGCATGCTCCTGAATCCAACCCGCCGTACAACTCGCTGCTCACGCGCGCCACGTCTGTCCTGCTGCCCGGGACCGGCCGGCGCGTCGGCATGTATAACCGACGAGCCACGCCTTGTCCGATAATCTCCGCCCTTCCGCCGATGCCTGCGCGCCCGCCCTTGCCGCCGGCGACTCGATGTCCGCCGCCAACCGCCGCGCAATGGGCGCGATCATGCTCGCGGTCACGCTCGCGACGCTCGACACCGCGATCGCCAACACTGCGCTGCCGACGATCGGTTCCGATCTGCATGCGGCAGCCGCGGCGTCGGTATGGATCATCAACGCGTACCAGCTCGCGATGATCGCGACGCTGCTGCCGTTCGCCGCGCTCGGCGACATCATCGGGCATCGGCGCATCTATATCGGCGGCATCGCGTTGTTCACGCTGAGTTCGCTCGGTTGCGCGATCGCGCCGACGCTGCTGCTGCTCACCGCCGCGCGCGCGGTGCAAGGTCTCGGCGCGGCCGCGATCATGAGCGTGAACGCCGCGCTGATTCGCCATCTATATCCGCCGCATCGGCTCGGACGCGGGCTCGGCACCAATGCGCTGGTGGTCGGCGTATCGTTCGCGATCGGGCCGACGGTGGCGTCGTTGATTCTGTCGGTCGCGACGTGGCCGTGGCTGTTCGCGGTCAACGTGCCGCTCGGCGTGCTCGCGCTGACGTTCGCGTGGCCGGCGCTACCGCATACCGCGCAAGGCAAGCATCAGTTCGACCCGCTCGCGGCGTTGCTCAACGTCGTGATGTTCGCCGCGCTGATCTTCGCGCTCGGCGAGGCGGCCCAGCGCGCACCCATGCAGATCGTGCTGGGCTCCGCGGCACTCGCGCTCGTATGCGGGGCGCTGCTGATTCGCCGCGAAGCAGGTCATCCAGCCCCCATGCTGCCCGTCGATCTGTTCAGGCGGCCCGTGTTCGCGCTGTCGGCGGTGACGGCCATATGCTCATTCGCCGCCCAGGGGCTCGCGTTCGTGTCGCTGCCGTTCTATTTCGAAGACGTGCTGCTGCGCAGTCAGGTCGAAACCGGCTTTCTGATGACGCCCTGGTCCGCCGTGGTTGCGCTCGCCGCGCCACTCGCGGGCAGTCTGTCCGATCGCTATCCGCCGGGTCTGCTCGGCACGATCGGGCTCGCGGTGCTGTCGGCGGGGATGGCCTCGCTCGCGCTATTGCCCGCGCATCCTGACGTGCTCGACATCGGCATCCGCATGGCAATTTGCGGCGCAGGCTTCGGCTTCTTCCAGTCGCCCAATCTGAAGGCGATCATGGCAAGCGCGCCGCCGGAGCGCAGCGGCGGTGCGAGCGGCACCATCGCGACTTCGCGGCTGCTCGGCCAAACCTCCGGCGCGGCGCTCGTCGCCTTGTGCTTCGGGATTGCGGGCCGGCAGCATGGGCCAATGCTGGCGCTCGGTCTCGGCGCGTTCTTCGCCGGCGCGGCGAGTCTCGCAAGCGGATTACGCTTGTTCGCGCCATCGCATCGTGCGGGTGGTCAAACGAAAGCGGCGGTGAAGTAACGCGGCGGGTACGGCGGGGATAGAAAGAAGCGGAACGAAACGAAACAAAGCGAAGCGAAAACAACGCTCCGTCGAGAAAGTCCGCATCAAGCGGCGGGCAAACGGGTGGCGGGAGCGGGGCTGAAGCGGAAGTCAGGCAAAAGCATGAGACGGCAATCGTACCCGCCGCCTCATGCGAAATTAATGGAACACCATCGCAACACCATCAACCGATCACCGCGCCGCGAAATACCCTTTCACCGCCGCGATAAACGTATCGATATCGGCGCGCGACACGTCCATATGCGTGACGAAGCGCGACGCATACAGCATCTGCGTGAGGATGCCGCGCTCCTTGAGCCATGCTTCGAGCGGCGCGCAATGCTGTTGCGGAAACTGCGCGAACACCATGTTGGTCGCGACCGACTGCACCTTTACCTGCTCGATCGCCTCCAGGCCCGCGGCCAGATGCGCGGCGTTCGCGTGGTCGTCGGCGAGGCGCTCGACGTTGTGGTCGAGCGCGTACAGACAGGCCGCGGCCAGCACGCCGGCCTGACGCATGCCGCCGCCGAGCACCTTGCGCCAGCGATGCGCGACGTCGATCAACGCGCGGCTGCCGACCAGCACCGAGCCGACCGGCGCGCCGAGCCCCTTGGAAAAACAGATCGACACCGTATCGAACGGCTCGGCGAGCGCCGCGACCGGCTTGCCCGACGCGACCGCCGCGTTGAACACGCGCGCGCCGTCGAGATGCGCCGACAGTCCGCGCTCGCGCACGAGCCGGGTCGCCTCGGCGACGTAGCCAGCCGGCAGCACCTTGCCGCCGATCGTGTTTTCGAGCGCGAGCAGACGCGTGCGCGCGAAGTGATCGTCGAGCGGCTTGATCGCGGCGGCGATCTTCTCGAGCGGAATCGAGCCGTCGGCGGCGTTTTCCAGTGGCTGCGGCTGGATGCTGCCGAGCACCGCGGCGCCGCCGCCTTCGTATTTGTAGGTATGCGCGAGCTGGCCGACGATGTATTCGTCGCCGCGCGCGCAGTGCGCCATCAATGCGGCGAGGTTGCTTTGCGTGCCGCTCGGGAAAAACAGCCCCGCTTCCTTGCCAGCGCGCTCGGCCATCGTCGTCTGCAGACGCAGTACGGTGGGGTCGTCGCCCCAGACGTCGTCGCCGACTTCGGCGGCCGACATGGCCGCGAGCATCGGCTGGGTCGGACGGGTGACGGTATCGCTGCGCAAATCGATCATTGTGGGTCCTTGTGCATCCATGAATGACAGCCTGCGGCAGCCGGCCGCGCGTGCGTTCGTTGCAGAACGCGCGCGCGGCGGCGAACAGGCCACACAGTGTATTCAATTAAAGCGGCGCTGAAAATCGGCGCATCCCCGCGGGAGACCGAAGCGGCCGCAGCCGGCGAAGCGGGATCCAGCCGCCCCCAGCCGATCCCAGCCTTTAGCCGCCCGGCTTCGGCAGCCACTGCAGCGGGTCGACCGGCTGCCCGTTCTGGCGCACCTCGAACTGGATCGACGCGACGCCGCGGCTATCGACGCCGACTTCGCCGATGGTCTGCCCTTGCGCGACCGCGTCGCCTTCCTTGACGAGCAACTGGCTGTTCTGGCCGTAGGCGGTGATCAGCGAATCGTTGTGCTTGATGATGATCAGCGGGCCATACGCTTCGATGCCGGTGCCCGCGTAGACCACGCGGCCGGTGGCCGCGGCCTTTACCGGATCGCCCGGTTGGCCGGCGATCACGATGCCGTTCGATTTGCCCGGCGCGAAGGTCTTCAGGATCGGCCCGCGCAGCGGCCATTGCAACACGCCCTGCTGCGCAACCGCCGCGGTCGGCGCGCCCGGCACGGCACCCGGCGCGGTCGGCGCGACGGCAACAGGCGGCGTGACGATGCTGCCCGAAGCCAGCGGCGGCGACACCCGCAGCACCTGGCCCGGCGTAACCGGCGAATTGACCGCGAGACCGTTCCACGCGGCGATCTCCTGCGGCCGGTGACCGTATGCCGACGCAATGCCCGCGATCGTGTCGCCCGGATTCACGCGATAGAAGCCGGCGGGCACGGAGACCGTCGAGAGGCTCGTCGCGCTGGATGGCGCGTTGTTGTAGAACGGCGTGCTTTCCCACGGCATCGTCGTACAGCCGGCGATCAGCGCGCCCAGCGCGCCCGCCGTCAGCAGGCGGATCCCCGTCAGTTGCCATTGTTTTGTCATGTGATTTTCCTCGACGTTTTTCCCGATCGGATTAAATCGATGCGTGAGCAATTGCCGTGCCGCCGCGCGATGGGGCGAGCGTCGCGGCTATCGCGGCAGGCGCTCCACAGCCGGTCTATTATGCGCGACCGCCACGCGGGCACCGCTGCGCACGCGCCGTCAAATTGCCGTGTTCTTCAGACGCTGCCCTGTGTTTCGACGACCAGCACGCGCGCCGCGCCGAGCGGATGCGCGACATGCTCGGTGCCCACCGGCGCATGGAACACGTCGCCGGTTTCGAGCACCGTCGAGCGTTCGACGCCGTCTTCGCGATAGCGCATCTCGACCCGGCCATCGAGCACGGCGAACACCTCCTCGCCGTCGTTGACGTGCCACTTGTACGGCTGGTCGGTCCAGTGCACACGCGTGGTGATGCCGTTCATGCTGGCGATGTCGAGCGCGCCCCATGGACGCGTCGCGGTAAAGTCCCTGCTACGGATGATCTTCATGGTCGATGAGCGGTTGGCCAGTGCACGGGCCGCGCGGCGCACGCCGCCCGAACCGCGGCGGCGCTTGCGCGGCTGGCCCCCATTATAGGTCTGGCGGCTCGCGTACCTGCGTTCGCCGGGCCGCGCGGTGAGATTCGTCCGATTATTGAAAGCCTTCGGCGGTCGCCTATACTCACTCAAGCCGCGTGGCACACCCTGTAAGACAAGCGTCTGGATTCTGGGAGGAGTCGAGGATGAACAAAGCCACTTTTCTGGCCGTGCAACTCAACGTCGACGATGTAGCGGCGTCCCCCGGCCTCGTCGAGTTGCTGAATACCCATCTGGTCTTTGCCGCCGACGTCGCCGAGGCCGCCGATGCGCTCGTGCAACTGGCGAGCGTCGCGCGGCTGGCGAGCGGCGTCGAAGCGAGCGTCGAGCTTCCCGCGGTGGCGATCGAGCGGCTGCGCGAGGCGCTCGATAACCTGAGCGGCTACGACGAATCCTGGCTGCTCGCGCTCGAACCGAGCCGCGCGCTGTTCGACGAGATCGGCCGCCGGCATCGCACGTTGCATTGAGCGGCGCGCGCCGGCCGCATCGATTTCGGCGCTGCAAAAATCCGCACCGCAGGCCCACGTGGCACACGCCCAACAGGCCGTAAACGACAAAACGCCATCCAGTCGAACCGGATGGCGTTTTTTTTGCCCACCGCCGTCGCACTATTGCGCGCGGCGGCGTCTACGGCAAACCATGCTGCAACTCGTAGCGGCGATTAGTTGCCGAAGTAGATCGAGTTACGGTCGGACTTCACCGGGCTCGCCGCATGGCCAGCTTGCGAGGTGCTGACAGCCGGTGCGCCGTAACCGCTGGTGTTCACCGTGTTAGCCGCGACAGCCGTATCGTTTTGCGCATTCACGCGAGCTTCGGCGGCCTGGATGTCGGACGGGTAGTCGATGTCGCTGGCGATCGGGTTGTAGCCTGCCTTTTCGAGCTGAATCAGTTGAGCGCGCACTTCAGCGCGGGTAACCGGCTGGTTCGTTTGAGCGAACGAAGCAACGGGAGCAGCAAGAGCGGCGGCGATAGCAACTGCGGAAATCAGGGTCTTCATGATTAACCTCCAATAACTTGTTTGTCGTGCGCTTCGGGTTTTCCCTAGCGCTTGAGTGCAAGTTTAGGAGTGTCGAGACCTAGGGTAAACCCCTAAAACCATGAAACTCTATTTCTGTTTTCACAATAATCGCCCCCACTTCTTTGCTGGAGACTAAAACCCCGATAGATTTCGACAACAATCTTACGAACCGAAAGGTTCATCTGGCGAGCGGCCCGGCGCGCGTTCCACGACTCGCGCGAGGCCGCCGTTCAACCGCTTAGCCCCAGTGCGCGTGGAAGCTGCCCGGCTTGTCGATGCGTTCGAACGTATGCGCGCCGAAGAAGTCGCGCTGCGCCTGCACGAGGTTCGCGGGCAGACGCTCCGAGCGATACGCGTCGAAATAGGCAATCGCCGACGCGAACGCCGGCACCGGCACGCCCGCATTGACCGCGGCCACCACCACTTCGCGCAGCGCCGTCTGGTAGTTCTTCGCGATGTCGTGGAAGTACGGATCGAGCAACAGGTTCGCGAGCGCCTTGTCCTTCGAGTAGGCGTCGGTGATCTTCTGCAGGAAGCGCGCGCGGATGATACAGCCCGCGCGGAAAATCTTCGCGATCGTGCCGTAGTCGAGATCCCACTTGTACTCTTCCGATGCCGCGCGCAGTTGCGCGAAGCCCTGCGCGTACGAGATCACCTTGCTGAAGTACAGCGCGCGGCGCACCGATTCGATGAACGCTTCGCGCGTACCGCCGAGCGGCTTCGCCTGCGGCCCTTCGAGCACCTTGCTCGCCGCCACCCGCTGATCCTTCAGCGACGACAGCACGCGCGCGAACACCGCTTCGGTGATCAGCGGCAGCGGCGCGCCGAGATCGAGCGCGTTCTGGCTGGTCCATTTGCCGGTGCCTTTCTGAGCCGCACGGTCGAGAATCACGTCGACCAGATCCTTGCCGGTCTCGTCGTCCTTCTTGCCGAAGATCTTCGACGTGATTTCGATCAGATAGCTGTCGAGTTCGCCCTGGTTCCACTCGGTGTAGACCTTGCCCAGCTCTTCGTTCGACAGACCGACCACCTGCTTGAGCACCGCATAGCTCTCGGCGATCAGTTGCATATCGCCGTATTCGATGCCGTTGTGCACCATCTTCACGAAGTGGCCGGCGCCATCCGGTCCCATGTATGCGACGCACGGCTCGCCGTCCGGTGCTTTCGCGGCGATTTCGGTGAGGATCGGCGCGACCAGATCGTACGCGTCGCGCTGGCCGCCCGGCATGATCGACGGGCCTTTCAGCGCGCCTTCCTCGCCGCCCGACACACCGGTGCCGATGAAGTGCAGGCCGGCCTTCGCGAGTTCCTGGTTGCGGCGGATCGTATCGGTGAAATGCGTGTTGCCGCCGTCGATCAGGATGTCGCCCGGCTCGAGCAGCGGCTTGAGCGCGGCAATGGTCGCGTCGGTCGGCGCACCGGCCTTGACCATCAGCAGAATGCGGCGCGGCTTTTCGAGCGAGTCGACGAACTCTTCCAGCGTGAAGGCCGGCACCAGTTTCCGGTCCGGAAATTCGGCGATGAGTTCGTCGGTTTTCTCGCGGCTACGGTTGTAGACCGACACCGCGTGGCCGCGGCTTTCGATGTTGAGCGCCAGATTGCGGCCCATGACCGCTAGCCCCACCACGCCGATTGCCTGTTTGCCCATGTGAATTCTCCAGAGTCCAATGAATGTCGTGACGCCGCGTTGCGCCGAACGCCGGCGCGGCGTCGAGGGTGAAAGGATAAAAGAAATGCACGCTTGCCGCTTGGTTGCGGGCAGTGAGCGCGGGTGTTCCGGCGTGTGTGCCGGTATCCGTCATGCACGAAACACCGGGAGCACCGAGAGCACCGGGAGCACCGCTCACCCGCGGATCAGGCCGCTGCCCGCTTCCGGAACACCAGACTGAAATTGTTGGCCGGCATCGCGACGACCGTTTCGCACGCCAGCCCCGCCGCTCCGCCCAACGCGGCGACTGCCTCCAGATCCCGCACGCCCCACGCGGGGTTGCGGCTCTTCAACCATTGATCGAATGCTTCGTTGCTCGGCGCGGTGTGCGCGCCATCGCGTCGATACGGACCGTACAGATACAGCACGCCGCCGTCGGCGAGCCGGCGCCCCACGCCGTCGAACAGCGCCTGCGCCGCGCTCCACGGCGAGATATGGATCATGTTGATGCAGACCACCGCGTCGAGCGTATCGACGCCCCAGTCCGGCTGATGAACATCGAGCGCGCGCGGCGCGCGCAGGTTCGGCAGCCCCGCATGCGCGGTCCATGCGGCAATCGACGCGCGCGCGTCGGCGTCGGCATCGCTCGGCTGCCAGTCCAGCGCGGGCAGCGCGCCGGCGAACCACACCGCGTGCTCGCCGGTGCCGCTCGCGATTTCGAGCACGCGGCCGCTGGCCGGCAGCGCGTCGCGCAGCACCGCAAGGATCGGTGCGCGGTTGCGTTCGGCGGAAGGCGAGTGTTGGCGAGCGTCGGTCATGGTCGGTTTCGCGATTAGTACAAGGTGGCCCGCACACGCGCGGGCAGATCGCGATCGTAGGCGGCGGCGTCGAACTCTTCGCCATCGCCCGCCGCGATGATGCGCCGCAGGATCTCGCCCGTGCTCGGCAGCCGCGAGCGTTCGATCTGACGCGCGGGGTCCCACAGTTTCGAGCGCACGAGCGCCTTCGAACAGTGGAAGTACACCGCGGCGACATCGATCAGCAGCACGGTGCGCGGCAGTTTACCGTCGACGGCGAAACTCTCCAGCAACGCGGGATCGTTCGAGATCTGCCCGCGGCCATTCACGCGCAAGGTTTCGCCGACGCCCGGCACGACGAACAGCAGCGCGAGCCGCGGATCCGCGATGATGTTGCGCAAGCTGTCGAGCCGGTTGTTGCCGGGGCGATCGGGCAGCGCGAGCGTGCGTTCGTCGATGCAGCGCACGAACCCGGGCATGTCGCCGCGCGGCGAGCAGTCGAGGCCCTGCGGGCCGCTGGTCGCGAGCACCACGAACGGCGCAGCCTCGATAAACGCGCGGTAGTCGTCGTTGATATACGGAATCTCCTTGCGCAGCGCACGCTCGCCGGGCTGATCGTAGAGGGCTTCGAGTTGTTCGATCGTCGTCAGCATGGAGATCGTCTGAAAGAGAGTTGCAATTCGCGGCGAGCGGCTCAAGCGCCGGCCAGCATCCCGGCGAGCGCGCTCAACGTGTCGCCGCACGGCGCGGCCACTTTCAGCGCGAGCAGCGGATCGGCGCGCGTGCGGCCGAGGTTGATCGCCGCGATCGGCTTGCCCTGCCGCTGCGCCCATACGCAGAAGCGGTAGCCGGAATACACCATCAGCGACGAGCCGGCCACCAGCACCGCGTCGGCCGCGTCGAGCGCATGCGAGGCCGCTGCGACGCGCGCCTTCGGCACGTTCTCGCCGAAAAATACCACCGCCGGCTTCAGCAGCCCGCCGCAGTTCGAACACGCCGGGATGCGAAAGCCGCCGAGGTCGTGCCATTCGAGATGCGCGTCGCCGTCGGCAGCGGCTTCGGCGGTGACGTCGAGCAGCGCCGGATTATCGGCTTCGAGCATCTGCTGGATCGACCCGCGCGCATGCTGCATGCCGCAGTCGAGACAGGTGACGCCGTCGATGCCGCCGTGCAGTTCGATCACGTCGCGACTGCCGGCGCGCTGATGCAGGCCATCGACGTTCTGCGTCACCAGCGCCTGCACATGACCGGCCGCTTCGAGCCGCGCGAGCGCGGCATGCGCGGCGTTCGGCTGCGCGCGCGCGACCAGCGGCCAACCGACCATGCTGCGCGCCCAATAGCGTTGCCGCATTGCCGGCGTGCCGAGAAATTCCTGCAGCGTGATCGGCGGCGAACGCTTCCACGCGCCGTTGTCGTCGCGATAGCCGGGGATGCCGGAGTCGGTGCTGATGCCCGCGCCGGTCAGCACGAAGAGGCGCGGATAACGCTGCACGAACCGATGCAGATCGTCGAGCGTGTGCGCTTCGATCAGGGGGTCGTGCGGCGTGAGCTGAAGGTCGGTCATGACGGGGAGCGGTCAAACAGCGTACGCGGCTCAGTGGCGCGGGCGCGGGGCTTTCGATTTTCGCGGCGGCGGCTTCGCCGGGCCGTGCCGCGCGTCGCGACGCCGCCGCCATGCGTCCAGCGCGATCTCGTAGCGTTCGAGCGCTTCGTCGTAGAGATCGAACACGCACTGGGTGCAGCCGCTATGACAGCAGTCTTCGAGATCGGGTTTCACGGGCGGCTGCGGCGGCGGATCGTCGTCGCCAGGTGTGGCTCGGGGCACGGCGGGCTTGGCTTGCGCGTGAAGACGGAAAGCGCCCAGTATAGGTTGAACGCGAGTCGAACGCGCGCCCCCGCTCTACGGCGCGCGCTCCGCGTACCCCCCGCTATCCGCGCGCGCCGCTCAACCGCGCCCGACGAACGGCATCTTGGTCGCCATGATGGTCATGAACTGCACGTTGGCCGACAACGGCAGATTCGCCATATGCAACACCGCGTCGGCGACATGCTGCACGTCCATCAGCGGCTCGATCGCGATTTCGCCGTTCGCTTGCGGCACGCCCCGCGCCATCCGCGCGGCCATCTCGGTCGCCGCGTTGCCGATGTCGATCTGTCCGCACACGATGTCGTATTTGCGGCCGTCGAGCGACACCGCCTTGGTCAGGCCGGTGATTGCGTGCTTGGTCGCCGTATAGGCGGCGCTGTTCGGCCGCGGCGCATGCGCGGAGATCGAGCCGTTGTTGATGATGCGGCCGCCGCGCGGGTTCTGCGTTTTCATCAGACCGAAGGCTGCGCGCGTGCACAGGAATACGCCAGTGAGATTGGTATCGACGACCGAGCGCCATACGTCGATATCGAGTTCGTCGAGATCGACCGGCGGGCCGTTGCGCCCCGCATTGTTGAACAGCACGTCGAGCCGGCCGAAGCGCGCGCGGATCGTGTCGAACAGCGCGGCCACGCTATCCGCGTCCGTCACGTCGCACGACACCGCGAGCGCGTCGCCGCGCAGTGCGTCGATTTCAGCCGCGACCGAATCGAGCGGCGCCTGACGGCGGCCGGCGAGCACGACGCTATAGCCGTGCCCAGCCAGCTTCAGCGCGCACGCGCGGCCGATGCCGCTGCCCGCGCCCGTCACCAGCGCCACTTTCCTGCTTTCCGTTTCCGCCATCGTGTATCTCCTGTTGTGTTGTGCCGGCCCGGCGCGCACGCGGGACACCCGTGGGAAGCCTATGCGCGCGTCATTTCGCCCGGCACCATACAACAGCGGATGGCCGATCGCAAACCGCGCGCCGCCGTTGCAGACTAGCGTTATGCGTTGCCTTTATGCGCTGCCGGTGCCGGCAACAGGCCGGCGCCTTTCAGACCGCTTTCGCCGCCACGATGCGAGCGCAAGCGCCGGCGCACCCGCGTCAGCCGCCGCTACACGCGGAAATCGGCCGCCATGTCCTCGTCCGTGCGCGCCTGGAGCTTGCCGGCGCGGCACGCCTTCATGAACGCGTCATAGTCGCGCTCGACCTGATCCGCGTAACTCATCGCGTAGCTGGTCAGCGCCTCCGAAAATTGATCGCCGCGGCCGATATACGCGCTGACCTCGATCGCCTGGCCGCTCGCCTTCGCATGCGCGCGCGCCATGATCCAGCCGCACAGCCCCGCATAGCCGTCGAGCAGATCGCTGTCGAACAGTTCGATATTCGCGGACAGCTTCATGTCGCGCAGCTGGCGTGCATAGAAATCCCGCCCGAGCGGCCCGCTCGCCCAGCCGAGAAAGATATCGCTGGCGGCCTGCAGCATCCGCTGCCCATACACGACGCGCTCGCCTTCATGCCTGACGGGCGGCGACTTGTAGAAGCGCGCGATGACCGACGGGCGCGCTTCCTTCAGTTGCAGGAACAACGGCTTGTTCATGTGATCGACGAGCAGCGCGACCAGACAGCGCGTGCCGACGCTGCCGACGCCGACCACCTTGAACACGATGTCCTGCAGCGTGAAGTGATCGAGCAGTTCGCGCCGGTCATACGGCATCGTCTCGCGATAGTCGGCCCACATGTGCTCGACCATCTTGTCGACATTGCCTTTGCGGAACGCTTCGGATTCTTCCGCCGTGAACAGCGTGGTCGCGCCGAGCACGTGAAAGAGCGCGGGCGGCGCGTCATTGATCGTCCAGCGGCTGCCGTCGTGCGAAGCCATTTTTTCGAGCAGGCTTTCGTGGGTGCGGGTCGCGGCCCGCTCCATCGCGCGCCGTACCGCGCGCCGGCGCTCCGGCGTCAGCGCGGTTTCCGCCATGTGATCGAACGTGATGCGGTCGTACCACAGCTCGAGCGCGCCGCGCTGCGCATACTGGGCCATCCGGTCGCGATACGAGTTGACCGCGGTCATCACGAGGCTCTCGGCGGTGCCGCGGCTCAGCCGCATATGACGGGTGGCCACCACGAGGCTGGCGGCGAGCCGCTTCAGATCCCATTCGAACGGGCCGACCGAGACTTCGTCGAAGTCGTTCAGGTCGAAGATCAGTTGCCGCTCGGGCGTCGCGAAACCGCCGAAATTCATCAGATGGCCGTCGCCGCAGATCGGCATGCTGAGGCCCGAGTCGTGCACCTTGCTGAGATCGTGCGCCTGCAGAATCGCACTGCCGCGAAAGAACGTGAACGGCGAGACGGCCATGCGGCCGTAGCGCAGCGGCACGAGATTCTCGATTCGGTCCGCGCTGCTCTCCTTGAGCAGTTCGATCGGGTCGCGCCGCAATTCGCCGACCGCGCGATGGCTCGAACGCTTCGAATGCTCGCGGGCGGCGCGGCCGCGGGCTTCGCGCTCGGCGATGGTGCTGGCTTTCATGCTGCTTCTCCGTTTTGCGAGTTTTGACCGGCGATGACAGAGACTGCCTGAACGGGCACGACAAAGCGAAACAGCCAGGGCGTGAGCTTTCCTATACCGCGCCCTTGCGGCAACTTCATGGCAGCGGCGCCGCGCGTCACACCCCACGCCCGAACCGATGCGCGAATCACACCCGTTCACGATCATAGCGGCTCCGCACAACTGCCCGCTAAAAATGCGGCGCGGTGTTCGCCGGCATCAACGCCAGGCGGCGGCGCTGACGCCTCGCTGGAGGTCGGCTCGCCACCGTTGCAGCATGGTTGCCACCCTGTTTCCGGTTCCTGGTGCCATTCCGGCGCCGCCCTACGCCCTTGCTTCGCGGTCCCGCCAGGCGCACTTCTTGCGCCCTCCGGTGACTGTCGCCGGCCGCCGCCGCACGAGCACGGCCCGCGCGATGCCCTGGTGTGACGCCGTTGCAATCGCAACGTGCTCACGCGTAAATATGACAACGGGAGGTGATGCATATGGACACGAATTCAGCGGAAGGCGCCGTCAAGGAACTCGCCGGCAAGGTGCAAAGCGCCGCGGGCGACGCGCTCGGCGATGCCGGCATGCAGGTGTCGGGCAAGGCGCGCGAGTTGAGCGGCAAGGCACAGCGACTGTGCGCGAATACGACCAGCCTGATGCGCGACACGACCGTCGAAAACCCGTTCACGACGCTCGCGGTGGCCGCGCTGGCCGGGTTCGTCGTGGGCGCGCTGTGGTCGCATAATTCGTCGGACCGCGATTCCCGGCGTTGATCGATAGACGACGCGGGCGACTTGCGACGAGCGATCGCCCGCTGCTTCTTCAAGCGCGTTGCTTTCCGCGGCCGGTGCCCATCTGCAGTTCCACCCACGCCGGCGCGTGGTCGCTTGCATGCGGCTCGCCGCGCACCCAGCGGTCGACGCCCGCCTCGCGCAGCCGCGGCGCGAGATCGGCGCTCAGCAGCAGATGATCGATGCGCAGCCCCGAATTGGTATCCCAATGGCGGCGGAAATAATCCCAGAACGTATAGACGCGCTGGTCGCCGAAATGCGTGCGCAGCGCATCGGTCCAGCCTTGCGCGAGCAGTTTTCGATACCGCTCGCGGCTTTCCGGCTGCAACAGCGCGTCCTTGAGCCACGAGCGCGGATTGTAGATATCTTCGTCGGTCGGCACCACGTTGTAGTCGCCGGCCAGCACGACCGGCTGACCGCTTTTGAACAGCTTCGCCGCATGCGCGAGCAGATGATCGAACCATTCCAGCTTGTAGTCGAACTTTGGACCCGGCTGCGGATTGCCGTTCGGCAGATACAGCGACGCGATCACGACGCCGCCCGCCTCGGCCTCCAGATAGCGGCTATGCGTATCGGCCTCGAAGCCGGGCAAGCCGCGCCGCCGTTCGACCGGCGCCTCGCCCTTCGACAGGATCGCCACGCCGTTCCATGCGCTCTGGCCTTGCCACAGCGCGCCATAACCGGCGTCGCGCAAGGCTTCGACCGGAAACGCGCTATCCGCCGCTTTCAGTTCCTGCAGGCACACGAGGTCCGGCGTCTCGTGCTCGAGCCATTGCAATAGCGCCGGCAACCGCGAACGGATGCCGTTGATGTTGAACGTCGCAATCCGCAGCTTCGCCACGATCGTTTCTCCCTGGCAGCCTGGTTTGACCTGCTATGAACCGCGTAGACCTATTTCGCCGCGACGTCGCACCACTCGATCGCCCACGCACGCGCGCAGCAGATCGCATCGGCCTCGTTCGAAAAGCAATCGATATCGCCGGATTCGTGCGACTGGAACGCTTCGTTGCACCGCGGCACGCGAGTGATCTTCGCGCGCGCATAGTAGACGCCTTCGTCCGCGTGACGGGCGCGGCAATCGATATGGAAATGCAGGTAGTCGAATTGCATGGGCGCTCCTGTGAGCCTGCGCGCACCGCTCACGCGTCAGTCATGGATCAGCCGTGGCCGGGCGATATTCCGGCGGCCATCGCGACTCACGATAGCACCGCCCGTACCCGGGCTATAACAGCCGTTCGCAGTTATTCCGCGACGTTCATTGCGCATATTGGCGTGCATTAATTGCGCAGTTCGGCTTTGCTCTTGCAGTGTTTTTTTAATACCGTTCTAGCTGCACCGGCATCGAGATTGCTGCGGATTGCCTTGTCCGTCTGTTTCAACGCGATGCGTTGGACCCCGATGCATCGTCTGCCTGCATTGACCTTTCAATGGAGTCAACCGAACGTCATGTCCACGCATACCGAATGTCAGGATCCGGCCGACGCAGCCCCGCTGGAACCCGCGTCGCAGCCATCCCATCCGTCGCGCCGCCGCTTTCTTCAATCGGCGGCCGCGGCCGTGACGGTCGGCGCGGCGCCCCATCTGCACGCGCAAAGCCAAACGCCGACCGCGCCGCCGCCGGCGCCGGGCAATCCCGTGGTGCCGCCGCGCGCCGTCACGTTGAACGTGAATGGCCGCGCCTATGCGCTGCAACTCGAACCGCGCGTGACGCTGCTCGACGCATTGCGCGAATACGCCGGTCTGATGGGCACCAAGAAAGGCTGCGATCGCGGCCAGTGCGGCGCGTGCACGGTGCTCGTCGAGGGCCGCCGCATCAACGCGTGCCTGACGCTCGCGGTGATGCACGAAGGCGAAAACATCACGACCATCGAAGGACTCGCATCCCATGACGGCACGTTGAGCCCGGTGCAGCGTGCGTTCGTCGAACACGATGCATTCCAGTGCGGCTACTGTACGCCCGGGCAGTTGTGCTCCGCGACTGCCCTGCTGAACGAATTCCGCGACGGCGCGGCGAGCACCGTCACCGTCGACGTGCGCACGCGTCCCGCCGCGCTATCCGACGCGGAGATCCGCGAGCGCATGAGCGGCAATATCTGCCGCTGCGGGGCGTACTCGAACATCGTCGCCGCGGTGCGCGCCGCGCACGGCGACGCATAACGGAGACCGGCATGGATGCGATCTCCTACGAACGCGCCGGCGATGTAGCCGGCGCCGTGCGCGCCGCGCAGCAGCCGGGCGCGGTATTTATCGGCGGCGGCACCAACCTGCTCGATCTGATGAAGGGCGGCGTCGCGCGGCCGCTGCGGCTCATCGACATCACCCATATCAGCGGGCTCGATTCGATCACCACATTGCCCGGCGGCGGGATCCGCATCGGCACGCTGGTGCGTAACAGCGATGCGGCCAATCACGCGCTGGTGCGCGAGCAGTATCCGTTGCTGTCGCAGGCGTTTCTCGCCGGTGCGTCGCCGCAGTTGCGCAATATGGCGACGGTCGGCGGCAATCTGCTGCAACGCACCCGCTGCGGCTACTTCTACGACACCGCCTTCACTCAATGCAACAAGCGCATGCCCGGCAGCGGCTGCGCGGCGCTCGACGGCCATAACCGGATGCACGCGATTCTCGGCGCGAGCGCGCAATGCATCGCGGTCAATCCGTCGGATATGAGCGTCGCGCTCGCGGCGCTGGAGGCAATCGTGCGCGTAAGCGGCCCCAATGGCGAGCGCACCATCGCGATCGCCGATTTCCACCGGCTGCCCGGCGACCGGCCCGATCTCGACACCACCTTGCAGGCGGGCGAACTGATCACCGCGGTCGATCTGCCGCCGCCGCTGTTCAGCGCCCACTCGCACTATCTGAAGGTGCGTGACCGCGCCAGTTATGCGTTCGCGCTGGTGTCGGTGGCCGCCGCGTTGCAGATGGACGGCGAGCGCGTGCGGACCGCGCGCATCGCGCTCGGCGGCGTCGCGCACAAACCGTGGCGCGCGAGCGCGGCCGAGCGAATCCTTGCCGGCCAGCCGCTCACGCAGGCCACGCTCCGGCACGCCGCGGCGGCCGCGCTCGATGGCGCGCAGCCGCGGCGCGACAACGGCTTCAAGGTCCAGCTCGCGCAACGCGCGATCGTGCGCGCGGTCGGCCAGGCCGCCGGCAACGCGGGAGGTGTCGCATGAACCTGATCGGACAGCCGATCGATCGCATCGACGGTCTGCTCAAAGTGACCGGCGGTGCGCGTTATGCAGCCGAATTTCCGGAAGCGCGTCTCGCGCATGCAGTGCTGGTGACGAGCACGATCGCGCGCGGCACGATCGCGTCGATCGATACGAGCCGCGCGCAGGCGTTGCCCGGCGTGCTGCTCGTGATGACCTGGCAGAACGCGATGCGCCTGCCGAACGGCGGGCGGGCCGCGCTCGCGCCGCCCGCCGGGCGGCGTCTGTCGCTGCTGCAGGACAACGAGGTGCACTACAGCAACGAGCCGGTCGCGGTGGTGGTCGCCGATACGCTCGAACATGCGACCGATGCCGCGCGTCAGTTACACATCGTCTATCAGCCGGCCGCCGCGGCGCTCGATTTCGCGGCGGCGAAACCGGACGCGCATGCGCCGGTAAAGCCGCAGGGCCGCCAGACCGATACGCAGCGCGGCAGCTTCGAGGACGGCATGCAAAGCGGCGAGGTGCATATCGACGTCACCTATACGACGCCGATCGAGCATCACAACCCGATGGAGCCGCACGCGACGATGGCGCGCTGGGACGGCCCGCAGCTCACGCTGTTCGATTCGACCCAGGGGGTCAGCAGCGACGCGCAGGCGGTCGCCAACGTGTTCGGCATTGCGCCGACCGATGTGCGGGTGATCTCGCCGTTCATCGGCGGCGGCTTCGGCTGCAAGGGCTCGTCGTGGTCGCATGTGTCGCTGTGCGCGATGGCCGCGCGGCAAACCGGACGGCCGGTGCGGCTCGCGCTCGAACGCCCGCAGATGTTCGGCCCGGTCGGCGCGCGCCCGCGCACCGAACAGCACCTCGTGATCGCCGCGAAGCGCGACGGCACGCTCACCGCGATGCGCCACGACAGCATCTCGAACACGTCGACTTTCGAGGACTGGACCGAGACCTGTTGCATGGTCACGCGGATGCTGTACGCGGTGCCGAATCAGATCACCACGCACCGGCTCGTGCCGTTGAATCTCGGCACGCCGACCTTCATGCGCGCGCCGGGCGAAACCACCGGCTCGTTCGCGCTCGAATCGGCGATGGACGAACTGGCTGCCGCGTTGAAGATGGATCCGCTCGCGCTGCGCATCAAAAACTACGCGCAAAGCGATCCGCAGGAAAACAAGCCGTGGTCCGGCAAATCGCTGCACGAGTGCTATCGGATCGGCGCCGAAAAATTCGGCTGGTCGCGCCGTTCGGCCGCGCCGCGCTCGATGCGCGACGGCAACACGCTGATCGGCATGGGCATGGCGAGCGCGACCTATCCGGCCAACCGCAGCGAGGCCTCGGCGATCGCGCGGATTCTGCCGGACGGCACCGCGATGGTCGCGTCGGGCACCCAGGACATCGGCACCGGCACCTATACGGTGATGACCCAGGTCGCCGCCGATGCGCTCGGTTTCGCGCCGGAGCAGATTCACTTCGCGCTCGGCGATTCGACGTTGCCGCGCGCGCCGGTGTCGGGCGGCTCGCAATCGGCGGCGAGCGTGTCGCCGGCGGTGCGCGACGCGGCAAGCCAGGCGCGCAGCCAGTTGATCGCGCTCGCGTTGGCCGATCAGGCCTCGCCGGTGCACGGGCTGCCGCTCGACGACGTGAGCGTCGACCACGGCTGGGTCGTGAGCCGCTCGCAGCCGGGCAAGCGCGATCCGGCTGCGGCGATCATCGCGCGCGCGGGCGGCAAGCCGATCGAGGCGGCCTCGACCGTCAAGCCCGGCGACGAGAAACAGAAGTACTCGTTCCACTCGTTCGGCGCGGTGTTCGTCGAAGTGCACGTCGATGCGGAACTCGGCACGATCCGCGTGCCGCGCGTGGTGGCGGTCTACGACGTCGGCCGGGTGCTGAACGAGAAGACCGCGCGCAGCCAGATGCTGGGCGGCATCGTGTGGGGCATCGGCGCCGCGCTGCAGGAGGAAAGCACGCTCGATACGCGTTACGGGCGTTTCACGAATGCGAACCTCGCCGAGTATCACGTGCCGGTGAACGCCGATATCGATACGCTCGACGTCACGTTCATCGGCCGGCCCGATCCGTATATCAACTCGCTCGGCGTGCGCGGTATCGGCGAGATCGGCATTACCGGCGTGCCGGCGGCGATCGCTAATGCGGTGTATCACGCGACCGGGGTGCGGGTGCGGGATCTGCCGATTACGCTCGATAAGGTGATGGGGCCGGTGCCGGTGTGAGGTGACGGTGTGAGGTGACGATGTGTGGTGCCGGTGTGTGGTGACGGTGTGAGGGGCCGGCAGAGGCGGGCGCGGTTTCAGGCCGGCGGCGCGGTGCGGCACGCGGCGTGCGGCGAGTCATTCGCGGCAAGCGGGTGAACGGCGGCAGGCACTTCCGTGCAGCCGTCGCGTGAACGCTTGCATTCCCGGCTTGCATTCCCGCTTGCCTCTCCCCCCGTTGCATCGCACAATCGGGCTCATTCCTTTTTCCGGTATCCGCCGATGGCCTATGCCTCGCTCGCCACTGGCGTATTGCTCGCCGCCGGGTTCGGTTCGCGTTTCGATCCGAGTGGTCTGCACAACAAGCTTCTCGCGCGTCTGCCCGACGGCACGCCGGTCGCGCATGAAGCCGCGCATCGGCTGCTGCGGGTCGTGGCCCGTGTGCTCGCGGTGGTGCGGCCCGGCTCCGACGCCTTGGCCCGCGTGCTCAACGACGCCGGCTGTGACGTCGTGTTCGCGGCGAGCGCCGAGCGCGGGATGGGCGCCAGCCTCGCGGCGGGTATCGAAGCAAGCGACGACGCCGAAGGCTGGATCGTCGCGCTCGCCGATATGCCGCGCATCGAGATCGCGACGATCGAAGCGGTGGCCCGCGCGCTCGACGGCGGCGCCCCGCTCGTCGCGCCGTTCTACCAGGGCCGGCGCGGCCACCCGGTCGGTTTCGGCGCGCAGCATCGCGATGCGCTGCTCGCACTCGACGGCGACACGGGCGCGAAAACCCTGCTGATGACGCAAGCGCTGACGCGCATCGATATCGACGACCCGGGCATTTTGCGCGACGTCGATACGCCGGACGATTTGCAGCGGATCTAGCACCAGGCTTTCTGCCTGCTGCAGGGAAATTAAATGAGTGAGACTGGGCGTCCAATAATGACCTAACCAACGATTCCGTCGCCGCACTCGTGGACCAGGCAGATCACCGCGACCCATGCGGCGGTCTGTCTTGACGCCGGGCCAGCTTGGCAATTTCAGCCCGAGCGCAACGAACGCAGAACTTGAACCAGTTCGTCTACGTAGGTCGTCGGGTTCTTCATGCCGCGGTGTTCTATGTTCACGCGCTGCTGTTCGGCCCTGGCCCTTGCCTCGTCGATCAAAGGCTCCGTTAGCTCAAACATTCCGCGATCTCCCTTCTCATAGTTCGGAATGTGTGTTCGAAGCTTACGCATCACGTTGTCGCGATGTATATGCGCCTGTTGATCTTCAAAATGAAGCAAAAGCCAAAGCTCGAAGCTTGGATTCGATGGCGCGGACTCGAATTTTATCGGCTGGCCCAGATCGTTTAAATGCCCTTTATTGTTGGCTGCCTTTAACGAAGCCAGCGCATTGACGTAGTGATCGTGATCGTCTCGATCAATAACGCAAAAAACGCGCTCCCACTCACACGATCCCAGACATTGATCTATTGCATATTCAACAACTTTTTCCGGCGACGTACCATAGTCACTTCCGCAGATCCGTATATGCGCTGAGCCAAGTCGATAACGTCTACGAATTTCTTCAAAATAATTGACCTCAGTCTTTTCTCCTTCAGTAACGATTAAGATTCGGTCGTACGTATCTCGCTTCGGCTTCTTTCTTGCAAGTTGGCGAGCCTGGCGTTCTCGCGGATGATTATCGCGCCCCACTTTCATCTCCCGCCGGATCGAAATCACTGACAAGTGGTAAGGCGCCATACCGACCTTGCAGATAACCGCGCTCCAATGCTTCGTCCTTGCGGGGACTGAAATCTGTCAGTGGTGTAAGAGTGCTGGCGTGGTCGAGAGTTTTTTCCATAAACCATACCTGGTCACGACGCAATATTTTAAAATCCAGCAACGAAGTATCATGTGTAGTAAATATTAACTGAGCATTTGATCGCTCTGAAGTCGGGCGCTGGAATAGCTCTACCAGGTATCGAACGAGGTACGAGTGCAAACTACCATCGAGTTCATCAACAACAACAGTTCGTTTCTCTCTGAGCGCCTCTATGAGCGGTGCGGCGAAAGCGAAAAGCCTCTGTGTTCCAGTGGACTCGTCCTGAATTTCAAAGATCGCCCGCGTCTGCTTATTTTCATGAATAAAAATCGGCACATCAAATTCGCGCTGCATCTGGACTGGCTTTGGAATTTCACCCGCTTTAATCCCAAATTCAAAATGAGGCATTTTCCTCTTATCAATTTTGACGTCTGATATTCCAATGTCCGCTGCATTCAGAAAATCCAGAATGAGTTCCTTTTGAGCCGGATGACCAGCCCAGGCAATCGACTGCGCATTGAAAGGTTGCATGCCAGAATTGAAAATCAGAAGGCTTTGCGTGATCCACTGAAAAACCGGTCGAAGACTTTCACTATTAAGCTGCACTGCCATCGAGAGAAAAAGAGAGTTTCGACGCGTCGCAGCTTCCCACACCTTTCTGGAGCCAACCAGCGAAGCACCAAATTTGTAGACGTCGTTCTGCTGATTTTCGTCGTATTTCCGTTCAAACCAAAGTTGCGGTTTCGGTGCTTTGTAGACGAGCAACCACTCCTCTTCAAAACCGTCTTGATTGAAAGAAAATCCATACTGGTAGCGAACCCCATTCAGAATAAAAGTGAATTCAAATTCTGTAGGTTCGCTCGCCGTGTTTTCGTCCAGTTTAAATGGTGTGTAATAGACCGGACTATCGGGAGGATTGATCGCCGATTGCCGAACCAATGTCTGCGCGAATTGCATCGCGAACACAAGCGCAGACTTGCCACTCGCGTTCGGGCCGTAGATCACCGCCGTGCGCAAAAGGCTCGATGGAGTCGTCCCAGTATTGATTGTATTAGTGTCAGATTTGTCATTGTCTTTGCTCGCCGTCATGCTCAGACACATATCGTCTCTGATCGAACGAAAATTTTTGACACGAAACTCTACAAGCATATTCGCCCCCATATTTCACACGAAATTTTGCACAAAATCCGCAAAATTTCAATCTATTTTACTTGCTCAGCATGATTCACCCCACGATTTGTACTGCTCACCCACATAACTCTCTTCAAAAAATGCCGCTGGGGACGCGGTGTCGATCGGCGATCGTGGGTCGTTTTGAGTCGATCCGGCATCCAAGACCTACGTGCGACGACACCTCATTGCGCAGGCTGTCGTAGCGGCCTACCGCGGAGTTGCCGGACGGCAATCCCGGCGATCTCATCAATTCGGTCTTTCCCGTCTTACGAACTCGCCTCCAATCTCGCGAATTCCGTTTCCTTGCACTGCCCCGGACTTGTTCCCGCTGGTCTTTACCCGCATACTGTATATTCATACAGTATTTTTGCAGGTTATGAAGCACATCCCGATCGAACCGGCTTTCGCCGCCTGGCGCCACGCGGCGCGCGAGGCGCTGCGCGACGGCATCGCGCCCGAGTCGATCGAATGGGTTGAACTCGATGCGGCTGCCGCGCCGCATGCCCCGCCGGCATCCGCATCTCGCGAAGCCGCGCAACCCACCGCTGCGCCCGACCCCATCCGCCCCGCCCCTGCCGCGATCTCGCGCGATCTGCTGATGCGGCTGGAAACCGCCGCCTGCTTTCGCGCGGATGATCGCTGGGCGCTGCTCTACCGCATTCTGTGGCGGTGGACCCGCGGCGAGCGCCACGTCATCGCCCCGCAAGACCCCGACGGCGCGCGACTCCAGCAGCGGGTCCAGATCGTCGAGCAGGAAACCGCCGCGCTGGTGCTGCGCACGCTGTTCAGACGGCGTGATCCGTCAATGGGTCCGCCGGAATTCGTCGGCTGGGACGAGCCGTATCACGATCTGCTCGAGCGTGCCGCCCCGAGGTTCGTCGAAGACATGGGCGATTCCACGTGGATGCTCGCCACGCCCCAAGGCGCGGCGTTCTGGAACGGCATGCTGCTGCGCATCGGCCGGCCGGCCGCCGAGGAACGCATCGAGGCCGAGCACGCGCTGCCCGCGAGCGCGATGACCGGCGAAGCCGTCACCCGTGAGCCGACCGAAGCACTCTGGCTCGCGTGTTATGCGGAAGTCGTCAATGGCCACGCCAGCCCGGTGCCGCTGCGTTACTGGCAGGCACCGCCGGCCGGGCCGCCACTGCCCGCGCAGCTTGCCCGCGAGCGCACGCGTCTGGGCGCGCGGCGCGCGGCCGTCACCGTACCGCCGGCGCCGCCGGTCGAAATTTCCCCGCTTACGCCGCCATTGCGCGAGCCGAACGGGCCGCTCGCCACCTGCCGGCGCTGCGGACTGTGGCGCAACGCGAAACAGGCCGTCGCGGGGCGCGGACCGGTTCAGGTCGCGAGCGAGCGGATAGCGGAGACGGCAGATCAGGTGGCTCGCGACACGGCAGGTGAGATGACGAATCAGGCGGCCCCATCCGCCGCCGGTTTCGCGACCACGCGCGCGACGATCATGGTGCTCGGCGAGCAGCCCGGCGAGTACGAGAATCAGCATGGCGAGCCGTTCGGCGGCGCGGTGGGCGAGTTGCTCGATGCGCTACTGGCGCGCGCCGGACTCGAACGCGCGGCGCTGTATCTGACCTATGCGGTCAAGCACTACAAGTGGGACACCCGCGGCCAGCAGCGCGTCCATCGCACGCCGGAGCGCAGCGAGGTCGACGCCTGCCAGTATTGGCTCGAGCAGGAACTGACGCAGGTCGCGCCGCGTGTCGTCGTCACGCTCGGGCCCACCGCGCTCAAGGCGCTGACCGGCGCGCACGTCAATCTGTCCGAGTACCTGGGATTCACGATCGCGCATCGTGGGCGGCTGATCGTGCCGACATGGCATCCGTCGTATGCACTGCGCACCGCCGATGCGCGGCTGCGCGAAAACATCGTCGCGAACATCACGACGGCGTTCAGCCGGGCGGCCGAGCTGGCGGCATCGCAGGATGCGCAGGCATCGCAGGAAGCGTAACCGGGGTCATCGCACAGGCAAGCGATTGCCCGACAGGCGAGCCCACAACAGCGACACGAACGGGATGACCGCCGCGCCGGCATTCGCACTTTTCCGCCACGCGGGCACACCGCTTGCGCGATGCTCAATCGCGCGCAATCCACCGCGATTGCGCCTAAGCTGTGTTGACGCCGCGTTTTTTCGCGTCCCCCCGCGCTTCCAAGCCGACGTCTCGCCGCCCTGCCCGCCGCGCCTCGAACCGTACCCGCACGCCCATGAGCGAAACCAGCCCACGCCTTTTCATCGTCTCCCCGCATTTCGACGACGCCGTCTTCAGTTGCGGCGCGTTGCTCGCCGCGCACCCCGACGCGGCCGTCTGCACCGTCTTCGCCGCGCCACCCGAACAGTGCATGCACACCGAATGGGATGAAAAAGCGGGCTTCGCGAATGCGCACGAGGCGGTTCGCGAACGCACGCTCGAAGACGATCGCGCGCTCGAAGTGCTCGACGCGATTCCGCTGCGCATGCCGTTTCGCGATAGCCAGTACGCCGATTCGCCATCGATCAGCCAGATGGCCATTGCGCTCGAGGAAACGATCTACCGCTCGACCGCGAATACGCTGCTGATGCCGCTCGGCCTGCACCACGACGACCACGCGCGCGTGTTCGAAGCGTGCTGCGAAATCCTGCCGCGACTGTCGCATCTGGACTGGTTCGGTTACGAGGAAGCGATTCACCGGCGCACGCCCGGCGCGGTGCAGGCGCGCCTCGCCGATCTCGCACAGCGCGGCATCGTCGCGACGCCGGCGACACCGGACGCCGGCCATACGATCGATGTGCAACGCCGTTCGCAGCTCAAGCGCGAAGCGGTCAACGCATACGCGAGCCAGTTGCGCGCGTTCGGCGCCGGCAACTACGACGACGTGTTCGCGATCGAGCGTTACTGGCAGTTGAGCGTCGGCCGCCGGCACGCAAAAAAGTAAGGAGCAGGAAGCGCGCCGAACGCCTACGCTAGAAGCAAAATGGCCGGCGCGGCGATGGACCTGTGCCGCCACCGGAGGCCGCCGCGACAGCAGAGCACAGTTGGAACCGGCAACCCTCGCCCACACGTGCCGGACCCGCGCCGGACCCGCGCTTTTCAACCGCAAAGGTGACGCAATGAGCTACGACATGCACACCAGCCCGATTCCCGACCCGAACGCCGATCCGAATCGCGACCCGGAAGCCGACCCGCTCGTGCCGCCGTCGCCCGGTCATCATGTCGAGGAGCCGCAGCGCCCCGACGGGCCGCCGGACAAGGATCCCGTGTGAGCGAGGCCGGCGGCGCCTTGCCCGCGTTCGCCGACACCTCGCCGAGCAGAAGTGACCGCTGCAAGCGGCCCGCATGCCGCTCGTCGCCGGCCGAATCGCCTCCCCAGCCGACGATCGGCGCCGGCCGCGCGCGGTAACGCCCGCGCGTCGGCTCGATCAGCGCGTCAACTCACTGAAGCCCTGCAACAGGCGGTCAATATCGGCCGCATGAATGTTGCCCATCGTCGAAATGCGGAACAGCTCCGCCGACAGGCCGCCCTGCCCCGCATAGATCACGAAGCCGCGCGCCTTCAGTTCGTCGTGCAGTTGCGGGTACGCGATGCCTTGCGGCAGCCGGTACGCGCGCAGCACCACCGACGACTGCTGCGCCGGCAACACGCTGCCGATGCCGCGCGCGGCCAGCCCCGCGCGCGCCTGCTCGGCGAGCGCCGCATAACGCGCGTGACGCGCGCGCCAGCCGCCTTCGTCGGCAAGTTCGCGCAGCGCTTCGACGAGCGCGTAATACGCATGCACGGACGGCGTGAACGGCGTGTTGCGCTGATCCTGCAAACGCGCGAGACGCCCGAGATCGAGGTAGTACGTGCGGCTCGCCGCCCGCGCGAGCGCCGCGCGCCGCACCAGCACGAACGATGCACCCGGCACGCCGTGCAGGCACTTGTTCGCGGTCGCGGCGAGCGCATCGAGACTCGCATCGGCGAAATCGATCGCTTCCGCGCCGAAGCTGCTGACGCCATCGACCAGCAGACGCAAGCCGCGCTCGCGGCACAGCGCGCCAAGCGCCGCGAGGTCGTTCAGACGCCCGGTGGTCGTTTCGTGATGAATCACCGCGACGTGCGTGAACGACTTGTCCGCGTCGAGCCGAGCGGCGATCTTCGCGAGATCCGGCGCGGCCATCCAGTCGTGCGTCAGCGCTTCGTGCGCGATCCCGTATTGGGTCGCGATCTGCGCGATACGCTCGCCGTACACGCCGTTTTCGACCACCAGCAACTTGCCGTTTTGCGGCACCAGCGCGGCCGTCATGCTTTCGACGGCCGCGGTGCCGGAGCCGGTCATCAGCACCGCCTGCCATTGGTCCGGATCGAGCCCGTACACGTCGAGCAGACGCGTGCGCGCCTCTTCCTGCAAGTCGAAAAATTCGCTCTCGCGGTGGCACAGGTCCGTCTGCAACAGGCTGTTGCGGACGCGGTCGGTCAGCGTCACAGGACCGGGGTTGAGCAGCAGCATCGGTGTGTTCCTTTTCTTGCTTTGGGTTCAGACCGCGCCGATGTGGCGCATCAGGCGCGACTTCACATCGGGGGGCGTGATGGTCGGGCGCGGCAGGCCGTCGGGCGTGCCGCGGCGGATCGTCAGGCGCACGAAGCGCGGGCCGTCGAGCGGCGCTGCGGCAAGCAGCTCGTCGAGCGCGGCCGCGTCGTCGCTCTCCACCGCCGACGCATAACCGCACGCCGCCGCCACGCCCGCAAACGACACCTGCGACGACACCGTCGCCTGCCCGCCCGTCGAATCGTGCGCGCCGTTATCGAGCAGCACGTGCGTGAGGTTCGGCGGCCCGTACGCGCCGAGCGTCGCGAACACGCCCATGCGCATCAGCGCGGCGCCGTCGCCGTCGAGTGCGACGACCTTCAGATCCGGACGCGCAAGCGCGAGGCCGAGCGCGAACGGCGTCACGCAGCCCATCGAGCCGACCATGTACAGCTGGTTCGCGCGATCGTCGATCGCGTATAGTTCGCGGCCGCAGAAGCCGGTCGATGCGAGCACCACCGTCGAATCGAGCGGCGTATGCGCGATCACCTTTTGCAGCGCGTCGTGGCGCGTCGGCAGTGCGTTGGCCGCCACGCCGCGGAATTGCGCGCGCGGCGCAACGTGCGCGCGTTGCGCGGGCGCGCCGCCCTCTTTCAACTGATACGGCGCGACGCTGCCCTTCTGCATCACCAGCGCGTACGGCCGGCCGGTCGCATCCATATGCGCAATTGCGCGATCGAGCGCCGGGCCGATCGCGCCGGCTTCGGTCGGGAAGGTCTCCCACGGGATTTCCATCGTCTCGAGCATCGCCGGCGTGATCGGCCCCATCAGCGCGTGCTGCGGCTCGTCCGCGACGCCCGGCTGGCCGCGCCACGTGACGATCAGCAGTTGCGGCAAACGGAAGGTCCACGTGAGCGAGGTCAGCGGACTCACCGCGTTGCCGAGCCCCGAGTTCTGCATCATCGTGATGCCGCGCCGGCCGTTCCGCGCGCCGAGCGTGACGCCCGCGATCAGCGCCACCGCATCGCCCTCGTTGGCCGCCGACACGTAATGCAGCGATTCGTCCTGCAACACATAGTTGATGAATGGCGTCAGATACGAACACGGCACGCCCGCATACCAGTCGAAACCGCGCTCACGCGCCGCTTCGACGAATTGCGCGGCTTCGATCATTGCGCGCCTCCGCTTGCCCCGTGCCGGGCCGGCGCGGTTGCCAGCGCGGTTTCCACCTCACCGGCCGCGCTCGCGAACGGCGCCTGCGCGTGCGCGAAGTCGCCCGCGCGGCGGAAGTCGTCGAGATCGTTGACGCCGCGCCAGTGGCCATGCACGTATTGCACCTCGATCGACTCACCCGCCTCGATCAGCGCGTTGAGCAGCGCCGGCATATCGAGCGACGCGAAGTCGCTGCGTGCCCGCAATTCGCGCATCACCGCCTGCAGGCGCTCGCGGCCTTCGCCGCGCACGTTCAGAAGCCCCATCCAGCGGCCGTGCGGTGTCTGCCCGGCAAGCGCCGACGACGCATCCTGCCCGCTCGCAACGTGACGCAGCAGGACCTTGCTGCCGAACAGACCGCGGTCATCGGCGGCCGAGCACCACGCGAAGTCGCGCACGCTGGCGTTTTCCGCATCGGTCGACGACGAATCGACGACCACGCTGAACGCGGCGTCGCTTTCCACCAGATCGCGCAGGATATAGCTGCGGAACAGCAGATCGCCGTACGAGATCACGGTGTCGCCGGCCTTGTCGAGCGCGATCCGGTCAACCGCGCAGGCAAGCGATGCAAGCTCGCCGGTTTGCGCATGTTGCTCGTTGACGACGAGGCGAATCCCCGCAGTATCGATCGCATCGGCCCGATAGCCGCCGACCACGGTGATGTCGTTGAGGCCCTGCTTCTTGAACGCATCGACGAGCCAGCGCAGGAGCGGCTTGCCGGCGATCGGCAGCATCACCTTCGGGCGATCTTCGGTGACCGCTTCGAGGCCCTTGCCGCGGCTCGCGGCGAGCACGATCGCGGAGCCGGCCGCGCGGCCGCTCGACAGATAGCGGTCTTCCGCTTCCGAATATTCGTCGGCGTCCTGCAGACGGAAGATCTCGTTGACCGCGGCAATGCTGTCTTCGACGTTGACGAGCGTTTCGCTCGCATGGATTTCCTTCGCGACGGCCTGCATCGCGGAGGTCGCCGCGCGGATCAGATGGTTCGCCCAGATCACCGTGCTGATGCCCGCTTCGCGGAACACTTCGGTCGGCGTGCTGTAGTACTTGGTCGGCACGATCACGAGCGGCCCGCGGCCCGCCCATTCGCGCGCGAATTCGAGAATTTCGTCGGGACGCGACAGCTTGCTGTGGATCAGGATCGCGTCCGCGCCGGCGAGGCGATACGCTTCCGCGCGGCGCAACGCCTCTTCCATCCCCCAGCCGGCGATCAGCGCCTCGACGCGCGCGACGATCGAGAAATGTTCGTCGGTCTGCGAGTCCTTGCCGGCCTTGATCTTGCCGCAGAATTCGTCGATCTCGGCGAGCGGCTGCGCCTCGCCGTTGATAAAGCTATTGGTCTTCGGGAACTGCTTGTCTTCGATGCACACGCCGGCGATGCCGCGTTGTTCGAGCTTGCGCACCAGACGGCGCACGTTGTTGAAGTTGCCGTAGCCGGTATCGCCATCGAGCAGGATCGGCAGATCGCTCGCATCGGCCATGAATTCGAGCGTGTCGACGACCTGGGTCCAACTGGCTTCGTTGTTGTCGCGCACGCCGAATTGCGCGGAAATCGCAAGGCCCGAGCCCCAGATTGCTTTAAAACCGGCTTCGCGAACGATTCGCGCGGACAGGCCGTTATGCGCCTCCATCATGAATTCGAGTTCGTTACTGACGAGCATCTGGCGCAGGCGCGCGCTGCGGGACGTGGAAACGAAAGCGGGTTCGCGAGCATTCATTTTCGGTACTCCTGGTGGCGGGCTTATTGATACTTTTGTATGCCCGGCTGGCGGCTGGAAAAGGGCGACTATAACGGAATTTTTATTAACGGGCTTTTTGAAACACCCGCGGCTTTTTGTCGTTGCGATTAAGTGGAGAAATGTGTCGTTTTTTGCGTGCGCCGCCAGATAACGGGATTGGGGATTATTTGGCGATTTGTGGAATCCTGGGCCGACAGCGGCCAGCCCGAGGGCCTCCGGGCCGGCCGGATTGTTTTTTGTCTTCAATGGTGTCGACTGCCGACTTTAAATCAGGCGTCATGCCGAATCGCGCGATTAAATCAAATCATTGCACTACCGCTAAAAAATCTTTTTAATCGGCGACAACGGTCGATTTCAGGAACAGGCAATATCACTGCCTCAATCCCTTTTCACCTGGTGGCGCGGGGCGATTGCAAGCAGTGCAATTTTCCCTTTCGAATCATACGAATGAGAAGACGAAGAACAGCGGGTTTTCCCTGATCTGAATTAATACCCGCCGCGCCGTAAACAGGGAAAGCGGCAAATAGACCGCATCCCATGGACCCGAGTGGCGAAAGCCCATTTTCCTGCTATGACTCTGAACCGAAAACTGGCTTCGATGATTGCCGTTCTGTGGATCGGCCTGATACTGATCGGCAGCTTCGGCGCGTGGCAAAACCGCGCGTCGATGATCGCCGACCGGCGCGACCAGTTACGCTCGCTGATCGACCAGGGCAATCACATCGTCGCCCGTTATTACACGCTCGCCCAGCAGCACACGCTGTCCGAAGACGACGCCAAAAAGCAGGCGCTCGCGACACTCGCGGCGATGCGCTACGGCACGGACGGCTATATCTCGGTCAACGATTCGCAACCGGTCATGCTGATGCATCCGATCAAGCCGGATCTCGTCGGCCAGAAACTCGCGCAGTTCACCGATCCGGCCGGCAACCATCTGTTCGTCGATATCGTCAACGCCGGCAATCTCAGCGGCGGCGGCTTCATCGATTATCTGTGGGCCAAGCCGGGCAGCGAGAAGCCGGTTGCAAAGACCAGCTACGCGGCGCGTTTCGCGCCGTGGGACTGGTATCTGGTGACCGGCATGTATATGGACGACGTGCAAAGCGCGTTCTATCGCAACCTGCTGCGCTGGCTCGCGATCACCGTGACGCTCGGCGCGGTCGCGACGGCCGTGATGCTGCTGGTGCTGCGCAGCATCCGCCGCTCGCTCGGCGGCGAACTCGAAATCGCCGTCGAACACGCGCAACTGATGGCGCAAGGCAATCTCGCGACGCGCGTGCCGATCGCGCCGCACGACACCGGCAGCCTGCTGTATGCATTGCACACGATGCAGACGGGCCTCGTCGAAACCGTGTCGCGCGTGCGTCAGGGCACCGAGAACATCAACGTCGGCGCGAACGAGATCGCCACCGGCAACACGGATCTGTCGCAGCGCACCGAGGAACAGGCGGCCGCGCTGGTCGAAACCGCGTCGAGCATGGATCAGATGACGGTCAACGTGAAGCAGAACGCGGACAGCGCCGCACAGGCCGCGAACCTCGCGAGCGAAGCCGCCGGCGTCGCCACGCGCGGCAGCCTCGTCGTCGAGGACGTGGTGCGCACGATGGGCGAGATCACCGCGAGCTCGCGGCAGATCGGCGACATCATCGGCGTGATCGACGGCATCGCGTTCCAGACCAATATTCTCGCGCTCAACGCGGCCGTCGAAGCGGCCCGCGCGGGCGAACAGGGACGCGGTTTCGCGGTGGTCGCCTCCGAAGTGCGCAGCCTCGCGCAACGTTCGGCGACGGCCGCGAAGGAGATCAAGGCGCTGATCGAAACTTCGACCCATACCGTCGAAACCGGCGCATCGCAGGTCGCGAACGCGGGCGCGACGATGGGCGAGATCGTGCAATCGGTGCGGCGCGTCAACGAAATCCTCGAGGAGATCAGCCATGCGTCGCGCGAACAGAGCGCGGGCATCGAACAGGTCAATCGCGCGGTCGGCGAAATGGATCAGGTCACGCAGCAGAACGCGGCGCTCGTCGAAGAGGCCGCGGCCGCCGCGCATTCGCTGAAGGATCAGGTCGGCGTGCTGCGCGAGGCGATCGGGAGCTTCGCGTTGCCGGCTTGAGAGCGAACCGGTGACCGGCGCGCATCGACGCGCCGCAAAAAAAGAAGGCGCTCCACAGGCCGGGAAGCGCCTCTTCAACACGCCGCGTCGGTGTCGACGCATCAATCGGACGAGTCAGCCGCGCGGATTTTGCAAGTCCGCGCGGCTTTTTGCTTTCGGCGCCGGCGTGACATTCACGCCGGCATTCTTTTCCATGCATCCCCGCGTTGCCCCGATTCAAAAACGCCGTCCTTTCATCTCATTTCTTTCATAATAATCGCATTTAAATTACGATTTATTTACAATCGACCGATGACGGCCCTTGCTGGCGGCCATCTGGCAGTGTCGAAATCAGGCATTCGCGCAGCCGGCAACGGCCGTCACGACATCCGCCTCGAACCATCCCGGCGGCTTCGCTCCCTCGAGACGTCCTTTATCCGCGCCATGATCCGCCAGAAGACCCCCCCGTCGCATGCCCCTTACACCCCCGCCGCAAAAAACCCGCTGCTCGCCGCGCGCCTGCCCAGCTGGCGCTCGAAGCTCGTCGTGCTGCTGATGTTCGGTGCGTTCGGCGCGCTCGCGGCCCGCGCGTTCTGGGTGCAGGTCGTCAACCAGGACTTCTATGTCGACCAGGGGCAGAAGCGCTATCAGCGCACCCTCGAACTCGACGCGACGCGCGGCAGGATCGTCGATCGCCATGGCTCGATGCTCGCGGTCAGCCTCGCGACTTACGAGATCTGGGCCACGCCGAAGCTGATCGACGAAGCCGCGTTCGCGCCGCTCGCGAAGCTGCTGGATTTGCCGCTCGCGGAAGTGCGCCGCCGCCTGAACGGCGAGCGCAGCTTCGTGCTGCTCAAGCGCCAGGTCGACGCCGACACCGCCGCGCATCTATCGCGCCTCGGCCTTGCCGGCATCACGCAGATCGCCGATTCCAGGCGCTTTTATCCGGAAGGCGAATCGGCCGCGCACGTGGTCGGCTTCACCGATATCGAGGACAACGGCCAGGAAGGCGTCGAACTGGCGGTCAACGAGCGCTTGCAAGGCGTGCCCGGCCAGCGTGAAGTGATCCGCGACCGGCTTGGCCGCGTCGTCTCCGAGACGCGGCCGCTCGTGCCCGCGCGCAACGGCGACACGATCCACCTAACGATCGACCGGCGCATCCAGCAGCTCGCCTACGCGCAGCTCAAAACGGCGATCGCGCAGCATCGCGCCGAAGCGGGCAGCGTGGTCGTGCTCGACGCGCGCAACGGCGAGATTCTCGCGCTGGCCAACTACCCGAGCTTCGATCCGAACGACCGCGCGCGGCTCACCGGCCGGCAATTGCGCAACCGCGCGGTGATCGATACGTTCGAGCCCGGTTCGACGATCAAGCCGATCGTCGTCGCGCTATCGCTCGACGAAGGCAAGGTGCGGCCGCAGAGCATCATCGACACCGGCCCGGGCTGGTATCGGATCGGTCCGGCCGTGATTCACGACACGTCGAATCACGGCGCAATGACGGTCGCCGAGGCGCTGCAGAAGTCCAGCAACATCGCGCTCGCGAAACTGGCGCTAAAGCTGCCGGCCGAGACGATCTGGACCAAGTATCAGCAATACGGGCTCGGCTCGAAGCCCGAGCTGGCGTTTCCGGGCGTGGCCGCCGGCAAGGTGCGGCCGTACAAACGCTGGCGCCCGATCGAACAGGCGACGATGGCGTATGGCTACGGCTTGTCGGTATCGCTGCTGCAGATCGCACAGGTCTACACCGCCTACGCCGGCGACGGCGCGATGCAGCGCGTGAGCCTGTTGCGCGAGCCGCTCGATGCGCGCACGAGCGCGACCGCCACGGAGCACGGCCAGCCGGTCACCACGCCCGCGACCGCGCGCGCGATCCGCACCATGCTGGAAACGGCCATCGGCGCGGGCGGTACCGGGCGTGCGGCGGCGGTGCAAGGCTACCGTGTCGGCGGCAAGACCGGTACCGCGCGCAAGCAGATCGGCGCGAACTATGCGAAGAACCGCTATCGCGCACTCTTTGTCGGCATGGCGCCGATGAGCGACCCGCGCCTGATCGTCGCGGTGATGATCGATGATCCGGCCGGCAAGGCGTACTACGGAGGCACGGTCGCGGGACCGGTGTTCAGCGGCGTGATGGGTGGATCGCTGCAACTGCTGGGCGTGCCGCCGGATGCGGCGGGGGTTTGACGCGCGGATGGCGGCGCGCGGCGGCGCGGGTGAGGTGACGTTCGCTTCGTCGTTCGGCGTTGTCTTTCGGCTCTGTCTTTCGGCCTGGTTCTTCAACCGGTCAGCGCAGCGCCGGCTCCCCGCCCGCCTCGACTATCGTCTCGATGCGATTACGCCCGTTGCGCTTGGCCTGATACATCGCGCGATCGGCCTCCTCCATCATCGTCTGCCCAAGCGCCATCGCGTCGGCCGGCGCGCAGTTGACCACGCGCGCCGCCACGCCAATCGACACGCTCAATGTAATGCGCGTGCCGTGATCGTCCACGACATCGAGCCGCTCGACCGCGAGGCGCACCCGCTCCGCCACGGTCAGCGCGTCCGCGCGATCGCCTTGCAGCAGCGCGGCGAACTCCTCGCCGCCGTAACGCGCGACCGTATCGCCGAGCCGCACCTGCTGCCGCACACAGGCCGCCACCACGGCGAGCACCCGGTCACCGGTCGGATGGCCATAGTTATCGTTGATGCGCTTGAAACCGTCGATATCGATAAACAGACACGCGACCGGCATCCGATAGCGCACCGCGCGCATCAGTTCCTCGCGCAGTCGTTCATCGAAATAGCGGCGATTGGCGAGACCGGTCAGCGAATCGGTCATGCCGAGCTGCTTGAGCCGCTCGCGATGCGCGACATTGTCGAGGCTCGCCGTCACGATGCTTGCGAAGCGCTCCAGAATGTCGGTGGCCATGCCTGCGCCGAAACGCGTGGCGTCCTCGCTGCCCAGGCACAGATAGCCGCTGACGCTCGTACCCGCGGCAAGCGGCAACAGGATCGCGCTCGCCGGCACCGCCGCCGGCCGGCCACCCGGCGCATCGCCGAAGAGCGCGCGGCGCGCGCTGTCACTGATCTCGCCAGGTCTGCCGAGCCAGGGCCGGCCTTCATTGCACAATGCCCGCGCGGCGAGACCAGCCTCGCGCGATGTCTTCAGATTCGGGGAGTCGAGCGAGCCGAATGCAATCGACTCGAGCAGATCGGGCAACATCGGCGCCCGGTCGTCGAGCCACAGTGTCACGCTGGCGAGAGAAAACTCCTGCGGCAAATGGCGGAACAGCGTGTCGAGAAACGCCGCGAAATCCTGCGCGCCGATCAAACGCAATTCGACGTCCTGGAAGCGGCGCAGCGTGCGCTCGTTGTGCTGCACGGTATCGACGAGCGAGCGAAGGCGCTCGGAAAGCGGCGTTTGGGCGAGATTCGTCACGTTATCAGCGGGCGAGCCCGAAGGCGAAGCGGGGCGACGCCCCAACCTTACTGATAACGGCCGATGCGCGGCGGTCTTGAGGGCGGCCCCGCGACGCGGCGATCGGCGCATGCTTTTTTGTGATTGCGTGCGCCGGTGTTTACCTGCGTTTTTCCCCGCCCGCTCAGCTTCGCTGCCACTCGCTTACACGCATTGACATTCGCTTGCACAATCGTCGCGGCTCTTAAGTTTGGCTTAATTGTTCCCTGCAAGTATGTCGCTCATCCCCTGTTGAGCCGCCAGAACATCGGCGGCACTTTTTCTTGTGGGGGATGTCAAGGAAGCGCCGGAAATCGGCCACTGCTCAAGAAAAAGAAGGAAGCAAGTCATGGTTGAACAGATGGTAGTCGAACACCTGCGTGCGATGCCCGGCCATGAATGGACCCGCCAGATTCACTCCTGCAAGGTTTCCGATCCGTTGCAACCGCCCTGGGGCCGCTCTTACCGCCTCGTCGAATGGACGATGAAGCACGCACCCGAATCAAGCCGCCGCGTCGTTCCCGCCGAAAGTACTCCCCTCGAAATCGCTCAAGCCGTGGTGTCTCATGTGCCGGGCCGTCGTTTCTGCCAGCAAGGCGACTGACACGCGGCATTCACCACGCACCGCCTCACGAGCGCCGCACTAGCCGTACGGCGTCACCAGATCGCAGTAATCCAGCGCATCTTCCAGTCTGTCGTTTCCCCAGAACATTTCGCCGCCGGCAAAGAATGTCGGCGCACCGAATATGCCTTTATTCATGGCAGATTCGGTCTGCTCGCGCAGCCGCAATTTGTTGGCGTCGCTTTGCGCATCGGCAATCAGACGTTGCGCCGGCAAACCCGACGCGTCGAGCGCTTGGCTCACGACGTCGATTGAACCGATGTCGCGATCATCGGCAAAATTCAGTTGCATGATCTTGCGGCAGTATCCGGCGATCCACGGCTCGTTCGCACCGAGCACCGCGACGCGCATCGCGAGCAGCGCGGCACGGGGAAACACGCTGGGACGCGTGAGTGCAATACCGTATTTGCGGCATTGCCGCTCCATATCCTTCCATACATATGCGCCCTTCTCTTTCTGCAAGACGAATGGCGAGTTCTCGAAACCGAGTCGGCGAAACACCGGGCCAAGCAGAAAAGGACGCCAAAGAATCCGCACATGCCGCGCCGCCGCCAGCGCTTCGATGCGCATCATGCTCAGATAGCTGTAGTTGCTGCCGAAGTCGAACCAGAACTCGATTGCACGCGTAGCCGTATTGACGGACGGCGCCGCGCAAGAATCCGAAAAAGTTGCGGCGTCATTCACTGCTGTCTCCCGAATCGCCGGCGCGGCGTGTGCGCCACTGTGACGGCGTCGCCGCGCCTTGCAAAGCTTAACAGTCGCACGAAGCGCTTCTGCCTATGATGCCCGTTCCGCTTCATACGTTTTAACTACGTCATGAATTATCCGTATGACCTGTTTACAGCGTCCTTTCTACTGGCCGTCGTTATCGCGTCGGTAATTTTGCTCGCGTTGAACTGAGCGCCCGTGCCGGCGACTCAGCGCGTTTGCACGGCCACGCGCAGACCGAGCGAAATGAACAGCACGCCGATAATCCTGTTCTGCCAGCGAGTCAGCCACGTCAAACGCTTCACGAGTCTGCCCAACGGCCGCATGGTCAGCACGATCAACGTCGTATAGAGCGCGCTCATGCCGACGAAAATCAGTCCCAGCGTCGCAAATTGCAGAAACGTCGAGCCGTGCTCGGGACGCACGAATTGCGGCAGGAAAGCGAGGAAAAACAGCGCGGTTTTCGGATTCAGCACTTCGGCGGGAATCGCCTGAAAAAACGCCTTCGAACCGGACACCGGCGCGAGCGCCGGCAAATGCGGGTTCGCCTGCTTCTCGCGCAATGCGCGAATGCCCAGATAGACGAGATAGGCGGCGCCGACGAATTTCACCGCGTTGAAGGCCAGCGCGGAAGTCATCAGCAGCGCGGAGAGGCCGACCGCCGCGCCCAGCGTGTGCACGAAATCTCCCGTCGCGATGCCAAGGCCGGTCAGAATGCCGGCCTGGCGTCCGCCGTGCATGGTACGCGTCAGGACCAGCAGCACGGCCGGCCCCGGAATCAGAAACAGGCCGAGTACGACGACAACGAAAGTCCCCAACGTGGATAAGTCAAGCATGTCGTCTCCTTGCACACGCGCCGAATCGGTTCCATGGGTGCGCGTTCAGCGGCCCATTGTAGACGAACGCCGGAACTTCGCCGCGCTTGCGCCCGGCGCGGGAGCGATCCGTTACCATGGCGGGCACGGCGCCGTTTGCGCGCCTTTTTATCGATTGACGTTTCCGCCTTGCCCACCTATACGTTGCCCGCGCCGCTGAGCGCGGAACTCGAAATTCGCAAGAGCCGCTTCATCGCGCATGCGATACCCGTTGCCGATCGCGATGCCGCGATGACCGAATTACAGCGTCTGCGCGAACAACATCCATCCGCGACACATGTGTGCTGGGCGCTACTCGCGGGCGGCCAGTCCGGCATGTCCGACGACGGCGAGCCTTCCGGCACCGCGGGCCGGCCGATTCTCGAAGTGCTGCGGCATCACGATCTGGACGGTGTGCTGGCCGCCGTCGTGCGTTATTACGGCGGCGTGAAACTCGGCGCGGGCGGTCTCGTGCGCGCGTACACCGACGCGATCGCGTCGGCGCTGCTCGACGCGCCACGAGTCGAGCGGATTGCGCAGGTTTTGCTGGGTGTCGAAGTAAGCTATGCGGACGAGGCCAAAGTACGCCGCTGGATGGATGCCGAAGCGTATGCGCTGGTGGAAAGCGCGTACGGCATGCTGGTGAAGATGACGATGCGCATCCCCGCCAATGCGGTTGACGACGCAAAGCGGGCGCTCATCGACATGACGCAAGGAAGAGCCGGTTTCTTCTGATTGCTTCGCGCCGGTATTCATCGCAAACGCGGCCAGGTATGATGGCCAAACTTGCCGGCCGGTGAGCGAATCAGCGCTGCGAAGGTCCGGTCTGAAAGTCAACGGTGTGGCCCACTGCTACCATGCAGCCCTCGACCGGGATGACTTTATTTGAAAGGCGAACTCCTCTGACTTCGACCGCTGCTTTCTTTCGCATGACCGCCGCAGCTTCGCCGTTGAGATCCATCATGCTCAAGGGTTGCGGCGGCGTACTGCTGCCGCTGATGCTGTCGGCCTGCTCGTGGTCGTGGTTCGGCCTCAATAGCAGCGCACAGCATACGAGAACACATGCAACCGGCGCGCTCAGCGTCGCGCCGGCTCGCGACTTCCTGTATCGGCCGGCGCGTGACGGCCACATTTCACCGAACCGCATCGAAAACACCGCGATGACCGGGCTCGTGCTCAAGGACGATATCAGCCAGGTGGTACGCAATAGCGTCGCGAGCAGTCTGCGGGTCGCCGGTTTGCGTATCGACGACAACCGTCGCGTGTTGAGCGCCTCCATTGACGCGTTTACGGTCGAGGACACCCGCTCGCCCACGCTCTGGACGCTGAAGATGCACTACGTCGTGATCGATGCCGCGACGCAAAAAGTGATGTTCTCGACAACCCGCACCGTCAGGCGGAAGTCGCCGAAATTCACCAGCAATACGATCGCGATCGAAGACACGGTCAAGCTGAGTGTCGAAACGCTGCTCGGCGATCCCGACTTTATCAAGGCGGTGAACTGATCGGCGCGCGTGGCTGTGCGGAAGTCCAGCGCCGTTCGCTACAATGCGCTTACAGGCGTCGCGCCCGATAGACCGGGCGACGCATCGTCATCTTCCGTTCAGTGTGCGAGCCGTCATGTCCGTTACCGCCTGGCTGTTCTTTTTGCCCGCCTGCTTTGCGATCAATCTCGCACCGGGGCCCAATAACCTGCTTTCGATCAACGTGGCCGCGCGTCACGGCTTCGTGAAGGCATTCGTCGGCGGCACCGGCCGGCTGCTCGCATTCGCGATGATGCTCGCGCTCGCCGCAACGGGTCTCGCCGTCGTGCTGCATGCGTCGGAATGGATCTTTCTCGCGATCAAGCTGACCGGCGCGGCCTACCTGATCTGGCTTGCCATTCAGTTGTGGCGCAGCGATGCGCCCGCCATCGATACGTCGCAGCCGCAAGATGCCGCGCTCACCCGGATTGCGCGTCAGGAATTCTTCGTCGCGGCGGGCAATCCGAAAGCGATTCTGGTTTTCACCGCGTTCCTGCCGCAATTCGTCGATGTCACGCAGCCGATACTCCCGCAATTCGCCGCGCTCGGCGCGAGCTTTCTGGTCCTCGAATGGATCGCGATTGCACTGTATTCATGGGCCGGCATGTATCTCGGCAAATGGCTCGCGCGCGCAAAGATCCGGCGCTGGTTCAATCGCTGCTGCGGCGGATTTCTGGCGGCGATCGGCGTGAGCTTTCTGCTGGTTCGGCGCGCGTGAAGTGCGCGGCGGCATTGGAATCGAAGCAGCGCAGTGATGCCCGTCACGTGTTTGATCGAATGGAGAGGCCGCAGAAACGGCGGAGCCCTCGCTCGTGGTGGTAGCGCTGGCCAACAGGATGGCGCGCACGATCTGGGCGTTGCTGGCCCATGATCGAACTTATCAACCCGATTACGCGGCGCATACCGCGTAGAACATCAACTTACCAGGGAGACTGGTCGTCGACAGGTTGCACAGGATGATGTGTGCGTGATGGCAAAGCGGTCGGACCGCGGGGAGGCAAACCCGAAGCGTGTCTTGTCCTTCCAGGACGCGTTGGCGCTGAGGCCTTCCCCAAGGCGAATTCCATCAGGGCCAGCGGACCGGTGTCCGTGTCCGTCACGAGGCCGGATATAAGTCCGCAGCCCGATCAACTACGCTGACCACGCAAATATCACCTGGCAAACCGGGAGGCGTCCATACAAGACACGATGAGCACTACCCGCCCACAGGCCTCCGCGGCCACCCACCGCAATGCCCGCAGTCAGGCGCGCAAGGCGGCGCTCGGCAGCTTTATCGGCGCCGTGGTCGACTGGTACGACTTCCTGCTGTACGGCATCGTCGCCGCGCTCGTGTTCAACGCGGAGTTCTTCCCGAACGTCGGCCCGGCGATGGGCACGCTCGCCGCATTCGCCACTTTCGGCGTCGGCTTCCTGTTCCGCCCACTCGGCGGCTTCGTGTTCGGCCACTACGGCGACCGCCTCGGGCGCAAACGGATGCTCGTACTGACCGTGATGATGATGGGTCTGTCGACGGCGGCAATCGGTCTGCTGCCGTCGTTTGCGACGATCGGCTGGCTGGCGCCGGTGCTGCTCGTCACGTTGCGCGCGATTCAGGGCTTCGCGGTCGGCGGCGAATGGGGCGGCGCGGCGCTGATGGCCGTCGAAAGCGCGCCGGAAAAGAAGAAGGCGTTCTATAGCAGCGGCGTGCAGGTCGGCTATGGTGTCGGGCTCGTGCTGTCGACCGGGCTGATCGCGCTGATCAGCCGCTCGATGGACAACGCGGCGTTCCTCAGCTGGGGCTGGCGTCTGCCGTTCCTGTTCAGCGTCGTGCTGGTGCTGATCGCGCTGTGGATCCGCTCGAGCATGGAGGAGTCGCAGGAATTCGTCGAGAAAGTCGGCAAGCATGGCGAGCACCGTGTGCGCCTGCCGATCGTCGAAGCGCTGCTGCGTCATCCGAAGGCGTTCCTGCTGATCATCGCGCTGCGGCTCGCCGAACTGTTCACGATGTATATCGTCACCGCGTTCGCGCTCAGCTATTCGACGACCAATCTGCACATGCCGCGCGAGTTCTTCCTGACGATCGGTCTCGTCGTCGGCGCGATCAGTTGCGTGACGATTCCGTGCTTTGCGTGGCTTGCCGATCGTTTCGGCCGCCGCCGCGTGTACATCATCGGCGCGCTGGTCGGCATGTTCAGCGCGGTGCCGTTCTTCGTCGCGCTCGAAGCACGTGCGACCGTGTGGATCGTGATCTTCGCGGTGATGCTCGCGAACATCGCGCACGACATGGTGGTCAGCGTGCAGCAGCCGATGTTTACCGAGTTGTTCGGCACCGAGTACCGCTATAGCGGCGCGGGCGTCGGCTATCAGGTGGCGAGCGTGGTCGGCGGCGGTTTCACGCCGTTTATCGCGGTCGCGCTGGTCAGCTTTGCCGGTGGTTCGTGGCATCCGGTGGCCGCGTATCTGGCAATCGGCTGCCTGATTTCGGTACTCGTCGCGGCTCGTATGAAGAGCGGACGCAAGCTCGACTGATACGCGCTGTTCCCGTTAGCGACACGAAGGGCCGGTGCGGCGAACATCGCCGCACCGGCCCGTTCTTTTTCGGTCGTCGGTTTCGGTCGGCTCCTCGACCCACGCCCATCCCCTCTTTTCCCCCACTACATTCGTCGCGCCGAAAGCTCCGTTTCCCACGATTTGCGCAATAACCGAGTCGACAGTTTCGTTTCATCAGGAACGCACCTTATGTCTTCGCAGCTCATATTGCGAAGCTATCCGACACGCCCTATTGTCGTGCCAGGCGGGATAGCCGGTGAATAAACACAGGCCATATGAAAAATAACGACATATGGAAACGGCGCGATGACCTGTAGTTGTTACACTACGCCGCCTGCAAAGAAGCGATTCAAGCGCCGATAACCAGAAAGCTTCCTTCAAGGAGACTGACCATGAGCAGCATTAGCGAGCCGGGCGGCCAACGAAATTCCGCCCCGTTCTTTTCCAAGCAGGCCACCGTCGCGCAACCCGGTTTTTCCCGCTGGATGGTGCCCCCCGCTGCGCTCGCCGTGCATCTGTGCATCGGCCAGGCGTATGCATTCTCGGTATTCAACGGACCGCTCACGAAAGTGATCGGCATTACCCAGTCCGCGCCCGATGACTGGTCGCTGACCACCCTCGGCTGGATCTTCTCGCTCGCGATCGTGTTCCTCGGTTTGTCGGCGGCGTTCGCCGGCAAATGGCTCGAACACGTCGGCCCGCGCCGCACGATGTTTACCGCCGCGTGCTGTTTCGGCGGCGGCTTCCTCGTGTCCGCGCTCGGCGTGTACCTGCATCAGATCGTGCTGCTCTATCTCGGCTACGGGGTGATCGGCGGCATCGGGCTGGGTCTCGGCTACGTGTCGCCGGTGTCGACGCTGATCCGCTGGTTCCCGGACCGCCGCGGCATGGCGACCGGCATGGCGATCATGGGCTTCGGCGGCGGCGCGATGATCGCCGCGCCGTTGTCGGTCGCGCTGATGAACCACTTCCGCAGCGCGACGAGCGTCGGCGTCGCCGAAACGTTCATCGTGCTCGGCATCGTCTATTTCATCTCGATGACGATCGGCGCACTCGCGATCCGCGTGCCGCCGCCGGACTGGAAGCCGGCCGGCTGGACTCCGCCCGAAACCGCGACGCATCGCCTGATCACGCAAAACCACGTGCATATCGATCAGGCGCTGAAGACGCCGCAGTTCTATCTGATCTGGCTGGTGCTGTTCCTGAACGTGACGGCCGGCATCGGCATTCTCGGCCAGGCGTCGGTGATGATCCAGGAGAGCTTCAAGAACACGGTGAGCGCGGGTGCGGCGGCCGGCTTCGTCGGCCTGCTGTCGCTCTTCAACATGGGCGGCCGTTTCGTGTGGGCGTCGGCGTCGGACTGGGTGGGCCGCAAGAACACGTACTACATCTTCTTCATCCTCGGCGCGGTGCTGTACTACCTGGTGCCGAGCTTTGCGCAGAGCGGCCAGATCGCGCTCTTCGTGCTGACCTTCTGCATCATCCTGTCGATGTACGGCGGCGGTTTCTCGACGGTGCCGGCCTATCTCGCCGACATGTTCGGCACGGCTTTCGTCGGCGGCATTCACGGCCGCCTGCTGACCGCGTGGGCCGCGGCCGGCGTTGCGGGTCCGGTGCTGGTCAACTACATCCGTGCGTACGAAGTCGCGAACGGCGTCGCAAAAGCGGACGCTTACACGATGACCGTGCACATCATGGCCGTGCTGCTCGTGATCGGCTTTATCTGCAACCTGCTGGTCAAGCGCGTGGATGAAAAACACCACATGACCGACGCACAAGTCGCCAAGGGCGCTTGAGGAGATCAACATGTCGACCGTTCAAACCGAGCATCCGACCAACAAGGCGAAACTCGCCGTGTTCTGGCTGTATGTGATGATTCCGCTGGCGTGGGGCGTGTTCAACACGCTGTCGCAGGCGATGAAGCTGTTCAAATGAAGTGACGCAGCCGTCCGCGCGAGCGCGACGGCTGCGCAACGCAAAGTAGTTCGCAAGGAGGCCGCTATTCGCGGCCTCTTTTTCATTATTCAGGCCGAACCGCGACAGACACGATACACGCGATGCACGCGGCAGCCGCGACGGGGCCGCCGCACCGCCGGGCCGCCGCCGCTCAGATCTTCTCGAACACCACGTCCTGCGCGCCTTCCCACAGCACCTTCACGCCCAGCTCGCGCAGCTTGTCCTTGCCTTCGACGATCGTCAGGAAATGATTGCCGGCGAGCTGCCCCAGCTTGCTCGCGAAACAGCACGAACCATACGCGAGGATGATCTCGGTCTCGCTATAGCCGCCCGGATAGAACAGGATGTCGCCGACCGACGGATGGCTCGTGTGGTTCTCGAAGCCGACCGCGACGCCGTCGTTCTCGAGCTTGAAATCGCCGAGCGGAACCCAGCAGCCCTCGCCGCTCCAGCGCACGTGAATCAGCTTCTGGCGATACGGCAGCAGCTTCAGGAACGCAGCCACCGTCAGCGGCGCATCGGGATGGGTTTCGGCAATAAAGGTGTGGCCGCAGGCGGTCATTTTGAGTCGGGTCATCGCGGGGTATCCGGTGTGTCGGTTGAGGAAAGGTCGGCCGGACGTGGCTGGCGAGGGACTGCGAGCGTCATTCTGTCGTCCGGTGCAAGGCTTCGACAGGTACAGTTGCCCGCGAGCTGGTCAGGCCAGTTAGACCGGAACGCGTCGGGCATCTTCGGGCCGCCCGCAAGACCGTGCGCACCCGGCCATGCCAGCTTGCGCCGCGCGGCGCCACGAAAGTTCGTAGTTTGCAAGCCGCGCAATGCACAGCACACTGCGCAAGTGCGTGATTCCCATTGAATAGCGGCTTGCGGAGCGTCGCGGGACTTCAGCGGATCGTGCGACCAATGGCCAGCATGATCGCGCGCGACGGACCGGCTACGGTATTGGTATTAACGTCGGGTGTTAGCCGCGCGTATCGACCACCGGCCGCGACCGCAGTCACCAGCCGCGGCGGCGCGGCAAGGCGGCTAACTGAAGCGCCTGGGTGCGCAACCGGTAAGCAGGCGGCGTCACGCCATAGCCACGCATGAACTGCATGGAGAAATGACTGGCACTCTCGAACCCAACCCCTGGCGCAATTTGCAGTACCGTTTGATCCGTCATGCGCAGCAGTCTCGCCGCTTCCTCGAGCCGCACGCGCGTAACGAACCGATGCGGTGTCTCGCCGGTCTCGCGGCGGAACACCCGCGCAAAATGAAAGCTGCTTAGCCCGGCCTGCATGGCCAGTTCGGCAATCGCCAGATCTTCGGCGAGATTGTGCCGGAGGTAGTCGGTCACCCGGCGAATCCGGCGCGGCACGCATCGCGGCGATCAGCGGATCGTGAAAGTGCATCGCGTCGCCGAGCGACAGTTCGCGCGACGCATCCAGCCCCATCCGTTGCGCGACACTGTCGAGCAACGCGCGCTCGATGTGCACGTGAACGGTCGACAGCGGCTCAGCGCCGATCGACTGCCGCCGCCATGACACCGGCGCGGGCGGCACGAACCACAGGTCGTTCACGCGCACGCCGGCGCTTTCCCGGCGGCCGTTCAGATTGCGTTCGGGATGCTCGGCGCCACTCGCGTTTCCAGGCTCGACACGAGTCGCCGGCCGGCCATGTAACGGCCGTACGCGAGCGTCGTCGTGAGCTTTGGAATTCGTGTCATCACGTCCCTTCGAAGGAGGTGCCCTATGAAACAAGAAACTCCGCCATACCGGTATTGCCGGCCTGCTGTCAGCGCAAGATCGCAAAAAAGATAGCAAGGAACCGGCTATCGCCATTTCACGAAATCGCTAATCATCGAGGTTGTCGTCTTTCACGCGTTTAGAACGCCGGAGCTACCGTTTCATGGAACATGAATGCGATACGCTGCCGCAGTGGTTGACCGGCTCGCCGCAAGGCGAAGCCGGGCACGTGTCGGCAGCATACCCACCAGCGGCATCCGCACATCCGGCCTACCCGGCCGGCATGCGGCACGCCGTGAAGTCAGCCCACGCGGCTGAAGCATCGAAACCGTCTTCCCGCGCCGCGAGCGGCGCGGCGCGCACGGGTTTTCTGACTCTCTTCACCGAGGAGGAGATCGGCACGCCGTCGCCCGCCGCGCGCCGGGCCACGCCACTGATCAGTCCGCTCGGACGATTCGGCAGCGCGCAGGACCGCATGGAGTTCGTGCGCCAGCGCATCAGGCAACTGGGCTTCGACTCGTTCAGCTACACGGCCACGCGCACGTCGTCGCATCACAAGACGATGTTCGTGCTGACCAGTTACGAGTCGCAGACCTGGCTTACGCGCTATTTCCGCGAGCGCTATTTCGAGCTCGATCCGCGCGTCGCGCTCGCGTCGCCGACCGGCATGCCGTTTCTGTGGAATACGAGCGACATGCGCGCCGAGTTGCCGCGCGCGCAACTGCGCAGCGAGCGGCTCGGCGGGCTGATCGACATGCTGGAGGCCACCGGCCGCAAGAGCGGGATTCTCACGCAGATGCCGCTGCCCGAGCCGGAGCTGAGCGCGAGCCTGTGCTTCAACTCGGAGATCGGCAACCCGCGCTGGATGACCGAATCGATCGTCGCCGAAACGCTGATGTTCGCGCACGCGATCCACGAATTCATCTGGACGCACGCGAAAAGCGTGATCGGCATCGCGCCCGCGCAGCAGCAGCGGGTGGCACTGAGCAAGCTGCAGCATGCGGTGCTGAAAGCGGTCGTGCAGGGGCAGCGGGACAAGGAAATCGCGTATTTCCTCGGACTGTCGCCGCATAACGTCGACTATCACCTGCGGCGGCTGCGGCAACTGTTCAACGTGCGCAATCGCGTGCAGTTGATCAATGTCGCGCAGGCGTATCTGTCGTAGTTTGCGTGGCGCGGCGCGAACGCGCGAAAAAAAGGGCGTGACGGTGCAAATCGTCACGCCCGCTCTTTTTCCCGGCGAGTTTTCAGCAAGCGCTCAAATCGCCTGTGGCTTGCCGCTCGCCCATTCGCCGATGATCTGCTCGATCGCGCGCGCCGCCGACAGCAACGCCGCCTCCCCGCGCGCCCGGCCGACGATCTGGATCCCGACCGGCAGCCCGCTCGCACTCATCCCACACGGGATCGCGATGACCGGCATGCCGGTCATCGTCAGCGCATAGGTGATCGCGAGCCAGTCGATATAGGTATCGAAGTGCTTGCCCGCGGCCTCGCGCACGTCGCGTGCCTCGACCGCGAACGGCAGCACGATCGACGCCGGGCAGATCAGCACGTCATAGCGCCGCAACAGCGCATTCATCCGGTAGAACAGCTCGGCGCGCGTGCGATGAGCGGAACGCATCGCCCGGTTGTCGAGCTGCAGACCGGACTCGATATTCCAGATCACGTTCGGATTGAGCACGTCGCGATGCTGCGCGAGCACGTCCTCGTAGTTCGCCGCGTAGGAGATGCCGCGCAGCGTATGAAACGCCTGGGTCGCCGCGCTCAGATCGATATCGCTTTCATCGACGCCGATGCCGTTCGCGGCGAGCCGGTCCATCGTCTGCCGGCAGATCGCGAGAATTTCCGGCTCGGCGGTCGCGATGCCGAGCCCCGCGCTGAATGCGACACGGGCCGGCGTGCGCGGGCTGCGCGCATGCGCGACAAACGCCGTGGCCGGTTCGGCGATCGCTAGCGGCGCGCCCGCGACTTCGCCGCACATCGCATCGAGCAGCAGCGCGGTATCGGTCACGTTGCGCGCCATCGGCCCGTTGACGCCGAGCGTGCCGTACGGATCGGCGGCCGGCGCGGATGACACGCGCCCGGGCGTCGGCCGCATGCCGACCACGCCGCAGAACGCCGACGGCGTGCGCAGCGATCCGGCCAGATCGGAGCCCTGCGCGACCCATGCGGTGCCCGACGCCAGCGCGGCCGCGGCGCCGCCCGACGAACCGCCCGCCGAGCGGGCCAGGTCCCACGGATTGCGCGTGATGCCGAACACGCTGTTGTACGTATGACCGCCCGAACCGAACTCGGGCGTATTCGACTTCGCGTAGACCAGCGCGCCGCGCGCTTCCAGATGCGTGACGCCGGCGTCCGACGTCTCGGGAACCCGGTCGCGATAGACGAGCGAGCCGCGCGTCGTGCGCACGCCGGCCACATCGGTCAGATCCTTGATCGGCACCGGCAAACCGCACAACAGGCCGCGCTCGGCGACCGGCTTCTTCAGCAGCGCGTGTGCATGCGCATGCGCGCGCTCGAAACACAGCGTGGGCAGCGCATTGACCCGCGGCTCGACGCGCTCGATCTGCGCGGCTAGCGTGTCGAGCAGATCATGCGGGCTCAGTTGCTGCTCGCGCAGCAGCGTGACGAGATCGGACGCGCTGCGCTGAATCAGACTCAAATCGATCGACATGGTGACTATCGGCTCCGGTGGTCGAAACGCATGCCAGTGTCGCATGCTGTGTGCGGCCGCGCAGCCGGCACGAACACCATCGGCGCGATCAGCTCTTCAGGCGATAGCCGGTTCTGAAGATCCAGCCGACGATCACCAGAAACACCGCGAGAAACAGCAGCGTCATGCCGAGGCTCAGGCCGACGTCGACGTCGCCGAGCTCGAAGAAGCTCCAGCGAAAACCGCTGACCAGATAGACGATCGGATTGAACAGCGTCACGCCGCGCCAGAACGGCGGCAGCATATTGACCGAATAGAAGCTGCCGCCGAGAAAGGTCAGCGGCGTAACGATCAGGAGCGGCACCAGTTGCAGCTTCTCGAAGCTGTCCGCCCAGATCCCGATGATGAAGCCGAGCAGGCTGAAGGTGACCGCGGTCAGCACGAGGAACAGCACCATCCAGAACGGGTGCATGATCTGCAACGGCACGAACAGCCCGGCGGTCGCGAGGATGATCAGGCCGAGCAGAATCGACTTCGTGGCCGCCGCGCCGACATAGCTGACGACGATCTCCAGATACGACACCGGCGCCGACAGCAGCTCGTAGATCGTGCCGGTAAAGCGCGGAAAGTAAATCCCGAACGATGCGTTCGCGATGCTTTGCGACAGCAGCGACAGCATGATCAGCCCCGGCACGATGAACGCGCCGTAGCTGATGCCGTCCACTTCCTTGATGCGCGAGCCGATCGCCGAGCCGAACACGACGAAGTACAGCGACGTGGAAATCACCGGCGCGATGATGCTCTGCATCAGCGTGCGCCACGTGCGCGCCATTTCGAACCTGTAGATCGCGCGCATTGCGTAGATGTTCATTGGTCCCCCCGGAGCAGGCTGACGAAAATATCCTCGAGCGAACTCTGCGTGGTGTGCAGGTCCTTGAAGCGGATACCGGCGGCATCGAGCGCTTCGAGCAGCGCGATGATGTCGATACGCCCGCCCTCGCCTTCATAGGTGTAGATCAGCTCGTTGCCGCCCTTTGCGAGCGCGAGCGCGTAACCGGCGAGCGACGCCGGCAGCGCGTCGAGCGGGCTTTCCAGTTGCAGCGTCAACTGCTTCTTGCCGAGCTTGCGCATCAGCTCCGTTTTCTCCTCGATCAGCATGATCTCGCCGGCATTGATCACGCCGATGCGATCGGCCATCTCCTCGGCTTCGTCGATGTAGTGCGTGGTGAGGATCACCGTCACGCCGCTGCCGGTCAGCGAGCGCACCAGCTTCCACATATCGCGCCGCAATTCGACGTCGACACCGGCGGTCGGTTCGTCGAGAAACAGCACGCGCGGCTCGTGCGACAGCGCCTTCGCGATCAGCACGCGGCGCTTCATGCCGCCCGACAGCGTCATGATCTTGTTGTTGCGCTTCTCCCAGAGCGACAGGTCGCGCAGCACCTTCTCGATATAGGCGGGGTTCTTCGGCTTGCCGAACAGGCCGCGGCTGAACGACACGGTGGCCCAAACGGTTTCGAATGCGTCGGTGGTCAGCTCCTGCGGCACCAGACCGATCAGCGAGCGGGCCGCGCGGTAGTCGGTCGCGATGTCGTGACCGCCCACCGTCACGCTGCCTTCGCTCGCGTTGACGATGCCGCAGATGATGCTGATGAGCGTGGTCTTGCCCGCGCCGTTCGGGCCGAGCAACGCGAAGATTTCTCCAGGGTGGATCGCCAGATTGATGTTCTTCAGTGCATGAAAACCGCTGGCGTAGGTTTTCGACAAATTTCTAACGCGAACGCAATCTATATCCAAGGAATACTCCTAGTACAACATCCCTTAAATACATTTAATAATTATCGGGTTGCAAATAGGGCTGCAGGAGCGTGACGACCACATCGGCCATTTCGTCAAGGGAACCCATGCCTGGCAGCGGCTCCCAACG